>Ga0075163_10009889_pt1 | contig 12495 bp, 5 predicted proteins | sample JI1023141ADNA_FD_71478 | JGI IMG/M metagenome (GOLD analysis project Ga0075163, IMG submission 71478) | Wastewater effluent complex algal communities from Wisconsin, to seasonally profile nutrient transformation and Carbon sequestration -... | ecosystem: Engineered > WWTP > Effluent > Algae...
GCGGGCACCCTCGCCGCCGAGCTCGTGAAGAAGGCCGAGACAATCGAGCTCTGGTCCGAGACCGCCGGGGTCACGCTTCCGAAGGTCTACCAGGACGGTGTCCTAGCCTGGCAGCAGGTTCTCGAGCTCCAAGAGCCGAGTGAGCGCGTCCTCAAGATCCACGCTACCCGAGAGGTGCTCAGCGCAGGCCACAAGGAGATCCGGCACCTCACTGAGTTTGTCGCCAAGTACCGTGACCAGTTCCGCGAGATGACACAGTTCATCCATCATCTCGCGCCCATCGAGGACCACATCCCACCCGACCACGCCCTGCGGCAGTTCCTCGACGAGCACGGCGCGGCGGTCGCCCGCGGTGCCCTGACGGCCGCGGATACGTGGAAGCAGATCGTCGGTCTGTACGGCCAGGCGCGCAGCGAACTCCCCGGCTTCTTGGGAACGTACCGGGACAGGGCGCGCGCGACGTTGGAGGCCGCCCTCGCGGGACTCCCCGCCGAACTTCAACGTCGCAATCTCGACCGTTCCACGACGGACTTCGCCGTCCCGGTGAAGCAACTCCTCGCCGACCTCGACCGCGAGCGCCCCCCCAGCGGGGTCATTGCGTTACCCGACATCGCCGATAAGTGCGTGCGGACCCTCGAAATCACGCTCGATCAGGCCACGCGTCCGGGCGGCGGAGACGGAGGTTGCGGCGGTCGGCCCCGGGGCCCCGATGACGACGACGAGATAGTCGATCCGGAGGATGACGACGACGACGATAGCCCGACCGAACCCCCGCGGCGTCGCGTCCACACCCGTTCCCGGATCCGCACCATCAAAGATTGGGAGACCCTGCGCGACCGCCTGGATGCCGAGATCCGCGAGGCTCTCGAAGCAGGCTTCGAGATCGAGCTAGAAGGATGACCCCCGAGCACAAGAAGATCCTTCGCGCCCTCGTGCTCGAGCTGCGGGCCGAGCTCGAGGGCCAAGAGAACAGCGCCGGCAAGTGGCAGCCCGGCGATCTCGAGCGCCGCCTCGTTGAACTTGGGGTCCGTCGCGACCGCGAACCTTCGCGCGCCGATGAGCTCTCGCGTCATGCTGACCGCGACGCCCGCGCGACCTTCGACGCGTATCTGGATCTTCGACTGAAGGCGGCTCTCGACACCAAAACTGCCGAGGAAGCGCAACGCGCCTCACAAAAGCGCGGGCGGGCAAAGGAAACGACGACGCCACCCGCGCTCACCGCCAAGGAGAAGACTGACGTCCTCCAGGAAGCTGTCGTCGAGTTCATCCGCGAGTCCGCCTACACCTGGGCCAACCGCCTGCTCGCTCTTCGCTGCATGGAGGCGCGCGGATTGATCGACGAGGTGGTGCTGCAGAAGGAGACCTACGGCGGCAAGTCGCTCGCCCACTGGCGCCTCGTCCAGCAGAAACCGGATGCAGCTCGAGGTGACGACGAGGGCCTCTTCGCAACCCTGCTCGCCGCCTTTAAGCTCCACGCCGAGCGCCTTCCGCGGCTGTTTCATCCCGCGGCTCCAGGCCTCGCGTTGCGCCCGACGCTCGCGGCCCTGCGTCGCTGCCTCGCGCTGCTCTCCGGCACGCAGCGGCCCCGCAGCGCGGACCCGGCCGACGACACGATCTTCTCTGCACCCGACGCGCTGGGCTGGGCCTACCAGTTCTGGAACACCGACACCAAGGAGCGCGTGTTCGCGGCCGTCCGCACGAAGAGCGCCAAGATCGCGGGCGCCGACATCATTCCGGCGACCCAGCTCTACACCGAGCCCTACATGGTCCGCTTTCTGGTCCAGAACTCGCTTGGGACGACCTGGGCCGCCATGTACCCGGACACCCGCCTCGCCGAGCGCTGGGACTACTTCGTCCGCGACGCCGACCGGACGCCCATGGCGCCCAGGCCGGCGGCGAGCCTCACCATCCTTGACCCCGCCTGCGGCTCCGGCCACTTCCTGCTCGCCGCGCAGGCTGACCTCTGGGACATGTACGAGGAGGAGGGCTCCTTCGCTGGCGATCCGGTCGGTCGCGCCCGCTCGATCCTCGAGCGCAACCTGTACGGCCTGGATATCGATGAGCGTGCCGTGCAGATCGCCGAGGCCGCGCTGTGGATGGCAGCTGCCGAGAAGATCGCCGAGCACGGCGTCGCCCTCGACGAGCGCGACGCCGACGGCCACCTCCCGCTCTCCAGCGTCGAGATGAATCTCGTTGCCACCAACATTCGCCTCCCCGGGGAGGGTGAGCAGCTCGAGGCGTTCCTCAAGAAGCACCCGGATGCGGCCCCACTGCGCTCGGCGCTGGCCGAGGTCTTCCGCGGCCTCGCGCATGTCGACGAGCTCGGCTCCCTCGTCAAGATCGAGGGTCCCGTCGAGGACGTGCTGGCGAAGCTCAAGAAGGAGCACGAGCGAACGAAGGCATACGGTGGCACCCAGACCGACCTCACTCGCCCGGCGGTCGCCCAGGGCGCCCTCCCGCTCGGCGTGGAGAGCTACGAGGCATGGAAGGATCGGACGCTGCATCGCCTCGAGGCTCACTTCGCCGCCGAGGCCGTCGACGAAGACCTCGCTCGCCGGTTCTTCGGGCAGGCCGCCGGCAAGGCCGTGCATGTGTTCGACCTGCTCAGCCGGCGCTACGACGTGGTGGTCGCCAACCCGCCCTACATGGGCTCGAAGAACATGGGAGACGTGGTCCGCCCCTACGTCGAGACTCACTACGGGCCCGGAAAACGCGACCTCTACGCGGCCTTCCTGCTTCGTTGTCTCGAGCTGTGCAAAACCGGCGGCGCCGTCGCCATGGTGACGCAGCACTCCTGGATGTTCCTTCGCTCCTACGCCGATCTGCGCTCGCGTCTCGTGCCCGTCGAGGGTGCCCCGGGTGAGGAGCCTAAACTGGTTGTGAGGGGCATCCTCCACGAGCAACACGTCGCCTACCTCGCTCATCTCGGTCGCTATGCATTCTCGGAGATCGGCAACGCCGTCGTCGCCCCCGTTCTGTTTATCCTGCGAAATAGCCCACCCGATGACCTTTCTCGGCTGTGGTCGTGCCGGTTGAACATACCGCGAGAAGCCCAGCTCCAGGCCAGCTTGCTGCAGGCCGCGACCAGGGACTCGCATCAGCCCTATGTGTTCCAGCCCACCCAGGCACAAATCCTCCAGATCCCGCAACGACCGATCGCCTACTGGCTCCGAGAGCGCTTCTATCGAATCCTCTCGGGCCCGAAGCTCGGCGATGTCGCTCGTATTCGACAGGGGATGGCGACTGCGGAGGACGGCCGCTTCGTCCGCTTTTTCTGGGAAGTTCCCCGAGCCACGTGGGTCCCCGATCGCCCTCCAGGTGGACGTTGGATCTCATTCGAGAAGGGCGGTGGATATGCTCGGTGGTTTGGCCATCAATGGTGGATGGTCGACTGGCACCACGATGGTGCCCGTATCAGCGGCACACCGGGGCCTCGCGTTCAAAATACTTCATTCTTCTTCCAGCCTGGTTGGAACTATAGCCGCATGGCTCAAGGGTCCATGGGGGCCCGTTTCTTAGATCAACCGGGAGCTTTTTCGGATCTCTCGCCTGGGATTTTTACGAAAGACGAGTCCGCAGTTGCGCTGTGCAACTCTCGAGTGTTTTCTTATTTTGTTCGTACAAGCTGCCCGAGCCTCAAATTCGAGGTCGATTCTGTCCTCCGGGGGCCTCTTCCCGATAAGAAGAACCGCGGCTCGTTTTCCCCCTCAAGTCTTGTTGATGTTAAGCGTCGCATCGTCTCACTCGACCTGACTGAACGCGCCTTCATCGCTCGTGCTGGCTCGTCCCCCGCATTGCGCGTCTGGGTCCGCGATAACCTACTTCACGGTTTCGCCGAGTCGGCGGTGCTTCTCAGCCTTGAGGGGGAGTTCGAAAAGGTTGCCTTCGCTGCCTATGGTCTGGACGAGGCCGACACCGCGACGATCGTCGCTGACGTCGGTACGCCCGCGGGCTGGTTTGGCATTGTCGATGGTCACACGAGCACCGACGCGCTTCCTTGGCCAGCCGGCTGCACTACGCCGGCCCTGCCACCGGCTCACATGCAGCCGCCGGCTGCCGCCTTGTTGGCTTCCGCGCTCGCCGCGGGCCCTGGTGGCATTGGCACCGGCGAGGACGACGAAAGCGACGCTAGCGACGATGACTCCGACGAGGGCCTGACGGGCAGACCGATCCCGACCGAAACCTTCCTGGAAGCTCTCGCGCAGCGCTTCAGCGTCCATCCGATCTCACTCTTCAGCCTTCTGCGCGCCGGCATCGAGACGGAAGGCTGGCGCTGCCCGCCCGAGGAGCAACGCCTGGTCCGTGATCGTCTCACGGTGATGATTCTGCACATGCTCGGCTACCAGTGGCCACAGCATGTCGTGGCGCGAGAGTCGTTGCCTGAGTGGGCCGACTCAGACGGCATCATCCCGATCACCGACGGTACGCACGAGTCCACGTTGCTGGCCCGCATGCGCGCTCGCCTGACAGCGGAGTTCTCGGGGTCCACCTTACCGGAGGTCGAGCGAGACATCGCGGAGCTCGCGGGGCAGTCGCTTGAAGCGTGGATCGATGGCGGCTTCTTTCGTCACCACGTCAAAAAGGATCAGTTTCGCCGTCGCCCGGTCGCCTGGCACATCCAGTGCCCGGCGCCCAACAACGGCATCTTCGCCTGCCTCGTCCACTACCATGCCCTCAACGCGGACCTTCTGCCGAAGCTGCGCACGCAGTACATAGGACCACTGCGCATACGCGCCGAGACCGAGCAACGCGGCCTCGCGGCACTTCCGAAGGATCGACTCACCGACATTCAGCGAGACCGGGTCGCCATACTAGATGAACAGCTCGCGGCCCTGCGCAAGCTTGACGAGGAGCTTGGCAAGGTCATCGCGCGCGGCTTCTACACCCGCGAGCTCGGTACCCATGCCATCGATGATGCCGCCGAGAGCCATCTCGTTCAGTTGCTCGACGCACTCTCCCACCGTCTGGGCGCCACCGTGCCGGCCGGGTCCCTCGAACCCGCCGCTGCCGCCTACCTGCGCGCTGTGGACGAGGCCGCCGCCCGCGCCAGCAAGGACATCCCCGGTACACTCAAGCACACCGGAGGTGACCCTCTCTTCGGGCAGCCTTTGGTCGTCAGCTTTGAGGAGTTCCGGGCCGACCTGCGACGCGACCTCGAGTCACTCGGAAGCGGCCTACCGAGCGCCTTCCAGGAGCTTCTGTCCCTCGAGCGTGACCGCGCGAAGTCGATCGAGACTCAGGCCGAAAAGCTCGCCGAGTCCGACCCTGCCATCGGCCACTTCGCCGAACTCCTCGACCCGAACCGCACCCGCCCCAGCTTTCCTCTCGAGGACGTCGAGAAGCTCGCCAGCGGTGATGAGGCCGCCATCAGCGCCGCCGAGCGTGTTCTCGGCGCCCACAAGGCCGCCCTTCAGGCCGTCGTCCACACCCACCTGCACACGCGCCTGAAGACGATCGTCGTTGAGCGCTGCGCCGCTGCCTTCACCAACATCCCGCGGCGCAGCTTCTCCGTGAAAAAACAGCGCGACGTCGATGTCCGCGAGGCCGAGTTGCTGGCTGTTGCTCGCGCCTGGCTCTCCGCGGCATGGGACCACGTCCTCGCCCTCGCCAGCGGCTTCGCCCTTCACGACGAGCACGCCGCCCCCGGCCCCGACCGTCCCGCCCCCCGCGACCTACCGGCCTTCATCCGCCAAGAACAGGCCTACACGCCGGACCTCAACGACGGCGTGCGTGTCAACATCGCCCCGCTCCAGATCGCCAGCCTTCTCGCCGCCGAAGTCCTTCCGGCGAAGGATCTCGAAAAGGCCCTCAAAGACCGCGCCCGCTGGCGCAGCGATGAACGCCGCTGGTGCCGCGGCGGCCGCCTTCCACGCCCGGGCTGGTGGCCAGCGGAAACATCGTCGCGCACTGAGGAGATGTCATGACGGGTATTGTCCTCCGCACTCGCGTTACAGCTTCTTGGTTTCAAGGCGGCGGACCCCACCATGTTTACCTACCAAAGCGGACGGTGCAGACATGGATGTACCAGAACCAGCTGCGAAAAAACAATGCCTATACGTGCGAGGTTGACATCTTCGCCGAAGGACGAAGAATCGATCTCGGTGCGCTTAACTACCGGAGTGGGTTTTTGTCGTCGGTTGAGTTGCTCTTTGAAGCGCTAAAGATTCAGCGTGGAAGTATCGATGTTTCGCTTCTCGCTCGGCTATCTTGCGACTCAGGAAGACCCGAGGTCCATATTTTCCGAGAGGCCCCCCACGAAGAGGAGGCTGGCCTGCCCTGGGAAAGAGTGCCGTTGCTTCCATTTTCCGCCAAGTCTGAGGCCGACTACATGGTCGAGCTAGAAGCTTGCGTAAGAGAGCGCAGCAAGCCTCATGAGGAACTGGTTAATAAGTTCGGTCGATTTCTCAGCGGAATTGGGTATTCGCCCTTGTACAGCAAATCGATCGATCTGGCTCTCACGGAACCACCTCTGATCGTCGAGGCGAAAGCCATCAAAGATGAAAATGCATGGACCTCGAACGTTCGCGCCGCTGTGGCGCAGCTTCATGAGTACAAGTGGCACTTGCTCCGAGGTGCGAGCCTTCTCTTCTTGGCCTCCCGACCCGTTCCTGAACGCTGGAGGAGTTACCTGGTGGATTGTCACGCGATTCGATCTGCGTGGCCCGACGGCGCAAGTTTCTACGTCGAAGATCTAAATAAGATCCTGCCGTTGGCGCGCCGGCATATGGACATCGCTAGCGCATCGCAGGAGAACATATGACACAAGAGACATCCCTGCGAGCATGGCTCACCGCCAAGATCAAGGCCGCACTACCTCCCAAGGCCAAGCCCGCGCCTTTCATTGTCTGGTATGATCCTGACCGGGAGTGGATCGACCTCCTACGTCCCGCGGCCGAGTCCGCAGGGGTCGAGCTCTGGGCCCCGGCCGCGGGTGAGCCCGACCCGCACGAGCTGGTCCTACGCGACCGTTTCCACGGCGAGCCCAGGCGCCGCCGGATCGTCTGGCTCCCGCGTGCCCGCACCGAGGTGACCTACTTCAAGGTCTATGAGCTAGAGGCCAACTTCGTATGGACCGACAGCCTCGCCGAGGCGCTCTCGGCCTACGGTGTCCCCATGGCTCGTCGCCATGAAGCGGAGCTCCGCCCTATGCTCGCGCTCCAGGCCCGGACCTGGTTCGATCACCCGCGGTCCGTCTGGGATGAGCTGACCCCCAGCGCAGCGAAAGGGGCCCTCTTCGACGACGGCCGGATCCTCGACGTCCTCACGGCCGAGCGCGACATGTTCGCGCAGCTCCGAGCCGAAGGTTTATTCGCGGTATTCGCCGGTCGCGTCATGGACGACCTCGGCCTCCCCGATCCTGAAAAGGGCTCGGAAAAAGAGTGGCGGCTCGAGTCGATGCGGCGACTATTGCTCATGGAGGCGACCGCCACCGGCGGCACTCCGCCGCTGGGCGCCCGCGAGCTCCCAGTCGGGAGAGTCCGTGAGACCGCACTCAAGCTCCTGCGCACTTGTCAGCACGACACTCGTCTCATCGCGGGTTTTGAGAAGGTGGTCCTCGACGCCGAACAGAGCCTGGGGCTTAACACGTGGGCGCGCAGCCAGTCGGCTCCCCCGCGCACCACAGCCTCGCATGCCATCGAGGAGGCGCTCCTCGGGCAGCAGATCGAGCGTTATGAAGCAATCACGACCGATGTCCTGCTACTCGCGCGCGAGCTGGCCGCCGGCTTCGCCGAGATCGCCGAGCGCGCACGTGGCTTCTGGGGTAGCAGGGCGAGCCGCCCGGTTGCCTGGGCGCAGCTCCGTGAGCTCGCCGAGGCGGCCGGCACGCTCGCCCATTATCACAACACCGAGCATACCTGGCCGACCGCCCAGGACATGGTCGATGCCTACGCCCGGGACATCTGGCGGATTGAGCGCGCCGGCGAGATGCTCTATCGGGAGGCGCCCGGCATCTCGGACCCGCTCCATCGCATCCGCGCGCGCCTGCGCCGTGCCTACCAGCGGACGATCGATGACCTCGGAAAAGCATTTTCTCAGCGCCTCGAGGCTGCCGGGCACAGCCTCGACTTCCCCAGCGCCGGGGAGCGCGTCCTGAAAGAACTCGGGGAGAAGAAGCAACTCCCGACCGCCCTGGTGATTCTCGACGCGTTCCGCTTCGAGCTCGCCCGCCGCCTTGCCGAGCACCTGCAGATGCATGATCCTCCCGAGCGCCTCGAGGTCGAGCCGGCGCTGGCGCCGATCCCGAGCATCACCGCGCTGGGCATGCCTTTCGCGCTCCCGATCCCGCGCAGCGCCTTGACCATCTCCTGGTCCGACGGGAAGCGCCCACAGTGGTGCGTGACCGTCGAGGGCGGGACCGAGAACCTAACCATCGCCGAGAACCGTCGCCGCTGGCTGATGAAGAAGCACCACGCGAAGGCCTGCCTCACGACCCACGACGTTCTTGAGGGGGCCCGCCTGCGCGACCTCGGTGAGCCTCCCAAACTCATCATGGTCTACGGCGACGAGTTCGACCGCGACGGCCACGAGGGCGCACTCCAGCTCCAGGGTGCCGAGGACCATCTGACTCGCTATGCTCGCGTCATTCGAGCCTTGCGCGCCGCCGGCTACGTTCGCGTCATCGTCACCACTGACCATGGCTACTTCCACTGGCAGCCGGAGAACGATGAGCGCGACGACATGCCCCAGGGGGACATCCTGTACCAATCCCGCCGAGCGGTCGCCGGTCACGGCCTCTCACACCCGACTGCGCTGCGGCTCCGCGTGCCTCGCAGCGACCTCGAAGTCGTCGTTCCTCGCAGCGTCAACGCCTTCCGAACCTATGGCGACCTCGGCTTTTTCCATGGCGGCGCGACCTTGCAGGAGCTCGTGATCCCCGTCATCACCGCGGTCTGGGCTAGCAAGCGCAAGAAGACCCCGGTCTCTCTCCGCAAGCTGGAGCACATCACCAGCCTGCAGCCGCGCATCGAGCTGGTCTCCGGCGTGCAGAGCGGCCTGTTCGTCGACGGCTCGCTACTCCCGCGCCGTGTGCTCGTGAAGGTCCTCGCGTCCGGCATCCTCGTCTTCCAGCACCACGACCCCGCGACCGTCGACCCGCATTCGGGCAAGCCTACCGTCGTGACCCTCAAGCTGGTTGACCCCAAGCCCGAGGTCGCGTTGAACACCCCGCTCCGCATCGAGGTGCACGACGCCGACAACGGCGAATTCTTGCTGGCAATGGACACCGTTCTCAAGGTCGAGATCAACAGTGCTTGGGACTGAAACAACATCCACGACCGCCGACAGCTCGATGATCGACGCCCTCGACGAGCAGCTAGTCGCCGCTTTCCCCGGCCGGGTCGTCCGCAAGGACCTCGTCCACGCACTCAAGGTCGGCTTTAACATCCCTGTCTACGTCCTCGAGTACTTGCTGGGCAAGTACTGCTCGACGACCGACGAGACTCAGATCCGCGAGGGCCTTGATCTGGTCAAACAGACGATCGCCGAGCGCGTCGTCCGTGCTGACCAGGCCGAGCTGATCAAGTCTCGGCTGCAACGCAGCCGGTCGATGAAGCTGATCGACCTCGTCACCGTGACGTTCGACGAGAAGGACCAGGGCGGCAAGTACTGGGCATCCCTGGCCACCGCCGGGCTGACGAAGATGCACATCAGCGAGGACCTCGTCCATAAGTACGAGCGGCTGCTGACCGGGGGCGTGTGGTCCAACGTCGAGATCACCTACGACGACACCCTCGTCCACGGCACGGTCACGCGGCCCTTCGTGCTGAGCCGCATGCAGCCGATCCAGATCGCCAGCGCCCAGCTCGAAGAGTTCGTGACTGCTCGGGGGGCCTTTACCCGGGAGCAATGGGTCGACGTGCTCCTGCGCACGATGGGCTACGAGCCCACCCATCCCGATTTCACCTGGCGCCGCAAGCTCCTCTACCTGCTGCGCCTCGTGCCGATGGTCGAGAAGAACTACAACCTGATCGAACTCGGCCCGCGGGAGACGGGTAAGTCGTTCGTGTTCCGCGAGCTGTCCCCCTACGCCATCCTGCTGTCTGGCGGCCAGGGCTCTGTCGCGGACCTGTTCGGGTGGAAGCATCGCAAGGACAAGCCCGGCCTTGTGGTCCGCTACGACCTCGTTGCCTTCGATGAGGTCGCCGGCTCGTACTTCAAGAATGAGTCCGAGAAGCAGATGTTCAAGGGCTACATGGAGCAGGGCTCGTTCTCCCGCGGCGACGACAAGGGCACGATCAGCGCCGACGCCGGCATCATCTTCAACGGCAACATCGACGGCAACGTCGAGGCCATCGCTCGCACCACCCACCTGTTCACGGCGCTCCCCGAGTCCGTTCGCAACGACACCGCTTTTCACGACCGCTGGCACGCCTACCTGCCCGGCTGGGAGATGCCGAAGCTGCGACCCGAGCACTTCACGCGACACCTCGGGTTCATCGCCGACTACATCGCCGAGATCTTCCACAACGAGCTGCGTCGGCTCAACTACACCGACCTCGCTGATCAACACTTCGCTCTCGGCAACCACGTCGGCCAGCGCGACCGCAAGGCCGCGCTGCGGACGGTGTCCGGCCTGGTCAAGCTGCTGCACCCGGACGGCAAGTGCAGCAAGGACGAGCTCGGCGAGTACCTCAGCTTCGGCCTGGAGCTGCGGCGCCGCGTCAAGGAGCAGCTCAAGCGGATCAACCCGATCGAGTTCTCGCGGGTCAACCTCTCGTTCACTGACAAGGAGACCGGCGAGGAGCGCTTCGCCGAGTGTGCCGAGCTCGGCGCGATCCGCCTGATCCCGGAGGGCCCGCTGCCTCCCGGTGACATCTTCAGCATCGGCGTCGATCCCAACAGCGACCGCGTCGCGTTGTTTCGGATCCAGGCCGCCTCGGTACCCGGGACCGGGCGCTTCAACCTCGTCGGCGTCACCTCCAAGGACATCCGCGAGAGCGCCAAGATGGCCTTCGACTACCTGCGCGCGAACGGCAAGCGCGTCGGCCTCGAGCGTGACTTCGGTGGCTACGACCTCAACATCCAGGTCATGAGCCCGATGCACGGCCGCGACACGCCCGACCTCGGGGTCGCGTTCTTCATCGCCATCCTGTCCGCGATGGTTGGCCGCAACATCGGCGCCGGCTTGGTCGTCCTCGGGCAGATGTCGATCCACGGCGTCCTCAGCCGCATCGACAACCTCGCCGACCGCCTCCGCATCGCCATGGACTCCGGCGCCCACCGCGTCATGATCCCAACCACCAACGCCGCCGACCTCGGCAGCATCCCGAGCGAGCTCCTCGACAAGCTGCGTGTCGAGTTCTTCTCCGACCCCATGCAGGCCGCGTTCAAGGCGCTGGTGGAGGCTTGAGAGGACGCTCTGGCACACGTGCTCCAGTGCAGGACCTTGGTATTCTAACCGACAGGACACGCCAATGTTGACGACGCTTCCTCCCGTCATTCTCCGCGAAGATTTCGCCAAGCTGGAGACGCTGCTGGAGGAGGGCGTCAAGCGGGAGTTCGGCGCTACTCTGCAGCGCCTTCATGCGTTCCTCAACCATGACCCCGCGACAAATGACATCCTCGATGACCGTAAGTCTTGGGTTCCGAGGGCTCCAAAGAAACCGTCGTTCGGAAGCTTCGGGTTCCAGGATCATCACTGGTATACATTCAACAATGGCGGTCGCAATGAGGCGCAGCTTAACGTCGGTATGTATGGCGGCGACGACGGCCATGTGCGGATCGGCCTCGGGTTTGAACGCACCGAGCGGCAGGGCGGGAGGCCGAAGGACGTCTCGCTGGTCTATGCCGCGTTCGCGGATCTGTTGTCCAAGAAGAAGGACCCGGTTGCCCGCGCGTTCATCGACTTCATGCACGCTGAGCAACTGGAGGTCGAGATCTGGGGCGAGGGTCCTGACCTGGAGATCCTGCCGACTGACAAGGCGCTGGCATTCCTAATGAAGCCGCGAGAGTTCGCGTGGCTTCTGGTCGGCAAGTTGCTGCGGGCTGAGAAGGACGAGGCCACATTGGCGACGCCGACGCTGTTCGCTACGACGCTGCGGCGTGTGTTCGGAGGGGTGCGCCCCTTATGGCGCCTCGCTAACGAGCGTGGGCGGGCACTTCGGTGATCGACCAAGACTCTGGACAAGCTGGGATGACGCTGTCCGCAGAGACAGGCTGAGACCCCGATGCCAAGCCGGACTGCCGGGGTCCGGTGGGGCTTCGCGTGTCTCAACCGGCCGTCCCGCCAGGGGTCCGATACCGGCTGGCCAGCCGCCGAGAGGCACTGCTGAGCACGATGTGACGGCCCGGTTGCGCGAGGACGCGATCTCCCTCCGTGGGTCAACTTTGGTTCGGATCTGGTTCATTTTTCCGGCATGGCAGACCAAAGTGCCGTAATCGCGGGAATTTGGCTGGTTTGAGCCGCCTATAGCCGTTATCGACAACGACGGCCAGGTCGAGATCGTCGTCACCCATAACAACCTCATCCAGGACGCCCACGGCATCACCGTCGTC
>Ga0075163_10009890_pt1 | contig 12495 bp, 13 predicted proteins | sample JI1023141ADNA_FD_71478 | JGI IMG/M metagenome (GOLD analysis project Ga0075163, IMG submission 71478) | Wastewater effluent complex algal communities from Wisconsin, to seasonally profile nutrient transformation and Carbon sequestration -... | ecosystem: Engineered > WWTP > Effluent > Algae...
TCGAGGCCCGGCTTGCGGCTCTCGCCCTTGGCGACGCCGAACATCATGATGTCGAGGCCAAGCTCGGCGAGCACCTCGCGGGCGACGCCCATCTGCCCCTTGCCTCCGTCGATGAGGATGAGGTCCGGCCGCACGCCCTCTCCGGCGACCACCTTTTCGTAGCGCCGGGTCAGGGCCTGGCGCATGGCGGCGTAGTCATCGCCCGCCGTGATGCCGGCGATGTTGTAGCGGCGATACTCGGATTTCTTCATCGCCGAGCCGTCCCACACCACGCAGGACGCTACCGTGGCCTCACCCATGGTGTGGGAGATGTCGAAACACTCGATACGTCTGGGGGTTTCGGCCAGCTGCAGGGCTTCGCGCAGGGCGTCGAGGCGTTGTTCGCCGCGGGACGACTCCTGCTCGCGCACCAGCAGCGCGAGGCCGGCGTTGTTCTCGGCCATGCCGATCCAGGCCCGTTCGTTCTCGTAGCGGGCGGCGACCACCACCACCTTGCCCTCGACGATCTCCTCGAGGGCTTCGCGAACCGGCGCCGGGTCGAGATTGACGACGATGCGCCCCGGCAAGGGATGATCCTGGTAGTGCTGCTCCACGAAGGCCACCAGCGCATCGAGCGGCGCACAGCCCTGGGCATTGGCCGGGAACAGCGGCCGATCGCCGAGATGCCGCCCGCCGCGGATCATCGCGAGGTTGACGCACACCAGCCCGCCCCGCTCGACGGCTGCCAGCACGTCCACGTCCTCGTCCTTGGCGCTCTCGACGAACTGCTTGTGGAGCACGGCCTGCAGATTGCGGATCTGGTCGCGGTAGGCGGCGGCCTGCTCGAAGGCCAGCCGGTCAGAGGCCTCCTGCATGCGCGTCGACAGATCGTCCACAACGTCGCTGTGCCGCCCACCCAGAAACAGGCTGGCCAGGCGCACGTCGCCGGCGTAGGCCGCCTTGTCGATCAAGCCGACGCAAGGGCCCGTGCAGCGCTGGATCTGGTAAAGCAGGCAGGGCCGCGAGCGGTTGCTGAAGGTGGTGTCCTCGCAGGTGCGCAGGCGGAAGATCTTCTGCATCAGGTGCAGGGTGTCGCGCACCGCCCACGAGTTGGGAAACGGCCCAAAGTAGCGCACGCCCTTCCGGAAGCCGCCGCGGTGGTAGAAGATCTGCGGAAACTCGTCGCCCGACAAGGCGATGTAGGGGTAGGACTTGTCGTCCCGGAACAGGATGTTGTATTTGGGCCCGAGGCTCTTGATGAGGTTGTTCTCGAGGATCAGCGCCTCGGCCTCGGAGCGGGTGGCGGTGGTATCCACCCTCACCACCTGCCCCACCATGATCGCAATGCGCGGCGACAGCTGGGTGCGCTGGAAATACGACGACACCCGCCGCTTGAGGTTCTTGGCTTTGCCCACGTAGAGCACCACGTCGCCCTCGCCTATCATGCGATAGACGCCGGGCTCCTCGGTGAGCGTGCGCAGGAAAGCCTTGGCGTCGAAGCTCATCGTGGGGCGTTCAAGCCAGGGCCAGCACGCTGTCGCGAGCCTGGCAGTAGGGCGCCCAGCCGGCGAGCGTGGCCGGGTCGGCGGGCATGCGGCCCTCCCGCGGGCGCAGGGCGGCGATGCGCTCGGCGCTGCCACCGGCCACCACCGGCTGCCAGCGGTCCAGCAACTGCACGGCCAGGTCGGGCCGGTTGCACACCAGCACCATGTCGCAGCCCGCAGAATGGGCGGCGGTGGCCCGATCGACGATGCCGCCGGCGACGCTCGCCCCTTCCATCGTCAGGTCGTCGCTGAAGATCACGCCGCCAAAGCCCAGCCGGCCGCGCAGTACATCCTGCAGCCAGAAGGGCGAAAAACCGGCCGGCCGCGGGTCGACCTTCTCGTAGATCACATGGGCCGGCATCACGCCGGCCAGCTCGCCGGCCAGCAGCCGGAAAGGCTGTACATCCTCGGCCCAGACCTCATCGAAGCTGCGCCCGTCCACCGGAATCGCCACGTGGGAGTCGGCCTCCACCGCGCCGTGACCGGGGAAGTGCTTGCCCACCGCACCCATGCCGGCATCGCCGAGGCCGGCGATGAGGGCACGGGCCAGCTCGGTGGCCACCAGCGGATCGCGATGGAAGGCCCGATCGCCGATCACCGAGCTCACCCCGTAATCGAGATCGAGCACCGGCGCGTAGCTGAGATCGACGCCGTGGGCGCGCAGCTCGGCGGCCAGCACGAAGCCCGCATGGCGGGCGGCCGCCTTGGCAGCTGCCGGATCGGCGTTCCAGACCTCGCCGAAACGGCGCATCGCCGGCAGACGGGTGAAGCCCTCGCGGAAGCGCTGGACACGCCCGCCCTCGTGATCCACCGAAATCACCAGCCCCGGGCGCACCGCGCGGATCGCTCCGGTGAGGGCCCGCAGCTGGCCGGGCTCGGCGTAGTTGCGGGCGAACAGGATCACACCACCGACCAGCGGGTGCTGCAGGATCTCGCGCTCTTCGGCAGTGATTTCATGGGCGGCCACGTCGAGCATGACGGGGCCGGCGGGGCGATGGGATGGCTTCATGGCTTTTCGATGACGGCAAAGGCGACGACGTAATCGGTTTCGTCGGAGAGGCTCAGGTGGGCGTGCAACCCGTGCTCACGCATGTGCTCGGCGAGGGCGGGGGAAAACTCGAACAAGGGCTTGCCCAGGGCGTCGTGCCCCACCCGCACCGCGTGGAGCGTGGCCGGCGCGGCGACGCCGGTGCCAAGCGCCTTGCCGAAGGCCTCCTTGGCCGCGAAGCGCTTGGCCAGCAGCCGGGCCGGGTTGGGCGCAGCGGCGAAGGCGGCGCGCTCGGAGACGTCGAGGATGCGCTCGGCGAAGCGCACACCGTGACGCTCGAGCGCCTCGGTGAGGCGCGCCACCCGCACGATGTCGGTGCCGACCCCGTGGATCACGGCCGCAGGCCGCGTTCGGCGCCCTCACGCATCAGGCGCTTCATCTCGCGCACGGCCTCGCGCAGGCCGGTGAACACCGAGCGGCTGATGATCGAGTGACCGATGTGCAACTCGCGGATGCCGGTCAGGCGGGCAATGGGCTGGACGTTGTAGTAGTTGAGGGCATGGCCCGCGTTGAAGCGCATGTCGAGGCTGCGCACGGCGGCCCCGGCCTCGGCGATCCTGGCGATCTCGGCCAGCACGGCCGGGCTTTCGGCATCGCGGCCGGCGGCGTGGAAGGCGTGGGCGTAGGGCCCGGTGTGGATCTCGCAGACCTTGGCGCCGATACGCGCCGCGGCCTCGACCTGGGCGACATCGGCGTCGATGAAGACGCTGACGATGATGCCCTGGTCGGCGAGGCGGGCCACCGCGTCCTTCAGCTGCGCCTCCTGGGCGACGATGTCGAGGCCGCCCTCGGTGGTCACCTCGTGGCGGCCTTCGGGCACGAACATCGCCATCTCGGGCTTGATCTCGCAGGCGATGCCGACCATCTCGTCGGTGGCGGCCATCTCGAGATTGAGCTTGATCTGGGTGAGATCGCGCAGCTTGCGCACGTCGGCGTCCTGGATGTGGCGGCGGTCTTCGCGCAGGTGCACGGTGATGCCGTCGGCACCACCCAGGTGGGCCTCGACGGCCGCCCACACGGGGTCGGGCTCCCAGGTGCGGCGGGCCTGGCGCAGGGTGGCAACGTGGTCGATGTTGACGCCGAGTTCGATCAAGACGGATCTCCGGGAAAGGCAAACAGTTCGGTGAAGACGCGGCGGGACTGGAGCACCTGCCCGCCGAGGTAATGCTGGATGAGCCGGCGCATCAGGGCCTTGGCGCCGGCCAGGGTTTCGGGCTCGCGAAAATCACCCCGGGCCATGTCGAGGAGCACCCGGCCCGCCACGACCGAGGGATCGTCGATGCCGTATTCGTCGAGGGGCACCGCGCCGCGCTCGATTATATAGGCGTAGCGAAGCTCGGGCCGGACCGGCGCGCCGTCCGCATCGGAGTCCAGCTGCAGCCCGTAGCCGAGTTCCTGCAGCAGGGCGAGCTCGAAGCGGCGCAGGATGACCTCCTGACTCTCGCCCGCCGCCAGGGCACGCAGCGCGTCGCCGTACGCCCGGCACAACGCGGGGTGCGGGTCTTCCCGCGGCAACAGGCGCATCAGGAGTTCGTTGAGATAGTAGGCGCACAGCAGCGCCTGGCCGCCCAGCAGCGGCTGGCCACCCTGCCATTCGGCGCGGACGAGGGTCTTCATCTCGCCACCGCCGCTCCAGTCGATCAAAAGCGGCTGGAAGGCCATCAGCACACCGCGCAGTTGCGACATGGGGCGCCGCGCGCCCTTGGCGACCAGGCCGATCCGGCCGTGGTCACGGCTGAAGACCTCGACGATCAGGCTGGTTTCGCGGTACGGGTAGCTGTGCAGCACGAAGCCCGGCTGCTGGTCGATGCGTTGCTTGGCGCTCACGGCCGTGCCACGACGCCAGGCTTATTCGTAGCCGAGGCTCTTGAGCGCGCGCTCGTCGTCGGCCCAGCCGCTCTTGACCTTGACCCAGGTTTCGAGAAACACCTTGGACTCGAAGAGCTTTTCCATCTCGAGGCGGGCCTCGGTGGCGATGCGCTTGAGACGCTCGCCGCCCTTGCCGATCACCATCGCCTTGTGGGCGTCACGGTCGACGATGATCGCCGCGTGGATGCGCCGCAAGCCGGGCTCGGCCTCGAACTTCTCGATCTCGACGGTCATGCCGTAGGGGAGCTCCTCGCCGAGCTGGCGGAACAGCTTCTCGCGCAGGAATTCGGCGGCCAGGAAGCGCTCGCTGCGGTCGGTGATGTCGTCGGCGTCGAAGATGGGGTCGCCTTCGGGCAGGTAGGGCTCGGCGGCCTTGAGCAGGGCGTCGGTATTGCGGCCCTTCTCGGCGCTCACCGGGACGATCTCGGCAAAGGGGTAGACGGCGCTCATCTTCTGCAGGAAAGGCAGCATGCGGGCCTTGTCTTCGAGCAGGTCGAGCTTGTTCACCACCAGGATCACCTTTGCCCCCTCGGGCAGCAGCTTGACCACCTGCTCGTCCGCCGGGCCGTAGCGGCCGCTCTCGATGACGAACAGCACGAGATCGACGTCGGAGAGCACCTGCGTCACCGTGCGGTTCATGGCGCGGTTGAGGGCGTTTTTGTGACGGGTCTGGAAACCCGGCGTGTCGACGAAGATGAACTGGGCCTGCCCCTCGGTCAGGACGCCAGTCACCCGGTGGCGGGTGGTCTGGGCCTTGCGCGAGACGATGCTGATCTTCTGGCCGATCAGGCGGTTGAGCAGGGTGGACTTGCCCACGTTGGGTCGGCCGACGATGGCCACGAAGCCGGTACGGAAGGGCGTGCCGGCAGCGTTGTTGGATTCGGTCATTACTTTGGCAGGAGTTCCAGCGCCCGCTGGGCGGACTGCTGTTCGGCAGCGCGGCGACTCACGCCGATGCCGCGGGTCTTGAGGCCGAGGCCGGTGATCTCGCACTCGACCTCGAATTCCTGTTGGTGGGCCTCACCACGGGTATCGGCGAGGGAATATTTGGGCAGGGGCATGCGCCGGCCCTGGAGCCATTCCTGCAAGGCCGTCTTCGGGTCCTTGAGGGCACGCGCCGGATCAAGGCTGGCCAGCGACGGCTCGTAGAGCCGGTCGATCACCGACTTGGCGGCCTCGAAACCTGCATCGAGAAACACCGCGGCAAAAATGGCTTCGAGGGCGTCGGCCAGAATGGACGGGCGGCGGTGGCCGCCGCTCTTCATCTCGCCTTCGCCAAGCCGCAGGTAGTCTCCCAACTTCAGGCCGTCGGCGAGACGGTGCAGGGCTTCCTGGCGCACGAGGTTGGCACGCAGGCGGGACATGTCGCCCTCGCGCAGCTCGGCAAAACGCTCGAACAGCGCGATGGCGGTGACGCAATTGACGATGCTGTCGCCGAGGAACTCCAGCCGCTCGTTGTGGGGCGAACCGAAGCTTCGGTGCGTCACGGCCTGCTGGAGTAGCTCCGGGCGGGAAAAACGGTGGCCGATGGCCTTCTGCAGGGCGTCGAGCTTCATGCGCTTCGCCTAGTGAGCGTCGGCGGTGGACGCGCTGAAATCGATGAGCAGGCTCACGTTGCCGAACAGCTTCACCTTGCGGGAGTACTCGATGGACATGATGATCCGCCCATCTTCCTTGGTGATGTCGAGGTCGGAGGCGGTGATGGTCGTGACGTCGTCTATCATCGCGCGCTTGGTGAAGGCGTTGCGCAGCTCGGAGACCGTCGCAGTCTGGGGGTTCGCACCGCCCACCACGGCTGCCATCGACCGCTTGACCCCCATGTACTCCGAGATCACCGGGATCAGCTTCAGGCCGACCAGCAACAGGGCCGCGATTACGGCACCGCCGATCATCACACCGATCAGGCTGACTCCGGACTGAGATTTATGTTTCATGATCAATGAAAGCTGCCGATACGCTTCAGGTCACTGAAGTTGAACCAGATGAAGAAAGCCTTGCCCACGATGTTCTCCTCCGGGACGAAGCCCCAGCCCCGGCTGTCGTAGCTGCCGTCCCGATTGTCACCCATCATGAAGTAATGGCCCGCCGGGACGGTGCAGGAAACGCCACGATTAGTATAGGTGCAGTTATCCCGGAAAGGGTACTGGATGCTCGGCGACACGAAGGCCGGTGCGTCGTTTTCCACGATTATCTTGTGCTCGACCGCCCCCAGCTTCTCGCTGAAACGCGGCGAATAGAACAGCCGCTCCGCGTGCAGGTAATCGCCGTCGGGCGTCTGGGCCATGGCCTTGCCGTTGATCGTGAGCTTCTTGTCGATGTACTCGACCTTGTCGCCCGGCAGCCCCACCACCCGCTTGATGTAATCGAGGGAGGTGTCCTGCGGGAAGCGGAAGACCATCACGTCACCCCGCTGGGGCTGGTTCACCTCGACGATCTTCTTGTTGATCACCGGCAGGCGGATGCCGTATGTCCATTTGTTCACCAGGATGAAGTCGCCCACCAGCAGGGTCGGGATCATCGAGCCGGACGGGATCTTGAAGGGCTCCACGACAAATGAGCGCAGGCAGAACACCACCAGGATCACCGGAAAGAAGCTGGCGCCGTACTCGACCCACCAGGGGGTCTTGGCGCCGACACTCCGGCGTTTGCTCGCAACGAAGTAGTCGAGGGCCCACAGGACCCCGCTCACGACGAGCAGTATGAAAAGGATCAACGCGAAATTCACGCAAGCACTCCTGCTGCCGACCGGGGGGCCGGCTTATTTACCTTCGTCAACCCGCAGGACGGCCAGGAAGGCCTCTTGCGGGATTTCAACGTTACCGACCTGCTTCATGCGCTTCTTGCCCTCTTTCTGCTTCTCGAGGAGCTTCTTCTTGCGGGTGATGTCGCCCCCGTAGCACTTGGCCAGCACGTTCTTGCGCAGGGCCTTGATGGTCTCGCGGGCGACGATGCTGGACCCGATCGCGGCCTGGATCGCCACGTCGAACATCTGGCGCGGGATCAGCTCACGCAGCTTGGCGACCAGTTCGCGGCCACGGTACTGGGAGTTGGCGCGGTGGACGATGATCGACAGGGCGTCGACCTTCTCGCTGGACACCAGCACGTCGAGCTTCACCAGGTCGGCGGCGCGGTATTCCTTGAACTCGTAGTCGAGGGACGCGTAGCCGCGGGAGACCGACTTGAGCTTGTCGAAGAAGTCCATCACCACTTCGTTCATCGGCATGTCGTAGATCAGCTGGACCTGCCGGCCGTGGTAAAGCATGTCGACCTGGGCACCGCGCTTCTGGTTGCACAGGGTGATCACCGGGCCCACGTACTCCTGGGGCAGGAAGATGACGGCCTTGATGATCGGCTCGCGCACCTCTTCCACCTTGGACAGATCGGGCAGCTTGGACGGGTTGGAGACCTGCTCCACCGTGCCGTCCTTCATCAGCACTTCGTACACCACGGTGGGCGCCGTGGTGATGAGGTTCATGTCGAACTCGCGCTCCAGGCGTTCCTGGACGATCTCCATGTGCAGGAGGCCGAGGAAGCCGCAGCGGAAGCCGAAGCCCAGCGCCTGGGAGACTTCCGGCTCGAACTGCAGCGAGGCGTCGTTGAGGCGCAGCTTTTCGAGGGACTCGCGAAGCTGGTCGTACTCGTTGGACTCGACGGGGTAGAGGCCCGCGAACACCTGGGGCTTGATCTCCTTGAAGCCGGCCAGCGGCGTGGTGGCCGGGCGGCCAGCCAGGGTGATGGTGTCACCCACCTTGGCGGATTTGAGTTCCTTGATGCCGGCGATGATGAAGCCCACCTGCCCGGCCGAAAGGGTCTCCCGCGGCTGGGACTTGGGCGTGAACACACCGACCTGCTCGCACAGGTGCTGGTTGCCGTTGGACATGAAGAGGATCTTGTCCTTGGGCTTGAGCGAGCCATCGACCACCCGGACGAGCATCACCACGCCCACGTAGTTGTCGAACCACGAATCGATGATCAGCGCCTTGAGCGGCTCATCCGGGTCGCCCTTGGGCGGCGGAATTCGGGCAATGACGGCTTCGAGGATGTCCTCGACGCCCATGCCGGTCTTGGCCGAGCAGGGGATCGCGTCGCTCGCGTCAATGCCGATCACATCCTCGATTTCCTGCTTGGCACCATCCGGGTTGGCCTGGGGCAGGTCCATCTTGTTGAGGACCGGCACCACCTCGACACCCTGCTCCAGCGCCGTGTAGCAGTTGGCCACGGTCTGCGCCTCGACCCCCTGGGAAGCATCGACGACCAGCAGCCCGCCTTCGCAGGCCGCCAGCGAGCGGGAGACTTCATACGAGAAGTCCACGTGCCCCGGGGTGTCGATGAGGTTGAGGTTGTACACCTGACCATCGCGGGCGCGATAGCTCAGCGCCGCCGTCTGGGCCTTGATGGTAATGCCACGCTCCCGCTCGATGTCCATCGAGTCGAGCACCTGCGCCTCCATCTCGCGGTCGGAGAGGCCACCACAAAGGTGAATGATCCGGTCGGCCAGGGTGGATTTACCGTGGTCGATGTGGGCAATGATCGAGAAGTTTCTGATGTGTTGCATGGGCCATGAAAAAGGGTGCCGGTGGGCACCCTTGAAAATTTGTTTGCCTGGCAAAGACTTGCATTCTAACCGATACGTCGGAAATGAGCACGAACCGCAGCTTCGTCCAGAAAGTAATGACACAGCTCAAGGCCGCCGGCCAGCACCACCGGAACCTTCTCGCCCCACTCGGCCTCGAGCTCGGGAAAGGCGTCCACATCGAGCACATCGAGTTCGAAACCGAGCTCGTTCTGCAGCGGTTCAAGCGCGTCGAGCAGGTCATGGCACAGATGACACCACTCGCGGCTGAGCACGGTGAGACGTCGTTCAGCGCTCAAGGGTACGCACCGGCACGAAGGTCTGGGTCTCACCCCGCTGCACCAGCAGGGTCACGGCCTGGCTCGGCTCAAGGCCAGCCACCAGACGGCCGAACTGCTCCGCCGAGCGCAGATCGGTGCGCACACCCCGGTTGATGATGGCCAGGATCGCATCGCCCGCCTGGATCTCTGAGGCCCGTGCCGACGCGCTGCGCAGCGCCTCGACCACCACGCCACCCGAGGCAAACCGGCCATCCCGCCGCTGCTGCTGGCTGGGGTCGGCGACCACGATGCCGAGCTTGTTGGGCGCAAGCTCCGGCCGCGACACCGGCAGCACCGGCTTCCGCGCACGGTCATCGGGCAGCTCGGCCACCATCACGCTCATTTCCCGCTGGCTGCCCTTGCGCCACACCTGGACGGGCACCCGAGCCCCCGGCCGGGTGCTGCCGACGATACGCGGCAAATCGCCCGAGATTCCCACCGGACGATTGTCGAAGCGCAGCACGATGTCGCCCTGCTCGAGCCCAGCCTTGTCGGCGGGGCCGCCCTTTTCGACGGAGCTGACCAGCGCACCGATGGGCTTGTCGAGCCTGAAACTGTCGGCAAGCTCGCGGGAAACCTCTTGAATGACCACCCCGATCCGCCCACGCTGGACCCGGCCATTCGCCTTCAGCTGGCTCTGCACCTCCATCGCCACATCGATGGGGATCGCAAAGGAGAGACCCATGAAGCCACCCGTCTGGCTGTAGATCTGGGAGTTGATGCCGATGACCTCGCCCTTCAGGTTGAACAGTGGCCCACCGGAGTTACCCGGATTGATCGCCACGTCGGTCTGGATGAAAGGCACGAAGTTTTCCTGGGGCAGCGAACGCCCCTTGGCGCTGACGATGCCCGCGGTGACGGAGTTCTCGAAGCCGAAGGGCGAACCGATGGCCAGCACCCAGTCACCCACCCGCAGCTTGCCCGGATCGCCCAGGCTGACCTTGGGCAGGCCGCTCGCCTCGATCTTGAGCAGGGCCACGTCCGAGCGCGGATCGGCGCCCATCAGGCGGGCGCGGAACTCGCGCTTGTCGCTCAGCTTGACGACGATCTCGTCGGCCCCCTCCACCACATGGGCGTTGGTCAGCACAAAACCGTCGGACGAAACGATGAAACCGGAGCCCAGGGACCGGTTGTCGGGATCCACCTTGGGCCCGCCGCCCGGCTGACGGGGCACGAAGCGACGGAAGAAATCGAACATCGGATCGTCTTCATCCAGCCGCGGCAAGCCAGGCCGCGCCTGACGCACCACCTGGGTGGTGCTGATATTCACCACCGCCGCCCCCTGACGGTCGGCCAGCTCGGCAAAATCGGGCAACTCGCGGGCAGACGCGGCACTGGCGGGGACGCCCACGATGGAGGCCAGCAGAAGAATGGCGACCAGGAAACGCGACAATCGACTCACCGCCCGCACTCCCCCCGGGACACCGGGCCGCCACGTTCGAGCCGAACCGGGAGATCCCGACTGTCTGACCAGGGCAGCCGTCCTGCGCGCGCCAGCAGCACCGCCAACCCGCCCCCCGCCAGGGCACCGACTCCGGCACACAGATCCACCGCTCCGGCAGGCGCCAGCGCAGTCCCCAGCGCGGCACCGGCGAGCACGCCGAGCACAGGGGCGGCATAGACGCGCAGGGCAGCCGCTAGCGGCACACCGTCGTCGATCACCACATTGACGGCCTCACCCGCCACGGCACCCGACTCGTTGGGAACCCGCAAAACCTGCTTCGGAGCACCGAAAGGCCGGGCGATATTGACGCCTCCACAACCACCGGGCTCATTGCAACGGCCACAACCCTGCTCCACAGACACGTCCACCCAGGCGTAAGCCCCGTCGACCCGCTGCACCACTCCATTCACCTTCATCAGCGTTTCCGCAACTCGACACCGTCGGCGATCCGCACCAATGCCTGGGGCGGCACCTCGCCGAGCACGGTGATCAGCTTGTCGCCGATCGTCCGCCGGAAGATGTTGAACGCGCCGGACGCGCTCATGCCGCTCTGAACATTATTCTTGGCAGCGAGGGGCTCGATGAACACCGAGATCGCCGCCAGCCCGTCGGAGAACACCACGTGATAGGAGTCTCCGTGCCCGCTTCGGGATGGCCGCAACACCGAAACCACCGGCCGGAAGCCGGGAATTGCGTGCCGGAAGGCCCAGCCGGTGTCCTCGACCCTGACCTCGTTGCCCCGCGCATTCACCACCTTCCAGTCGCTTCCGCGGGAGAAGCGCGGCCGCACCTTCTCCTTGTCGAAGGGCGCACCGATGTTGACCTCGGTGAACGCGAACTGCTCGACGGTCTCGCCCTTGTCGCTCACGATGCGGGCGCGCAGCAGCAGCCCCGACGCGATATCCGCCCAGAAGTGATGACCGAAACGCATGTCATCCTTGGGCTCGAGGATGATCTGCTGGCTCTCCATCCCCGCAATGCGCACGACCTCGCCCTTGCGGATGCGATAGTGCTCGCCAAGCGCCGCGGGAGACTGGGGAAGGCGTGCCGGGAAACTTCGGCGCGCCGACGACTGGTCGATGATGAGCAGCTTCTGATCGGGGAGGAAGCACTGCACTTCCTCCTGGTTTCGGACGACCTCCCGGGGGCTTCCATCCAGGGCTTCGAGGCGCTCGTATTCGTCGCCATTGGCGTCTACAAGGTGCGCAATGCGCGAGGTCTCGATGTTCTTGCCGCTCTGGTAAGTGAAGCTACCCGTGTAGTTGAGCTTGTGGGCGGCATTCGAAATCCGGCCCAACCAACTGATCGGATCCCCCGGCGCCTGGGCTAAAACAACGCTGCTCCAGCACAAGGCAGCGATCAGGATGCTGAAGAAACGCCTCATCTTTCACCGGCCATGCGGGTGTCCGAAACCGTGCGCACATAATGGGCCACACCGGGCATTCCCGCAGCAGGCGCCATGGCCTGATGGGCAAAGAGATATTCCCGCTCCGACGATTCGGCAGGTGCAAGCTGCCCGCGCTCCACAGGCATCACGCTGAGGGCTGCCGGCGGCTTGGCACTGGCCAGGCGCTGCACCTCGGCACCCGGGCCATTCAGGGTCATGGCGACCCAACCCACCGCGGCGACCCCCATCACGGAGGCGGCGATCGGCATCAGGCTGCGCATCCAGCTCTCACTCTCCCGCCTCACTGGCGCCAGCACCGTCACATCTTCCG
>Ga0075163_10009891_pt1 | contig 12494 bp, 6 predicted proteins | sample JI1023141ADNA_FD_71478 | JGI IMG/M metagenome (GOLD analysis project Ga0075163, IMG submission 71478) | Wastewater effluent complex algal communities from Wisconsin, to seasonally profile nutrient transformation and Carbon sequestration -... | ecosystem: Engineered > WWTP > Effluent > Algae...
GGGCTGTGTCCCACACGAATGACGGTCTTGTCTGCGGTTGCGGATGTCATGATCTCGTCTCGAACCTTCGAATGCGGTTGCGGCCGACCGTGCGTGTCAGACACGTCTTCGGCGCGAAGTCGAAAGAGTCATGATAGGCAAATCCGGCGGAAGCGTACAGGGTGGCCGTATGCACCGAAACGAGGGCTGCGTTATCGATCAGTCATTTCGGATCATCAAAATCGATCGGACGATTTCGCGCACGCAGTCGACGACGTGATCGATCGAGGCACTGGTTTTGACCAGTGTTCGCCAGTGTTCCGGCTGGATACTCCGCGGCGGGGCCTCTGGCCGATGGAACGCTGCCGCATGGCCGCCAGTTCTGGCGACCGGAATGACGTGAAATCCTTTCGATACAGCGACTTCCGCTTCATGCTCCGTTCCCGGGCCGCCTTCGATCATCAGATAGATTTGGCCTAATCGGCCGAGAATTTCCCGGCGATCGTGGAAATCGACGCCAGCGCCGATCGTGATGCCATTTTCGCAGGGCCCGAAGCCTCTAGGAAGAAGGTGAAACATCTTTTCCGATTTCCCCGATGCATTGCGAGCCGCCGAAAAATAGTGTCCGAAAGTATGACCGACACCAGCCATGCCACCCGTAATGGCGACCAGATCATCGATCGCCGCCAGATCCGTGGCGATGGCTGCGCAAATGCGGGCACTGTCCGCGCCCCAGAATTTCGTGCTGCCGATCACCACGAGCCGCGGTCCGGGCGAAATCTGACCGATCACGGAATGGGTTTCGGCTTCGTATTCATCGATCATCGGTAGCTCGCTTTCGTGTGACCGGTCGACCGAACGGACGGCAATCAAAATGACATAAAGGCATCCGAATCGAGTCGTATCGTAACACATCGATTTCTTGCTTGATCGAGCGATACGCACTGCATTGCCGCGTATCCGAATTTCCGTCCGGAATCGCTTTATCTCTTTTCTTGCCATCGATCATCAGAACATAATGATCACTCCTCGACGGAGCCGTGCCTCCCGATTTGTCCTGCATCGCGCCCCTCCCCGCCTGACCGAGTACCGTCATGAATCGCCTTACCCCGGAACGCATCGAACGGACTCTCACGCGCCGTGGACTGATCCGCTACGGCACCGGCGGCCTGGGGCTCACTCTGGGCGGATACTGGCGTGCCGAAGCCGCATCGGAGACGCTCGTCACGAGCCGCCCCGTGAAGGCCTGCATTCTGGTGTTTCTCTACGGCGGGCCGAGCCATATCGACACCTTCGACATGAAGCCCGACGGCCCGTCCGAGATCCGGGGCGAATTCCGCCCGATCCAGACTCCCGTTCCCGGCCTGACCGTGTGCGAACACCTGCCACGTCTGGCCCGGCTCATGGACAAAATCGCCCTGGTGCGCAGCGTCACCCACCAGGCCCGTCTTCATGATTCCGCATCCATCCATGCATTGACAGGGCGGCCGCTGGAAGGTCCGGACCGCGAATTGTTCGAGCCTCAGCCGCAGACGACGCCCAGCTATGGCGGGGCTCTGGCCTATCTCAGGAGAACCGAGCGGATCGAAACGCCCCATGCCATCGTGCCGTTCCCGTTTCGTAACGTGCATCCCGTGCCGTGTCAGGGGGCAGGGTTTCTCGGCTCGCAATATGACCCGCTGGTGATCGACGTCGACGCGACGCGCTAACGCTACGACGCCGAGTTTCTCAGCCTCGCTCCGGGCCTGGACCGGTCGCGCACCGAATCGCGACGAAAACTGCTGGAGTCGATCGATCCCCAGGCGACCGGATCGACCCGCTGGCACAGCCAGATCGCCAAGGCTCATAGGCTTTTCGCTTCGGTGAAGATGCGTGAAGCTCTGGATATCGAGCGTGAGCCGACAGCCGTGCGTGAGCGGTACGGCTTCGGGAAACCGGCCGTGGCTGTGGGCGAAGGAGGCGGTGGCGGGAATGGTGCCGAGATGGGTATCGCCCGGGAGATGCGCGGGCAGAACGTGCTGCTCGCCCGGCGGCTGGTCGAAGCCGGCGTGCCGTTCGTGAACGTCAACGACTTCAAGCAGCAGGGCCAGAACTGGGACGCCCACTTCAAGTGCTTCAATCAGCACAAGAATTTCCTGCTGCCTCAGGCTGACCAGAGCATCGCGACGCTGATCGAAGATCTCGACGCCAGGGGAATGCTGGACGAAACGCTCGTCGTCGTCATGGGCGAATTCGGGCGGACGCCCAAAATCAACGGCGACGGCGGCCGCGACCACTGGCCGGACTGTTACACCGTCATGTTCGCCGGCGGCGGCGTGAAGGGTGGGGCCGTCTACGGGGCCAGCGACCGGCAGGGGGCTTATCCCGCGCGTGATCCGGTCACCCCCGGCGATATCGCCGCCACAATCTTCTGGCGCTTCGGATTCGATCCAGCCACCGAGATTTACGATCAACTGCAACGCCCGCACCGGCTCGCGTCGGGCGAGCCGATCCAGGCGATCTTCTGATTCGATCTGCAGATTCGATCGATTCAGCTTGAAGCAGATTATCGGGAACATTTGGCGGCGTTTGTCATTGCATCGGAAACGACGAAACGTTTCCCATCCGACACATTACTTGACGGCAAATTCACATCGTGCTAATGTCATTGCGGATATCTGGCTCCAGATGTCCTGTTGTGCTCAAGTCTCTCGGTTTTTCTGGACTGAAGACTCTGAACGAACGCGAATCACAGTACAAGAGTCGGCTGTCGCGAGGGTTCGAATGAAACGGTTATGGATCAGTTTCGGCGCGGTGCTCGTCGTTTCCTTCTCGGTCCTGGGCTGGGTCGGAACACGAATCTATCAAGAGATGCCGCCAATTCCGACAAGTGTCGTCGATTCCGGCGGCAACACCGTCATCCACGAGGGCGATATCGCCGCTGGGCAAAACGTGTGGGAAACGATGGGTGGCATGGAAGTCGGATCTATCTGGGGGCACGGGAGCTATGTCGCACCTGACTGGTCCGCCGATTATCTCCATCGTGAGGCTCTATTCATTCTGAACGCTTGGGCGAAGAAGGAATTCTCATCCGATTTCGAGGCGCTCGACCCCGAGAGAAAGGCTCAACTCACGGGGCGGCTCACGGCGTCGATGCGAGCCAACTCTTACGATCCGGCCACGGGCCGTGTCACGATCGATCCCGTGCGGGCTGAAGCCTTCGCGGCGAACCTGTCGCACTATTCGGATGTGTTTTCGAAGGGTGATGCAGCCTATGCCATACCCGCCGGAACGGTCTCGGATCCGGACCGACTGAAAAAACTGACGTCATTTTTCTTCTGGGCGGCCTGGGCCACGGTCACGAACCGTCCCGGAGACGACATCAGTTTCACGAACAACTGGCCGCATGAACCCTTGGTCGGCAACAAGCCGAGCGGAGAAAACGTCGTCTGGACAGGAGTCAGCATCATGATGCTCCTGGCCGGAATCGCCGCCATGATCTGGTGGCACGCTTCCACCAAGGAGGAACCGGACACGATTCCGCCGGAGAGCGACCCGCTCGCCTCGTGGGTCTCTACGCCCAGCCAGGTGGCCACGATCAAATACTTCTGGGTCGTGGCCGCACTCATCCTCGTTCAGATGCTCCTGGGGGTCGTCGTCGCACACTATGGAGTGGAAGGTGACGGCTTCTACGGTTTCCCCCTTTCCAAATGGGTGCCTTACAGCATCGCGAGAACCTGGCATATCCAGCTCGGCCTTTTCTGGATCGCGACGGCATGGCTGGGAGCAGGTCTGTTCATCGGACCGATCGTCAGCGACAAAGAGCCGGCCGGGCAACGAATCGGGGTCAATATTCTGTTCGTCGCTCTTCTCGTGGTAGTCGTCGGTTCGCTTACCGGCGAGTGGCTTAGCATTGCGAATATGCTCTCGGATTCGACATCGTTCCTTTTGGGACACCAGGGATACGAATATGTCGATCTCGGACGGGTCTGGCAGATTCTTCTGATGATCGGCCTGTTGCTCTGGTTATTCCTGATGATTCGCGTCCTTTTGCCTGCCTTGCGGGGCACAGGCGAATCGAAGCAGCTCGTCCGGTTGCTGGCGGTTTCCACGGCGGCGATCGCTTTGTTCTACGGTGCCGGACTGACGTGGGGTCAGCACACTCACCTCTCGATCAAGGAATACTGGCGGTGGTGGGTCGTTCACCTCTGGGTCGAGGGGTTTTTCGAGGTCTTCGCCACCACTGTGATCAGCTTCGTTTTCATGCGGCTGAACTTGGTACGCCCGGGTTTCGCGGCCGCGGCCGCGCTGCTCTCCGCCACGATCTATCTTGCTGGCGGAATCATCGGCACTTGCCACCACCTCTATTTTTCGGGAACACCCACGCTTGCGCTGGCCTGGGGATCGGTTTTCAGTGCGCTGGAAGTGGTGCCGTTGACGCTCGTCGGCTTCGAAGCCAACCAAAATATGAGGTACGCCAGCAAAAAACCATGGCTGCGACAGTACGTCTGGCCGATTCGATTCTTCGTCGCCGTGGCATTCTGGAATATGGTCGGAGCCGGCCTTTTCGGCTTCATGATCAACCCTCCGATCGCGCTCTATTACATGCAGGGACTCAACACCACGCCGCTCCATGGCCATGCGGCTCTCTTCGGCGTTTACGGCATGCTCGGTATCGGCCTCATGCTTTTGTGCCTGCGTGTCCTGCACCCCACACGGGAATGGAATGAGGGGCTCCTGCGATTCTCCTTCTGGATGTTGAACATCGGCCTTTTCGGCATGTGCATTTTGTCGCTCCTGCCCGTAGGGTTAATGCAGACATGGGCTTCCGTGGACCAGAGCTACTGGTTCGCTCGAAGCCGTGAGTTCATGCAGCAACCCCTGATGCAGAACTTGCGATGGATGCGGGTGCCTGGCGATACGCTCTTTTTCGTCGGTGCCGTCGCGCTCGTCGTGTTCATAGCCGGGCTGAAAACCGGGCATTCGTATAAGAAAACTAAGTAAAACGATTACGCGATCATTCACGAACACGAAATCCCCGATCAGGCGAGTCGGGGATTTCGTCATTCCGAACCGTTCCGAACCGCTGGATCCAGCGATGCCGATGGCAATGCCTCGGTGGTCCGAAGCGAGACCGTGGACATTTCCGAATCGGCTGAAAGCCCGAAGGAGGGGATCGACACGTTTCGAATCGACCAATGGCGGGCATTGCCGGTTTCCGGACGAGCGATGTCGAAGCTGCCGCGCGGGCTTCGAACGCGGCGACCGCCAAAAAGCCCGGCCCCCGGGTGAAGCGGGGGCGCGCGGCTTTGGAGGAGGGAGTCGTCAATATGCCGTCAATCCGTGCCGTAAACCTCATCGCTCACATCGGACGCAGGTTGCCCGAGGCGCAATCCGTTCGATTCCTGCGTCCTGTTCATTCAGTCGATCACGCCAAGCGGGTCGCCCGCCTGGCCGCTGCCGACGTTCTTCCGTGAACTTGCCTGATAGGTGATCCGGCCCGACGAACCGGAGCCGTTCGGGGTACGCCATGCGCTTGTCTTCGAGGCTGCGGGTTCCTTCCCGCCGGAACCGGCCGGAGCGGTCGATTCCTTCGCACCTGGTGCGTCGCCGGGCTTGATCACTTCCAGGCGAGGTTCATCCGGAGTCGACGATTCCGGCTTCTTGACCGAAGAGTCGATCGTTGAGGTTGATTTCGGCGAATTGTCGAGGTTGGTGATCGGCGGTTTTTCCATGATCACCTGGGGGGCTTCCGCCGGCGGAGCCAGGTTGTCGATCACGCTTGAGGAAGATTCTTCCCTGCGGGGCGTAAGCCCGGAAGTGACTCCGGATGAAGGCGGTTCGAGCGGGGCCTTGGGGTCGCCGAACGATGGCACGACGGAAGAAGTCGTGCCGCCCTGGCGCGGTTCCAGAACGATGGGCGGTTCGCTCGGCGCTTCGGCCGGAGCCGACTGACGCTGCTGGATGATCGCGCCCTGCTGTTGCTGGATGATCGCACCCTGTTCCTGCTGTACGATCGCTCCCGGAGTTTCCACGGTGGTGTAACCCTGGTCGACGACGACGGACTGGGAACGGGTCGTGCTTGTCAAAAATCGGGGTCGCATCGATGTACGGCGCCCGCCATGGCAGCCGGACATATTCAACGCGCAAGTGATGCCTAATGCGATGGCCGGTATGCGGAGAGATTTCGAACGCCAAAGGCGTCCGAACGGGGAGCTTCTCATGGTGTTATGCCTTGTTGCTGTCGCTCAAAATGCGGGCCGTCACGATGTCGGGTCGCGAAAACGGACGCCCGCGAATGCTGTTCGAGCCTGCGATGTCGTTTCATTGGGAAACTTAGCCGAACTTTATGGGTCGTGGCGGGGATTTCGGCCCGGAAAACTCGCACGCGATCGCCAGTTCCGGCACGTTCGTCGTCTTCGATCCGAATTACGAAAATCTTTCCGAAAAGATTCAAGATTCGGTGGATCGCAGTCGTGGCGATCCTGCACAGGCGGATGCTCCGTCATGCTTGGCAACCGCCGGGGCGAACGGGTATGCTGAACGACTCAGTTTCGCGCGGCCGCTTCGAGGAACGATTCGGCCAGGTCCATCGAGGGTCGTCATCGCTCATGCCCGCGTATCATTTTTCCCGCATCGAAAAGAAGTGGCAGCGTTTCTGGGACGAAAACAAGACGTTCCGGGCTGTGGACCTCGTCGCGGACAAGCCGAAGTACTACGCCCTGGACATGTTCCCCTATCCCAGTGGCGCAGGGCTCCATGTCGGCCACCCGGAAGGCTATACGGCCACCGACATCCTCTGTCGTTTCAAGCGGATGACGGGTCATAACGTCCTGCACCCGATGGGCTGGGACGCATTCGGCCTGCCTGCCGAACAATACGCGATCGAGACCGGCACGCACCCGCGTGTGACGACCCAGCAGAACATCGACAACTTCCGCCGCCAGATCAAGTCGCTCGGCTTCTCTTACGACTGGGACCGTGAGGTCGACACGACCGATCCCGGCTATTACCGCTGGACTCAGTGGATCTTCCTGAAGCTTTTCGACTCCTGGTACGACCCCTCTCACGCCTGGACCGATCCCGAAGGCCGGCCGCGCCTCGGCAAGGGCCGGGCGATCGCCGAGCTGCCGATCCCCGAAGGCTGCCCGGATCCTGAGGCTTATCGAGACTCCCAGCGCCTGGCTTACCGCGCCGAAGTGCCCGTGAACTGGTGCCCGGCACTGGGCACGGTGCTTGCCAACGAGGAAGTCAAGGACGGCAAGTCGGAGCGGGGCGACCACCCGGTCGTGCGTCTGCCGCTCAAGCAGTGGATGCTGCGCATTACGGCCTATGCCGAACGGCTGATCGACGATCTCGAACTCGTCGACTGGCCCAAGGCGATCAAGGACATGCAGCGCAACTGGATCGGCCGAAGCGAAGGCGCTGAGGTCGACTTCTACCTGGGCGAGCCCAAAAGCCTGCACGAATGGGCACGCCAGCGCAGCGTGAAGCCGTTCCCGGAAACGCCGGGCGACGACGTGATCCGCGTCTTCACCACGCGGCCGGATACGCTCTTCGGAGCGACATACATGGTTCTCGCGCCCGAGCACCCGATGGTGGATAAGCTCACGACGGACGACCAGAAGGCGGCCGTCGAAGCCTATCGAACCGAAGTCGCCGGCAAGAGCGACATGGACCGGCTGGACGCGACCAAAAAGAAAACCGGTGTGTTCACTGGCGGTTACGCGGTCAACCCGGTCACTTTCGAGCCGATCCCCGTCTGGATCGCCGATTATGTCCTCTACGGCTACGGCACCGGGGCCATCATGGCCGTGCCGGGGCACGACGAGCGCGACTTCGAATTCGCCCGCACTTTCGGCCTGCCCGTCGTACGTGTCGTCGCCCAGGATTTGATGGACTTCGACAAGCCGCTTCCCGCAGCCGAAACCGAGGAAGGGCTGGCCGTGAATTCGTCCAACAACGAATTCAATTTGAATGGCCAGCCGACATCCCGGGCCAGGCGGCTGATCGTCGAGCAATACCTGGCCGAGAAGGGGCTCGCCCGTCTCACCGTCAATTACAAATTGCGAGACTGGCTTTTCAGCCGTCAGCGCTATTGGGGCGAACCTTTCCCGATCGTGCTCGACGAAGCGGGCCGCGCCCATGCCGTGGGCGAAGACGAGCTGCCCGTCTCTCTGCCTGAACTGGCCGATTTCAAGCCATCAGGCAAGCCCGAGCCACCCCTTTCGAAAGCTGTCGAATGGGTGCGCTATTCTGATCGCTACGAGCGTGAAACCAACACGATGCCCCAATGGGCTGGTTCGTGCTGGTACTACTTGCGGTACATCGATCCGAAAAACGAAAAGGCTCCGTTCGATACGAGCCTGGAACGCTACTGGCTGCCTGTGGACCTGTACGTCGGCGGTGCCGAGCATGCCGTGCTCCACCTGCTTTACAGCCGCTTCTGGCACAAGGTTCTGTTCGACCGTGGCCTGGTGCACACGGCCGAGCCGTTCAAGAAGCTGATCAATCAGGGCATGATCCTGGGCGAGACGGAATATACCGTTTATCAGGACGATGCCGGCGGTTACGTGAGTGTCGACGAGCCCGTGCACGATGAAACCGGCCCGTTCACCATGCGTGCCGGCCAGCGGGTGCCGGTCAAGCTGGTGAAGATCGAGCCTGACGCTGCCGTGAAGCAGGGCGACAAGTTCGTTCTGGCGTCTGATGCCTCGGTGCGTGTCGACGCCCGCGCCAACAAGATGTCCAAAAGCCGCCGCAACGTAATCAACCCCGACACGGTCGTGGAAGAATACGGGGCCGACAGCCTGCGGCTTTACGAAATGTTCATGGGCCCCCTGGAAGCCACAAAACCCTGGAGCATGAAGGGTGTCGAGGGCGTTTCCCGCTTCCTGGCGCGTGTCTGGCGGCTGATCGTCGACGACATGGCCGAAGACATCCGGCTGGACGCTCGCGTTCAGGACGTCGAACCCGATGCCGAAACCGCGAAACTCCTGGCCCGCACGATCGCGGGCGTGGCCGAAGATTTCGAGGAACTCCGCTTCAACACGGCGATTTCGAAGCTCATGGAATTCACCAATTTCATGACCGCCCGCGAAGTCCGTCCGAAGAAGGCCCTGGATGACTTCGTGCTGGTTCTGGCACCGCTGGCACCCCATCTGGCCGAAGAACTCTGGGAGATTCTCGGCCACACGACCAGCCTGGCTTACGAACCCTGGCCTGCTTTCGACCCGGCACTTCTTGTCGACTCGGAAGTGGAAGTCGTCCTCCAGATCAACGGCAAAGTCCGTGGCCGCGTCGTTCTTCCAGCGGATGCCGACGAAGAGGCCATGAAGTCTGCCGCCCTGGCCGACCCGAAAGTGGCGGGCCTGATCGCGGGCAAGTCGGTCCGCAAGGCGATCGTCGTGCCCGGCAAACTCATCAATCTGGTAGTGGGCTGATTTCGCCGGTCCGTGCCTGGCGTACTGCCGGCCCGAGCGAACACGCAGGAACAAGGCCGGAGATCGCGCCATGCACGGAACCAGCAAGTTCGCCCGACTCATCCTCGGCTTCCACGACCATCAGCCGGTCGGTAATTTCGACGGCGTCTTCGCCCAGAATTTCGAACAGGCGTATCAGCCCCTCGTGCGGACATTCGCCCAATACCCGGACGTGAAGTTCTGCCTTCACGTTTCCGGGCCCCTTTGGGAATGGCTCGAAGCGAATCGCCCGGCGTTCTTCGACGATCTGGGAATGCTCATCGAACGGGGCCAGATGGAAATTCTGGCCGGGGCCTGGTCCGAACCGATTCTGCCGATGATCCCCCGCCGCGACCGGATCGCCCAGATCGCCATGTTCCGCGACACCATCGCCCGCCGGTTCGGCGTGTCACCACGAGGAATGTGGCTGGCCGAACGGGTCTGGGAGCCGGAACTCGTCGAATCGATCGCCCGTGCCGGTATCGAATATGCCGTGCTCGACGACTACCACTTCACCCGCGCCGGCCTCTCGCCCGACGCCCTCGGCGGCTACTTCCTGACCGAAGATCAGGGCCATGTGCTGCGGCTTTTCCCGAATTCGGAGGCTTTGAGGTATCTCGTCCCCTGGCGTGAGCCGGAAGAGACGATCGACTACCTGCTGAAACTGGCCGAATCCGGCAGCCCGGCCCCGCTGGCCGTCACGGCTGACGACGGCGAAAAGTTCGGCGGATGGCCCGGCACGAATGACCTGATCTACGGCAAGCGCTGGCTGGCGCGTTTTCTGAATATGATTCAGGAAAACGAGAGCCGGATCCGTACACGCACTTTTGCCGAAGCCCTCGACGAACTGCCGCCTCTGGGCAAGATCTATCTGCCTCCGGCCAGTTACCGCGAAATGACGGAATGGGTCCTGCCCACCGACCGGATCGAGACCTATCAGGAAGCTGTGGCCAATCTCGAAAAGGCCGATGCCGAATTCGCCGAACCGATCCGCCCTTACTTCGCCCCCGGCGGGTTCTGGCGGAATTTTCTGGTGAAGTATCCCGAAGCCGCCGAAATGGCCGCCCATATGCGTACCGTCTCAGACACCCTGGCACGGATCGATCGCCAGGCCAACGCCGCGCGGAAGCCGTTGCCGGCCGAAAAAGCCGCGATGCTCGATGCCGTAAGAAAGGATGTCTATCGAGCACAATGCAATTGCCCATACTGGCACGGCGCGTTTGGCGGCCTGTATCTGCCCCACTTGCGTAATGCCGTCTACCGGCACATGATTCTGGCCGAGAACGGAATCGACGCCCTCATCGCCCCTGAGGGCGACTATCTGCGCTGCCTCGAAGGCGACTTCGACGCAGACGGTCAGACAGAAATCCGGCTCGATAACCGCCACGCCATTCTCTGGATCGACCCGGCCCAGGGCGGCCAGATCTACGAAGCCGACGACCGCCGCACCGCCACCAACGTGCTGGCCACGCTCAATCGCCGGCCGGAACCGTATCACGAAAAGGTCCGCAAGGCGGCACAGGCTCCTCCGGCCGACACGCCCGAAGGCCCATCGAACCTGCACGACCGGGTCACCCTCAAGCATGAGGGCATGGATGCGCTGCTGGTTTATGACACCTGGCCCCGCAAGGCCCTGGTCGATCATATCTGGCCAGCGACCGTGACGGCGGATCATGTGACGCTCAACCGGCAGGAGCCGCTCGTCGACCTGGCGAACACAGCCTATGACGTCGACGCGATCGACAAATCGCCTGAGCGGATCAGTGTCACGCTTTCGTGCGGCAAGCGAATTGGCGATAGTGACTTCCGTGTCGCCAAATCGGTCATTCTGCCGAGGCCCTGCAGCTGTTTCGACGTGAATTATCGCCTCAGCGGGCTTTCGGCCCTGCCGGACAGCCGCTTCGCCGTGGAAATCAACATCGCGGCCATGGCAGGGCAGGCGATGGACCGCCAGTTCATCGATGACCGGGGCCAGAAGCTCGGCACGCTCGACTCCGCCCTCCGGCTGGTTCGACCGGCAAGTTTGACCGCTGCCGACGAATGGGCGAACCTGGCGATCCGGATCGACTGGTCCGGGAATCCGCCGGACGAAGTCTGGACAATGCCGATCCGCACCGTTTCCAACAGTGAAGGCGGGTTCGAAGCGGTGTTCCAGAGCACGGCCATTTTCGCGGTCTGGAATCTCGGCGCGAACGGGGCCGATGATCGATCATTGCAATTCCGATGGTGGTTCGAACGACTGCATTGACGCCATCCCGGGCTGATTTTTCGCAGGGAGAAATTCGTGTTCGAACGCGTCTCTGCCGGAATTCGATCCGTTTTCGAAAGGTTCAGCGCTGGGCCGGTCGCGGGCCCGCCGGTCGATACCTGGCGTTTCGAACCCGGCCATTGGGACGATATCTGGACACGGGCCGCAGTCATCCATTTTCCGGACGAAAATACTGGCCAGCAGTTTTTCGCGGCACGAAATTTTGCCGAATCGGCCTTCGCTCGCTCTTCAGCCATCTCGGGCACGACCGGTGAATTTCAAGGCTTCCGGCCCTATGAGCCGGGCGACGATCCCCGGGAAGTCGACTGGCGCGCGACAGCCCGTGCACGCCAGGCCATGGTGCGGCAGCGATCGCATGAAGGCCGGCGCCCTGTGGCGATCGTCGTGGACGTCTCGGCCAGCATGTGGGTCGAAACGAAGAAGGTTGCCGGTGCCGTCCGGCCGATCGATATGGCATTCGAAACCGCGGTGTGGCTTGCGGCCGCGGCGACGTTACGGCAGTCGCCTCTGGACGTGATTTTGGCGAGTGACCGGGTCGAACTTCACTTGCCTCGATTGCTGGGCCGGCACGCGATCCGCCAGGTGGTTTCGGCCGCGTCGGGATTTCGACCGGAGCACGCCGCGACTGGCTGGTCCGATGCCGTGCATGACGCGTGCCGCCTTAGTCCAGGCGAGTTCGTCTTCTGGATCAGTGATTTTACCTGGCTGCCCGATCCGCTGTCATTTCGCCGAGCATACGCCCAATTGCAATCGCTGGGGGTAAGGATCGTTTCCCGAAGGACGAGTCTCGAAGCGTCCGGAGAATG
>Ga0075163_10009894_pt1 | contig 12492 bp, 8 predicted proteins | sample JI1023141ADNA_FD_71478 | JGI IMG/M metagenome (GOLD analysis project Ga0075163, IMG submission 71478) | Wastewater effluent complex algal communities from Wisconsin, to seasonally profile nutrient transformation and Carbon sequestration -... | ecosystem: Engineered > WWTP > Effluent > Algae...
CGGCCGCCGGTGTAGTTCTCCAGCCCGACGTGAATCTTGCCATTGAGGAAGGTGCCGGCGGTCAACACCACGGCATCGGCCATGAAGCGAATGCCGAGCTGCGTCACGGCGCCGGCGACGCGCTCGCCTTCCATAATGAGGTCGTCACAGGCCTCGGCGAAGATGGTCAGATTGGGCTGATTTTCCAGTCGACCGCGAATGGCCTGCTTGTACAGTACGCGGTCGGCCTGGGCGCGGGTGGCGCGTACGGCCGGGCCCTTGCTGGCGTTGAGGATGCGGAACTGGATGCCGCTTTCGTCGGTGGCCGCGGCCATGGCGCCGCCGAGGGCGTCGACCTCCTTCACCAGATGCCCCTTGCCGATGCCGCCGATGGACGGGTTGCAGCTCATCTGGCCGAGGGTCTCGATGTTGTGGGTGAGCAGCAGGGTCGCGCATCCGGCCCGCGCCGCCGCCAGTGCGGCTTCGGTGCCGGCATGGCCGCCGCCGACAACGATCACGTCGAATCGGGTGGGGTGAAGCATGGGAAACCGGGGAAGGTGGATCGGGGGAGCCGAATGATACGGCCTTGCGCTGCAAAAATACAGCGCCGCGCACCCGGTAGAGGCCGAAAAGCGGCGGTTTTACAACGGCTTACCGGATTTTGAGGGGGCTTTCAGGGTGTTCCCGGCGGTCCCTCGGCAGGGTGTCTGCAATACTTTTCACGTGGTTCTCAATACCGGCGTCGGGACGCCGTTAAACAGTGATCGCAAAAACGGCTGCTGAAGGCCTCGCGCAGGCTGCCGACTTTCACTGAAACGCGTCCCGCGGAAGCGGAGCCATGCGCCCGTCGCCTGGTGCGCATGGCTGCCGTTTTGAGGATGATCCGAGTCCGGCGTTCATGGAGCCCTTCGGGGGGCCGGGGCGTGAATGCCGTGAATGTGCAATCAATGATGGTGATCGAGCGGATCCATGATCAATGTCTCCTTCGTTTAATCCTGCCGGGCAGAGCGCCGAGCGACGGCTTGCCGAATACATGCACGTGGAGCGGGTGGCGGTGCCGCCGGAGCTGCCATTTTCCGAGGCCGTCCGGAGGATGAGCGGTGCCGGCGCGTCCTGCGTGGTGGTGGTCGATGACGGGCGTCCGGTGGGCATCCTGACCGACACCGACGTGATGCGGCTGGCCGGGCGTGCGGAGTTCGAGCGCGCCGCGGTCGCCGAGGTGATGACGACGCCGGTGGTGCTGGCTTCCGCCGAGGGGCGCCTGGCCGATGCGGTGGGCCTGATGAGCGAGAAGCGGATCCGCCACCTGCCGCTGGTGGGCCCGGACGGGCGTCTGGAGGGCGTGCTCGGGCGGCAATGGCTGCTCGATCTGCCCGGGCTGGAGCGGATCGCCGGCACCGAGGCGCTGCCGGAGGTGCAGCGCGCCCGCTTGTTCGGGGCGGCGCTGGCTGTCGAGGCCGAACGCAATTTCCTGAAGGCGATGGTGCGGACTCTGCCCGATCTCGTCTGGTTGAAGGATCCGGACGGGGTGTACATCGCCTGCAACCCGCGCGTCGAAGCCCTGGTGGGCGCGCGCGAGGCGCAGATCGTGGGCCGGACGGACTACGATTTCTTCAGCTGGTCGGAGGCCGACGGTTTCCGGGGCGGCGATCTGGCGGCGATCCACGCGGGGTCTGCGGTGCGGAGCGAGATGGAGGTGGTCTTCGCCTCGGACGGGCACCGGGAGCTGCTCGAGGTGATCCGCACCCCGATGGTCGACGACACGGGCCGCCTGATCGGCGTGCTGGCGGTGGCGCGGGACGTCACCGAGACGCGGGCGATGCAGGCCGCCCTGCGCGACCGCGAGGAGATCTTCTCGAGCATCGTCGGCCAGGCGGGCGATTCGATCGCCGTGGTGGATGCGCGAACGGGGCGCTTCGTCGAGTTCAACGAGGCGGCCCACCGCAACCTGGGTTACAGCCGTGCCGAGTTTGCCCAGCTGACCGTCAACACGCTCGACTGCATGCTGGACGATGTGGCGATCGCCGATCGGCTGGCGCGGATGAACACGCCGGCCGGCATCGTCCTCGAGAGCCGCCTGCGCCATCGCAGCGGCCGGGTCTGCGATGTGCGGATCAGCGCCCGGGGTATCCGGATCCGTGGCGAAGACCATTATCTGGCGGCGATCTGGAGCGACATCACCGAGAGCAAGCGGGTCGAACAAAGCCTCAAGCGCGCCAACCGCGCGCTGCGCACCGTCGGTGAATGCAGCCAGCTGCTGGCGCAGGCCCGCGACGAGATCGGGCTGATGCGGGACGTGTGCCGGCTGATGGTGGATCTCGGCGGCTATCGCATGGCCTGGTTCGGCCTCGCCGAGGACGACCCGCTGCGCTCGGTGCGGCCGGTGGCGAGCGCCGGTTTCGCCCCGGAGTACCTGGATGGCCTCAAGGTCTCCTGGGGCGATGACGAGGCCGGCCAGGGCCCCACCGGCACCGCCATCCGCCAGCGTCGCCCGGTGCGCTGCCGCAACATCCAGGCCGATCCCGCTCACGCGCCGTGGCGGGGCGCCGCGCTCAGCCGCGGCTACGCGTCGTCCTGCGCCTTGCCGCTGGCGGATGGCAGCGGCACCTGCTTCGGCGCCCTCAACGTGTATTCCGTCGAGCCGGACGCCTTCGACGACGAGGAGATGCGGCTCCTTGAGGAGCTCGGCGGCGACCTCTCCTTCGGGCTGCGTGCCCTGCGCGACCGCGGCGAGCGCGACGAGGCCCAGCGCCGCCAGCGGGTTGCGGAGGGGCAGCTGGGCCGCCTGGTCGAGGCCAGCCCGACCATTCTCTATTCGCTCCGCCAGGCCGGCGGGCAACTGGTGCCGACCACCGTCAGCGACAACGTCCAGCGCATCCTCGGCTACACCCCCGCCGAAATGCTGGCCGCCGCATGGTGGGCAGACCACGTGCACCCCGACGATGTGGCCCGGACCCTGCGCATCCCGGGCGAGCTCCTTGGCAGCCGCCAGGTTTCGTCGGAGTACCGCTTCGCCCACCGTGACGGGCATTACGTGTGGCTGCGCGACGAGGTGCGGGTGGGCGGCGTGGATGAGGGGGGCGAAGTCGAGGTGGTCGGCGTGATGACCGACGTCACCGCCCACAAGAAGGTCGAGCAATCCCTCGAGAACCAGCGTCAGGTGCTGGAGATGGTCGCCTCCGGCGCCAGCCTGCCGGCTACCCTGGACAAGCTCGCCCGCGGGCTCGAGGCCCTGCTGCCGGACATGCGGGCGTCCATCCTGCTGCTCGACGCCGACGGCCTCCATCTGCGGCACGGGGCGGCCCCCAGCCTGCCGGAGGCTTATGTCCGCGCGATCGACGGGATCGCCATCGGCGACGGGGTCGGATCCTGCGGCACCGCGGCCGCCACCGGCAAGGCGGTGATCGTCGAGGACATCGCCCGGCACCCCCTGTGGGCGCCCTACGTGACGCTGGCGGCGGCCCATGGGCTGACAGCCTGCTGGTCCTTTCCCATCCTGAGCCGGGAAGGGCGGGTGCGCGGCACGCTGGCCCTTTATCCGCAGCGGATCTCCCGGCCCACGCAGGCGCAGCTGGAGCTGGTGCGTCTGGCCACCGACGTTGCGGCCATCGCGATCGGCCGCCACAACGAAGAGTCGGCGCTCCGGGCGAGCGAGGCGCGCTTCCGCAAATTGTTCGACCTCGCGCCGGTGCCCTTCGGCTACATCCTGGCCGATGGCAAGATCGGCGATCTGAACCGCAGCTTCGTCGAAACCCTCGGCTATGACCGGGACGACATCCCCACCCTTGACGCGTGGTGGGAACGGGCCGTGCCGGACCCCGAATATCGCAACTGGGCGCGGGAGGCGTGGGCGGAGGCGATGGCCAATGCCCGCAGCAGCGGCCGGCCGGTGGAGCCCCGGGAGCTGCGCATGGTGAGCCGTAGCGGCAGCGAGCGAACCCTGATGGGGGCGGGCATCCCCGTGGACGACAGCTTTCTGGCGACCTTCTTCGACATCACCGAGATACGCCAGCTCGATGCCCGGCTGTCCCTCTATCACCATCATCTCGAGGAGCTCGTGGCCGAGCGCACCGCCCAGCTGGCCGAGGTCAGCCAGCGGGCCGAAGCGGCGAGCCGCGCCAAGAGCGCCTTCCTGGCCAACATGAGCCATGAGATCCGCACCCCGATGAACGCCATCCTGGGCCAGGCGCGGCTGCTCGAGCGCAGTCGTCTCGACCCCGGCCAGCAGGACCGCCTCGCGCGCATCCGCAATGCCGGCGCCCATCTGCTGGCGATCATCAATGACATCCTCGACATCTCGAAGATCGAGGCGGGCAAGCTGCACCTGGATGCCGTCGATTTCTCCCCCGAGGTGCTGTTCAACCAGGCCCACTCCCTGATCCACGACCGCATCGCCGCCCGCAATCTGGGTTTCCGCAGCGACACCGGCGATCTGCCGCCGGTGCTGAGGGGCGACGTGACCCGCCTCCGCCAGGCCCTGCTCAACTATCTCAGCAACGCGGTGAAGTTCACCGAGCACGGGGCCGTGCTCCTGCGCGCCTGTGTCGAGGAAGACGCCGGCGATACCCTGCTGGTGCGTTTCAAGGTGATCGACAGCGGCATCGGCATCGCACCCGAACAGCTCGGGCGCCTGTTCCAGTCCTTCGAGCAGGCCGACGCATCGACCACCCGCAAGTATGGTGGTACGGGGCTGGGGCTGGCCCTGACCCGCCACCTGGCCAGCCTGATGGGCGGCGAGGCGGGGGCCCGGAGCGAGCCCGGCCGGGGCAGCGTGTTCTGGTTCACCGCCCGTCTCCAGAAGCGGCCTGGTGCGGCGCTGCCGGTGGCCGAGCCCGACGAGCCGGCCGAGATCAGCGCGTTGGCCGCCGCGCAGCTGGCGGGCGCCCAGGTGCTGCTGGCCGAGGACAACCCACTCAATCAGGAGGTCGCAGTGGACATGCTGACCGATCTGGGGCTTGGCATCGACCTGGCCAAGAACGGCAAGGAGGCCGTCGAGCGCGCCGCCCGGGGCGACTACGATCTGATCCTGATGGACATGCAGATGCCGGTGATGGACGGCCTCGAGGCGACCCGGCAGATCCGCCTCCTGCCCGGCCGCGCCGACATCCCCATCCTGGCCATGACCGCCAACGTCTTCGAAGAAGACCAGACCGCCTGCCTGGCGGCCGGCATGAACGACTTCATCACCAAGCCGGTGGCCCCGGAGGCGCTGCAGCGCGTGCTCCTCCGCTGGCTCGCCGCCGACGATCCGGTGCCCGCGCCGGTGCCCGCGCCGGCGCCCGAGCCGCCGGCAGCCCCGTCGGTGCAGCCCCCGGTGGCCAGCGCCGACATCGACTGGGCCAGCCGGCTGGCGGGTATCGACGGTTTCGATCCGGCCCGGGGTGTCGCCATCGTGCGGGGCAAGTGGTCGATCTACCTGCGCATCCTGGGGGTCTTCCTGAGCTCCCAGGCCGACGTTGCCGACGGCCTGCTCGCCTGCCTGGCGGACGGACGGCTCAAGGAGCTCGAGCAGCTGGCGCATTCGCTGAAGGGCTCGGCCGGCAACATCGGCGCCGTCCGGGTCTTCGAGCTGGCCGCCGAAGTCTGCGCCACGGTGCGCGGGCAGCGGGATGCGGCCGGGCTGGCGGAGTGCGTCGAGGCCCTGGCCGGCAGCACGAAAGCCCTCATCGGTGCCCTGCGCGAGCGCCTGGCCGAGGGCGGGGAGGGCCGCTCGTGAGCGCACCGGCGATCAGCCCCTTCGTGTGGGCAGACTACTTCGAAACCGGCTTCGACGATGTCGATGCGCAGCATCACAAGCTGGTGGATTTCATCAACGCCCTGGCCGGCCGGGCCATCAGCGGAACCCCGATCCGGCCGGACGAGCTCGCCCATTCCCTCGACGGGCTGGCCCGTTATGCCGCCCACCACTTCGCAACCGAAGAGGCCCTGATGGAGCGCGCCGGGCTCGACCCGCGGCACATCGGCCCACACCGCAAGGCGCACGCGGATTTCGTCGCCCAGGTCGAGGCGATGCGCGGCACCACCGACCCGGACGGGGTGCTGCCCGGGCTGTACAACTTCGTCACCAGCTGGCTGAGTTTCCACATTCTGGACACCGACCAGAGCATGGCGCGTCAGCTGCGGGCCGTGGCGGCCGGCGCCTCGCCGGAGCAGGCCTTTGCCGCCGACCAGGCCCAGGGCCGCGATCCGGGCAGCACGGCCCTGATCGCCGCGGTGCGGAGCCTGCTCGGCCTGGTGGCCGACCGCAACAAGGAGCTGCAGAACATCAATGCCAGCCTCGAGGCCCGGGTCGCCGAACGCACCGCCGCCCTGACCGCCGCCAACCGCGACCTGCTCGCCACCCAGCAACGCCTCCGCGAAGCCGACCGCCTTGCCGTCGTGGGGCAACTGGCCGCGGGAGTTGCGCATGAGATCAACAACCCGCTGGGCTTCATCACGGCCAACCTGCGAACCCTCCACCAATACACCAAACGTCTGCTCGTCCTGGCTGAGGAGGCCGGCCGGCTGGCCGAGGCCGGCGGGCAGGGCGGCGCCTGGCAGGCCTTGCGGGGTGCGGCGGACGTGGATTACCTGGCGGCCGACCTGCCGAGCCTGCTCGACGAGTGCACCGGCGGCCTGCAGCGGGTCGGCGAGATCGTCCAGGTGTTGCAGGGGCTGGCCAGCCCGGGCCCGCTCGAGTTTGCCCCGATGCCGATGCACCAGCTTCTCGACGAGGCGATCGCGGCGACGGCCAGCAGCCGTCAGCCCGGGCAGGTGCTGCTGCGCGATTACGGCGCGCTGCCGGTGATCCCGGTCAATGCCGCCTTGCTCGGCAGCGCCCTTGAAGCATTGTTGATCAATGCCGCCCAGGCTCTCGGCGCTTCGGCCGGCCGCATCATCCTGCGTGCGCGGGAGCATGGGGGCGAGCTGACGATCGAGGTCGAGGACGACGGCTGCGGCATGGACGAGCCCACCCGGGCGCGCATCTTCGAGCCCTTCTTCACGACGCGTCCGGTGGGGCAGGGGCGAGGGCTCGGGCTGTCGTCGGCGCTTCGCATCGTCGCCAGCCACGGTGGCCGGATCGATGTGCGCAGTGCGCCCGGGCGAGGAAGCTGCTTCCGGGTTACGCTGCCCCTGAAGCGGCGCCGCTGAAAACAAAACCCGGCCGCGGCCGGGTTTTGCGTGATGGATGGAGCCGTTTCAGCGCCTGCCGCCGGCCAGGGCGCGCAGCCGGGCGACGCGCTCCTCGGTGGCCGGGTGGGTGCTGAAGAGCCCGCGCAGGCCGCCGCCGGAGAGCGGGTTCATGATCATCATCTGGCCGGTTTCCGGGTGGGCTTCGGCGGTCGGCATCGGAATGCCGCGGGCGAAGGCGTCGATCTTCATCAGCGCGTCGGCCAGCGCGTGCGGGTCGCCGGCGATCTCGGCACCACCCCGGTCGGCCTCGAACTCGCGGGCGCGGGAGATCGCCATCTGGATCAGGCTGGCCGCCAGCGGGGCGAGCAGCGACACGGCGATCGACGCCACGATGTTGGTGGGGCGGCCTTCCTCGTCGCGGCCGCCGAAGAACATCGCGAAATTGGCCAGCGCCGAGATGGCACCGGCCATCGTGGCCGAGATCGTCGAGATGAGGATGTCGCGGTGCTTCACGTGGGCGAGTTCGTGGGCCATCACGCCGCGCAGCTCGCGCTCGGAGAGCATCTGCAGGATGCCGGTGGTGGCCGCGACGGCGGCGTTTTCGGGGTTGCGACCGGTGGCGAAGGCGTTGGGCTGGTCTTCGTGGATGATGTAGACCTTGGGCATCGGCAGCTGCGCCCGGCCGGCGAGCTCACGCACCATGTTGTAGAGGTAGGGCGAGGAGGTCTCGTCGACCTGCTGCGCGTTGTACATGCGCAGCACCATCTTGTCGGAGTTCCAGTAGGCGAAGATGTTCATCGCGCCGCCGAACACCAGCGCCATCAGCATGCCCTGCTTGCCGCCCAGCATCATCCCGATCGCACCGAAGAGGGCGATGATGCCGGCCATCAGGATCGAGGTTTTCAGCCAGTTGCCTAACATTTTTGACTATCCATCCTTTCCGGATGCTAAGTGGGGAACCGACGTTTAGATGGTGCCGACGGCCGAAGATTCAACCGGCCGGCACGTTTTTTCAGTCGAATCGGCTGCCCGCGGCGATCGGCATGCCGCGCAGGAACTCGGCGGCGGGCAGGCGCTTGCCGCCGGGCTTCTGCAGCTCGGTGATGCACAGCGCGCCGTCGCCACAGGCGACGATCACGCCGGCACCTTCGGCCAGCAGGACTTCGCCCGGCATGCCGGCAGCGTCGATGGCGCGCGCCCGCCATAGTTTGACGGGCGTTTGCTGCAGCGTGGCGACGGCGCCGGGGAAGGGGTTGAAGGCGCGGATGGCGCGCTCGATCTCGGCGGCTGGGCGGTGCCAGTCGATGCTGGCCTCGGCCTTGCCGATCTTGGCGGCGTAGGTCACGCCGTCGGCGGGCTGGGGCGTGGCGACAAGCCCGCCGGGCAGCGCCCGCAGCGCCTCGACGACCATGTCGGCGCCAAGCTGGGCGAGGCGGTCGTGGAGGCTGCCGGTGGTGTCGTCGGCGTGAATGGTTTCGGCGCGGGAGCGCAGCATCGGCCCGGTGTCGAGGCCGGCATCCATCTGCATGATGGTGATGCCGGTGGCGGTGTCGCCGGCCTGGATCGCCCGGTGGATGGGGGCGGCGCCGCGCCAGCGCGGCAGCAGCGAGGCGTGGATGTTGATGCAGCCGAAGCGCGGCAGGTCGAGCACGGCCTGGGGCAGGATGATGCCGTAGGCGGCCACCACCAGCACGTCGGCCTCTACCGCCGCCAGCGGCGCCTGCTGTTCGGGCGTGCGCAGCTTTTCGGGCTGGTGCACCGGGATGCCGGCGGCCAGCGCGACCCGCTTCACCGGGCTGGGCTGCAGCTGCATGCCACGGCCGGCCGGGCGGTCGGGCTGGGTGAGGACGATCGGGACATCGAAGCCGGCGGCGAGGATGGCTTCGAGGGCGGCGGCGGCGAACTCGGGGGTTCCGGCGAAGGCGACTTTCATCAGGCGGTGATCCGGGCCTTCTTGGCCAGTTTGCCCTTTATGCGGGTCTGTTTGAGCTGGGACAGGTATTCGACGAAGACCTTGCCGTCGAGGTGGTCGAGTTCGTGCTGGACGCACACCGCCAGCAGCCCGTCGGCGTCGAACTCGATGGTCTCGCCCCGCGGGTTGAGGGCGCGCACGCGAACCTGCTCGGCGCGGGCGACCTTGTCGTAGATGCCGGGCACCGACAGACAGCCTTCTTCACACACCTGCTCGCCCGAACGGGCGATGATCTCGGGGTTGATCAGGGCCAGCAGGCCTGATTTGTCCTCGGAAACGTCGATGACGACGACGCGCTTGTGCACGTCCACCTGGGTCGCCGCGAGGCCGATGCCGGGGGCCTCGTACATGGTTTCGGCCATGTCGTTGACCAGCTTGCGGATCTCGTCGTTCACCTCGGCAACTTGGGTAGCGCGGGTGTGGAGGCGGGGGTCGGGGTAGCGGAGAATGGGTAGGAGAGCCATAAAGATTGCCGGATTAAGACTTTACGTGCAGAATTTTGAGCCAAATCTGGGATGCTCGCGTCGTGCCGAGGCGAACATCCGGCTCTGCACATCAGACCGCTGAAAGCGCGCGAAATTCGAAAGCGAGCAAAATTCCAATGATTCGCATTATATCCGCCCTCCTGATTGGCGTCGCCGCTCTGGTTCCTGCAGGTGCCGGTGCCGCCGGTCCCATCCAGATCGCCGACGGCGCACCCGACAGCCACGAAGTGGTGCCCGGCGATACCCTGTGGGGTATCTCCGGCAAGTTCCTCAAGGAACCCTGGCGCTGGCCCGAAGTCTGGCGCCTGAACCGCGAGCAGATCCGCAACCCGCACCTGATCTACCCGGGCCAGATGATCTTCCTCGACCGCCGGGGGCCGACCCTCAGCCTGGGGCGGCGCATCGGCCAGGGCGGCAGCAATCGCGCCCTCTACGAAAAGCGCTTCCCGCAGGTTTATTCCGAACCTGCCAGGGCGGCGATCCAGAGCATTCCGGTGCGCGCCATCGCGCCCTTCCTCACCGAGCCGCTGGTGGTGAGCGATGAAGAGGACAATGGCGCCGGGATCATCGTCGCGACCCAGGAAGGCCGGGTGTTCACCAGCGCCGGCGACACCATCTTCGCCACCCGCATCACCCCGGGCGTGCCCACCTGGAACGTCTATCGCAAGGCCAAGCCGCTCCGCGATCCGGTGACCAGCGAGGTCCTGGGCTACGAAGCCACTTACCTTGGCCAGGCGCGAGTCACCTCCGACGCCGGCGTGCTGTCCCCCGACGATGCCGCAGCCAAGGCCGACGATGGCAAGGTACAGATTCCCGCCAGCCTCGTGGTGAGCAACTCCAAGCAGGAAATCGGCAAGGGCGACCGCCTGCTGCCGGCCGGCCGGCCCGATCTGCTGAGTTATGTGCCCCACGCCCCCGAGCAGGACGTCGACGGTCGTGTCGTTTCGATCAACAACGGCGTGGCCGAGACCGGCCGTTACAACGTGGTGTCCCTCAGCCTCGGCAAGCGGGAGGGGATCGAAGTCGGGCATGTCCTGTCGCTTCATCGCAACCGGGGCAAGGCCGTGTACCGCGAAGACGAGGTGGGCGCGCCGCAGCAGTTCCAGCTGCCCGAACAGCGTTATGGCCTCGTCTTCGTGTTCCGCGTCTTCGAGCGCATCTCCTACGGGCTTGTGATGGAGAGCGTCGGGCCGGTGACGGTGGCCGACAGCGTCCGCAAGCCCTGATCGCGTCAAGCCCGGTCGTCCCGTCTTGTCGTCCGACCCCCTGGCGCCCTGGCTGCGCCTGATCCTCACCCCGGGGGTCGGGCCTGGCCAGCAGCGTCAGCTGCTCGCTGCCTTCGGTCTGCCCGAGGCCATCTACGCCGCCGGGCATTCCGCCATAACGTCGGTTGTCGGCGGCGCCGCGGCGCGCACCCTGCTCGATCACGATGCCACCCAGGCGGTCGAAACCGCCCTCGAATGGCTGTCCCAGCCGGGCAACAGCCTGCTGACCCTCGGCGACGAAGCCTATCCTCCCGCGCTCCTCGAGATCCCCGATCCGCCCGTCGCGCTTTACGTGAAGGGCGATACGGCATTGTTGTCGCGGCCGTCGCTGGCGGTGGTCGGGGCCCGCAATGCGACGCCCCAGGGCGAGGCCAACGCCGAGTCCTTCTCCCGCGCGCTGTCGGAGGCCGGGCTGTGCATCGTCAGCGGCCTGGCGCTGGGCATCGACGCCGCCGCCCATCGGGGCGGCCTGGCCGGGCCGGGTTCCACGGTGGCGGTCATCGGCACCGGCGCCGACCGCATCTACCCGGCGCGCAATGCCACGCTGGCCCGGCAGATTGCCGAGGCGGGGGCGATCGTCAGCGAGTTTCCCCTCGGCATCGGCCCGCTGGCCCACAACTTTCCGCGCCGCAACCGCCTGATCGCCGGGCTGGCCCAGGGGGTGCTGGTGGTCGAGGCGGCCCTGAAGAGCGGCTCCCTGATCACCGCGCGGCTCGCCACCGATTGCGGTCGCGAGGTTTTTGCGATTCCCGGCTCGATCCATTCGCCGGTCGCGCGGGGCTGTCACCAGCTGATCCGCGATGGCGCCAAGCTCGTCGAGACCGCCGTCGATATACTCGATGAATTGCGCCTCGCGCCTCGCGAGGCCGCAGCGCAGCTTGATCCTGCGCCCGTCGACGACAACCCGGACGAGGCGCATGTGATACGTGCAATGGGGCACGATCCGGTAGACATGGATGCCCTGGTGCAGCGCACCAACTTGACGGCGGAAGCGCTCTACGCCATTCTGCTTGCGCTGGAGCTTGACGGACGGGTGTCGCGCCTGCCTGGCGGGCGTCTCCAGCGCCTCTGAAATCGACCGGCCTCAGGCCCCCCGAGCCATGTTCGACATCCTCGTATACCTCTTCGAGAACTACGTCCACGCCGATGCGTGCCCCGAGCCCGCACAACTGGCGCGCAAGCTGACCGCCGCGGGTTTCGAGGAAGAAGAAATCGCCGATGCCCTCGAATGGCTGTCGGGTCTGCGCCAGATGGCCGACGGCGAAAGCCCGTCCCACTGCGCCCGCCCCGGTTCGCTGCGCGTTTATGCCCAGGACGAGCTGCTGCGTCTGGGCGTCGAGTGCCGCGGCTTCCTGCTTTTCCTCGAAAACTCCGGCATCCTCGACGCCGCCTGCCGCGAGATGATCGTCGAGCGCGCGCTGGCGCTGGGCGAAACCGAGATCGAACTCGAGAACCTGAAAGTCATCGTGCTGATGGTCCTGTGGCAGCAGGACAGGCCGATCAACGGCCTGATCCTCGACGAACTCCTCAACGAGGCCGACGAGCCCGACGAAGACATCGAGGCAATCGTCCTGCATTAGCCGTCCCGCCGCTTGCAAGCCCGGCGCAGCCTTTCGTATGATGCGCCGCTCCCCCATAACCAGAGTCAGGCGTCTTCGGTCGCACCACGGGCATGAGC
>Ga0075163_10009895_pt1 | contig 12491 bp, 8 predicted proteins | sample JI1023141ADNA_FD_71478 | JGI IMG/M metagenome (GOLD analysis project Ga0075163, IMG submission 71478) | Wastewater effluent complex algal communities from Wisconsin, to seasonally profile nutrient transformation and Carbon sequestration -... | ecosystem: Engineered > WWTP > Effluent > Algae...
ATGTTTATTGTTTGTATACTATAACCTAATTTGCCTTTCTTATCAAATAAAGTGCTAATAGTCAGATAATAAAACTCTTAAATTTTCTATAGGTTTTCTTGTTTACCATAGTCTTTTTAGAAGTCTAATAGACAATATAGCTTTCTATAAGACATATATAGTGGAGTACTAGTTAAATCTCTTACAGAATAAATAGCTATCTATATTAGCTAAGCAGTTAAATAAAAAAATCAGCCAAGTAAAGTGCTACTTGGCTGATCAATCTGAGGATCTTATGATTTTACTAAACTCTAAAAACTATATTTACTTTGCTATTTTACTATAAGGTTAAACTTTGGGTTTGTTGTTGAGTACGTTTAATTGCTGCATCCTTAAAACATGGCCTACACCAACCATATAAAAAACCATCTATTAAATGAAAGGCCACTGAATCATCATCACTAACTTCATGATGACACTCTTTGCATTCCCACAAAACCGCTTCTATTAACATATACTACTCCTAAAAATAAAAAGGCTTGTTAAATAAAATGATTAATTTTATGTTGACTTAAACGCACCAAGAGTTGTAGGGTTCCAAAAGTTATTTTTAATTATAAGAATATAAAAAAGTTTTATATAAACCCGTAGTCTGATAATACTACTCCAAACTTATTTCTTATTAATTGAAAGAAGACAACTTAAGATAAACAGAATTTCATCATAACAAAACGCCTGTCCATAATAGTCAAAACTAAAAAAGCTTTAAGAGGTATTTTTATGACTAATAAGCTCTTTGCCAAAGTTTTTACTTTCCTACTACTAATACTTATATGTTTTCCAAGTGATTCTTTTGCTGCAAAGAAAAAGGCCAAAGGCTTATCTAGCAAAAGTACCCAAGTAAAACAAGTAAAATATAAAACTAAACGTATAGTACGAGTACGAAGAGTATTTACACCAGTTAATGGAATTTTATTTCAAACATTAAAAGGTGATGTACTACTAGAACAAAATTCCCAGCAATCTTTTAATCCTGCCTCTGTTATGAAAATAGCTACATCATTTGCTGCATTAGAGCAATTAGGTTATGACTATCGTTTTAGGACAGATATTTATACTAATGGTAAAATAGACCAAGAAGGTAATCTTAATGGAGATCTAATTATTGCTGGAAGTGGTGATCCAGCAATGTTTTCTGAAAATATTTTCTTAATGTTTGATAAATTATCTAGTTTAGGTGTTAAAAGAGTAACAGGAGATTTACTAGTAACAACACCTTTTTATCTAAATTTTGATTACTCTGCTCAACGCTCTGCCTTACAAGTAAAATCCATTTCTAGTGCTAAACGCTGGACAAAATATATGCAAGAAGCTTGGACACGTTATGCTCAAGAGGAAAATAAACCTGATGCAGTTTTTTCAGGGATTGAAATTGATGGACAAGCTAGAGCTATTTCTTTTGAAGAGCTACCAGCAGAAAAACAACTATTATTAACACATCAATCTAGAACTTTGTCAGATATATTAAAGATACAAAATGATTTTTCTAGTAACTTTATGGCTGAGGCCATTGGCCGTCAACTTGGTGGTTCACAAGCAATAGAAAACTTTTTACTTGAAAAAGTTGGTATTAATTCAAATGAAGTTCAAGTAGTTTCAGCTTCTGGACTAGGAGAAAATAAAATAACTCCTGCTGCTACTTTACAATTACTAAGGCATTTTTATGAGTCTGTTAAAAGTAATGGTAAAAGATTAGATAATCTACTTCCTCTAGCAGGAGTTGATGAAGGAACACTAGATGAACGTTTTACAGATTCAGAGCTAAGAGGTAGTGTAGTAGCAAAAACAGGGACTTTACCTCGCCAACGTGTTAGCGCTTTAGTTGGTGTAGCTTATACAAAAGAAAAAGGCCCAGTATTTTTTGTGTTGTTAGATAGAGACGAAGTAATGCATGCTAGACATCAACAAGATAAATTAGTAACAGATATGATTTATCAATGTGGTGGGCCTTCTCCTACTCGTAATGTAATTACTGGTTTTGAATCTCGACCTAAAGTTATAATTACTCAGTCTTTTCCAGTTATTGAAAATCTAAACAAGAGTCGCTTATCTGAGTAATTATTGTTATAATTTCTGCCATTAACTTCCTTTATTATTAGTAGTTTTTGTTTTCTACTTTTCAAAAAGGGTTTCTATTTTTTCCTATCTAAAACTCACATTAGTCTATTTTTTACAAGAATTTATAAAAAATGACTATAAAAAAACAAATACTGTTTGGAGGCTACTAAATGGCAACTTTAGGGTTACTGTCTAGGTCAAAAACCACTGTTGAAAAACTTATTCCATTAATTAATCATAATTGGCTTTTAGAATTAGCAATAAATAATATAGGTTTAACTTTAGTAAGTATTATATCTATAATTCCTGCAATTTATATAGGTTTCCCAAATTGGTTAAAATCCGTTTATATATGGGCTTCTATAACTATTATTATTTTTTCTTTACTAAGAATAAGCATAATTTTTTTGTCTAAAAAGTATTTTATTGTTAAAGAAAAGCAAAAATCTAATGTTTCCATCATCTTTATTTTACAGCGTTTAATAGCTATAAGCGTTACTCTCTTTATAATGGTTTCAAGTGGAATAATTGGTGCACGTTGTTTTGGACAAAATTTAGTAGCACAAAGTTGTTTAACTTGTCAGATTACTAAGGGAAACTATAACACTGCTATTTGGTTAGTTTTACTTGGAGCAGATTTAAATAAAGTTGATGAATTTGGACAATCACCTCTATTACATGCTGTTAGTAAACGACAAAATAAACTAGCTAAATTGTTAGTATTTTCTGGAGCAGAAATTGAAATTAAAGACAAACCTACATTGACTTCTCCTCTTATTGTTGCTGTTTATCAAGGAAGCTTTGAACTAACAAAATTCCTCTTAGAACATAATGCTGACCCTAATAAATTTGTTATTAGCGCTTCACCTCTACGCGCAGCACTAAAAAATAAACGCTTTGATATTGCTAATTTACTTCTAGAACATGGTGCTGACCCAAATCTAAAAGATTTTTTAGGCATGACACCAGTGTTTTATGAAAGCAGACTAGGAAATATTAGTTCTATTGATTTTTTAATTAATAATAAAGCTGAAATAAATATAACTAATAATAAAAATGAAACTCCTCTTTACTCAGCAGTCCTTAGTGGAAGGAAAGAAGTAATAGCTCATCTCTTAGCAAAAGGTGCCAAGATTGATGAAAAAAGCATAGCAAAAGCTAATGAATTAAAACATACAGAAATAGAGGCATTCTTAAAGCAAGTAGCTGCTAAAACAAAATAAAACATTAGGGTTATTTTAGTGATTTGCTTTATTATATTTTCCTAACAAATATAAAATTTTTGCTGTATCTAATAATAGCCCAACAATTTATTGTTGAGAACTAAAAGTAATTTTGTCTATTTTAGGAGGAATAAATGAAACGGTTTTATATTTTTGCTTTAGCACTTATAGCAGTGGTTTTTACTTTTCAAACTACACCAGCAATTAAACCAACTTTATCAGCAGTTGCTCAATCAGGTTTTAATAGAACTTTGTCAATTAAAGGTACTGGTCTTGATAAACAACCCTATTCTGGCACATTAGATGTTAGATCTAGAAAAATTAATTCGCCTAGTGCTGATATAGAAGGTGTTACCTTAAAATGGAATGTTGGAGGTTCTATTTATGAAGGTATTGGGCTTGTTACAGCTAGTATTTTAACTGCTACTTGGGGTGGAAAAAGCTGTAGCTTGGTTGTCTATCAAGATACAGGAAAAAGCTTAGAAGGTGTCTTTACAGTAGTTGGTTCACCTAAGATTGGTGCAGAGATAGCTAAAAAGACTGCTGGGAAAACTCCTACTGCTGGTAGTTATACAGTAGATGGCACAAATTTAAATGGTTCACCTTACAAAGGAGCATTACAAGTTACTGCTCAAGGGCCTGTTTATCAATTTTCTTGGGATGTTGGGGCAAAATATGAAGGCGTTGGAATAAAACAAGGCCCTTTAGTTTCTGTTGCCTGGGGAGCAGATCCAAAAGATCAATGTGGTGTAGTACAGTATGAAATTACAAATCAAGGTCTAGCAAATGGTAGATGGGGAATTTATGGTGCCAATGCTACAGGTACAGAACAAGGAGTACTTAAATAGTTCTAAATCAATTAGGGCAGGTTTATTTATTCCTGCCCTTATATACATTTACTTTACATACTTATTACGGATTTTTACTGACCTTTCTAATTTATCTATAGCCTCTAAAATTTTAAGTTTTAAGTCTTTATCTAAATCTCTTGTTAATAAATGCTCCTCTACAATTTTTAATGCTTCAGGGCTATTTTGCCCACCAATAAAAGCACTTAACCATTCATTAATAAAAAAGATTTTTCTTTGACGTTTTAACTGTGGTAATGCCTTAAGTGCTTCTTTTAGATAAGGTAATGTTAAATCAGACTGATTAGATGAGTTAAAAGCACGTAGGCTACTTTCAATCCAGTTTTCTGCCAACTGTTTATCTTCTAAATAACGACTAAAATAAGATTTTTTTAAGTCTTTATTTTGATAAGCAGCAGTAGCAATAAAGCTATAACGTTCTACATCAGCGCTAGAATCAAGTTTTTGCTCCGCTTTAATAAGGCTTTCTGCTTGAGGATCATTTTGTGAAATTAATGCTGTAATAATATCCCAACGATCTTTAGCTTTAAGGGTAATATCTGAAATAGTTACTGACCCAGAAAGTATTTCTATTAGTTTTTTTCTCCCATTTTCACTTACTACAAAATTAGGTAAAGCACGAAAGTAAGTTAACTTTAGCCCTTTATCTTTTTCTTTGTTAAGTTGTTCAAAAAGCATTGCCTCTAATTTTGGTGCTATAGCTAATTGTTGTTTTTTAGACAAATAGCTTCCAAATGCTATAGAACTATTAGCTAGAATTTGTTGGACTGTAATACCATCTTGTTCTACTGCCAAAGCTTGACATACTAACTCTAAGTAATCCATTGGGGCTAACTCTGCTTCTCTAACCCCTTCCCATATTGCTCCCCAAAGCAAAGTTCTTAAAAACTCATCTGAAATAAATGCAAGGTTTGTTTTTACATAACTTAAACTACGTTCATCTAGTCGAAACTGCCCATAACCAAAGTCCTCATAATTGGTAAATATATAATCTGGTTCAGATCTTCCTACTACATCTGGTACTACAGTTGTAGCGCTAGCTAGTGTGATAGTTAATACTATAGGAGGCTGATTTTTATAAACTAGTATTAATTTGGTTTTAATTGGCCAAATTGTTTCTTCTGCTAAAATATTTTCTTGTTTTAGGCTTAGGTTTAATATCTTGCCTTTGTTTACTACTATTTCAGGTTTAATAATAGCCATTGCACGACGTTTAACCCAAGGCTCAGCCCAAGCTTTTAGTGAATAACCTGCTGAGGTTTCATAAGAGTAAATTAAGTCAGACCACTCAGCATTAGCAAAAGCATGATTTTTTAAAAACAGTCGTACCCCTTTTTGAAATGCTTCTTTACCCAAATAAAATTCTAATTGACGTAATATTGATGGCGCTTTAGTGTAAACAATATTCCCATAAGCAGATTTAGCATCTTTTAAGTTAGGGATTTCTTGAAAAATTGGTGTAGTTCCTTTTGTGCTATCAGTAGAGTAAGCACGAGGCTTATTAGATTGATAAAAGTTTTTCCATACATTGCTAGGAAAAACTTTTTCCATTGCCTTATAAGCCATAAAAGTAGCAAATCCTTCTTTTAGCCAAAGATCATCAAACCAACGCATTGTTACTAAATTACCAAACCATTGATGTGCAGCCTCATGTAAAATTAATGATGCTCGATTAAGCAAATCACTTGGAGATGGCTCATTTGGGAAAATCATTCGATCCTCACGAAAGAAAATCGCTCCAGCATGCTCCATTCCACCATAAGCAAATTCAGGCAAAATCACTAAATCACACTTACCAAAAGGATATGCATAATCAAAGTACTCGCCTAAAACCTCAAAACCTTCACGATTTATTCTTGCAATCTCAGCAAATTCAGCCTTAGCTCTATCTAGCTTAGATTTACGTACAAACATACTCATAGGAGTTTTGCTATTCTCAATATTAAGCTTAGCAAAAGTTCCAGCAGCAAAAGCAAATAAATAGGTACTAAGAGGTTTTGTTTGTTGAAATGTAAAGACTTGAAATCGTCCCATTGCACCCATAGAAGTATTTTCTATAGGAGTATTAGAAATTACTTCCCAATTTCCAGGTGCAAACACTGTTAAACTAAATCGAGCTTTAAGATCTGGTTGATCAAAGCATGGAAAAGCCATATGAGCATCACTAGGTACAAAAAGCGTGTAAAGATATTCACCACCATCATCTTTATCAGTGTAGCGAGTAATTGCCGCACCAGACTTTTCTATAGGTGTTTCAAATTCTAGTTCTAACGAGTTTTCCCCTACCTGAATTGCTTGAACAGGAATAACTATATGCCCATTAATTTGCTGAAAATTATTTATAGCTTTTCCATTAACTTCAATAGTCTGGGCTTTTAATTTTCCATTAACTTGTTCTGGTAGGCTCCCTAGCCCCTTAAAATCCAGTACCAAAGGTTCTAAAGGACTGGCTATCTTTAAATCTATTTTAACTCTACCAGAAATTATTTCTGTTCTAGCCCTAAGATCAAAAGATAAATTATATTTAATATCAGAATACAATTTAGCCCGACTATAGGCTAACTCCCTAGAAATACCAATAGTTGGTTGAGAATCATCAATAACTGTACTAGTGTTTGCCATAGCTTGATAGTTTAGAATATTTATAAAAAATAATGTAATTATTGCTAATATTTTAGAGTAATTCATAAATTTAATTTATTTATTTGTTACTTGAAGTAAAATAGGAAACTGCAAAAAACTTTGCCAACACAATCTTATCACCTGAGAAAATTTAGCACAAAAAGTAATTATTTTAGGAGCACCCATGAAATCAAAAATTTTAATTATCGGGTTATTAGTACTTTTATTAGGCGTAGGTATTTATGATTATTACTCTAAACAAGAAAGCCTATTAACCGCAGCTAGAGATGGAAAAGCAACTTCTACAGAAGAAATATTAAAAAAGAGTAAGCGAGGTATAGAAGATAAAGATAATAAAGGACGAACCCCATTAATGCTTTCAGCTGTTAGCGGAAACGCTAGAATCACAAAGATGTTAATAGATGCAGGAGCAGACAAAAATGCTAAAGACAACTCTGGGTTAAATGCACTGCAAGTAGCTATTCGGTTTATCCGCCCTTCTGTAATAGGAGTATTAGTTGATGCAGGAATGGATCCTAATACTAGTTTTTCTTCTAATGGTGCTACTCCTTTAACTATTGCTGCTACTACACGTGATAAAGAGTTGGTAAAAAAGTTATTAGCTGCAAAAGCAGATTTTAATGCTAAAACTAAATCAGGTAACACTGCATTAGACTTTGCTTTAGAATTGGGTGAGCTAGAAATAGTAAGTATGTTGCTAGATGCTGGTGCAAAAATGGAAAGTGATGGAAATGATAACAACCTCTTAGCCAAACTAGCTAAAAATGGCCAAACTGGTGTTATAAAACTGTTGTTTGAAAAAGGTTTAATTAAACAAGGTGCTGATGGTGGGTTAAACGAAGCCTTAGGTTATATTGCGGCTGATGGTGATGTAGATTTAGTAGGAAAAATCTTAGAGACTGGAAAAGTAGAGATAAATAAACCAGATAATAATGGTAATACTCCTTTGCTAAATGCTGTTAGTGGTGGAAAATCCGCCGCCATAAGTAAATTGATAGAGGCTAAAGCAGATGTAAATTTATCTAATAAAGCTGGACGTAGTGCTTTAATGATAATTGCTAATAACCCTAATATAGAAATAGCTAAATTATTGATAGATGCAGGGATAAAAGTAAATGCAACTGATGTAGAAGGAAAAACAGCCTTAATGTCTTTAACTTCTTGCCGCTGTCCAAATATTGCTAATGTAGCAAAAATGCTAATAGATGCAAAAGCAGATGTTAATGCTCAAGATGTAGATGGATGGACAGCCTTAATGTATGCTGCACGAGATGGAAATACTGAGATGGCTGAAGTGCTGGTAAAAACAGGTGCAAACCTAAGTCTAAAAACTAAAGATGGTAGAACAGCACAAAATATAGCAGAGCAAAGAAAACGCGAAGATATAATTGCTTTACTAAAGAAATAAAGAAAAAAAATAGATAAGAACCCATTCGCTTTCTTTAATTAAGAAGGGCAGACCTACAGGTCTGCCCTTACAGTTTGTTATTATTAATAATCTAATAGTCCTATGGTTGTACTACAAAAATCTGATCAGGAAATTGGTTTCGTAAAATATCTAGAGCTAAAGCAAATTTACTACTAACAAATTTAGAAAGAATTAGTCGTGAAAGTGGCTTATCTGGCTCAAGAAAAGCAGGCTCACAAGAACGAGTACTTCCATAAACATAAATTCGCCCTGGCCTAATTGCTAATTGTCCTCCAGCCAAAATAAACATTTCAATAAAAGGATCTTCCATTTGATCTGCACCTAAAATCATTTCCATTTCGCTACGAATTCTAGCTAGTACACGTGATAAATCATAATCTTCATCTGAATCCCAAGCGTCTAGATAAATTATTGGGTGATCGCAAACTAAAAGCAGTAAAAAAGGATGTTGAGAAGGCTGACTAGAATTTTTTTCAATAAATCTTGCTGATAATGCATCAGCGCTTTCTTGTGGCAACACTCTAGGACAAGCAGCAAACCTAGATATTGTAACTGAATAAGCTTCGCTTAATTGCTCAAAGTAATCTTGCACTTGAGGGCGTATTAAATCTAATGAAACATGACTTGTACGTCCTTCTGTTTCCATTTTTTCTAATAAACGAAAGAAACTATCTGCCCGACTAGGAAGACTATAAATTAATCTACGATAGCGTATATCTGGTAATAACTGTTCAATAATCGGTTTGTAATATGCTCCTTGACTAATCCATTTATGCATTTCTTCATTTTGATACATAGATAACATACGTAGGAAAAGTGCACTGTCTTGATTGGTTGTTGCAAGTAGCTCAAAACAGACTTTATGAAAATCTGTAACATCTTTTTCTTGTATTAGCCTTAGGTTATCTTCTGGATCTGATGTTTCTGCTAAAAACATCTCTGGAAGTTCTTTAGTTGGACTGTGTTTTGGTGGAGCACTAGCTACAACTACACTTGGATAAAGGTCTTCTAGCTCATCATGTATGTTTTGTAAAAGCTGACAATGCTCTACAGCAGCATTCATTTGCTGTAAGTCTTTTATAGAGCGTTCTAGGAAAAGTTTATAGCTGCTAACAAAAGCTAGCCAAGAATCAAACTGAATTTCAGGATCAAAGTAATAGTCTATAGATTCAGCTAAAATAGCTGACATATTTGTACCAAACAAAAATCTTTCTAGCCCTAGCATAATTGCTTGGCTTGCAGACTCTGAGTTAATTCTAAGACCGCTTGCTACTGCTGAACCAGACACTTCTAGAAGTAAAATTAATCTAGCAGTATCGCAAAACATTCTTAAAAGAAGCCCTAATGCTGCCATAGTAGGAGCGCGAGAAATCATATCATCCCAGGCTCTTTCAGCGCCGACTTTACTCCAAAAATCCCAAAGCATAGGAGAGAGGCCACGAATCATTGACCAGACCCAATTCATAGAATTAAGCCATTTTTCATTAAAACGCTTTACTATCTCCCCTCGGTAACTATCAACCATGCGAGGAAAACCACCAATGGCTAATGAAAGCTCATCATTAGACTTCATTTCCCGCAAAGAGAGCATAAAATCATCTGCAAGTGCCCAAGTAATATTAATTAAATCAATAATTCTCATTTGATCGGCCATAACCAGGCCAGGCAAAGCATCTCGCTCTATAGCAGTAGATTCTGCCATTGCACTAAGCATTTGTTCACGACCAACAGAAAAACTTGGTACTTTAATAGTAAGAAAAGTTGGATGTTCTGGCCCTGGTTGGCCTAGGGCTTGGAGTCCTTGAGAGACTTTTTGCACATATTCTTCACCAAACATTGCAATTGCACGACGACGACCAACAGCACGCCAAAAAGTTGCTAAGTAATGAAAACGATCTAAGGCATTTATTGTGTTAGCAGGCAGGTTAAAAGCTTTTGGATCAAGCATTGCCATTCCAATAATTGTTTCAAATGGCCCGCCTAAAGTACTGCTGCAAATATGTTGAAACTCAGGTTTATTACCAACTAATTGATAAATTAGCGATGACATTAAAGGAAAAGCAGTACGGAATTTAACTTTTTGTCCAGCAGGATCAAGATCAAAATCAGAAAGACCACTACTAGTAAATGGTTGAATATCACGGCCTTCTACTTGTTCAATATTGCTAACATTTGCTGCTACATATTTTAAGAATCTATCTAATCGGTTTAAGTCTGTACATTCTAGAAGTGGAGTAGCTTCGGCCAGTAAAAGCGCCGCCTCTTGTGCCATACGCTTAAAAGTCGAAGAAATATTTATTTCATCATTTTGAACTGTACGCCATTGACCTGCTTCTTTTTGATAAACCTGACCAGGATCATCAATATCAATTGCAACATTAAGATAAAAAATCGGTATTTCAAAATTACAAAAATGGAAAAACTCTACAATTGCACGAAGTAAAGTTGCTACAGGATACCATTGAGCAGTTTCTCTTAATTTATTAGGCTGTACTAAAATAGGGATAACTTCTACAGCTAGATTGTCAATTACTTCTAAAATATGGAATAGGTACCTAGTAGTGTCTTTGCCCATTACAATAGGCGGACTAGCGGCACTAAGCTTCATTAAATAGCCTTGAGTGTCACGATTAAAACTATAAAGCTGTAAATGATTTGTTTTATGTACTGAAGAGTTACGAAATTGTTCTGACCATGCTCTTACTCTAAGCAGCCCTCGCCAGCTTTGCCCTAAAGACCTAAGCATTTGTTCAGTATTACGAGAATTAGCTTGACCACCTTCGCTATAAATAGCTCTAAGTAAGTTTTCTAGTGCATATAGTTGTGCTATACGCGATCGTAAATAAGTTAATTCTTTAGCTGCTTGTTCGCCTTCTTGTTGTATTTGCTCAATGCTACTAACTGGATAACGTAGTTTAGGATTAGGTTCAGCTTGATTGATCTTTTCTATAGCATCAATTCTAGTTCGTGCCATTGATATAGCCATATAACGCTTTGCTACTGCTGTACGAACTAATGTAACTACTTCAGCTAATTCAGCTTTTCGCCAATTAACTAGTCCCATTCCTAATTCACTATCTCGACCTTGAAAATTATTATAAAGCTGTGCTTCTTGTTCAGGGCTAATTTGAGTTACATCAAAGAGTCTTATATCAAAGGACTGTCCAACTAATTTAGGCTCACTAAAAACACGCTCTGCCCAGCTTAAAAGCTGTTCTCGAGCGCCAAGAGAACGGGCATTCTCTAGCTCAAAGAAAAAATTAGGTTCAGAATTATTCATGGTAGTACCAAAGAAAACTATTTTAGAGCAACTTATTATATCTAATTATAATTTCTACTTTTCCTAATCATCAAAACGAGATTATCAAATCCTTAGGGCTGTTGTCAGCAGGAAAATTAAAATCCTAAAAATTATTAGAATACTTGGAACAAATTTTTTCTGTTTGGTGTCTATCTTCAGTAGCTTTACTAGCGGAGGTAGCTTATGTCAGTAATAAAAATTAAAAAAGAATCTTTATCAACACGCTGCGAAATTTGCCATAAATCAGACTACTTTGAACCAAATAAAAATAGATGCCTTAGATGTGAAGATTTGATAATAACTAGGTCTGATAAAGGTAGTTTTAAGGTTAATTGGCGAGTAGATTTAGCCTTACTTACAAACACATTAAGAAATTTTGCTTGGCAAAATCTTGATTCAGAGCTAATAAAAGCTTGTCGTAGAGTTTTAGCTATTACTTTTATTACATCAATATTATTATTTTTTATTGATCGACAAATTGCTGCAAATATTGATAAATACTATATTCCACCACTTCCTGATAGCCAAACAGAGGACTTTACCATGTGGGGTTGTGGAGGCTATCAAAATTCTATAGAAGACATAATTGTAATAATGGGATTTATATATGCTATAGGAGCGGCTATTGCCTTATTAGCTTATTTTTGCCCTAATCAAACACAACCATTAAGCCTTAGGTATTCACAAACCCGATCAAACTCATCTAGAAAACCTATTAATCCTATAGTTAGATTCCTTAAATAAATTATTAGACTCTTGCAAAAGTAATAAATCTTAAGCCACGGAGTGGCGAAATATCTGAGCGCCAGTGCGTAAGCGCTGGGTAATCAATGAGTTAACTCTTATAGCCACGTAGTGGCGTAAGATTAAATAAAATAATTTATGTTAAATTTAATCTTACGTCGCTACCGCGACTCTAGATTCTAATT
>Ga0075163_10009896_pt1 | contig 12491 bp, 11 predicted proteins | sample JI1023141ADNA_FD_71478 | JGI IMG/M metagenome (GOLD analysis project Ga0075163, IMG submission 71478) | Wastewater effluent complex algal communities from Wisconsin, to seasonally profile nutrient transformation and Carbon sequestration -... | ecosystem: Engineered > WWTP > Effluent > Algae...
TATTTGCAGTTTCGCTACTTTTCTCATAGCTTTAAGATTAGAAACATCTCAATTATGAGTGATTTTTAATCTCGCTCTCAGATTTTATTAATCTTAATTTGGTATAAGTTATAGAGAAAATAATTATGAGAATTTTGCTGGTAGAAGATGAACAAAGAGTGTTAGATTTTATTGCACGCGGTCTGCAAGATGAGCAGTTTGCAGTTGATACGGCACAGACTGGCAATAGTGGCCTAGAATTTGCCAAAACTTATAACTATGACATGATTATTCTTGATCTTATGCTTCCAGGAATGTCTGGTACTGAAATCTTGAAGGAAATTCGTCAAACTAATAAACAAGTCCCAATAATTATTCTAACTGCACGTGATGCAATAACAGATAAAGTAAAAAACTTTGATGCTGGTGCAGATGACTATCTAACTAAACCTTTTGCCTTTGCTGAACTGCTTTCAAGAGTAAAAGCACTACTGCGACGCACGTCTTTAAGCCTATCAAGCGTCTTACGTATAGGTGATTTAGAACTTGATCAGATAAACCAACAAGTAAGAAGGGCTGGCAAGCGAATTGAACTAACAGCAAAGGAGTATGCACTATTGCAATACCTAATGCTCAATGCCAATAGAGTGCTTTCTCGTACTATGATAGTTGAGCATGTTTGGGATCAAAGTTTTGATGGAGCAACTAATATTGTGGACGTATATGTTCGTTATCTACGTAATAAAGTAGATGGCACAAGCGATTATAAACTAATTCGTACTGTGAGAGGTTTTGGTTATAGTATTAGCGATGATAGCAGGGCATAGATGATTTTTTGGTAGTATTGTTTGAGTCTTTACACATAGTTTTTAAATTAGGTTGTCAAGATTCATACAATACCACCAATTATTTTTTTTAAGTAGCTTAAAAAATAATTAAATATTATCAAAGCTCAACTCCAAGTGTTTTTTGGAACTTTTATTGTTTGGTCTGAAATACAAGCTATAAAGGGTAAAAATGAATATCCAATCTATCCGCTTCAAACTCATTATTTGGTATGGTGGGATGATTGCTGTTCTCTTCTTAGTTTTGGGGATAAGTGGCTATTTTGGGTTAAAGTTTTACCTAGAACGTATCACTAAAGAATCTTTGACAAAGCGTGCTAGGTTGATAGCTAGCACAGTACAAGCAGATATGGATCGTTATGGTGAAACTTATATTGTTACAGATCTTAGTAAATATTATGATCCAGAAAAAAATGGACGATTTTTGCGCATTACTAGCATTGAGGGAAAAATACTCTATACATCTGGCCTACCAAAAGATGGGATTTTTGATCCTTTACAAGTAAAACCCCTTACTTTACCTCTAACACAACCCTCTTTGCGTTATGAAACTCAGAATGATGGAGTAGCTTTATTAATTTATACTCTACCTTTCAATTTACACAATAACCAAAGTTTTTTTATTGAAACAGGAGTTTCTACAAATCAAATAACAGAGCCACTATCAGGTTTGTTAGTAGTATTAGTTTTACTTTGGCCAATTGTTATATTAGTAACAATTGGTGGAGGGTTTTTGCTAATTAAGCGCGCCTTAGTACCTGTAGATGAACTAACCAAAGCAGCGGCTAGAATTACATCTGGTAATCTTTCAGAAAGACTACCTGTTACGCGTACTGGAGATGAGCTTGAAAGGCTTTCAATAGCCTTAAACAACATGATTGATGGATTAGAAAAAGCCTTTCATCATATTAGTCAATTTACGGCTGATGCTTCGCATGAACTACGCACCCCCTTGACAGTTTTGCATTGTGAACTAGAGGCAATTATTCAAAAAACACACATTGATACTGATATTCAGGAAAAAATTGGTAGTGCATTAGGTGAAACAGAAAGATTGGCAAAAATTGTTGATGGATTATTGACTATTTCTCGCTTAGATGCTGGAGAAGCGAGAGTAGAAAAAACTCTTCTAGATGTAGCTCAATTAACAATGGCTACAGTTGAGCAGATGCGACTACTTGCAGAAGATAAAAATATCAGCCTTTATTGTTATGCCTTGTCAAATATTTTTATTTATGGTGATACAACTAGACTTAAGCAAGTAGTAGTTAATCTTTTGGATAATGCAGTCAAATACACCCCTGTTAATGGGACAATAAAAGTTAGTGTGAGCACACAGGAAAATTTTGCTGTAATAGAAGTATTAGATACTGGTATTGGTATTAGTCCATTAGCTTTACCACAGATTTTTGAGCGTTTTTATCGTGCAGACAAAGCTCGCTCACGTGAACAAGGTGGTTCTGGCTTAGGGCTTTCTATTGTTAAGTCTATTTGTTTAGCACATGGTGGGGATATAAAAGTACAATCAAAAGAAAATCAAGGCAGTTGTTTTCGCATTATCTTACCATTAATAAAAGAGTTAGAGGTGAAAGAACCAACAAATCAATCTGTACTTACTATAAAACTATTTGAAGAATAATCTAAATAAGTTAAAGACTCTTAATAAAGTTATTTTTTACAACTTAAACTCAATACCTATACTAAAACTTGAAACTACTGCTATTTGTATAAAAAGACAGGAGTAAAAACAAAGTGTTACCAGAGCTTTTCCATGTTCCTATTTTTGATTTCACTGTTAACACATATGGAGTGTTACTAGCACTATCATTTTTATTAGGTCTTTGGTTAGCAGCAACATTGGGTACTCGTGAAGGTTATGACCCTAATAAAATTTACAATATTGGGCTTTCCCTGCTTTTAGCAGAATTAATTGGCTCAAAACTATTATTAATAATCACGGAATGGCACACTTTTGGTCAATATCCTAGCTTAATCTTCTCACTAGACTTCTTACGTTCGGGTGGAGTTTTTTACGGTGGTTTCTTAGGCTCACTGAGTGCTAGTTTTTATCTTGCCCATCAATACAAAATTCCTTGGTGGAGTTTAGCAGATATATGTGCGCCAGGTATTGCACTAGGTCAATTTATTGGTCGGTTAGGGTGCTTTTCTGCTGGCTGTTGTTGGGGAAAACCTACTAGTTATTGGGTAGGAGTTCAATTTACTCAACGCGCCCATGAGCTTACTGGAGTACCAATTGATGTTCATCTTCACCCAATACAACTTTATGAATCAATAATAATGTTATTAGTAACAGCTTTTCTACTTTATATATTAAGAAAGCGTGAATTTCGTGGACAAGTAATTCTTAATTATCTAGCAATTTATGCATTAGCAAGATTTATTATTGAATTTTTCCGGGATGATCCTCGTGGCGAACTATTTGGCTTTTCAACATCACAGCTAATAGCTGGAACCATTTTCCCAGTAGCAATTGGTGCTTTTATTTACAAGTGGAGGCATTGGAAAATTTCTTTTCAACCGCAAATTTTGGAGCAAACGAATAAAAATAGAATTTGAGTTTTATCTAGTCGATTAAGTAAAACTTATATTTTATGCATTATTAGCTTACAGCATATGAAAGTATTAAGTCAGAAATTGAATCTTGAATCTTTCTTTAGAACAGTGAGTAGAGCCAGCCAGCGAGTTCTAATGTTGGACTACGATGGAACGATTGCACCATTTCAAGTAAATAGGATGGAAGCTTTTCCATACCCTGAAGTCAATGAGGTTTTAGAAAAGATAATAAGTCAAAGAAAAAATAGAGTAATAATTATTAGTGCAAGACAAATTAGTCAGTTACTTCAGTTATTTAGTTTAGCAAAAAAAGTAGAAATATGGGGTTGTTATGGTCTAGAAAGATTAACCACTGATGGAAAATATGAAATAGCTATAGCTGAACTTGATAGAACTCAATTAGATGGTTTGGAGAAAGCAAAAGAGTTATTTGAAAAACTAGGTCTAGTTAAACAATATGAAAGAAAACCCGGCTGTATAGCATTACACTGGAGAGGTTTAGATGTTCAAGTTATAGAATCTATAGGTAATAATGTTTTTAAGCCATTATGGGATATTGCTAATAAACATGGACTACGTTTTCAGCAGTTTAATGGAGGATTAGAATTAACTTCTTCTAATAGAAATAAAGGGTTTGTAGTTAATCAAATATTATCAGAGGTAGGGCAAGAAGCAGTATTGGCCTACTTAGGAGATGATGTTGAGGATGAATATGCATTTAAGGCTATTAAAACCAAAGGAGTAGCTATTTTAGTTTCCTCAGAACAAAAATTTACTGAGGCTGATGTTTGTTTAGAATCACCTATTGAACTAGTCCAATTTTTTCAACGGTGGTTAGAAAGTTAGGTTGATTTAGCTAAAAACAGTTTGCAAGAAAATATGGCTTGCCACATCTTGGTTATTCGGATTCTATTGTTGATTTAAAGCTTAAGCTCAAGATTTAAGTTATTTATTAATTGAAAGTTAAAGAAAATAAAACCTTTTTTCCTCGCTTAAAACGTATTTTCAATAATAAATCCGAATAGCCATATTTTACAAAGAGTGTAAAAAAAGTCTATAAATACTACCTTTTAATTTTTGCCCCTCATCATATATGATTCTTGTAATTACACTAAATACTATAGTTTGTGGCTTTGTGTATATAAAATTCTGAGTGAATTTTAATCTCTTTCTCATCCAATATTAATCTAAAAGTGCAATTATATGTATTGCCATTTTGAACTAAAAATTTGCATACTAAAATTCAGCGAACCCAAATTAGCCAAATATACTTATGGTAGAAAAAGTAAAAGTAAAAACCGAGTCACAACCAAAACGGTGCGAAATTTGTCATCAGTCAGATTATTTTGATCCAGAAACTAATGATTGCTCTCGTTGTGAATCGATAAGTATTTCAGCAAAAAAGAAGCAAGCCATTTACCATGCCAAACACGCAAAAGGCGACTCTGCTGGAGAGAAAGCTTTGGATCATGGGATAGTGCGGATAGTTACTGCTATATTCCTGCCCATAGCATTACTTTTGAAACTTACACATGGATTAGAGTTACTTATTATTCTAGCTTCAGTTATATCCTTTGTGGAAGGAATTATTAGTTTAATAGATTGGAAATACTTGAGGGATGGAGAAGCACTACCATTTCAAAACTATCGAAGCCTAATTTCTAATATAATTATGTTTTTAGCAATTAGCGTGTGTATAGCACAGCAACTTTTAAATGGAAAAACAAGTATTTTTTTATCATCAATTGCAGGGATGTTATTAATGTTTAGTTGTCTAACATACTACCGGAGCTATAAAAAGCCTATAAATACTACCTTGTAATTTTTATCTTCATCATCCACAGTTCTTGTAATTATGGCAATTACTAAGCTTGTGGCTTTCTATATGAAGTTCTGAGCAAATTTTAATCTCCTTCTCATTCAATATTAATCTAAAAGTGTAATTATGAATATATTACCATTTTGAACTAAAAATTTGCATTACTAAAATTCAGCGATTACAGGCAATTTTTCACCTGGGCTTTTTGCTTGGTTTCCTCTAATGATGCATATTTGCCAGTTCAAAATGGTGTTGTTATCAAACTAACAAATCCTCACCTATAAACCCAATAGATATACTCACATTTGAAAATTACAAAATTTTACTTTTATAGTAAGAAAAGCTGTGTATTTATAAAAAATGAGGAGTGTTTAGTATGAAAATCACTCTACGCCTTATATTGTCTCTTTTAGTGACTGCGACTTTAGTAGCAACCCTGTTTTCTTATTTACAAGTTTGTGATGAACAACAACGTCTCACTAATGAATTAGAACGGCAAGCTATAATTTTAGGTGAAAGTCTTCAAGAATCAGTAAAAGATCTTGTACAAGCTGATTCACCCACCAAATTAAAGCGAATGGTAGAAAGATTTGGAGATCTTGAAGAACTTGTAGGAGTTGCTGTTTATAATGATAAACAGGTTCTTTTAGGCTTCACTCAAATTCATAACTATCCTGCTTTAAGTCTTGAAACAACAGAATCCATATTAGTTACAGAAGCTATTTTAGAATCTATTAACAGCAATAAAGCATTTTCAAAGCTGGAAAATATAGCTGGCCAAGAAACTTATCTTTACATTGCCCCATTAAAAAAATCTCAAAACTTGGTTGGCTTTTTGGTACTGTTCTACAATGCTTTAGAACTCAGCCAACAAACTATTGATGATAAACAAATAACAAGTCCAAAAGAAGCAGAACGCTTTATTAAAGAGAAAGAGCGTTTTATCAAAGAGCTAGAACGTCAAGCTAGGCTTTTGTCTGAAGGGCTCCGCTCTCCTATAAAAGAGTTATTTTGGTCGGATTCACCATCTAAACTAAAACATATTGTAGAGCGATTTGGTAACCGTGAACGCCTTATTGGAGTAGCTGTTTATGATAACCAGAGGGTTATTTTAGCTTCTACTCCAGGTTTACTATCACAAATACCACACTTAACTTCACAATTCACTCAATCAGCCATTGTTACTGAATCTGTTACTGAATCTACAAAAGATAATAAAGGTGTAGCAAGTTTTGAATATATAGAGGGAAAAGATGTCCATTTATATGTAACTCCTTTGAAAAGGGAAGATAACATTTTAGGGACATTAGTTTTATTTCATGATGCTTCTTATATAAGTAAGCGTTTACAACAAATATGGTTTAATAACTTTATACGCCTACTCGCTCTATCACTTTTTATAACCATAACCACAGTGTTAGTAGTAAGATGGAGTGTTACTGGCCCCATAGCACAAATGGCTACATGGTTAAAGCAGGTTCGTTTAGGTAAAGCTGAGCAACTTGAAAACCTACCAAGAGGAGATTTTTTAAACCCACTGACAACAGAAGTAGCACATCTTGCTAAAGCTCTAGCTACTGCTCGTACAGTAGGAGAATCGCAGGTTCAGATAACATCAGAAGCTATTTGGACACCAAGGCGGTTAAAAGAGTATATGCATATTGAGTTGAACAATAAAAAACTTTATATAGTTTCAAATCGTGAACCTTATATACATGAGAAAGAAGGAGAAAAAATTAATTGTATTATTCCTGCTGGTGGTCTAATTACAGCATTAGATCCAGTCTTGCGGGCTTGTGGCGGAGTTTGGGTTGCACACGGCAGTGGTAAGGCTGATAGAGAAACTGCTAATAAAGAAGGTAGATTACAAGTCCCACCAGAAGAGCCATTATATACTCTTAAACGGGTTTGGTTAACCAAAGAAGAGGAAGAAGGATACTACTACGGATTTGCAAATGAAGGGATATGGCCTCTTTGTCATATAACACACACACGACCAATATTTCGTTTGGAGGATTGGGCTTATTACAGACAAGTAAATGAAAAATTTGCTGTTTCTCTATTAGAGGAATTATCTAAGGAAGAGTCTCCGTTAATTTTGATTCAAGATTATCATTTTGCATTGCTTCCATTTTTAATTAAATTAAAAAGACCTGATGCCCGTATAGCCATTTTCTGGCATATACCTTGGCCAAATTCTGAAATATTCAGTATATGCCCTTGGAAAGAAGAGCTTTTAACAGGATTATTAGGAGCAGATCTTATAGGCTTTCATACTCAGTTTCACTGTAATAATTTTCTAGAAACTATTGATCGTATATTAGAGTGCAAAATCAACTGGGATCAGTTCTCCATTGAACGTAGTGGTTATCTCACTTTGGTTAAGCCTTTCCCAATAAGTGTTACTTTTTCAGAAATTAATGAGCCTAGCAATATAGAATTGAACTTGGAAACTGTGACCCGAGAAATAGGAATAAAACCAAGTTTCCTAGGTGTTGGAGTAGATAGGCTCGATTACACCAAAGGTATAGTGGAAAGATTTTTGGCTATAGAAAGATTTCTTGAGAAACACCCAGAGTTTATCGGGCAGTTTACATTTGTTGAACTTGGTGCCCCAAGCCGGACACATATAAAACGCTATCATGATTTAATAGCAGAGATAGAAGAAACGGTTGGTAAAATCAATTGGCGATTTCAAACAGAAGGGTGGAAGCCAATAATTTTCCTTAAAGCACATCATAGCCATGACAAAATTAAATGTTATTATAAAGTAGCAGATATTTGTATGGTTACTTCTTTACACGATGGTATGAATCTAGTTGCCAAAGAATTTATAGCAGCATGTACAAATAACGAAGGTGTATTGGTACTTAGTCAGTTCACAGGGGCAGCCCAGGAATTAACAGATGCACTAATTGTTAATCCATACGACATAGAAGAAATGGCAGACGCAATTTATGTGGCATTAGTCATGGAGTCAGAGGAGAAAACTAAACGTATGCAAAGATTACGAGAGATCGTTAGAGAGCGAAATGTATATCGTTGGGCTTCTGATCTTATTACAGAACTTTCTAGGCTGAGAGTTCCTACCAAGAAAAATTCTGATAGAAAAGGAGAAAAGACGGCGGGTTCAACTGCTATAAACTAAAAAACAGGTAAATATATTATAGTATTAACTTTGTTTCTCCTAATTGGTTTAAATATATTATTCTATTCTTACTGGCAATCAAACTCCCAATCAAAATCAAGTTCTAGCTCTCAATCAAATCAATCAAATTCTGATACTAAAGAACAAGCTAAAGAAGAACCTAAAAATAATCAATCTCAAAACAAAGAAACCAAAGAAGAAAATACTAACAAATCTCGTAAGCAAAGACGTAAAACTACTAGTAAAAGTGAAAGTAATAATAGCGGTGGCTCTAAGTCTAATAGTTCTAACAACAAGCGAAACCAACGTAATAAACCTCCAACAAAAGGGAATTTTCTAGAGAAGGAATATGAAATTCTAGGTACTAGTATTAGTGCTAGTACTTCAGAATTAAAGCAAGCCTATAGGGATTTAGTAGAAGTATGGCATCCTGACCGCTTTACTCATAATGAGCGATTACGCCACAAGGCAGAAGAGATGCTTAAACGTATCAATTCTGCTTATGATAGGATTAAAGCTGTTGCTTAATTATTAAATTTAGTTGTTAGAATAATAGAATAACTCATTAACTATAGAGCCATAGACTTTTTTGGAACATGCGTTGTAATAAAAGTCCAAAACTTGCCTTCAATATCAGCGTATAAAGCAAAGTAGGTAGGAACGAGAGTATAAAAAGGTGGCTAAAATGGGAAAGATTCTAAAAGTAGCAGGATTTGTAATAATTGGATTAATAGCAATCAAGCTTTTATTCTTTGCTTTGGGTATATTAAGTATTGGGTTCTTTGTTATTAAATTAGCAGTTATAGGTATTATTATATACTTAATTGCTAAAGCTTTGGGTATCGGTACTAAAAAATTAAATTGATATATAAGGAAATTGGGCTGTAAACTATTGACAATAAAGCATGAGCAGTTACAAACGTTGTCGTTAGTTCCTTGATGGATAATCTTTAATAGTCCAGATAGTCCAGATAATTTTCCTAGGTTGTGGAGAATAAAAAACAAGGTCACCCAACAATGCATAAAAACTTAACTAAACGTTTGATTATATTTATAACTGGAGTTTTAGTTCTGATATTTATCAATAGTTTATCATCATCTGCTGAAGATAATTCTATTAATAACACTTTAGAAATTATTCGTAAAAAGAATAACTTGCCAGCCTTGGCAGGTGCCATTGTAACAAGCAAAGGGTTATCCGAAATTGGTGTGGTTGGTTTTCGCAAAGCTGGTACTGATATTCCTGTAACAATTGATGATAAATGGCATCTTGGTTCAGAAACCAAAGCAATGACTGCTGCTTTAATAGGCTCTTTGGTTGAGCAAAATAAACTCAAATGGGATAGCACACTTGGGCAAATCTTTCCTGAGCAAGCGGAGTCTATGACACCACAGGTACGCAGTATTACAGTTGAGCAATTACTCTCGCATCGTAGTGGTCTGCCTGCAAATCTTTCTTGGCCTACAATTGCACAAACTGGTTCAGTTTCAGAACAAAGAAAACAGGTACTTAACTTAACATCAGAACTTAAAATTGAAAATGAACCTGGTAGATTTGAATATTCAAATCTGGGTTATGTTATTTCTGGAATAGTTGCTGAAAAAGTCACCAACAAATCTTGGGAGGAGTTAATTAGCAAAACTATATTTGACCCGCTTAAGATGAGTAGCGTTGGATTTGGTGGAACAGGAACACCTGGTTTAATTGACCAACCTTGGGGGCATGATAATAAAGGGAAACCTGTTTCAGGCAATGGCTCAAAAGTAGACAACCCTCAAGTTATGGGGCCAGCCGGAGCAGTTCATTGCTCACTCAAGGATTGGGGAAGTTTTATTTCTGATCAACTTAATGGTGCAAGAGGTGAAAAAGCATTGTTGAAACCAGAAACTTATAAAAAGCTACATACACCACTTGCTGGTGATTATGCTTTTGGCTGGGCAGTTACTCAAAGACCTTGGGGAGGGGGTACTGTGCTTACTCATGCTGGAAGTAACACAATGAATTTTGCTGTTACCTGGATAGCACCACAAAAAGATTTTGCTGTGCTTATTTGTACTAATCAAGGTGGGGAAATCGCCCAAACTGCTTGTGATGAGGCTGCTGGGGCTTTGATTCAGCGGCATTTAAAACAGATTAACAAATAATATGCTGATCTCGCCTGATCTAAGATCAAGTGAGATCAACGATCAATGAGCAAAGATCAAGCTATGATTAGCTTATTTCTAATCATTTTTTTTGCTCATAATCTCGTCCAGCAAATCGTTGTCGAAGGCAATATCATCTCTCAAGCATAAATCTTTAACCTTATAAGTAAAATCAGATATAGAGTAATTGCTGCCAATAAAGGAGTTACGTACTTGTTGAACAATTTTTTCTAAAGCTTTCTTGCGTTGGGAACGGTTTTGTTTAGGTGGATTAGCGGTAGCGATGATTTCCTTGATAAAATAAGCCAGACTATTAGGACGGCTAGAGGCGCGTTGAGTTGCTAGCTTAATGGCCGTTTCTATTGCTTGTGGGGGTATGTTTTTAATCTTGTTGTATGTGGCACTATCTGCTTTTGTCCAAGAGTTTCCTGTAGTTTGTTGATAAATCATCATCACATTCTTTTCGTGCTCTGTTTGATGATGATCTTGTTTTTTTAAAGGATCATCATCATCTTTAATGGGGGACATATTGGCATTTAGTGTCGAAGTGCTACTCTGTGTCTGATTCGCACTCTGTGTCTGGTTGGCATCTATTGGTTTTGGTAAATTCACTTGATAAAGATTACCTCTTACTACACCATTACCGGACTTAAAGTTACAGCCTAGCCTAACAATTAAACCCAGTTGTTCTAGTTTTTCTACAGACCTTATTACCTCTCTTCTACTAAGATTGCAGCTTTGTGCTAATTTATCAAAACCAATGCGGCAAGTATTATTATGAAAACCATGACTTAGACGGTATAGGCGTAGATAAACAGCTTGTTCTTGTACTCGTAACATAGGAACTAACCCATCTAAAATAATATTAGGAATAGAAGTATATCCGTTTATATTATTACTCAGTGCCAAATGGACACTAGGTGCTTGTTGGTCACTCTGTGCCTGTGGCACTGACTCTGGTGTCTGATTGGCATAGAGTGTCTCATTAGTACTCTGTGTCTGACTGGCACTAATTATTTGTTGCTCAAAATCAACATTAATTATGGTGTTAGACTTTTCTGGTGTAACCTCTGGAGGTGCAGAATTAGGAACAGTATTTTGTTTAATAGAATGCAAATCTCTAAATGTAAAAAATTTTGGTTTTTCATTAGCCATAATCTTGCTCATAAAAGAAAGGAGTGGTTAGTTAACAGGTTTAATTAAGTCTTCTAAAGAAAGCTTTATTATTTCCTCAGGAATGGTTTGCAGTTTGTTTAGTAAGGCATATTGAATGGCAATACCACAAGCTTTTATCACTTCTCTTGGTACACCTTTAGAATACTGATAAATTGCGGAAATAGCACTTTTTTCAAAAGGATTAGTCAGACCAGAAACATTACATCTAAAATCTATCATTTGCATAGTTTCTTCTAGAGTTAGTGCATCAAGAGTAGAAGAAACAGCAATACGACTGACTAAAGCTTTTTTAGTTTTATCTGCCAATTTATAGCGTAGTTCAATTTGCCCAGCCATAACTATATTAATTAATTTGGTATCGTCAGTTTCAAAGTTGAGTATTTGGCGAACAAGTTCAAACATGGGGCCTTTTAATTGTTGAGCCTCATCAATAAATAATATTGTGTTTTTATTTTTAGTATATTGGTCAACCAAAAAAGCCCTTAATTCATATTCTGTTTCTCTTTGGCTACGCTTGGTTTTAATGTCGAATTCTGTGCAAATTGCTTTAAGAAAAGAGGTTTCAGAAGTTTGTTTAGGATTAACTAAAAATGCTACTGAATAATTAGGATCATCAGCATATTCATTATAAAGCAATCTAAGTAAAGATGTTTTACCTAAACCTACATCACCTATAAGAGTTGTTAACCCCATGCGCATCAAGCTAAGGAATTGATGTTGTAAATAAAAGAGTTAGCTAATTTATCAAATGACGAAAATTTTATAAATAAGTAAAATTATTAATAAATTTTGAATTTTTCTAATC
>Ga0075163_10009897_pt1 | contig 12491 bp, 7 predicted proteins | sample JI1023141ADNA_FD_71478 | JGI IMG/M metagenome (GOLD analysis project Ga0075163, IMG submission 71478) | Wastewater effluent complex algal communities from Wisconsin, to seasonally profile nutrient transformation and Carbon sequestration -... | ecosystem: Engineered > WWTP > Effluent > Algae...
TTGGGGAGCAAATCGTTGCCGGGGATGAGAGAGGCGTTTGAAAAGGGCGTCGAGGTCATCATCAAGAATCAGTCGCCCAAAGGAGCCTGGGGCTACGGCGGCACTGAGATCGTGTACAACCCACAGACCGGCAACGACCTCTCCGTGGTCGGCTGGCAGTATCAGGCGCTGAAAGCCGCAAAAAACACGAGCCTAAAAATCAACGGTCTGCACCAGTCGATCGACAGGACGATCGACTATCTGCTATCGGTTCAGTCCAAGGACGGCGGATTTGGAAATACCAACCGTGACGCCGGCTACAATCAGTGGAGCCTGAGCGGCTGCGGCATTCTCGGACTTCAGACACTGGGCAAAGGCCAGAAGAAAAAGGAGATCGCGCGTGGAATGAAGTTCCTCCGAGAATTCCTCACCGCCGAGCCGCTCGACTGGAACAAGAACTGCAACTTGTACTGCTGGTACTATTACACGCAGGTCTTCTTCCAGGCCGGCGGCGACGACTGGAAGTTCTACAATGAGCAGTTTCTCCCGCAGATACTGCCAGCGCAGAATCCAGACGGATCCTTCAAGCCCGGTCGCTCCAACATGCCTTCGGGCGGAGCGGCGGACGAGATTCTCCGTCAGGCGTTCTGCACACTCCAACTCGAAGTGTACTACCGCTACCTCAAGGTCGCGGATCGAGACGACGACTCGATCTTCGACAAGTAAACCGGAGACGCTGCGAATCCGTGCTGGCGCTGGTTCGAGGATTCGAGCCAGCAGTTCAGCTCACGGCCTCAGCGCACCGACCGCAAAGCTCGGTGTGCTCGGCGTGGGTTCCCACGTCGGGCAGGTGCTTCCAGCAACGCGAGCACTTCTTGTGTTCGCAGACCTCCACGGTCGCGGCGAGTTCGGTGCCGCGGGTGATGTGGAGATCGGAGAGGATGAAGAACTCCTGAAGCGTCGGCAGGTCGGTGAAGACAGCGTGGTCGAAGCCTTTCTCGGGCAGCGTGAGGCGCACGGTAGCTTCGAGATTGGAACCAATCTTCTTTTCCTGACGCGCTTTCTCGATGGCCTGCTGGATGACGGCGCGGGCTTGGAGCAATTGCTCGACGGCCAGCGTGACATCGCTGCCAGAGAAAGCGGGATTCGGGGCGGGGAAGACTTCGAGGTGGATGCTCTCCTTGTGGCCGAGGTGTTCCCACGCTTCGTCGGCTGTGAAGGCGATAATGGGGGCGAGGAGACGCAACAGCGTCTCGGTGATCTCGCGGACGGCGGTTTGCGTGGCGCGACGGCGGACGCTGTCGCGGGCGTCGCAGTAGAGGCGGTCCTTTGTGATGTCGATGTAGAGCGCACTGAGGTCGCCGGCGAAGAACTGATTCACGACGGTGAAGACTTTGCGGAAGTCGTAAGCGGCGTAGGCCTCGACGCACTCCTTGGTGAGGCGATGCAGCTTCTCCATGATCCAGCGGTCGATGAGAGTGTACTGCTCGGGCTTCACGCTGTTCTTTGCTGGATCAAAGTCGTGCAGATTGCCGAGGAGCACGCGGAGGGTGTTGCGGATGCGGCGATAGCTTTCGCCGGTCTGCTGGAAGAGTTCCTCGGAGAAGGGGACTTCGTTTTGGTAATCGACGCTGCTGACCCACAAGCGCACGAGATCCGCGCCGTACTTGTTGTAGTAATGGTCGGCGGTCATGGGCTTCGCGTTCTTGTCGTTGCCCTGATCCGACTTGGAGACCTTCTTGCCGCTCGTATCGACGACAAAGCCGTGTGTGATTACCGACTTGTAAGGCGCGGCATCGCGAGCGACGACGCTCATCATGAGCGACGACTGGAACCAGCCGCGATGCTGGTCGGTCGCTTCGAGATACATGTCGGCGGGCGCGTGCAGTTCAGGATGGCGATCCAAAACGGCGACGTGCGAGCAGCCGGAGTCGATCCACACATCGAGCGTGTCATTGCCACGGGTCGTGCCTGCGGGTAGGCCGAGTTCATTTGCCCACCATGCGTCGTCTTTCTCGAACCACAGATTCGTGCCTTGCTTCTCGGTGATGTTCGCCACCTTCTCGATGACGGCTTGGTCCATGATGATCGCGCCATCCGCGCCATAGAAAACAGGGAGCGGCACACCCCAGGTGCGCTGGCGGCTGATGCACCAGTCGGGTCGCGACTCGACGGTGCCGTAGATGCGATTGCGACCCCACGACGGAAGCCACTGCACTTTGTCGATCTCATACAGCGCCTTCTGCCGGATGTCGTCGATGCGGATGAAGAACTGCTCCACCGCGCGGAAGATGATCGGTGTCTTCGAGCGCCAGCAATGCGGATACTGATGCGTGATCGTCTCGTGACCGAGCAGTGCGCCCATCGTTTTCAAGAGTTCGATGAAGCCTTCGTTTGCTTTGAAAACGTGCATGCCCACAAAGTCGGGAAGTCCTACCTCCACCGTGTATTTGCCATGGCCATCGACGGGCGAAAGGATGTCGAGCCCGTGCTCCTTGCCTGCGAGATAGTCATCATGTCCGTGGCCGGGTGCGATGTGAACCGCTCCGGTTCCCGTGTCGTTGGTGACGAAGAGCGTATTGATGACCTTTGATGTGCGCGGGAGAAACGGATGTTGCGCTGTGAGTCCGTTCAACTCAGCGCCTTTCAGCTTCTCGTTCGCATGTGACGTGTCGAGCACGAAGCCCGTCGATGCTTGGAAGGCGTCGAGACGAGAAGTGGCGATCACCAGCTTCTCACTACGACCGTCCGCGTGCTTGAACGTGCCACAGACATATTCAAAGTCAGGATGCAGCGCGATGGCGAGGTTCGCTGGCAGCGTCCACGGCGTCGTGGTCCAGATCACGAGCGATGCCTCGTCAGCTCCGGGCGGCGGATTGTTCAGTGTGAACTTCACGTAAACCGCCGGCGATTGTTTGTCCTTGTACTCGACCTCGGCCTCAGCCAGCGCCGTCTGAGCGCCGTAGCTCCAGAGCACGGGGCGCTTCATGCGATAGACCAGCTTCTTCTGCACCAGCTTGCCAAAGGTGCGGATGATGTCGGACTCATACGCTGGATCGAGTGTGAGATACGGCTTCGCCCAGTCGCCAAACACACCGAGGCGCTTGAAGCTGCCGCGCTGGATGTCGATGTACTTGCGCGCGTATTCCTCCGACTTGCGGCGGATCTCCACGGGCGACAAACCGGTGCTTTCCTTCACCACGCGAAACTCGATCGGCAGTCCATGGCAATCCCACCCGGGGATGAAGGGCGAGTGAAAGCCCGCCATCGTCTTCGACTTCACGACGAGATCCTTCAGCACCTTGTTCAGCGCCGTGCCCATGTGAACATCGCCATTCGCGAACGGCGGCCCGTCATGCAGAATGAAGGTGGGGCGGCCCTTCGACTTCGCTGTGATGCGGCCGTAGAGATCGCTCTTCTCCCACGCGGCGAGGCGCTCGGGTTCGCGCATCACGAGATCGCCCTTCATCGGAAAGGCGGTGTTCGGCAGTAACACGGTGTCTTTGTAGTTCTTCGCGGAGTCTTTGGCGTCACTCATGGTCTGGAAAAGGGGAGCGCGGAGACTAGCACCCGATTGCCGGAGGGCAAAGGCGCTTTCAGTATTCAGCGGGCAGTCCTCAGTTGGCTATTGCCAGTGCCGCAGAAGTGAATACTGACCACGAGTCTGCATTCCGAGATCAACGATTTGAGATTTGAAATCCGCCCAATAGCCGCCGCATGAAACTCCTCCCAGCCTTCGCATTCGTTGTTCTCGCGTGGGCTGCCATTTATCTGCCGGGTTTGGGGACGCCGGAGTTGAAGGGGGAGGAGGCGCGGCGCGTGTTGCCAGGGCGGACGATGATGCAGACGGGCGATTGGATCGTCCCGCGCTCGGCTGGAAAAGTGTACAACCGCAAGCCGCCGGGCATCAACTGGGCGACAGCCGCTGCGACGAAGATCACCGGGCGCATGGACGAGTGGACGGTACGGATGCCGAGTGTGCTAGGCATGCTCGCACTCGCTTTGTTCGTGGCCACGGCGATGCGTGGGTTCCTTGGCAAGGAGGGTGCCTTGCTCGCGGCACTGATGACGCTGACAAACATCGGCTTCATCGAGAAAGGTCGGTTGGCGGAGATCGAGGCGTTGTATTGCGCGACGTTCGGCATCGCCATCGTGTCGTGGCTTGCGCTGTGGTGGCGTGAGCAAAAGCTGGCGGCTTGGTGTGTGTCGGGCATCGTGCTCGGGCTTGGGTTTCTCGTGAAGGGGCCGCCGCACGTCTGGTTCTTTTACGCCATCGTTATCGCCGTGCTCATGCAGGAAAAGAAAACACGCGAGTTGGCCACCTGGCGGCACGCGCTCGGGTTGTTGCTCTTCTTTGGCACCTTTGTGTGGTGGTTTGTTCTCAACAAGGGGCACAATCCAGACAAGGACTCCGGTGCCGTGTGGATGGACCAGATCACGCATCGCCTGGGTTTCAGCGACTTCGATTTCGTCGGCTGGCTTCTCCAGATACCAAAGGGGTTCGTCAACTTTTTGCCGTGGGCGTTGCTGCTGCCGTTGGTTTTCCGGTTCCCGGTTATTGGTTCCCGGTTCCTTGTTGCTGAGTCGGATGATGTGCGGAAACGCGCGATACTCGCTGGCATGGCGCGCGGGTTGGTCATCGGGTTTTTGGTCATCGCCGTGCTGCCGTCGTCGCGTCCGCGTTTCACGTTGCCGCTCAATACAGTGGCCGCACTGCTGGTGGCTGCGGCGGTTGTGCGGTTGGCTCCCCTTCAGTTGCGGCGCTGCCGCCGATGGATTGTTGGCATCGTGGTTGTCGCGGCGATTGGGATGTCTGTGTATGCCGCGCTTTTGAGTCGGAGAATCGTGGGCAAAGAGGAGCTACGCCCGTTTGCCCAGGAGATCGTCAAGCACACAGGATCACCGCCCCGGATTGTACTCTTCCGCACGCCTGAGCGCATGTGGCCGTTTTATCTCGGGCAGGGTTGCCGGGAAATCGCGGAACTCGCGGAACTGCCCGATCAAGCGCGCTGGGTCATGACTCTGGCGAAGGATCGCGAGGCGAATCTCCCGTTGCTTGAGCGCCGCTATGGAAAACCGATCAGCGAGACGAGGCTCAAGGAACCGGTGACCAGCGATGCCGGCGGCAAAGGCTGGGAGTTCGTGCTGCTGGAGTTTGACGGGGGTCCGTAGTCAGTGGCGGCTTCCCTCGGGTGTGGGTCAGGCGCGGCGCATGCTCTCCCAGATGCCGGTCACATGCTCCCAGCGGCGAATGGCGACATCGGCCAGGAAGAGCAGCAGCAGAGCGACGAGAATCGGCGGCCATAGCTCCACATATTGGGTGGCCTTGGTCGTCGCGAGGTCGGGTAGTTTGTCGTCGCTCATGAATGTGCCGCCGGAGATGCTCGCGGCTTCCTTGAGCAGGGGCTCATTCACCGTGCCGAGGCTCGCTTCGGACGATGGATTATGCACGAGGCCCGCGCTGACCATCTCCGCGCCCGACTGCGCGCGCACGAGATACACGCCGGGCTGATCAGGCTGGAAACTGCCCTCATACAATCCGGGACCGCTCTGCGTCAGCGCTGTTTTTGTGATGGACTTGAGCGGGGCGCCGAGCGCATCGGCCGCGACGAAGAAGACCTCGGCATCGACGCGCGCGTTGTTCTGCCGCGTGCCGGCGTCCTCCAGCAGATCGACGCTGATGCGCGCGTCCTGGCCGTGCATCTCGCAGCTCAAATCCATGTTCTGTCCCTGCGGCGGACGCGCCGTCTCGCGCAGCACCTGCGACCAGAACCGACCGAATCCATCCCAGCGGCTGATCCAAAGCGAGGCCCAGCGCGACTTCGCATCGGAGGTGAATGCGGTGACTTTTCCAAGCCCAAAACGCCAGTGTGCGAGCAGAGGATCGCTGAGATCGGTGACCAGCGGCACCTGCGCGGTCGCCTTCCGCAGCGTCTTCACATACCCGAGCAGCATCGGTGAATCGAATTTGTCCCAGCCGGCGAGGATCGGATGCTTCTCGACCATGTCCGGCTGGAAAGGCTCCTCGCGGATCATGCGTCCCGTGTGCATCAGCGTGTCCTGCGTGAAGATGCGCGTGATGCTCGCCGAGTCCGTCGTCGTGTAGGACTGCCCACCGCCCGACGCGGCGATGGCTTGCAGCATGCCGACGTGCGATCCCTGGCCGATGGCCACGGTGGAGATGGTCATGCCTTCATTGCGACATTGCCCTGCCAGCACCTCGTAGCCCATGCCCGCAGTCTGGCCGTCGGTGAGGATGATCATGTGCTTCACCTTTGCCTTCACGCGCTGCAACGCCTCCCGTGCCTGCACAAACGCGGGCTGGAGATTCGTACCGCCGCCGGGTGCGATTGCGGAAATCTGCGCCGCAATGGAAGCCACAGATGTGATCTTGGCCATCTGCGCGACCACATGCGCCTCCGCATCAAAAGCATACACGCCGATGAAGTCGCTCTTGCTCAGGACTTCCGCAGTCGCGATGGCGGCGGATTTTGCCATCTCCAGTTTCTCACCCGCCATCGAGCCCGAGCGGTCGATCACGAGCGCGAGCGCGGATGATTGCTTCTCCTCTTCATCCGGCGACTTCAAGCGCACCGGAAGCACATCCTCGATCGGCGTGCGGTAGTAGCCGCCGACGCCGAATGAGTTCTGGCCGCCGAGCATGACGAGGCCGCCGCCGAGCTTGTCCACATAGTCGCGCATCGCCGTCATCGCCTTGTCGCCGACTTGGAAGGCCGGTATGTCCGAGATGATGATGCCATCGTAGCCCGCGAACTCTTCGAGCGTGGACGGGATCGATCCGGGCTGCCGCAGTTCGAGTTGCACGCCTTCCTTCTCCATCGCCTGCATCAGATACTGCCCCTCGCCCGCGTCGCCCTCCAGATACAGCAGGCGCAGGCGTCCGCGCACATCGACGATGGTCAGCGCGTCGTTGTTGGCCGAGATCGTGTCGTTCGGGAAGCCCTCCACCACCGCGCGATACTTGTAGATGTTCCGCACCGACGGTGTGCGCGTGAAGGTCTCCTCGTGCAACTGGCCACTCTTCACGGTGAGTTGCCGCTTCTCCACCTCGACGCCGTTTTCAAAGAGCTTCAGCGTCCCGCTGCCATCGACCGTGCTCTCCACCACCGTGCGCAGCCTCAAGCTCGCGCCCTCGTGCAGGCGCGAGCGGTTCGGCGCCAGCTCACGCACGCGGATGTCCGGCTTCTTCGGTCCCGACACCGGCGCGACATGCAGCCGGATGCCCGCTGCGGCGGCGTCCTTCGCCGTTTCGAGCAAGGAGCCCCGCGTCTCATGTCCGTCGCCGATCACGACGATGTGCCTGCTCGTGCCAGCCGGAAAGAGCGCGGAAGCAAACTCGACCGCCTTCCCGTAATCGCTGTCGCGTCCGTGCTTCGCCTGCCACGCCATCTCTTGGGCTGAGGCTTCGAGTTTCATCTCCGCCGGCAGCACACTCGGTTCATCGCCCAGCGTCACAAACGAGCACTCCACATCGGGCGGCAGTTGTTGGTGGATCGTATCCGCGCGCGCGAACACCGATTTGAGTCCTTCCTCACCGAGGCTCTGGCTGAGATCCAGCACCATCACCAGTGATCTCTTCCCGCTCTGCACCACGCGCGCCGGACCCGCGAGCGCCACGAGGGCCATCATCACCAGCAGCGCCCGCACCACGAGCAGCATCCGTTTCCGCCCGGACGACATCGGATGCGAGGACTTCTGCTCGATCCAGAACAGGGCAAGCAAGGCGGGTATCGCCAGCAGCAGGAGGTATGGTGATTCCCAGTCCATGCGACTTTGTGCGACTAGCCGCTCACGGCGGATGCTCGGATGAGTTGGAGTCCCGCCATTAGGCGGTCAGGAGCGTGCAGCGCATGAAGTTTGCTCATCGAATACACAAACGTGGCATCGAGCAGCAGCTTCATGCCGTCGCGGGAGTGGCAAAAAAGGTTCGTTTGCCCGAATCGGCGGCGAAGGCGAGACAAGCGCGGATGTCTTCTTCAGTGAGATAAGGGAAGTCGGTGAGAACTTCCTCATGAGTCATGCCGGAGGCCAGGTAATCCAGCACGTCATAGACCGTGATGCGAAGCCCGCGAACGCACGGCTTCCCGCTGCGCTTGCCGGGTTCGATGGTGATGATTTTGCGGTAGTCCATGATGATCAGACTAAGCGACGCGCGGGGCAGGGTCAAACTTTCGAGGCGACCAGGCGCTCGCGCCTGCAAAGTAGCCCAGTCACTCCGTGCCTGGAGTCTGGGAAACCAGTCACGGAGTGACTGGACTACCTTAGAAACCGGAACTCGGGCGTGCTCCAGATGGCCTGGATGAGGCGGGCCCAGATGTCACGCTTCTCTTCGGCGGTGGCGTTGCCGGAGGTGCTGGCTTCGATGAAGTCGAGGGAGGTCGCGCGCTCGCGGTCGGTGGGCGGGCGCGCGAGGGAGAGAATGTAGGCGCGGTCGATGCGTGTGGTGTCGGTGGTGGCGCTCTTGTCGTTGAGCAATTTGTCGGCTGCAGCGCGGGCTTGGTCGATGACGAAGCTGTGGTTCGTCATGAAGAGCGCCTGTGTGGCGACGGTGCTCGTCGTGCGCTGCGGGATGGGCTGGTTCACGTCGGCGAAGTCGAAGACCTCGAAGAGCGGATGGCGCACGTTTCTAAAGGCGGGGGTGTAAAGGCTGCGGCGGGTGTCGGTGTAAACGAAGTTGTATTCGAGGTTCTGCGTGGCGGCGCTATTGGAGTCGGCATCGCCTGAGAGCATGTTTTGCCCGCCGAACTTCTTGTCCAGCGTGCCGGCGCCAGCGAGCATGGCGTCGCGGATGCACTCGGCATCGAGGCGCTTGCGGTTCATGCGGGAGAGGAGGCGGTTGTCGGGGTCCATGAGCATGGATCTTGGAGCGGGGAGCTTGGAGTCAGAGGCTTTCTCCATGCTCCGTGCTCCATGCTCCATGCTGGAAGCCTGCTGATAAGTGCGCGAGCTGACGATGAGCTTGACGAGCTTCTTGGTGCTCCAGCCTTCGCGCATGAAGCGGAGGGCGAGGTAGTCGAGGAGTTCGGGATGCGAGGGGGCCTCGCCGGTGACGCCGAAGTTCTCGGTGGTGCGCACGAGGCCTGCGCCGAAGAGCCAGTGCCAGACGCGGTTCACATAGACGCGGGCGGTGAGCGGGTTGGTCTCGGAGGTGAGCCACTGCGCGAATTGGAGACGCCCACTCTGATCCGCGGGGATGGCGGGCGCATCGCCATTCAGCGCGACTTGCATGAAGCCGCGTGGCACGGGTGCACCGAGATTGCGGATGCTGCCGCGGATGTGGATGGGGCTGTCCTCGGGTTTGGTGTCCTCCGCGACGCTCATGGCCTCGGGCCGACGCGGGCTGGTTTTCTCCATTGCTTTGAGCTGTTTCTCGAGGTCGGCGAGTTCGAGTCTGTTTTTTTCCAACGCCTTGGACTCCTTCTGAAGAGCAGCGACTTTGGATTTGAGGCCCTTTGAGTGCTTGGACTCGATCGAAGTCCCGGCCACTTCGTTTCCATCCTGCGGGATGAATTGCATGGCATCGACGGTGACGACGCCCTGTGTGCCAGCATTGGAGACGAGCACATAGCCCTGGCCGCTGTCCTCGAAGCGAAATGTGCCCACGGTCGCGAAGGCGAGTCCTTCGAGTGTCTCGGTGCGCTCATTGATCTCCACGAGATCCTCGCCATCGGCATGAAAAACGGTGACGGGAACTTTCTCTGCGCGCGAGGGGCCGGCGTTGAAGGCGATGCGCACTTCGTACTTTCCGGTGGTGGGAATCTTGGGGGTGAATGAAACGGTCTTCGTGCCCTTGCCGCCGGGGTCACCGTGGTTGTCGTGTACGTAGCCACTGCCCACGAAGGGTTTGGCGCTCGTCGAGAGCGTCCAGTCGCCGACCTTCATCGCGTCCGCGTCATCGATGACTATGCCCGGCAAATCGGCCGGTTTGACGACCTTTCCACCCTTGGGACGGATGTCGGCTCCCACGCTGCGGAGTTGGTCCTTCAGCTTGGCGATTTCGCCCTTGAGCGCGGCGATTTGCGCCTCGGCCTTCTGGGTCTGGACCTCGGCTTCACCGTCGAGCGGCAGGGCGGTGTCGATCCAGTGCGCGACGTTGTCGGTGTAATTCTTGAGCGTGCGCGTGCTGCGGAAGATGCCGGCGAGCGCGTAGTAGTCGCGCGTCGGGATGGGGTCGAACTTGTGATCGTGGCAGCGCGCGCAGCCAATGGTCATGCCGAGGAAACTCTTGCCGATGGTGTCGAGTTGCTCATCGACGATGTCCATGCGGAGCATCTGCTTGTCCTGCTCCTCGTAGTTTGTGGCGCCCAGCGCGAGAAAGCCCGTGGCCGTGAGATGCCTGCGCCGCTCGGCTGCGCTTGCATGAGGCAGAAGATCGCCCGCGAGCTGCTCGGTGAGGAAGCGGTTCAGGGGCACATCATCGCGAAAGGATTCGATGACGTAGTCGCGGTAACGCCACGCATCCTTGAATGGCAGCGTGCGCCCACCACCGGACGACTCGGCAAAGCGCACGATGTCGAGCCAATGCGATGACCAGCGCTCGGCGAAGGCGGGGGAGGACAGCAGGGTGTCCAATGACGAATGACGAATGACGAATGTCGAATGCGATGCAGGGGCCGGTTTTCCGTCATTCGTCATTCGGAATTCGTCATTCGTCATTCCGTCAGGTGGCAATCCGGTGAGATCAAAGCTCAGCCTCCGCCGCAGCACCTCAGGCGCGGCATCCGGGGCAGGGGACATGCCTTTCTCTTCGAGCTTCGCGAGGATGAAATGGTCGATCTCATTGCGCGGCCAGTCTTTGCGCTTCACGGCGGGCGGCTCGTGGGGCTGTGGGAGCTTGAAGGACCAGAAGTTCTTCCCTTCGGCAACGGTGAGGCCTTTTTGTTTCACATGGGCCGTCTTGCCTGCGGGCGCGTCCCGCGGATCGGGCGCGCCCATCTTGATCCACTGCTGCAAGTCGGCGACCTGCGTGGCACTGAGCTTCTTCTTCGGCGGCATCTTGAGGTCGCGGTCGGTGTAGCTGATCGCCTTGCTCAGCAGGCTCATCTCGGGTTTGCCGGGCGTGATTGGCGGGCCGGAGTCGCCCCCGCGCTGCCAGCCCTCGCGCGAGTCGAGGCGGAGATTGCCCTTTTGCTTCTCCTCGCCGTGGCATTGGTGGCAATTCTCAGCCAGCAACGGTCGGATGCGCGACTCGAAGAAGGCATTGGGATCCTCCTCCGAGTATGCGGAGACGTGTGCCAGCAGTGTCGAGAGAACGAGGGAAATGTGTGTGCGCGCCGCCATTGACGCCGAGGCAAACGGGCGCGTGCGCTGGGCTCTTTCAGCGGTGTGTGCGCGGCGTGTCACAGCGGGCATCGCCAGCGGCCGAGCGCACCCGTCTGTCATCAATACCAGCCAAACGGATCTTCGTTCTCGCCCCCGCCGTTCACGCTGTAGATCGTGCGGTAGTTCATCGCGTGGCGTGTGCGGGGGCGGCAACGGAGGCCGAGCAGCCAGCCCGGGCCGGAGGTCCAGCGGTAGTCTTCGTCGCGTTTGGCTGAGGCGGCGTCGCCGAGCAGCAGGCAGCAGCGCGGCTGCACAAAGCGGCAGGTCCAGGGTGAGTGATCCGTGATGAGAAGATCGACCACGCGCGGCACAGCCTCGATGTCCTCGGGCAGCCACTCGATCTTGTCCGTCCACCAGTTCGGGTACTGCCGCTCGCGGGTGGCGCGGTTCATTTCATCGCAGCCAGATTGGAGAGGGTAGGGGTTCTGCCCCCAGAGGAAGACGCGGCGGATGTTTGCCGACTCGGTGCAGAGTTGCACCAGACACTCGTCGGGCGCGCTGCTGCTGCTGAGAAAGGCATTGTCAAAGGCCTGTCCACTGACCACGCTCTTCACCGCCTGCCGCAGGTCGGAGCTCGCATTCGGAATGACGGATGCATGGGGACGGGGCGACACAGGCAGGGAGAGACCGGTGGTCGTGGGGTCATCCGCAGACACCGACTGGGGACCCGGTGAGGTCCGCGTGGCGAGGCGTCTTAGATCGAGAGTGGGTAGCATCGACATCAGCGTGGGAATCGCGGATGACTCATCTTCCGGCTGGCAACTGTGGCGAATTTGACACCTTCCGCGCGATTTCGTCAATCATGAAAATCCGTCGCATCATTTTCACGGGTTCGTTTGGTGGCAATTCGAGAGGCCCCATCTTCCGCTGTCCGTTCATCTCCCTTTCTGCGCCCGGTCATTTCCATGTGCCTGTCAACTAGCGCCCAATGACCCGTTCGTGCACGCATCCTCCAGCACGGCGAGAAACATCCTGCGATCCAGCTCATTGCGATAGATCTCCTCCCTCGGTCGCAACGCGCCATCACATGATAAACCGTGCCAGCGTACTGAATGCGGACCTGTCTGGGCATTGATCAGCGCGCCGAATTCCTGGAATCCCGCAATATGAAACACCCCTTTCTGAGGTGGCGGATGCTCGAGATCGTCGGCACGGCCGCCACGTCGAGG
>Ga0075163_10009898_pt1 | contig 12491 bp, 9 predicted proteins | sample JI1023141ADNA_FD_71478 | JGI IMG/M metagenome (GOLD analysis project Ga0075163, IMG submission 71478) | Wastewater effluent complex algal communities from Wisconsin, to seasonally profile nutrient transformation and Carbon sequestration -... | ecosystem: Engineered > WWTP > Effluent > Algae...
AAGGGGGGTGACCGGATCGCTGCTGCATGCAACGGCTGCTACGCCGCCCGCCGCAACGAGAAGGGTACCCGAGATGAACCAAGCAAGTTTCTTCATCGCTCTCTCCTCAATATGGCGGGCCAGGAACTCATGGCCCCGCGTTGCCATCGTATAGCACGGGATCCGGCCCTCGTCGCCCGGCGAGGGTGTGTCATTTCCGTGCCAGCTGTCGGCTCTTCAGTAGTCGTTGATGGGGCGGAGGCGGATCTTCCCTGGACCAGCCTTCATCTTGGCGCAACACGCCAATCGGTGCGTCTTGGGCGCGGCGAACATGTCGAGGATGTCCAGCTCTTCGTCCTCCGGCGCCAGAAGCAGGTTGGCGCCCTCGAGCACCTCGACCCGGCAGGTACCGCAGCTGGCGCTTCGGCAAGAGAACGGCACCGGCGCGTCGTGGGCATCGCAGATGTCGGCGACGGCGCCGCCCTCCGGTGCCTCCGCGGTCTTGGGGGCTCCGGTCGGCGGTTCGAAGACGATCGTGGGCATATGCGGGAGCGCATAGCACTGCTTCGGGAGCTTCGTAAAGTCGGGTGAGCTAGCCCGGATTATTCATGGTTCCGGGGCTGCATGTCGCGATGCATCGGGAAATCTCGGCGGTTCTCGACCCTGCGAAGGAACAACAGTCCGTCTCGGGTCTGCGATCCGGCGTGCGCCCATCCCCCGTCGGGGACTTCGCAGCGTCGTCTTTCCCGCGCCTCGTGCCCTTCGCCAACCGGCCCATGAATAATCTGGGCTAGCGCCGAGCGGGGTCGGCAGCGGCGGCCCGGAAAAGGAGCGCGTGCTCCCGCCGGGGCGCTTGCCGGAAGGCGCCCTGGGTGGGCGCGTGGAAGTGCGGTCGATCCTGGGACGCCGCGGCGATGAGCGTGAACTGCTCGGCTTCCGCCGCCGCAGGCACCAGCTCGTCGGCCCACAGCGCATCGTTTCCCACCGCCGAGTCGGCCACCAGGAATGCGGCATCGGCGCCGGGCTTCATGACCCGCCGAAGGGCCGCGAACACGGCCCGGAGCTCGCTGGTCCACGACGCCTTGGCCTCGGCGAAGGTCTTGTCGCGGTAACGCCTCCGCGACCCCAGCTCGTTCTTCTCGAAGCCGCGCGCATCGAGGCCGAGCCAGCGGAGCCGGTCTTCGTGGTGCTCGAGGTAATCGTAGGTGGCCGCGTAGGGCGGGGAGGTCACCACCAGGTCGACGGTGGCGCGCTTGCCGTGACGCAGCTCGGTGGCATCGTCGAGGTACACCCGCGGCGTGGGCGTGCCCGGCTCGACCAGCGCGGCGAGCTCTGCCTTGCGCGCGCACAGCTCGGCGGCCTTCTTCACGAAGAGCTTCGCCGGGTAGCCGGCCGCCACGCGCTTCTTCTCGGTGTACTTCGCGGAGTCGGCGGCGCGCTCGCTCACCTTGGTGAGAATCGCCGAGAGCACCAGGAGGAGCGGCGTGCGCAGCTTCTCCGGCGCCAGCTGCACGATGCCCGCCTGCACCGAGTCGAGCTCCAGGAGCACGTGGGGCGCGAAGCTCGCCACGTCTTCCGGTCGGAAGCGTCGGGTGGCGCCGGCCCGGGCCTTGCGCCGCTCGTCGGCGAAGGCGCGGACCGCTTCCGCCGCGTCGAGGAGCGCCTTGCGCGCGGCCTCGTCGGGCGTCGACACCTTGAGGCGCGACAGCTCGACCGCGAGCGGGTTGAGATCGGTGCCGATGGCGCGCCGTCCGAGCCGGGCCGCTTCGACGAGCACGGTCCCCGAGCCGCAGAACGGATCGAGCACCAGCTCGCCGGGCTCGGAGAACGCGTGAACCAGCCGCGCCGCCGTCGTGGGATGCATGCGCGCCGGATAGCTGTGGAAGCCGTGCACGTGGGCGCGGCCTGGGTCTTCGCCCTCTTCCACGCCCGAAGGTCCAGGCTCCGCCGGCGCCACGTCGAGGGCCTCCGCCAGGCGCTGCGCAGCCAGCTCGTCGCCCCAGGTGGCCACCGCGCCGCCCACGTGGGTCAGGGCGCGCCGCACCCGCTTTCGTTCCAGCTTCTTGTCCTGAGGGTTCATGGAAGGCGCCGGGGCTCCTGGGCGAGAGCCGTAGGCTCCGCTTCTTCTGTTTCTTCTGCTTCGAGGGGCTCCGCCGCGACCCGGGCATCGATGCGCGTGGCTTCGAAGGCGAGGCCGTCGCCGGGGGCGATGCGCACGTGATCGGTGGCGGAGAGGGCCACCAGGAGCGATTCGGCCCGCTCCGGCTCGGTGTGCACGATGTCGGCCAGCTCCTCGGGGGTGATGGCTCCGGCCTTCGCCTCCACCACCCGGCCGGCCGCCGCGGTCCATGCACTCTGCAAGCGTTCCGCGATGAGCGCGCGGGCCTTCTTGCCACGGCCGTGGAGCATCATCGCCAGCAGCAGCAGCCCGCCAGCCAGGGCGCCGAGAAACACCTGCAGCGCCAGATGGCCACCCACCAGGACGGCGAAGAACGACGGAATGATGGTGGTGAGCACCAGCGCCACCACCCCGGCCGTGGAGAACGCAGCGAGCGCCGCCGCGCGGTGGGCCTCGAGGAGCGCTCGTCGCTCGTCCGCCGAGGGCTCCGCCAGCGCTGCCTTGGCCTTTGCGTCCTTGGCCAGATCGACGGGAATCCGCGGGGCTCCGCAGATGCCGCACACCCAGACCAGCCGCGCGTGCGGAAGCGACACCGATTCGCACCGGCATTGCGGGCAGGTGAGCATCGCCTGGAGCATCGGGCGGTTCATACCGCAGAATCGAGGCTCCTGATACTCTCCTGGCGTGACCATCTTGCGTGAGCTAGCCCGGCGCCAACGCGCCCTCGACCTCTCCCAGACCCGCACCTACCGCGGCTTGCTCTCCTACAAGGAGGCGCGTATGGCCGCCTCGCCCTTCGGGTTCCTGCGCGGGTCGGCGAAGCTGTTCTTCGAGATCCTGCGCCAGTTCCCCGAGCTCGGTCAGGGGCCGGGCGGCGAGGGTGTGGTGGTGGGCGATCTGCACATGGCGAACTTCGGGGCCTACGAGATCGACGTGGGCAGGGAGCATCGGCTGGTGTTCGGCCTCAACGACTTCGACGAGGCCGAGGTGGCGCCGCACCGCTTCGACGTGCTTCGGGCGCTCACCAGCATCTTCCTGGCGCGCCACGAGCTCGCGCTCTCGATGCGCGACGCCCTCGGCTTCGGCGAAGCCTTCCTGCGGGGGTACTTGACGCCGCTGCCCCGGCGTCCGCCGGCAGTGGTGATGGCGCTGCTCGCGCGCGCGGCCGAGCGATCTACCGACGATCTCCTCTCGTCGCGGCTCACGCGTCGCGGGAGCTTCCGCTATGGACTGCGCTACCAGCCGCTCTCGGGCGCCATCCTGAAGACCCTGCCGGCGGTGCTCGAGCGCTTCCGCCTCGGCCTCGACGCGGCCACCCGCCCCGCAGCCCAGTGCTTCGTGCCGCGCGCCGCCGCGTTTCGCATCGCCGGCACCGGCAGCGTCGGACGCTTCCGGATGGCTGTACTTTGCACCGGAAAACGCGCGCCCTGGCTCCTGGATCTGAAGGCCCAACCGAGCCGCGGCGCGCCGGCGGAACGGGATACCGGCGGCAGCCTTTCGGGGGCGGCTCGGGTGCTCGATGCGGTGACGCGCTGCCTCGAGGGGCGTCCGCGCCTGGCCGGCACATCGGCCATCGCCGGCACCTCGCTCTACGTGCGGCGCCTCACCCCGGAGGAGGACAAGCTCGATCTCGCGCAGCTGCGCCGCAAGGACTTGGCGGAGCTCTTTCCGTACCTCGGCGCCATCACCGGCATCGCCCATCGGCGCGGGCAAACCTCCAAGGGCAAGCTCCAGCCGTGGGCGCCGCGCGCACGCGAAAAAGCCCTCGCGCAGGCGGCCGAGCTGGCCGCGCTCCACGAGGGCATCTTCTCGCTCTGGTCGGCGGAGGCTCCGCCCGACGAGGCTACGGCTTGACGATGCTGGTGTTGGGGGGCGGCTGGAACACGAACTCGGAGTCGGCCACCGGTGTGTTCACGCGCGGCTTGTTGAAGTCGAAGCGGTTCTTCGAGCCCTGGTTGTCGAGGATCATCACCCGGCGAACCTGGTAGGTGGCGCCGTCGACGTAGAAGAGAACCTTCTTGTAGGCGGGCGAGGGCGTCTTGGGCGTGCCGATGAGCACGTAGCCGCCGGGGAACTTCATCTCCTCGCCGGTCTTCAGCTCGAAGTTGAAGGTGTCCCACAGCTTGCCCTGGCCGGTGAGGAACGAGAGCGCCGCCGGGTACTGCGCCTTGTCGACGGCGGACTCGAACATCTGCTGGTTCGCCTGCTCGTAGACCCGCAGCTTGGTGCCGTCGGAGACGATGCGGTTGCCGGCGGGCGAGGAGTAGCGCCAGGACATCTTCCCGGGCTTCACGAAGGTCACCGTGCCCGCGGAGTTGGTCTTCTTGTTATGGAGCGTCGCCGTGAACTCCTGCTCGAAGTCCGCCTGGAACGACGTGGTCTTGTCGTAGAACGCCTGGACCTTGTCGACGACCTGCTGGGCGGTTGCGGTGGGCGCAGCGGCGGGTGCATCGGCAGACGCCTCCGGCGCGGACGCCAGGGACAGACCGAGGAGGGGGAGGGCACTGAGGACAAGGACCGAAAGGCGCATGGATCTCCGTAACGTTTTGAAGGGGTCCGCGTTCGTTAACTCACTAGTCCCGAACGAGGCTCTTGCCAATTAGACGCGCGGCCGGGGCAAAAGATGCAAAGCGAAACCGTAAAGATTCCTTACGCTTGAAGGAAAGGCCGGGGTGCGTTCGAGGACCCCGGCGCCCGCTTCCAGGTGCTCGGATTCATTGAGAATCCGGAGAGCTCAGCCGACCCGGTGAAAGACCGCCCGCTGGAGGTGAGTAACGGCGCAGGCCAACGCGTCGGCCCCGTCGGCCTTGGGAACCTCGGCGAGGTTCAAGATGATGCGCATCATCTGGGCCACCTGGGCCTTGTCGGAGCGGCCGCTGCCGGAGACCGAGCGCTTGACCCGTGAGGGCGGGTACTCGGCGATGTCGAGCCCGGCCCGGGCGCACACGAGCATCGCCACGCCACGGGCGTGCCCGAGCTTGGCGGCGGCCTGGGCGTCCTTGGCGAAGAAGAGCGACTCGATGCTCACCTCGGTGGGGCGGTGCGTGGTGACCACCTCCACCAGCCCGGCCTCGATGAGCACCAAGCGCTCCCAGAGCGGGAGGGTCTCTTTCACCGCGATGATGCCGTGGGCCACGTGGACCAGGCGCGTGCCCACGCGATCGACCACGCCCCAGCCGAACTTGCGGGTGCCGGGATCGAGCCCGAGGGCGCGGCGAGCGCCGCTCACGAGATCACTTGTCCGCGATCCGCTGCATCTCTTCGTCGGAGATGTCGAAGTCGGAATACACGTTCTGCACGTCGTCGTGATCGTCGAGGACCTCGGCGAGGTTGATGGCCACCTCGGCGTCGCGGCCCGAGAGCTGCTTCTTGTTCTTGGGCAGGAACGCCAGCTGCGAGCTCTTGGTGGCGATCTTCGCCGCTTCGAGCGCGTCGAGCACGGTCTGCAGGGCGTCGGGCGGCGTGGTGAGCTGCCACTCTTCGCCGGCATCGGTGTAGTCCTCGGCGCCCGCGCCGACCGCCGACTCCATGAGCTGATCCTCGGTGGCCGCATCCTTGGCCAGCGCGATGATGCCCTTGCGCTCGAAGGCCCAGCCGGCGGTGGCGGCGCCGCCGAGGACGCCGTTGTTGCGCTCGAAGAGCTTGCGGATCTCTGCCACCGTGCGGTTGCGGTTGTCGGTCATGCCTTCCACGAGGAAGAGCGTGCCGCCGGGGCCGGTGCCCTCGTAGAGGACCTCTTCGTAGGCCTCACCCTCGAGCTCACCGGTGCCGCGCTTCCACGCGCGCTGGATGGTGTCGCCGGGCATGGCCAGCTTCTTGGCGTCGCTGATGGCCTTGCGGAGGCGCGGGTTGCCGGCCTGATCGCCGCCGCCCATCCGCGCGGCGACGGTGATCTCCTTGATCAGCTTGGTGAAGAGCTTGCCGCGCTTGGCGTCGGCTGCGCCCTTCTTGTGCTTGATCGTCGCCCATTTTGAGTGACCACTCATGGAACCTCGGAAGCTCGTTCGGCCATCGGTTTGGCTGAATTCGCGGGAAAACTAACCTTGCTATGTGCCAAAGTCATCCGCAATCGGCAGGGCCCTGCGCGCGTCAGGGCTTCTTGGCGGGCGGCGGACCGCTGACCCAGATGCTCGAGAGGAAACCGTCGTCGGCGCGCCGGAGATCGGAGACGAACTGCCCGAAGTGCTCGCGGGAGACCGTGCCGGTGGCGAGATCGAGGGCGTAGTCCTCGTCGATGCCCTTGGGGCCGACCTCGATCTTGCGGGCCACGCGGAGCGCGAGGGTGCCCTTGCCGGCCGCGGTCTTCACCTCGAAGGCGGAAGGAACCCGGGCGATCTTGAAGCCTGCCGGGAGCTCGACCCGGCGCCGCACGTGGTACTGCATGGCGCGGGTGACGGCGAAGGCGTTCTCGCGGGAGCCCTGGCTCGCATAGCTGGCCGAGAGCGTGGAGGTGTAGGGACGGGGGAAGACGCCGTGCACCGGATCGAGACCCGGAAGCACCCACGCGCTGCCCTCGCGCTGGGCGAAGGAACCGATGGTGAGGCTGGCCCGCAGCGCCACCTGCCAGCTGCCTTCGGCAGACGACAGGGTGACGTCGTCCACGGTGGCGAACGGGAGCCAGCCCAGGGCGACGCCGCGGAGCGCGCGATCGCGCTCCACGCCGACGATGCGCACCAGCGCCTCCGACAGCTCCTGCGCGGCACGGCCCCGGAGGAGCACCGTGAGCTCGCCCTTGGCGTTGCCCTCGGCGTCGAGCGTGAGGCGAATGTCGACCTCGTCGCGCTCGTTGTCCTGGGGAACGACCGGCATATCGACGATGGCGCCGGTGGCCGGAGCCATGGCCTTGCGCCCGCGGAGCTCGGGAGAGACGCGGCCCGGCGGCAGCGGCGGCCCGAGCACGTCGGCGTCGAGGAGCAGATCGCTCGACTTGCCATCCTCCGTCAGGTGCACCACCGCGAGCGGATGCATGAAGCGGCCGGGGTGCGGCGGAAAGGCGGGATCGGCGCTCCAGGGATCGGCCTCGGCGATCCAGATGTCGGTGGGAATGCCGAGCGAGCGCAGGGCCCGGGCGATGAGCCAGGTGCGCGAGCCTTCGCGGGTGCCCAGGATGGTCCGGGCGGTGAGCGTTTGCACGCCGTCGCCGCGGCTGCCGCCGTAGTCGGAGAGCATCGAGGGAATGGCCTGCTTCACAGCCTCGCCGGAGGCGCGCACCACCGCGTCCACGATGGCCCGGGGCTTGGGTGCTTCCTTGCCGTTGCCCGCGGTGGCGGCGGCCACGCGCGCCCATTCGTCCACTTCCTCGCTGTGCTCTTCGAGCGTCGCTAGGCGCTCGGCGACGGCGCTGGCGATGCTCGTCCAGGTGGCGGTGGTGAAGCTCAGCGCCACGTGCTGGTCCATGCGCGGCACACCTTCTTCCAGGCGACGCACGCTGCGATCCTTGATCTGCCAGGCCAGCGTGCGGGAGCCTTCGCCCTTGGTCTCCTGGGGCGCGCCCAGTGAGGCGTGCGCATGAAGCACGCCGCCCACGCGGGTGGCGAGGGTGACCTTGAGGTTCGCCTCCTTGATGCTGGTTCGCTCCGGCAGGAGGTCCGGCGAGTCGAAGCCGAGGTTCCACGAGTCGTCGGGGAGGGCCCAGCCCTCGTAGATGGCCTCGACGTAGTCGAGGGTCTCGAGCTGCGAGAGATCGGCGTGGGCCTGCGCCGCGTTGGGCGTGGGCTCGGGCTCCACGATGCGGCCGTCCTTCTTGAGGATGCGCCGGCGCACCACGCGCATGGTGTCGTCGCCGAGGAGGCGCGGGGAGGCCGCCTGGGCGTTCTCTTCGACGTCGGTGGTGCTGCTGACGCGCCGCAGATCGTAGAGCACGTAGTGGACGAGGCCGCCGGGGTCGACGTCGTAGGTCTCGTCGTGGCGCAAGAGCACCGTGCCGCCACCCTTCATCGCCGGGTCCTTGCGATCCGCCTCGCAGAGCTTCTCGGAGAGCCCCTCGTAGCGTGCCAGCGGGCTCGGCTCGAGGACGCGGAGCAGCGGGGGCAAGCTGGCGACGCCGCCGTCGGCGGTGTGCAGCATGGCGCGGAGCTTCTTCTCCAGGTCCGGCCCCTTGTCGGTGGCCACCAGGAAGGCCGAGGCCAGCGTGCGCTCGCCCGGGGTCAGCGTCTCGAAGGCCTTGCGTGCGCCCGCGAGGTCGCCCTCGGTGAGCGACTGCCGGAGCTCCATGAACGCGTATTCCCGCGGCTTGCCCAGCAGCGTGCCGAGCCGGGCCAGCTCTTCGCGCGCGCCCTTGCGATCGCCCACCTGGAGCTTGGCGCTGTAGCAGTCCTGCTCGCCGTAGTTGCGGAGCGGCGAGGCCTGGCACACGTCGTCCATGTGGTCTTTGCCCACGTGGTCGGCGACCGAGAGCTCGGTGGCGAAGCCGAGGTGCGTTCCGCCCAGGTTCTTCTTCACGCTCGCCATGGCCTTGGCCTTGCGGTCGTAGAGCTTCTCGCGGGCGCTCTGGGCTGCGTCGTACACGTCGAGGATGGGGTCGTCCTTGGTGCGCAGCTTGTCGAGATCGCGCAGCGCCTGCAGCGCGGCTTCGCCCGGCGCGCGACGCTTTCCGGCGAGCTCCGCGTGCTCGAGGATGGCTTCCCACGCGGTGGGCCATGCGGCGAGCACACGCTCGTAGGCGGCGCGGGCGCGCTCGATCTGGTCCACCGACGAGAGATCGTCGACGCTGGCCAGGGCGCGGCCGTACACCAGCGACGCTTCGGGCCCCTTGTCGGCGCCGGCCTTCTCGGCGCTCTTCACGTCGCCAATGGCGAGGGCGTAGGCCGCGTAGAGCGCGTGCTCTGCCGCGGTCTTGCCGAAAGGTGCAGTGTGCACCTTCGTGCCGGTGAGCCCGTGGGTGAGCGTGGTCTGGCTGCCGGGGGCGTGGGGCTTGCCGCCCATGACCGAGAGTCCGATGCGCTCGGAGCCGGTGCTGGCTGCGCGCACCACGATGCGGTGGGTGCCCTTCTTGGCGTTGCCGGTGGCATAGCGCAGGACGTCGCGCGGCCCGAGCTCGTAGCCGCGGACGAGCAGCGGATCGCCGTCGACGTAGAGGGCGCCCGCCACCGGGCTCCGGAAGAAGACCGTGAACGGACCATCCTCGGCCACGTCCACGTCCACCACCACGTCGCGGGTGCCGGGGGAGGCCGAGGCGGCGTGGAGCAGGATTTCGCAGCCATGCCCCGACGAGACTTGCGCCTTCACCGGAACGCCGAAGGGACCCGGTGTCGTATCGGGGAGCGGGCCCGTGCCGAGGGCGCTCTTGCGGCTGGTGGCCGCGGTGGTCTCCCAGGCGGAGGGGCCCGAGACCCAGGCCTCCTCCACGCATCCGGAGCGGGCGCGGGCTTTCTGTGCAGCGTGCGCGTCGCCGGCGAACTCGTGAATCGTGGCGAGGGCGCTCGCGAGCGCGTGCTGCGACACCAGATCGGTCGCTTCGGCCTCGGCCTTGGTGAGTCGCGCCACCGTCTCCTTGGTGCGGGCGGTGCGGTAGTAGAGGGCGCTGGCGTCTGTGACGGTGGAGAGCACCTGGGGCGTGCGCCACACGATGGCATCGAGCGCCGCGTACACGGCGGGCGCGGACCACGGATCGTCGGGCGCCGCGACGGCGGCGTCCACCAGCGCGAGCCAGCGATCGAGGGCCGCTTCCTGGGAGCCCACTTGCTCTTCGCGGAGCGCCGTCGCGAAGTCCGCGGGGAGCTTGCCGGAGAGGCGCGGCGGCGACTTGGCGTCACCGCCGCAGGCTACCGGCGCGAGAAGGGTGACCAGCGCCGCGACACCGACGAGACGGAGGCGGTTCATTGCGCCGAAGGAGCGGAGGCGGTTCACTGCGCCGAAGAAGCGGAGGCGGTTCACTGCGCACCTCCTGCCCGGGCCGCAACCCGGGTGAGACGAAGACTCTTGTGCATGAGGGCATCCACTCGCAGTAGCCAGGCGCGGAACGCGGGGTATTTCTCGACCGGAACGCGGTCGGCATCGAAGATCACCGTGCGCTCCACGGTGACTGTCTTGCCGCTGGGATCCTTCTTCACGGTGAGCTTGGCCTGGCCGAGCTCGCCGCCGTCTTCTTTGCCGCCGTCGGGTACGCCGGTGAACGTGTAGCCCTTGGGCGCCTCGAACACGAAGGTGCGTACCTGCTTGCTGGGTGCGAGGTTGGGCGGCAGCTGCACCGGCAGCGTGCGCCGCGGAAGCGAGGCCAGGCTCGATGCGAGGGTGCTGGTGGGCGCCAGGCGCACCACGAGATCTTCGCCTTCGTCGCGGGCGAAGCCACCCCCGGCCTCGGAGGCCGCGGAGTAACGCACCTTGGCCACGCCCTGGGCGCCGTCGCCGTCGAATTCGATCTTCTTGTCCACCGTCAGGTTGGAGAACCAGCCGGCGACCAGGTTGTCTTGCACGTACTGGAGGCGCGTTTCCTCCTGGCGCAAAGCCGTGCGGAGCCAGAAGGAGCTGTCACCACGGTGCACTTCGCTGGCCTGGAGCGATCCGCCGCCGTCTTGCCGAAGGGCGATCTTCCAGGTGACGTCGGCCCCGTGATCGCCGGGGTTGCTGGGGGGCAGGCTGACGATCTCGGCGGGGCCGGCCATGCGCAGCGCCATGGCGCGGGCGTCCATGGAGGGCAGGGGCCCGAGCCGCGACTCGGGGCTCGTGGCATCGAGATACGTGCCGCCGCCGGGGCCGGGCAGGAACGCGATGCCGTGATCGAACATGGGAATCGCGGCGCCGGGCGCGCGCACCACCGAAGGCATGCCGGTGAGACGCGTCTGCACCAGCACTTCCTGCGCTTCGATGCCCACGGCCTTGAGGAGCGAGATGAGGAGAATCGCCTTGTCGTCGCAGTCGCCCTCGCGCCGCGCCAGGAGCTGCTGCGGCCGGTTCGGGAGCCACCACTCACCGCTGACGAAGTTCACGTAGCGGATGCTGTCGGCCACGAAGTTGAAGAGCACGCGCAGCTTCCCCTCCTTGGTGGTCTCCTTCTTGGTGAGATCGGCGGCGATCTTCCGGACCTCTTCGTCGGGCTCGGTGAAGCCCTTCACGGCCTCGGCGTACCACTTCCGGAACTCGTCCCAGTTGGCGTACGTGGAGCCGACGATGAGCGGCGCCGTCTCGCTGAGCGGCGGCGAGAGCGGCTCCTCCGGGAACACCGGCGGCTTCTCCCACACGAGACGCACGATGGTGTGATCGCCCTCGTTCTTCTCGGTCTTCTGGAACGCGCCGCCACGGACCACGTCCACGTGGATGGGCCGGCTCTTGGGAGAGTCGACGATGACCTCGTTGTAGAGGAGCGGGTGGGTGGAGGGGGCGCCGGCGTAGTCGACGAAGTAGAAGGGCGCGTCGCCGCGGCCTCCGATGGCGGAGCTGGTCCAGCTGCGGACCGCCACCTCCACGGTGTCGCCGGGCACCAGATCGGGCCAGCGGATGCGTGGGCGTCGACCGTCGTTGTGCTCCTCGGTGGGGTAGGCGATGCCGCCACCCTTGCGGTGCACGCGGGCCCGGAGAATTTCCGTCAGATCCCCCTCCTGGGGGATCTCCTCGAAGAGCTCGTCCTGCGTGCGCGGGGCGATGACGATCTCGCGGGCGTACTGGATGAGCTGCGAGACGCGCATGTCCGGGTGCATGGTCACCGCGCGCAGCCAGTAGAGCTGGCGATCGGCGACGTTGGCGCTGCCTTCGCGAATGCCCTGGCGGCGGGCGAGGATGGTCTCCGACGGGACCAGGTAGCGCTCGTCGGCGCGGCTGTCGGACTTCTCTTGCGTGCGGAGGGCGAGCTCGGCCCGGTAGTGCGCGTTGCCGGGATCGAGATCGCGGGCCCGCCGGAGCGCGGCGAAGTAGCGCTCGCTCTGGCCTTCGCGGGAGCGGTTGCCGGCGACCTCCGACCACACGTCGCTGCGGTTCGGCGCGAAGTAGGCGAGCGCCTCGAAGATCGCCGTGGCGTCCTTGGGCGGACCGCCGGCGGCCACGATACGGCCGAGTCGCAGACCTTCGTCGATGCTGGCGATGCGGCCCTGGAACGCGGTGAGAGCCGTTTGCCCGAGGCCTGCCGCGCCGAGCGGCTCCCCGCGTAGCGCCACCGTGGAGACGGGATCGCGCTCGCGTCGGGCGAGCTCGGTGGCCACCGCGCGGGCGACGTTTCGATCGAGCGGCGAGGCCATGCCGAGCAGACTTTGAAGGAGCGCCGTGGGGGCCGTTCGCTCGTGGCCGACGAAATACGCCGCGAGGCTGCGGTAGGCCAGCATCCGGAGCGCGTCGCTGCGGAGCGCTTGCTGGACCTGCGAGAAGAGGAGCACCGACGCTGCGTCGGTCTTCGCCTGGAGGCCCATCCCCTGCGCCGAGGCCATGGCCCAGTCGGCGAGATCGGCGCGAGCGTGCTCTTCCA
>Ga0075163_10009899_pt1 | contig 12490 bp, 10 predicted proteins | sample JI1023141ADNA_FD_71478 | JGI IMG/M metagenome (GOLD analysis project Ga0075163, IMG submission 71478) | Wastewater effluent complex algal communities from Wisconsin, to seasonally profile nutrient transformation and Carbon sequestration -... | ecosystem: Engineered > WWTP > Effluent > Algae...
TGTCGAGACGGTTAAACAGCATTTAAATACCCTTGGTCATTACGAAATCCCCAGTTACGGCATCACCAAATGGCCGGATAATCAGCTGTTCGAGGGTATCAAATCATTTCAGCGGGAAAAGAAACTAACCGTTGACGGTTATATGAAGCCGGAAGGCGAGACGGAAGCGGCGCTGAATGATGCTATTAACCAGCGGCCTAAACATGATCCCGCCACAGAGCGACAAGAAGCGGTAATTGCCTTCGCGGGTAAGTACGGCATTTCTGATGACAAAGCGCGCGACTACATGACCAAGCCATCGATCTTCAAATTGTCGGCGGTGCGAAAAAATACAGCGGCTAATTCCGTCTTACCCTCGGAAGGTAAAGGACAAGTGGCGCAAAACACACCGCAGCAGCAAATACTCCCAAGACAACCCGCAGCGCCATCATCCGTACCGCAACCGAAAACGGCGGTTGCGCCAAATTCGGAAACAAAAACTTTAAGTCAAAGAGTGCGAGAACGAGCGGATAGCCGTCGCCCCACCATGCCTGATGCCTTCATCAACAGCCTGGTCGATGATGATTTTATGGAAGGCGTGCCAGCCGACAAACGTGACATCGTCAAGGCCAATATCCACGACTGGCGCAAGGCGCAGATCGATCGCTGGAAAACCGGAACGCCCCTATCCACCGACTATGCTTTACGCACCATCCTCGCCTATGAAGGGGTGATGAAACCAACCAACCCTGATCCTGAAAAGAAAGAAGCTACCGCTGCTGGAGGCATAACGAACGATACGCTAAAAACTTTCAAAAACTATATGCAAAAATCCGATGATCAGCTCGAAAACAATCCGATAAAGATTGCTGCACGCAATCGTTTGCGTGATGCAAATATTGAAAGAGCCGAGTTTCCCCGTTATTTAAGTGCAGCTCAGGCCACGGCTCTGGCGAAAAGTTACCATGACGAAAACATGTATCGTATTGGCGGGCATGAGGCCGTGGAATTGATTAACAATCGCCAGGCAGGGGCGGCCTTTCTGGATACGCTTTACCGTCATGGCGGTCCAAATGGAACCCGTGCTATCCAACGAGCGGTTAACCGCTTGCGGCCGAATACCTTAAAAGAAGATGGAATCTTGGGTGAAACCACCTTTGAGGCTTATCAACAGTTAGCAGATAAACCTGAGGATTGGGAAAAGCTTAGTGCCCATCTTTACGAGGAACGCATCGCGGATAGGCAAAGGGCAAATCCGAAGATTGATGCTGGAGACATGACGCGATTTCGGTTTTTCGTCGCGCCATCACAGCAGACTAAGCCTTAGGGTTTCATTGATCGACGTAAGATCCTCAATGGGGCCTTGATCCTGTCGCAGTAAGGCGCATCGTCATAGTAATCCTCCGCCCAGCGTATATCTTTTGTTTCAGTATGATATCGCAGTCGGTCATTCAAATCCGGATGATCATGCCGCACCAAGATCCAACGGCCATATGTTTGACGGCGAGTGACGAAGACGCTGGAGTAAGGAGACTGACAACAATCAGAAAGGTGGCCATTCTGATCGGCGCGCCCACACATTTCCCAATTAACCCGCAAACGAACGTCTCCTGTCTGTTCCTGGCGGTCTGAGTCTTGCTCATGAAGTCCGGCGGCATCATTGGCGCTGATCCGCGTAACGCTATCTACCTTATAGCGCATTAATCCGGTTCGAGGGTAAGGTGCATAGGCTGGGTAAGGAGTCTGTGAAGGGTAGGGTGCGTAAGCTGGGGGACCCGACCAATGACGCGTGGGTTTTGTTCCCTCGGCCTTGGCGCACAGCCGGCCGTCATCGCGCACGAGACACGCCAGAAAAGTATCAAGCGTGCACAACGGCGTCGTGACTTCACCGATGCAGGGGCTGGAGGTTTGCTTTTTGCTCCACCCCAAGGTCAGCCAGATTTCGCCGGCGGTTGGCTGCGGCAGTTCATCGGCATAAAGCCCGGTCCACGGTGCCCGTGCGTCCGGATTGCGGGTAAACCCATCATAAGTAAATCCCTGCTTGATATATTCCTGCGGCGTAGGAGGCTCTGCCCAAGCGGATGATGTTGTCAGAACGGTACCTAAGCAAACCGCGGCAACAAGAGTGATTTGTATAAAAGCTCGTGAGTTCATGGGGACACCTTTACCCTAATGACGAGTATAGATGCGTATGAATAAAATGCCAATTCGGGCGTTAGGTATTGAGGGTTGTATCGCGAAGGCTGTTCTAGTATCCGGCGGTGCGATCGACTTGGTTTACCAGCGGCCGCCCGTGAAGCAATCGGTGAATGTTATCGGCGACGACCGCTGCTGCGGACAGAGGATCGGTGAGGCTGGCGATGTGCGGCGTGACGGTGACGTGCGGATGACGCCAATAAGGATGATCTGTCGGCAAGGGCTCGGCGCGGAAAACATCTAAGGTTGCTTCGGCAATCTGGCCATTGTCCAAAGCAGCTAAAAGATCGTCATCCACCACGTGATGGCCACGGGCCGCATTAATGAAACAAGCGCCGCGCGGCAATTGCGACAACAGGTTTTGATTAACAATGTCACGTGTCGCTTCCGTGAGGGGAAGCAAGCAAACCAGAATCTCAGTTTGCTGAAGAAAAGATTTAAGGCCGGCGCTGCCGTGAAAAGTGTCGATCCCTTGAAAACTTTTTGCGCTACGGCTCCAGCCGTGAACATGAAAGCCAAGGCTATGAAGAGCAGTGGCGACGGCACCACCCAGGGCGCCAAGGCCCATAACACCGACGGTACGATCCCGCGCTGCGGGGGCAGCGATTTGCTCCCAAATCTGATTTTGCTGTTGCTGAACTAACTGACTATGACGGCGATGATGCCGCAAGACATGCAAGGTGACATATTCGATCATGCGTAAGGTCAGCAAGGGATCGACAAGACGGCAGATGGCCGCCTGGGCTGGTAACTGAGGATCGGCTAACAGGTGATCAATACCTGCCCCTAAGGAATGGATTAACCGGGCACCCGTATAGGCCGCATAGGCACCGTGAGGAGCCTTCCAAGCAAGGACGATATCTGCCTCTGCGGGATTGGGATCGGTCCGGTAATGCCGGACCTCAAGCTGGGGGATAAGGCGCTCTAGCTCTGATTTCCATAACGTAAATTCATCGGTATCAGAGCGAAAAACAAGGATTGTCATGGCGGCTTTGTGTCCTAGAAGCGAGATGGTCATTGCTAAGAGGCAAGAGTATCTCCATATACTGGCTTGCCTTGTGTATAAAAGGATTTTTATGGTTTGTGCGGCACGCGTAAATGAAAAGCTCTAATTCTCCAGGAATCGAAGCGCCGCCACGGGTCAGTGATGTTTTGATCGCTTTGTTTGATGCCGGTAATCCGGATGACCGCGTGACCATAGCCGACTTAATTGGTGCGCTCCACGAGCGGGCTATGGGTATTGGCATATTGTTATTTGCCTTGCCAAATGCACTGCCCCTGCCGGGGATTCCTGGAGTGTCGGCAGTTTTAGGCGCGCCCCTTGTCCTTTTGGCTTTACAGTTGGCAGTTGGACGTCGCGATCCGTGGCTGCCAAAAACTATGCTCAATAAGTCGCTGCGGCGCGGCGATTTCGCCCGTTTATTCCATCGCATTCTTCCGGGTTTACTGTGGTTGGAGCGCGCCTTTAAGCCACGATTGCGCCGCTTCACCGCCTATGGGGCGGATCGTATTGTCGCGTTTGCGATTGCTGTCTTAGGGGCAATCTTGGCTTTGCCGATCATTTTCGGCAATTTGTTGCCGGCTTGGGCGATTATTCTGTTGGCCTTGGGTCTTATCGAAGAAGATGGTGTAGCGGTAATCATCGGCAGTGTGGTCGGAATTTTGGCCGTGGTCTGGAATCTGTTCTTGGTATTAGGTGGCGTTGTCTTGGTCGAAACCTTGATTAAAACCTGGTTCTAAGGGCGATTATTTTCTTTCTTGGTATTATTCGCTTTAAGACATTTTCCGAGCTTGCTCGCGCAAAACAAATTTCTGGATTTTCCCGGTCGAGGTTTTTGGTAAAGCGCCAAACACGACAGTGCGCGGTACTTTATAAGAGGCGATTTCCTTACGGCAAAAGGCAATAATATCCTCTGCAGTAACTGAAACGCCTGGCTTAAGGGCGACAAAGGCACAAGGATGCTCGCCCCATTTAGCATCGGGCCGAGCCACCACGGCAGCCTCTAAAACATCCGGATGACGGTAAAGCGCATTTTCGACTTCGATCGACGAGATGTTTTCACCGCCTGAAATAATAATGTCCTTTGAGCGGTCTTTAAGTTCGATATAGCCATCGGGATGCATGACGCCTAAATCGCCGGTATGGAACCAGCCGCCCCGAAACGCCTTTGCGGTGGCGTCGGGATCTTTCAGATAACCCTTCATCACCACATTGCCGCGCATAAAAACTTCGCCCAAGGTAGTGCCGTCGGCGGGGACCGGCACCAAGGTGTCGGGATCGGCAACGGTCAGTCCTTCCAGTACGGGATAACGAACGCCTTGCCGCGCTTTGATGAGCGCCTGTTCTGAAGGATCAAGCTCGTTCCATTCATCTTTCCAAGAACAGACAACCGCAGGGCCATAAACTTCGGTTAGACCGTAAACGTGGGTAATGCGGAAGCCTTCTCGTTCGATCGCTTCAAGAACGGCGGCAGGCGGAGGTGCCGCAGCCGTCATTACGTCAACGCTGCCGGCCAGAGGTTTGCGATCAGTTTCGACGGCATGAATAAGCATGCCAAGGACAATAGGGGCGCCACAAAAATGACTCACCTGATGCGTTGCAATCGCGTCATAAATTGTGGCGGCAGTAATTTTTCGAAGGCAGACATGGGTGCCGGCAAGCGCGGTGATCGTCCAAGGAAAGCACCAGCCGTTGCAATGAAACATCGGTAAGGTCCAGAGATAAACCGGATGACCTTTGAGACCCCATACCAGAATATTTCCCAAGGCAAGTAGATGCGCGCCGCGATGATGATAAACAACACCTTTGGGTCGCCCCGTCGTACCTGAGGTATAATTAAGCGCAATGGCGTCCCATTCATCTTGTGGTGGTGTCCAAGGGAAATCAGGATCACCGTCTGCAAGAAAGGCTTCGTAATCAATAGTGCCAAGTCGCTTACCACCAGGGCCTTCCGAATCGTTGATATCGATAACGAGAGGTTTGGTTTTAAGAAGACGCAAAGCCTCTTCGATGACCGGCGCAAATTCCGTGTCCGTCAACAAGACCTTGGTCTCACCATGCTCGAGAATATAGGCAATGGTGTCGGCATCAAGCCGTACATTCAAGGCATTTAGAACTGCGCCGGCCATAGGAATACCGAAGTGCGCTTCAAACAAAGCGGGGATATTTGGCGCCATGACGGCGACCGTATCGCCGCGACCAATGCCACGCTTTTTTAAAGCTGAGGCAAGCTGCCGCGTTCGCTTGTAGGCTTCATACCAAGTAAACTTCTGCTGCCCGTGCAGCACGGCTGTTCGGTTGGGATAAACAGCAGCGGCACGTTCAATGAATCCCAGCGGAGTAAGGGGGGCATAGTTCGCGATGTTGCGATCTAAATCGCGGTCATAGGCACTCATTATGGGGGCACTAGTCATGGGGTGCGCTGGTCATGGGTGGATCCCTCTTTTTGGTGGGGTACCGTGCCATAACCTTAAGACGGCGTCACCACTCTGCGTGGCTGGTCCAAAAACTCAAGCAAGGCCGGGAGAACCACCAGGCTGGTCGCCAAGGTAAGGATAAGCGCCAAGGTGAGAAACTCACCCATGCTGGCGGTGCCCCGGTGGGAAGAAAGCGCGAGGCTTCCGCAAGAAACTACATTGGTCAGCGCGCTTAAGGCGACGCCACGGCTTGTGCTGCTATTAAGTACGGCGAGACCCGAACCGGATTCTCGGCGGCGCAAGACAATATGTACGCCAGAGTCAACGCTTAGTCCGATAAGCAGTGGCACCATAATGACATTGGCGTAATTGAAGGGCATGTTAAAAAATCCCACCAAACCGCAAAATAGGAGCGCGCTTAATCCCATCGGTAGCAAAACTAAGAAGGTATCTCGCAGTGATTTTAATAGTCCGTAAAGAACCGCAGCATTGCCGAAAAAAGCGATGATGGTCGCAACCAACGCCGACTGCACAACGCTGAGACCGGCGTCGGTCATCGCAACGGGTGCGCCGATAATTTCAGGAACGACGGTACGGACATCGGCAACAAATTCAGCCATGCGAGGAACATTGTTGGGCGCCTCACGGGGATAAATGGCGATAAGGCTTTGACCTTGGGAGGAGATCCAATGGTTGCGTAGGTCTTGCGGCAAATCATTCAGGGTAAATAGTCCAGCGCTAAGACCCTGACGAAGATCGTTCAAGCGCCGCGGCAAGGCACCGATTAAACGATCTTGCAGTTTGGCCAGAGCTTCGGGGCCGGTTCCTTGCGTAGCGGTAAAATTATCCAGCGCTGCCGCCAACCGTTCCGCAACCGGTGAAGGGTTAGGTCCATCAAGGATTTTCTGCAGTCGATCCCGGAAGAAAACAAAAGAAGCTTTCGTTTCCTCGGCGGTTGGTGCGGGAACTGTATCTTCAGGAGGGGGGATAACATCTTTTAGTTTTTCCAAAGCTGCGAGCTTAGTCGGCTGATCTTTGGGGACGAAGTCTGTGATGATTTCGGAGCGGGCAACGGATGGCAGAGATGCCAAACGTTGCTGCGCCGCAGTCGCCGCTTCCATGTTGGGAACAATGCCAATAACACGCATGGCAGAGTAATCACCTTCGTGAATCATTTCGCGCAACGTCATTACTGACTCACTTTTGGGATCGCGCAGGCTCAACAAATCTGGATCAAACCAAATTTTGCTGGCGCCCCAGCTGGCAATAAGACAGGCGATAAGTGTGCCGGCAAGAATGGTTCCCGGTCGTCGCATTAGAAAGCGCCGAAAGGGAAAGGCAATCTTGCGGTCAACCGGCTGGGGACCAACGCGAAAACGAACCGGCAAAACAGTCAAAACCGCCGGCAGAAGTGTATAGTTAATGATAACGGACAAGATCATTCCGCCCGATGATATCAGGCCTAATTCCGCGATGCCTTTATAGGCGGTGGGTGCAAAAGAGCAAAAACTGATAATGCTGGTCAAGGTGCACCACAGCAGCGGTGAAAACTGCGATGCCGCCATGACTCGCAAGGCTTCAGCGTGATCGCTGCCCTCTTGCCGCGCTTCTCGATAGCGAAGACCCAAGTGCGCCGCATAGTCGATGCCAAGGCCAACAAACATAGCGGCAAAGGTGATTGAGATGACGTTAAAGCGTCCGACGGCAATAAGTCCGAAACTGGCCGTCCACAGCAACCCTGCGCAGAGAACCGCTAGGCAAGCCAGGGACAATCGCCACGAACTCATACCGACGGCCAAGATGATCGTTCCTAAAAAAATGGAGATCAATGTAGACGCAAGCATGCCTTGGTTAACGGTTTGCAGTTCCTCGCGGTAAAGGGCGACATCACCGGTTAGACGAAGACGGAGGCCCTGTTCGGCTGTAATGCCGGCGTCAGCCGCAAAAGATCTGATGGCGTCCATTGCCGGGCCACCGGGATCAAAGGACGTATAATCGATAACTGGTTGAACTAAGATGAACCGCCGCCGATCATCTTTGGTCGTTTTGCCGCCGGCTAAAATATCGCGCCATGATACCTGGCCGGGACGGTTCGCGGTGGCGTTTTCGATCGCCTCTGAGGTTGCATTAAATAAACTCGACGCTTCATCGGCGTGAGCATATCCGAGGCGCAGTCCACGCAGGGCGTCGCCGAGCACGGCAAAAAAACCGCGCAGGCTGGGATCCTGCGCCATCAGGCCGACGGTATCGCGGGATTCTTCCAGCCGATCAGACATGGCCGTTATATCGGTAGGCGATAAATATAAAAGTCCGTGCTGCCGCAGAAAAGGATCGTCCGACGGAGCAAAAATAGTGCGGAACAAGTCAGGACGAGTACGGAGCTTTTGCGCCAGAAGTGTTGCGGCATCATCTGCTGCATCGGCATGGTTACCATCAATGATAATGACCAAGACTTCTTTTAATTCCGGGAATGCCGTGTAGATAGTGTGCTCAGCCATACGGAACGGTAGCTCAGTGGAGAGCATTTCATCAGTGTTGGTAATAATACGCAGTTTTAAACTTAAATGAACGGCAGACGCCAAAGTTAGGGCGATACCCAAAGCCAGGACAAGTTTGGCGTGACGACGAACCCAATCTACCCACTGGGCAGACAAAGCATCGAGTTTATCAGAAAAAGCAGAGGAGGAGGGCAGGCTCATGCTGGCCCGGCTCCTAAAAGTCGTAATGTAAGATGCACGCGTTGACGCCTAATGAAACAAAGAAAGAAAACAAGACGTACTTTATCATAAATTCTATCCCCTTGGCACTACCCTCGGCTTGTCGCAAACTCGAGGCTGGTTATGGAGCACCAGAGGCCGCCTATGTCTTCTTATGCTGAAATTCATGCGCGCTCATTGTCGCACCCCGCCGAGTTTTGGGGCAATGCTGCCAAGCTTATCGATTGGAGTCGGCCTTGGGATCAGGTTCTAGATCGAAATGCAGCGCCGTCTGCACGGTGGTTTACGGGCGGAAGGTTGAATACGTGTTGGAATGCCCTGGACCGGCATGTCGAAGCCGGCCACGGGAAGCGAGTCGCTCTTATTTACGATAGTCCGGTCACAGGCACGATCGATGCTTTGACCTATCAAGAGTTGACGACACAGGTTGCGCAGTTCGCGGGTGTTCTGAAAGATCACGGCATCACAAAGGGTGATCGCGTGATTATCTATATGCCGATGATCCCTCAGGCTGTCATCGCCATGTTGGCCTGTGCGCGTCTTGGGGCGATCCATTCGGTGGTTTTTGGCGGTTTCGCCAGTCATGAATTGGCGGCGCGCATTGATGACGCTAAGCCGAAGATCATTGTTTCTGCTTCATGTGGTATTGAGCCGAACCGGGTCGTTAAATATAAACCTTTGTTGGATGCAGCCATTGATGTTGCCAAACATAAGGTCAATTGCTGCCTTATCTTTCAGCGGCCTCAAGAAATTGCGACCCTGGTGCCGGAGCGCGATCTTGATTGGGTAGAAACAGTAACGCACGCCAGCCCAGCTGAGTGTGTGTCCGTGGCCGCCACCGATCCGCTTTATATTCTCTATACGTCTGGGACGACAGGTCAGCCAAAGGGGATTGTCCGGGACAATGGTGGACATGCGGTGGCTTTGGCATGGTCGATGAAGAATATTTACGATGTAGCGCCGGGCGAGGTGTTTTGGGCCGCGTCCGATGTCGGTTGGGTCGTGGGGCATAGCTACATTGTTTATGCGCCGTTGTTGGCAGGGTGTACGACGCTTCTTTACGAGGGCAAACCGGTTGGAACGCCCGATGCAGGTGCCTTTTGGCGCGTGATTGCTCAGCACAAGGTCAAGGCGATGTTCACAGCGCCTACGGCTTTCCGCGCCATTAAAAAAGAAGATCCAGAGGGCCGGCTAATTGCCTCCTATGATCTGAGGAATTTTAAAACGCTCTTCTTGGCAGGCGAGCGGTGTGATCCCGATACCTTAATGTGGGCGCAAGCCAAATTGAACGTTCCGGTGATTGATCATTGGTGGCAGACCGAGACGGGATGGTCTATCGCCGCCAATTGTTGCGGCATCGAAGTCTTGACCGTAAAGCCAGGATCACCGACCAAGGCTGCGCCGGGCTGGGATGTACACGTGTTGAATGACCAAGGGAAGCCAGCAAAAACGGGCGAAATCGGGTCCTTGGTAGTAGCCTTGCCGATGCCACCAGGCGCCATGACAACTCTCTGGGAAGCAGAGACAAGATTTCATCAGGCTTATTTCAAAGATTATCCCGGTTACTATAAAACCGGTGATGCGGGTTATCTTGATCAAGATGGCTATGTTTTTGTCATGAGCCGGACTGACGACATCATTAATGTTGCAGGACATCGATTATCAACGGGCGCGATCGAAGAAATTTTGGCAAGCCACCCTGCAGTTGCCGAATGTGCCGTCGTTGGAGCCGCAGATGATTTAAAAGGCCAACTTCCCGTTGGTTTTGTTGTTTTGAAGTCAGGACAAAATATTTCTGCGGTTGAGCTAGAAAAAGCTTGTGTTAGCCTAGTTCGCGACCATATCGGTCCTGTGGCATCTTTCAAGACAGTTATGGTCGTGATGCGATTGCCAAAAACCCGGTCAGGAAAAATTTTACGGGGAACTATGCGTGCAATTGCTGACGGCGACCCTTATAAGCCACCAGCAACTATTGATGATCCGGCAATCCTTGACGAGATTGCTCTAGCTTTAAGGACAAAAGGTTATGCGTCTTCAAAATAAAGTAGGGTTTATTACCGGCGGCGCCCGAGGCATTGGGTTGGCCTGCGCGGAGGCGTTTCTATCTGAAGGCGCGAAGGTTGTTATTAGCGACGTTGATCCGGATGCCGGCCAAAAAGCGCTAAAGACTTTGGGCGTTGATCAGACACGCGCGCAGTATGTGAATTGTGATGTCGGCGATAAGACGGCAGTAGACAGGGCGATTGCGGCAACGCTTGGCGCTTTCGGTAAGCTTGATATCGCCGTCGCTAATGCCGGGATTGTTAAGACAGCTGATGTCTTGGATTTAACCGAAGCCGATTTTGATGCGGTATTGCGTGTTAATTTAAAAGGAGCGTTTTTAGTGGCTCAGGCGGCGGCCAAACAGATGGTGGCGCAAAAAAGCGGCGGATCCATCATCGCCATGTCTTCGGTGAATGCCGTGCTGGCAATCCCTAATATTCTTCCTTACGTGGTGTCTAAAGGCGGCATCAATCAAATGATCAAAGCGATGTCAATTTCATTGGCGCCAAAAGGAATTCGCGTTAATGGAATTGGTCCTGGAAGTATTGCCACGGAAGTTTTTGCAAAGGTAGCAACTGACAAAGCGGCGATGACCAGAATATTATCCCGCACCCCAATGGGCCGTGTCGGTGAGGCGCGGGAGATTGGACGGGTTGCGGTTTTCTTGGCCTCCGATGATTCCAGCTATGTAACCGGCACAACTATTTATGCCGATGGAGGGCGCTTAGCCCTTAATTATACGGTGCCAGTACCGGATTAATCTATATTGGATTAATCTTGTGATGATGGTCATTGCGCCGAGAATGGTTGCTGCGCTATTTCCTCATGATATGGTTCGTCCGCCGCTGCGTCTTGGCGTCGTTGCGGCTGATAAGGAATGCCCGCGTGCTTGAAGATATCATTCGTGACTATGGTTACGTGGCTGTTTTAATCGGCACCTTCTTTGAGGGGGAAACCATTGTCATTATGGCAGGTATTGCCGCGCATCAGGGTTTTATGACGGTCGAGCTTGTGGCGTTAAGTGCCTTTCTCGGATCTTATGCCGGCGATCAAACGTGGTTTCATCTAGGTCGGCGCTATGGCCGGCGATGGTTGGCAAAAAAACCTCATTGGCAGGCGCGTGTTACGCGCGTTGCGCAACTTCTCAAGCGTAATGATACTTTGTTTATTTTGAGTTTTCGTTTCTTTTACGGATTACGCAATATCAGTCCGGTTGCGATCGCTCTTAGCGACATCCCGTGGTTTCGCTTTTTCGTTTTGAACGGAATTGCTGCGGCTTTATGGGCCATTATTTTCTCTATCGGAGGATACGTCTTTGGACGTGGCTTAGAGGCCATGCTGGGACATGTTCACGTGATTCAAGTGATTATCTTGGGCATCATTCTTGGCGGAATTATCGCTGTCTTAGGTTACTTCCATATCCGCCGCCGGGTGCAGCAACGCCAACAGTCCAAACTTATTCGTAAAAATAAGTCCCCCTAGACGATCTAAGAAAAATGCCGGGGCATTTAACCACGGCATTTTTGATTCACGCAAATTGGCGCAAAGATCAGGCGTCGCCTGACTCCTGCATGGCCGCATATTCTTCTGGAGAAATCCGCCGGCCGGCGCGTTGCACGGCGCTTTCTAAATCAGCCGAGGTGCATAATCCAAGTTCAAGCGGACTGCGCGGTTTGATGCTGCTGCTGTTCCAATGGGTACGGTCGCGCACGGCAGCAATGGTTGCTTTAGTGGTGCCGATCAGCTTGGTGATCTGCGCATCAGACAGCTGCGGAAAATTTTTGACCAGCCATGCCACCGCATCAGGTTTGTCGCCGCGTTTCGAAATGGGCGTGTAGCGAGGTCCTTTGCCGCGTACCTTAGGTTGAGGCAAATCTTTTTTGATGAGAGCCAAAGAGCTTTCGGGATCACCCTCACAGCGCTTGATTTCTTCATGGGTTACTTGTCCAGCCGTAACGGGATCAAGCCCGCGCATGCCACCACTGACCTCGCCATCGGCAATGGCTTGGACTTCAAGTTCATGTAAGCCACAAAATTCAGCAATCTGCTGAAAGGTGAGGGTGGTGTTTTCGACCAGCCAAACGGCGGTCGCTTTGGGCATAAGAGGCTGGGTCATCTTCTTCATTCTCCTTAGCAAG
>Ga0075163_10009900_pt1 | contig 12489 bp, 9 predicted proteins | sample JI1023141ADNA_FD_71478 | JGI IMG/M metagenome (GOLD analysis project Ga0075163, IMG submission 71478) | Wastewater effluent complex algal communities from Wisconsin, to seasonally profile nutrient transformation and Carbon sequestration -... | ecosystem: Engineered > WWTP > Effluent > Algae...
CAAGATCTGGCGGCGCTGACCTTTGCGCGTGCGCCGCTGGCGGACATCCTTCAGCTGGTGGCCGAGGGCGTCTATCGCGGCGTCGGCTGCGAGCGTGTGCTGGTGGCCGTGCTGACCCGCGACCGGGCCCAGCTTCAGGGCCGGGTCGCGTTGGGGAGCGGCGCCGAGGCGCTGTGCGCACGCTTCACGTTTTCGATGGAGGGCGACCCCGATGACGTGATCGACGCGGCCATCGACAGCGCGCAGGCCAGCCGGATCGACGCCGCGCGGCTCGAACACCCCGGTGCCGAACGCCTGCTCCAGGTGACCGCCTGCGACGAAGCGGTGCTGGTGCCTTTCGGGACGCCCACCCGCCAGATCGGCGTGCTCTATGCCGACCGGCAGGGCAAGCCGCTGGACGATGAGCTTTGGCGCGCGGTACAGCATTTCGCCCTGCAGGCCGGGCTGGCCGTCGCCTTGAGCGCAGCAGATCCGGCGGGCGCCCAGGCTGGCGTTTGACGGCTACCATCAGGGCCGCGATGCGCCCGGCAGCCGAGTGATCGCCGATCCGGAACAAAACCGCTGATCTTCATGGGGCCTGCAGGGCTGTTTCAAGGCTATCCTGAAAATACCGGTTGACTGGTTTCGGCAATCACCCATGCCCGCGCGGACGGCGAGCGCGCTTCGCGGGCGCCGGGCGTTGCCGCGCCGCCTTGCAGGCACGGGCCCGCGGCCTTGTCGCCTTGGGCCAGGGCGCCCGCACCACGACATCATCGGGCGCGTCCGAGTGCCGTTTCTGGGATTATCATTCCCGACTTTGCCATCTGGCGTCTGTTTCTGGAGTCATTCATGCCCGTTCTGCTTTCCCCGCCCGAGGCGGCTGCCCTGTTGCCCGTTCCCGGTGTCCGTCTCGGTGTCGCCGAAGCCGGCATCCGCAAGGTCAACCGCAAGGATCTCACGCTGATCGAGCTGGCGCCGGGCTCCCGCGTGAGCGGCGTTTTCACCCAGAACCGCTTCTGTGCCGCGCCCGTGCAGGTTTGCAAGGCCAACCTGCCGGCGGGCGGCATGCGCGCGCTGGTGATCAACACCGGCGTCGCCAATGCGGGCACCGGTGAGCCCGGCCTGGCCGCGGCCCGGGCCACCTGTGAGGCGGTGGCTGCCCAGTTCGGCATCGACGCCAGCCAGGTGCTGCCGTTCTCGACGGGCGTGATCCTCGAGCCGCTGCCAGTCGAGCGCCTGGTGGCCGGCCTGCCGGCGGCCAAGGCCGCGCTGAAGGCCGACGGCTGGTTCGACGCCGCCCACGGCATCATGACCACCGACACCGTGCCCAAGGCCGCGTCCCGTCAGGTGCAGGTCGGCGGCAAGACCATCACCCTGACCGGCATCTCCAAGGGCGCCGGCATGATCAAGCCGAACATGGCGACGATGCTCGGCTTCCTGGCCACCGACGCCGATGTGGCCCAGCCGCTGCTCGACGCGCTGCTCAAGGACGTGGCCGACCTCTCGTTCAACAGCATCACCGTCGATGGCGACACCTCCACCAACGACAGCTTCATGCTGATCGCCACCGGCCAGGCCGGCAACGCGACGATTGCCGATGCGGCCTCCGCCGACTACGCCGTTTTCCGTGCCGCGGTGCTGGAGCTGGCGATCTGGCTGGCTCAAGCCATCGTCAGGGACGGTGAGGGCGCCACCAAGTTCATGACGCTCCAGATCGAGGGGGGCGGGAGTCGCGACGAATGTCGCAAGGTGGGCTACGCGATCGGCCATTCGCCGCTGGTGAAGACGGCCTTCTTCGCGTCGGACCCCAACCTGGGCCGTATTCTTGCTGCCATCGGCTATGCCGGCATCGACGATCTGGACGTCGCCGGCATTCGCGTATGGCTCGGCAGCGGTGACGACGAGGCGCTGGTCGCCGAAAACGGCGGCCGCGCGGCGAGCTACCGGGAGGAGGACGGTGCACGGATCATGCAGGCGGCGGAGATCCGCATTCGCGTCGATCTTGGGCGGGGCCAGGCCGTGGCGACGATGTGGACCTGCGATTTTTCCTACGACTACGTGAAGATCAACGCCGACTACCGGTCCTGAGTGGCGGGTGTCGGCCGCGTGCCTCCCGCCGGGAGGGCCCGGCTTCTCGGGCCCTTGCGCCGCTTTGCCGGGGCGGGCCTGCCGCGCGGTCTTTGCCATGCTTTCCGCATCGATATGGGCGATAATCATGGTGATGGTGTCGGCGGGGCACCCTCAACTGCCTGGGTGGCCAGTGCTGGCGGGTCCGGTGTCCAGTGCCGTCGATGGCCCGACTGCTACTATCGTTTGGAGAGAGATCCGGGATGAAGACAAGTTTCATCGACTACGTCTTGTGCACGCTGGCCGTGAGCTTCATCCTCGGGGTGTCGGCGGGGGTATGTATGCTCGCCTATCCGCTGGCCCGTCACGTCCTGCAGGACTATCACGTGGTTTTCGACGTGCTGCTGTTCCTGCTCTCGTTCGGCCTGGTGGCGGCCATGGTCGTGCGCCTGATCGTCCGGATCTGGCCCATCGCGCCGGGTGAGTACGGCCCCGATTCCCCCGTATTCGTCCGCTGGAAGCTTCTGTCGGTGCTCTACCGCTTCGGCCAGGGGGCGTTGAAGCCCTTCACCAACGCGGTCACCAAGCCGCTCGTCGAAACCCTCTATGGGGCGCGGATGGGCGCTGACGTGGCCCTCGGCGGCGCCATCGACGACCCGTATCAGGTGACGGTCGGTCAGCAGGCGGTGCTCGGCTTCAACTCCTTGGTCTCCGGCAACATGCTCTATGGCGACAAGTTGATCTGTGGCCCGGTCCGCATTGGCGCCCGTGCGCTGGTTGGCGTTAACTGCGTGATCCTGCCCGGCGTCGAGATCGGCGAAGGTGCGGTGGTGATGGGAGGGGCCCACGTCATGCCCAACACCCGGATTCCGGCCGGCGAGACCTGGCGGGGCAATCCGGCCCGCAAGTGGCAATAGGCCGGTCTGTTCGTCATCTCGAGGTGCATGCCATGGCCCCCCTTCTCACGAGCATCCTGCGCGACCTGAACATGGCCTTCAGGAACGTGGTCCGTCACCGCCGCCGGGCGCTGTTCTCGCTGCTGATCATCTGCGGTGGCGTGCTGTGCTTCGAACTTGCGGGCGGATTCATCCACTGGTTGCTCGAGAACATGCGCGAAAGCACGATCCGGTCGCAGGTGGGGCATATCCAGGTGGTGCGCCCCAACTACTTCAAGAGCGGCATCGCCGACCCTTATCATTACCTGCTGCCCGAGCGGAGCGACACCGAGCGGGCGATCCGGGCCCGGCCCGAGGTCGAGGCGCTGGCGCCGCGCCTGTCGTTCTCGGGGCTGGCCAGCTTCGGCGACGCGACCGTCACCTTTGTCGGTGAGGGTGTCGACCCGCCCAGCGAGGCCCTGGTGAGCTCCGATATCGCCGTTGCCGCCGGCGAGCCCCTGTCCGCCGACGACCCCACCGGGATCATGCTGGGGCGCGGCCTCGCCGCCAACCTCGGGGTGAAGGTGGGCGATACGATGGTGCTCACGACCACCACGGCAAGGGGCGGTTTCGGGGGCTCCGACGTCCATGTGCGGGGCCTCTTCTCGACCTACAGCAAGGAATACGACGACGGTGCGCTGCGGGTGCCCATCAGCCTGGCCCGCAAGTTGATCCAGGTCGGAGGGGCGACCTCGTGGGTCGTGCTGCTGAAGGACACCCCGCTGACCGAGCCGGTGATCGCCGACCTGCGCGCGAAGAGCGATGCGAAGGCATTCGAATTTGTCCCCTGGCAGGATCTGGCTGATTACTACCTGAAAACCCGGGACCTGTTCCTCAAGCAGATCCTCGTCGTCGAAGTCCTGATCGGGCTGATCATCGTCATCAGCATCGGAAACACCCTGCAGATGGCTGTCACCGAGCGGACCGGCGAGATCGGCACGGCCATGGCCCTGGGGGTGCGCCGGTCGGGCATCCTTCGCCTGTTCTTGTGCGAAGGCCTGGTGCTGGGCGTCGTGGGTGGCCTGATCGGCGCATCGCTGGGCTGGGGGCTGTCCTACCTGTTGTCGTGGATCGGCATTCCGATGCCGCCGCCGCCGGGGATGGAGGAGGGTTTCGATGCCGAAATTCTGGTGGATGCGGGCATGACGCTGAACGCCTTCCTGCTGGCCGTCGTGACGGCGGTGCTGGCGAGCGTCATCCCGGCGATCAAGGCTTCCCGCATGAACATCGTCGATGCGCTGAGGCACCAGCGCTGAGCCTGCGTCGGAGCGGCCGTCGTCTCCGGTGTCTGAGTGATTGGAGAATCGCGTGAGTGCAATCGAATCCTGGGATGTGCTTGTCGTGGGCACCGGCATGGGAGGCGGAACGCTGGGGCATGCCCTCGCCAAGGCCGGCAAGAAGGTGCTGTTCTGTGAAAAAGGGCGGAACCCCTTTGGTGGGGATCCCGGTGCGTTGCTCGGCCGATATGCCGAGACCTTCAAGGACAAGCCGGGGGTGCTGACGCCATCCGACCGGGAGGTCCTGAAAGGCTCCGGGCGTTACCCTGCGGCACTTCACGATGTCTCCGGCCGCAAGCCGCGGGATTTCGTGCCGTTCATCGGTTCCGGATCGGGCGGGTCGAGCGCCCTGTATGGTGCGGCGCTCGAGCGTTTCTTTCCGGCAGACTTCACCCCCGCCGCCAACTATCCGGCGGGGCTGGGGGCTGATCTGCCCGATGCCTGGCCTGTGAGCTTCGACGAAATGCGGCCCTTCTACCAGCAGGCCGAGGTGCTCTATCGGGTGCGCGGTGGCCCGGACCCGCTGAAGGGCGAGGCCGGGCCGGCCTACGCTTCGCCTGGCGCCGAACTGCAGCCGGATAACCAGGAGCTGTGGGATTTATTTGAGGGCAAGGGGCTGCATCCCTACCGGCTGCCCCTCGCCTGCGAGCAGATCCCGGGTTGCAGCGGGTGCCAGGGGTATCTGTGCCCAAGAAACTGCAAGAACGACAGCGCGAAGATCTGCCTGGCCGAGGCGGTTGCCGAGTATGGAGCGGTGGTCTGGAACGACTGTGAGGTCTTGAGTCTCGAGGCTGGCCAGGGCCGGGTGCATCGTGCGCGCTGCCTGCGGGATGGCATTCCGGTGGAGGTGGAGGCCGACATCTTCGTGCTGGCGGCGGGTGCCCTCGAGACGCCGGCCATCCTGTTGCGCTCTGCCGACGAGCGTTGGCCGGAGGGCCTTGCCAACGGCTCAGGGCTGGTCGGCAAGTACCTGATGCGGCATTACGTGGATATCTACGCGATCTTCGCCAAGGCTTCTGCCCAGGGCGGCGGGCTGAAGCAGGTCGCGTTCAATGATTTCTATCAGTCCGACGAGGGCAAGCTGGGAACGGTGCAGTCCTTTGGGTTCCTGCCGCCCGGTGACGTGATCGTGGACAGTTTGCAGGACGATCTCCGCAACGGCCCCGTTCCGCTGGCGGGCGACGCCCTGAGTCTGATGCGGCCCCTGATGTCAGGCTTCCTCGGGCAGCTTTTCGGGCGGGCGACCATGATGGCGACCATCATGGAAGACCTGCCCTATCGTTCCAACCGGGTATTTCTGGGCGAGCGCGGCGAGTTGTGCATCGATTACCGGATCCAGCCGTCCGAGATGGAGCGTATCCGGCACTTCCGGAGCATGCTGGCCAAAGCCCTTCGCCCGAAGCACCACATGCTGGTCAAGCAGGCCGAGAACAACCAGCGCATCGCGCATGCCTGCGGAACGTGCAGATTCGGAAAAGACCCCGCGACCAGCGTGCTCGACGAGAATAACCGAGCCCATCAGCTCGACAATCTTTATGTGGTCGACTCGTCGTTCTTCCCGTCCAGCGGCGGGACCAACCCCGCACTGACCATCGCCGCAAACGCGCTGCGTGTGGCGAGGCACATTCTGCGGAGGCACAAGGAATGAGCGCTACGTTCAACCTGGCCTCGTTGAAGGGGGCGTGGGCTTTGGTCACGGGGGCTTCGGCGGGCATTGGCGAGGAGTTCTGCCGTCAGCTGGCTGCCGCCGGTGTCAATGTCGCGATGGTCGCTCGCAGCCAGGATAAGCTCGAGTCCCTGGGCAGGGACTTGCATGCACGGCACGGGGTGGACTTTCTGGCGATCGGTGTCGACCTGGGGCAGGCGGGTGGTGTCGCGGCGGTGCTCGAGCGGCTGCGAGATGCGGAGATACGCGTTCGCCTGCTGGTCAACAATGCCGCCTTCGGCCGTTGGGGGGCGTTTTCCGGGGGCGACGTGCAGCAGGATCTGGAGCTGTATGAGTCCATGCTGAACCTCAACACGGTGACGCCGACCCTGCTCTGCAGGGCGCTCCATGCCGATTTGCGGGCAACGGCCCCCTCCGCGGTGATCAATGTGAGTTCGCCCGCGGTCTACCAGCCGGTACCCTATATGGCTGCATATGCCGCTTCCAAGGCTGCCCTGCACAGTCTGAGCCTGGCCTTGAGCGAGGAGTGGCGGGAAGACGGGATTCTCGTGCAGACCTTGCTGCCGGCTCCGACCAGGAGCGGCTTCGATGCCCGGGCGGGGGCCTACGAAAGCGAGCTGGGCAGCGATCGGGATCCTCCCTCGGTCGCGGTGACGCATTCCCTCGATGCCCTGGGGGCTGGCGAGGTGGTGGTCTCAGCGGCCCACGGGACATACAAACAGCGTTTTTTTGGCGCACTTTTTCCGCCAAAGTTCGTCGTGGCCAAAGTGGCCGAGATGTTCCGCCCCAAGTCTTCCTGAGCCGGCGGGGCGGGCACGGCTGAGCGCAGCGGCAATCCCAGCGTCTGGCAACTGGCTGGGCTGGTCGCCCTGCAACCAGATGCGTGGGTTCGAACTGGCGTTTCGGGCGTGATGGCCTTGCGCACTCTGGAGCGGTGACGAGGCTGCACCAAGTGACGTGCATCAGCGGGTGTTGCGGGACGAAAAAAAACCGGGGTCGAAACCCCGGTTTTCATTTTACGAACAGCTATCAGGCACGCTTGCGACGCAGGCCCAGGAGGGACAGCAGGCCAGCGCCAGCCAGAGCCATGGAGCCCGGCTCCGGGACGTAGTTGAAATCAACGGTGGCGCGGGTCTGGAACATGATGGCCGGGCCGCTTTCGCCGTTGATGGCGTTGATGGCGCTGGCACAGGTGCCGCCAGCGTTGTTCGGGCCAGCACCGTTCACCGAAGCGCCAGCGCCGTCGGTGAAGCAGGAGGACGGATCAACCTTGTCGAACGGCTGGCTGTTGAAGGTGTCCAGGGTGATGACCATCTGGTTGAACGCGGTCTTGACGAAGTCGCTGTTAACATAGCCCAGATCGGCGGTCAGCTTGGTGGAGCCGGTGCCTTGAGTGCTCAGAACACCCGCGTAGTTGTCCTCACCGTTCAGGTCCAGAGCAACCAGAGCCGGGTCGGTGCGGGTGAAGGAGCCCGCCAGCTTGTTGGGACCGTCAGCACGGATGGTGCCGCTCATGACCAGGGTGCCGTTGGTGAAGCCGGTACCATTGACGTCGCTGGAGTCCTTCGGGCCGTAGTAGACGCTGAAGAAGTTATCGCCGCCAGCCACGGTCTGGAAGTAAGCGGTGGAGATGCCGAACATGTTGGTCGTGGTGATGGCGTTTTCCTGGGCGCCGAACACGTAGGTCCACTCGTAGGCGCTGTTCAGACCGAGACCGCTGATGGCGCCGCCAGCGTTGTTGAAGGTCCCGAGGGAGCCTTGACCGTAGGTCTGGATGATGCCGGTCGGGCCGGAAGTCGGATCGGCCGGATTGATGACATAGCCGAAATCGGTCGGCAGGCTGATCGAGTTGCCGTTGTTCCAGCCCAGGGACAGGACGTTCTGGACGCCGTCCGCACCGGCGGCGCCGTCCGGGTCGATCTGGATGGCCATGCCGGCGAAGGCGCTGCTGCTGATCAGACCGAGAGCGAGGGCGATTGCTTTGAGTTTCATTGAGAATTCTCCAATTGAGTTTGTGTGGCGTTGCGTTACCGGGTACGAACTGACCAGACTCTGTTGGAACATGTCTGCCAGCATCGCTGCGATTAGCTATAGCAGAAAGCGTGCCTGCTTGTATTAATTGTTATAAATCAGTCTTTTGTTGTTTCGTGGCAAAGGGATGGGAGAGAGGTTGTAAAAAAAACCGACACGCAATTTAAAAAGAATAAACCAGCGGGCAGACCCCGGGACACCGGGCGGATCGATCTGGACTTGAAATACGGTGTTTTGGCTGCGGTTGACGCCCCATCCATTTTCTAGTTTGCATGAAATCTGGCACTTTCCACTGCGTCAGAGTTCTCCGTTGCGGTGAAAACGCTGTGGCCCCTGCCGGACTGCTCGGGGTGCCGAGCGGCCCGATGGTCTTCGAGGGGGCTTGCGTCGGATCATTCGGCCCGCTGGGTGGCCTGCGCGAGGATGGTCTGCACGACGGAGGGGCAGCTCAGACTGGCGCAGGCCCTGGCAAGGCGCTGTGCCGCAGCCGTGAATTCGGGTTCGCAGAGAAGGCGGCCGACCGCTTGAGCGACATGCCGCGGTGTCAGCTCGGCGTTCCGGAGGGAGAGCGCGACGCCGGCGTTCTCCAGGTAGTGCATGTTGAGGAACTGATCGAGGTTGCCCGGAACGCCAAGGACGGGAACCCCCTTCTGCAAGGCTTGGTAGGCGGTGGGGCTGCCGCCGTTGCAGACGACCACGCAGCTGCGGGCGGCGGCCAGATCGCCCGGCAGATAGTCGGCGCAGAAGACGCGCTCGTTGGGCGGCGGCGCGTCGGCGCCGGCTGTCGATACGATCAGCTGGACGTCGAGCCTGGTGAGGTATTCGACGAGGCGGGGCAGGAGGGATGGGTCGCCCGAGCTGCCGAGGGTGACGTAGATCGTCGGGCGCCGGGCGTCCAGCTGACTCCACCAGGCCGGCAGCGCGATGTCGGGCGACCAGGTGAGGGGGCCGACGAAGAGCGCACCGGGAACGCTGTTGCCCGTCAGCCCGTAACTGGCGGGGATGTCGCTGAGCAGGGCGAGGTCGGCGTCAGTGTAGATGCGACGCAGGTCATTCCCGAGGGAGGGCATTCCGTAGTGGCGTCGCAGGGCGTTCATCGGGCGGGCGTGGTAGGCAAATGCAAACGGCCGTGCGAGATCAAACAGCGTCTGTGACAGGGCGACCCCCAGGAAACGGACCATTGGCAGGTCGGGCACCACGAAGTGGGGCCGCAGCGCCGGATGCCAGTAGGCGTTGGTGATGGTGGCGTAGGGGACGCCGGCTCGCCGCGCGGAGACCGAGAGCGAGAGCCGGAAGTCGCCGATCACGGCGTCCGGGCGCAGGGCGGTGAGGAGCGCTTCATCTTCTTCGGCGAAACGCTTGAGGGTTTCGAAGTCGAACACCGGCCGTCCCTTGGCCAGGTTGTCGATGAAGCGGGCCTTGCCGGTGGGCGCCAGCGTGTGCACCCGGCCGGGGAAGTGATTCAGGAAGCGGGCCGACTCGGCCGAGGCGGCGAGGGTGAGGTCGTGCCCGTCGGCGATCAGGCTTTCGGCGAGGCGGAGTGGACGGCCGAGGTGCGCCAGGGTGACGTCGTGGGCCATCAGCAGGATTTTCTTGGGCGTCATGACCACTCCGGTTGGGGCAAGCCTGGATTCTGCAGAGCCCGGCGCAGCCTGTCCATGGCTGCCGAGGCCTCAGGGGGCGTCGGGGAGCGGCAGGAAGATCCAGTCGATCTCGCAGTCGGCTGCGAGCGCGGGCGTGCCGGCGGCATCCGGTGCGGGCTGCTTGTGTGCGAGCCGGCAGCGGCGGGGGAGGAAGAGCCCGTTGCTGGAGTTGCCGGGCCGTTCGAGCAGCGGGAGGAGGCGCCCTTCGTGGGCGACTTCGCCCTTCAGGTGCAGGGTGCTGACGCGCAGGGCCGAAGGCGGCCCGGCCGAGGGGCTGTCGGCTTCGGTTGCGGCGGGGGCGAACGGGCCGAGCTCCCATTCGAGTTTGTCCAGCGGGAGCTTGCCCTGAAGCTTGAGCAGGTGCTGCTGCCAGGCTTGGCGATCGGGAGCGTCCAGCAGGCCGGCGCCGCGGAGGGCCTCGAGCTGGCGGAGGCCGTTGCGGGTTGCGGTGTAGGCGTCGCGGGCGGCCTGATGCGTCGCCCGGGCCTGGGTGAGGCGGGCGGTGTGTTGCCGGAGCAGGGCGTCGGCGGCGTCGTGTTCGGCCTGGCTCCACAGCAGGAGCGCGCCGCTGCCGAGGATGCTGAGGGTGAGCGCAATCAGCGGGCGTCGCAGGCGGACGAGGGGCGGGGCGAGGGCGTTCATGGGGGGCTCACGGGCAGTTCGAGGCGGATGAGCTGCCGTCCGTCGGTGTCTGCCTGGCCGCCGGGGGAGCGGAGGGGCCCGTGTTGGTCGGGCGCGCTGGCCGCCTGGCTTCCGGTGTGGTGATGGAGTGTGGCGACGATGTGCTGGATGAGCTCGGGACGGGCGTTCGGGTTGGCAGGCAGCCGGAGTTCGACGCTGGCGGTGGCGCGGGGCGGGTCCGGGGCGAGGGTCCATTCGAGGGCCGACAGCTCGACGCCAGGCAGGGCGTTCAGGGCGTCTGCCAGGCGGTGCAGGAAGATGGTCAGGCCGGCGCGGAAGGGCTGCAGTGCGGTGAGCCGGGCGTAGTCTGCCTGGAGTGCGTCGGCCGGAAGCGGCAGGCGGGGTGTGGCGGCCTGCAGACCGCGGGCCCGGGCTTCCTCGCCGAGGCTTTCGGTGAGGGCCGCGTCGGCCTGCTCGCGCAGCTGGCCTGCTTCGAGCAGCTTGTGAGTGGAGATGACGAGGCTTGCCGCCAGCAGCGATGCGGCAAGCACGCCAAGGGCCGTCGCGGGGTGGGGCAGGTGATGCGGCCGGCGCAGCACCACGGGGGCGAGTTGTGGCAGGTGTCGGCTGCGACTGGCCAGGTGTAGGAGGAGCGGCAGGCTGTCGGAATCCTCGATCGGGTTGTGGAGGCCGCAGCGTTTGGCGAGCGCCGGCAGGTCGACGGCCTGGAACTGGAGTTCGGCGCTGTCGGGGCAGGCGCTGCCCAGCGCTGCGTGGTCTTGGGGGTGGGCGAGCACGTACACCGGCGTGGCGTGGCTTCGGTCGATCGCCCGCTGGCCGATGAGATATTGGTGGGTGCGCCGGGCTTCGTCGTGGCAGGTCTGCCAGCGCCCGGTGCCGGCTGCGGTGCTTGCCGGGGTGAGGCGGCTGAAGCGCAGCAGACCGCCGTCGAGGCAGGACATCCGCAGGCCGCCGGGGCCCACCCAGACCAGCAGGGCCAGGGGCGGCAGGCCGGGGAGCTGGGGGGCCAGGGCGGCGGCGAGGTGTGACGCCATGTGTACGCCGTCGGGCGGGCGCCGGCTTTGCTCGAATGTGGCGAGCCACGCCTGCAGGGCGGCCGGGCGGTTGATCGCGGCGAAGAGGATCTTGTCGTGGGGCGCCCCGCCGGCTTTGGCGTCGGCTGCCCGGCCGAGGGCCTGGTGGGTGATGTAGGGGGTGTCCAGCCGCAGCTGGGCCTGGCGGCGCGCGATGAGCTGGCGCCGGTCGCGCGGGCCGACCGGGGGAAGGGCTTCGAGGTGGTAGGTCTCGTCGGGCAGGTCGGCGAGCAGGGTGCAGCGGGCGCCTGGATGGCCTTGCAGCCAGGCGGCCAGCGCCGGTGGGCCGTCGGCGGGGGCGAAGTGATTTTCGAGGCTGACCTGCCCCCGATGAACGCGGGCGATCCGGAGGCCGGTGCTGTCGAGGTAGAGGAGGTGGCGCTCGGCCATGGTTAAAGCTTCATGCGGCTGACGATGTCGTAGATGGGCAGCATCACGGCGCTCATCACGGCCAGCAGGAGCAGGCCGAGGATGACGGTGAGGGCCGGTTCGATGCTGGCCTGGAGGCGCTCGATGGCTTCGCGGACGTCCCGTTCATAAAAGTAGCTGACGTTGGAGAGGGCCTGGTCGAGGGCGCCGGTGCTTTCGCCGACGCGCAGCATGCGGGTGACGAGGGGCGGGAAGAGTTCGACGCCGGCAAAGGCCTCCGAGAGCCGGGCGCCTTGCTCGATGCGCCGGCTGGCGTGCTGCAGGCCGGCCTTGAGGGCGGTGTTGCCGACCACGTCTTCGGCGGCCCGCAGGGCGTCGATGATGGTGATGCCGGAGGCGTACATCATGCCGAAGAGGCCGGTGAAGCGCGCCAGGATGAGCTTGCGGCGGACTTCGCCGAGGAGCGGCAGGCGCAGCTTGAGGGCGTCGATGTCGTGCCGGAAGCGGGGCCGGGTGGCGAGGGCGTGGCGGAAGACGAGGCTGCCGGCGACGAGCGCCAGGGCGAGCAGCCAGCCGTAGCCGCGCACGAAGCCGGAGAGGGCGATGAGGATGCGCGTCTGCAGCGGCAGGGCCTGCCCGACGGTCTGGAACAGGCGGGCGAGTTCGGGCACCACGTAGATCAGCGCGACGCCGATGGCGGCGAGGATCACGGCGCAGACGATGAGCGGGTAGATGGCGATGCGCCGGGTGAAGGCGGCGAGTTCGTCGTCGCGCTTGAGGGCGCTTGAGATGGCGCGCAGCACGGTG
>Ga0075163_10009901_pt1 | contig 12488 bp, 12 predicted proteins | sample JI1023141ADNA_FD_71478 | JGI IMG/M metagenome (GOLD analysis project Ga0075163, IMG submission 71478) | Wastewater effluent complex algal communities from Wisconsin, to seasonally profile nutrient transformation and Carbon sequestration -... | ecosystem: Engineered > WWTP > Effluent > Algae...
GACCCAAACGGAACCAGTTTTTCTGTAGATGAGAAAAATTTTATGTCTTACTCATCAGATAACTGTCAGCAATATTTTAAACCACAGCAACAAGCAGAAGTAAATGCTGCTGCTGGTACTTATAGACCTAATTTATTAACATTACCTACGCCTTCATTAGCAGCTGTTGCAACACCACAATTAGTTTTTCCACCTGCAAATGCTACTAATTTAACCACTTCAAATTTGTTATTTTCTTGGGATGCTGTTCCAGGCGCTGATTATTATTTAGTACAATTTACGCAAACCAATTTTTTTAATATTTGGAATGAAGCTGTAGTTACTACAAATTCGTTGATAATGAATGAATTAATAGGAAATAAAATCTACAAATGGCGAGTTTTAGCATTTACTTATGGCAATATTTGCGGTTCATTTACATCAGATAGAACTTTTAATACTTTTGGTGCCAATACTGCCGTTGCAGCACAAAATGTTTTATGTGTAGGAGATGAAAATGGTTCGGCGTCTGTGTCAAGTGATTTGGTAGGTGTAAATTATGTTTGGTCAAAATTTGATCAAGCAAGTTCAAATTTTGTAGAAATACTTACTACATCAGTAAATTCAATAAATAATTTAACGCCAGGTTATTATAGTGTAGAAGTTACGAATAATACAGGCTCAAAAGCAACCGCATTTTTTACTATAGAAGATGTACAAGACATTACTATTTCAATTTCAAAAAGTGGAAATTCTTTAATGCCAACAGTTACAGGTGGTTTAGCTCCTTATTCATATACGTGGTCTAACGGAGGCACCAATCCGTTAAACACAAACCCAAATTCAAGTATAAATACTTTGTATATTATAGATGCAAATGGTTGCTTCAAATCGGCAGATTTTGACAACTCACCAATCAATAATCCAACTGCTATAAATGAATTGGCGAGTACAGAATTGCTTATTTTATATCCAAACCCTGTGGTGGGAAGCACTTTAAATGTTAAATTTATTTCGAGCATTGAAAACGAAACAGAGTTTAAATTGGTTTCAATAACTGGACAAGAAATGACTCAACAATTTCAAAAAATTGAGATAGGTGAAAATAATTTTACTGTTAATTTAGATGGTTTTGCAAAAGGAGTTTATATGCTTCAATTTATGCATCAAAATAGTTTAATAACAAGAAAAGTTATATTGTAATTTTTTTATTGAAAAATGAGTAAATTATTCAAAATTTCATTTTTTAGCTTGCTATTTTTTTGTATTGGAAATGCTGTTTTTGCTCAAGAAATCAAACTTAAATGGTTGAGTTTTGAAGAAATGCAAGCAGCACAGCAAAAGCAAGCCAAAAAGGTTTTAGTAATTGTATCTGCAGATTGGAGCGATTGGTGTAAAACTTTAGAAAAAGAAACTCTAGGGCAAATAAAAATAGCAGCATATTTAAATAAAAATTATTACTTAGTAAATTTTAAGCCTGAAGATGCTGAAATAGTCAAATTTAAAGGCAAAACCTACGATATAAAAAAATATAAATACACAAATTCAGACAAAACTAGAAAAGTAAATGCTTTGGCAGTAGAACTTATCGACGTAGATTTTATTTTTCCTTCATTGATTTTTTTGAATGAAAAGTTAGATAAAATTAGCGTTTTTAAAGGCTACAAAAATGCTAAAGATATTGACCCAATTTTAAGTTTTTTTGCTAGCAATAGTTACTTAAAGCAAAAATGGTCGGCATATAGTAAAACATATAAAAGTATTTTATAAAACAATATGTATAAATTAGAACAAAAATATAAAATAATAGTAGCTATTGGGCAAAATAATGAAATAGGCGATGGCGAAGATTTGCTTTGGCATATGCCCGCTGATATGGCTTTTTTTAAAAGAGAAACTCAAGAAGCAGATGTAATAATGGGTAGAAAAACTTATGAATCTATTCCTGAAAAATTTAGACCACTTGCAAATAGAACAAATATAGTAATAACTAGAAACAAGCGCTACGAAGTAGAAGAAGGTGTGTATGCTGTAAATTCTATAGAAGCAGCTTTTGAAATAGCTGAAGAGTGCGACGAAACCAATAAATTTATAATAGGCGGTGGTAGTATTTATAATGCAACTTTCAACTATGTAGATGAATTATTTGTTACACAAATTCACCAAGAATTTCCTGAAGCAAATACTTTTTTTCCGGCTATAGATTTTAAAATTTGGAAAGAAACTTGGCGTGAAGACCATCGAAAAGATGAAAAAAATATTTATGACTATTCGTTTATAAAATACGCAAGACGATAAATGATTTTAAAATCTAAAACTTTAATCAAAATATTATCGTTCAATTTTGCCAGAGCAATGGCACTTTTTCCTATTATATTAATTCGCGACGAAGATTTACGTTATGATAAATGTCTTGTAAATCATGAAAAAATACATTTGCGCCAGCAACTAGAATTACTAATTGTTTTTTTTTATGTTTGGTATGGTTTAGAGTATTTGTATAGAAGATTAAAGTTTAAAAACCATCGCGAAGCTTATTACAATATTTCTTTCGAAAAAGAAGCATATGCCAATGAGCATGATTTAGAATATCTAAAAAATAGAAAGATGTATTCTTTTTTTAAATATATGTAGCACTAAAAGATGTCAAATAAGTTGTTGTTTTGCAAAATTGAACTATCTTTATTGCTCAATCTAAAACTTTTTAAATGATGAAAAAATTACTCTCTTTTATTTTATTAATTTCTAGCTTTCAGCTTTTTGCAGCTTCTGGCGATGTAACTTCAATAACGGTGCATCAAAATCAAGACTTGCATTGGCAAGGAAGTTCTTATGGAGGTAAATACGACCAAGTAGCTGTTTTTCCAGATGCTTCCAAAAATTTCCAAGAAATAAAATTCTCATTTTCAATAGGATGCAACAATGCTGGTGTTTGTAGTCATTGGGATTATGATATGGATATATATGTAGGAGAATATACAGGAGCTTTAGATTCTAACGTTGTATCTTTAGATACTATTCAAGCTTCGCCTCTTATTATTGACACCAATTGGAATGTTTATGCTGTTATTATTTGGCACGAATTGGGCAGAATGATAACACCTTATGGAACGTATATGGACGATACCAATATGAGTGACGGTTGGGACAACTCTTGGTGGCATACTTACACCTATGATGTTACAGATTTTAGACCTTTACTTACAGATTCAGCTCCAATTAGAGTGCATTATCATGGTTGGCAAGATGGCTGGCGTGTAACCACCAAATTTGAATTTGTAGAAGGTAAACCTACAAGAGAACCAATAAAAGTAGAAAATGTATATAAAGGTGGAAGTTATACAACATCTAGCCAATTTGAAACAGATATAGTACCTGCTAAAACTATAGCAATACCAGCAGATGCTACAAGTGCAAAATTAAAAGTTATAGTAACAGGACACGGTCAATACGGAGAATTTACACCACACTCTTATGAAGTAAAGTCTGGTGCAACTTTGGTTAGAGCAGAAGATATTTGGAGAGACGATTGTGGTTTACTTCCAATTTCGCCACAAGGTGGAACTTGGATTTTTAATAGAGCAAACTGGTGTCCAGGCGATGCAGTAGAAGTTCATGAATTTGATATGTCTGAATTTATAACAGGAACAGGAAACAATAAAACTTTAGATATAAATATCGATTTTGAAAACTTTTCTGTGCCAAATAATGATGCTAGTTATAGTTTGTCTGCTCAATTAATAACCTACAAAGACCCAATAAGAAAATATGACGCTTTAGTAGAAGCAATTATAGCTCCTACTAGCAATGAGAATTATGTACGTTTAAATGCTATATGTGTAAATCCTATAGTAAAAATTAAAAATATTGGTACAGAAACTTTAACTTCTTTAGAAATTAAATATTGGGTAAATACCTCAAACTATAGATATTATCAATGGACAGGAAGTTTAAAAATGGGTGAATCTGAGGAAGTAACGCTAGACCAAATGGATTGGACAGGAGTAAATGTTTCTAACCCTGAATTTACGGCAGAAGTAAACTGGCCAAATGGAGTTATAGACCAATTTAAACCTAATAACACTAAAGTTTCATCTTTTACTTTTCCAGATGTATATACAAGTGGAAATATAAAAATTAGATTTAAAGCAAATAATAAAGCTTCTGAAAATAGCTATACATTAAAAGATGCAGCAGGAAATATTATATTAGATAAATCTGGTTTTGCAAATAATTCTACCAACGACGAAAGTTTAGCTTTGTTAGATGGTTGTTATGTTTTTGAATTTTATGATGTAGATAATTATTGGGGCCTTGATGGTGGTGGTGATGGAATATCTTGGTGGTTGAATACTCAAAATAATTTGGAAACTTCAGGATATTTAAGATTTTTAAATGGTGCAAATAATGCTACTTTAAAAACGTTTAATCCAGATTTTGGTTCTAAAATATTTTATTCATTTACGGTAAATACAACACTAGATAATTTACCAGCTTTGCCTGCTCATCAAGAACCGACTCATCCTGTAGTAGAAACTATAGTAATAGATGGTTTAGAATATGAAGTTTTAGATGGTCTTTTTTATGGAGAAGATAAAATTATTTCTGCTATTGGCGATTTAGAAAAAGATTTAGATTTACTTCAAGTGTATCCAAATCCTGCTTCTTCATTGGTTACTTTATTTTTGAAAACAGAAAAAAATGAGACAGTAAAAGTTAGTCTGCAAACTATAATAGGTGAAGAAATAGATGCTTTTGAAATGCAAACAAATCAGATAAAAAATTATGCATTAAAAGCAGTTAGCAATGGTGTTTATTTACTTAAATTTGAGATAAACGGAAATTCTGCTACACGTAAACTAATAATAAATAGATAGGATTCTATATTTATTAATTCATTAAAAAATTATGGCAAGCGAATTAAAAAATCTATCGGTTTACGATAAAAATAGCCTTCCAGATGGAAGCAATATGAAGTTTGGAATAGTAGTTTCAGATTATTATGATGAAATTTCTACAGCGCTTTTAGCTGCTTGTTTAGAAACTTTTTCTCAGCAAGATGTAAAACAAGAAAATATAGAAATAATGTATGCACCAGGTACTTTTGAGCTTCCTGCTGCATGCGATATTTTGAATTCAAAGTTTAATCCAGATGCTATTATAGCTATAGGCTGCGTAGTAAAAGGCGACACCGACCACGATAAATACATAAACATGTCGGTAGCGCACGCATTACAAAATATGACTTTAAAATATTCTAAAGCATTTTTGTTTGGTGTTTTAACTCCAAATACTTACCAACAAGCATTGGATAGAGCTGGAGGGAAACACGGCAACAAAGGTGTAGAGTTGGCTGTTGCAGCTTTGAAGATAGTTGCGCTGAAAAAATAATATTTAAATTTAAAAACGATGAAAAAAATTCTTGCAATTTTCTTGTTATTTCTTGGTTTTCATCTTAACGCACAAGAAACAAAAAATGTACTTTTCATTGGGAATAGTTACACTTACTATAATAATTTGCCAGTTTTAATTCAAAACTTAGCCGCATCAAATGGCGATGTTTTAAATAAAGACGAAAATACACCAGTAGGAATGACTTTGAATTGGCATAGTTCAAATGCTACTACTTTATCAAAAATTGATGGTGGCGAATGGGATTATGTGGTCTTGCAAGAACAAAGCCAGATGCCATCTTTTTCGCCAGGTCAAGTAGCTACTGATTCGAAACCGTTTGCCAAAATTTTGTGCGATAGCATAAAAGAAAACAATGCTTGTTCTAAACCTATGTTTTTTATGACTTGGGGAAGAGAAAACGGAGATGCTGGAAATTGTGCTGCTTATCCACCAATATGCACATATGAAGGAATGCAGCAAAGACTTCGTGAATCGTATTTGGAAATGACTACCGAAAACGAAGCAGAATGCGCGCCTGTTGGAATGGCTTGGAAAAAAGTAAGAGAAGATTTTCCAGCTATTGAATTGTATCAAGCAGATGAAAGTCATCCAAGTTTAGAAGGAAGTTATTTGGCAGCTTGTGTGTTTTATACCAGCATTTTTCATAAAAGCACGGTAGGAAATAGCTTTATTTCTACTTTAGATTCTACAACAGCTTTTCGTTTGCAAACTATAGCTTCTGCTACGGTTTTAGATAGTTTAGAAGTTTGGCAAATAGATACTAATGCCGTTTTGCCAATAGTATTTGATTCGGTAATTTCTGCTTGCGATTCTTTAGAATTAAACGGAAATTGGCTTTATAGTGATACTACTTTTTCTGATACTGCATTTATAAATGCACCTTGTGATATTTCGATTGTAAATTATACTATTTCAATACATAAAGATAAAACAAATATTATAGCGTTTGATCAGTTACTTCCTGCAAAAACCGAAGAACAAACAGGAATTTATATGTCCGTATTTGCAGAAAATTTTGATTCTTTAGTGTTGTATAATAATGATACTGTTGTTGCTATTTTTTATGTAAACCCAGAATTATATCTTTTTGATTGCGGGGAAAATGTATTTAATGAAATGAATTTTACTTTAGCAGCTTTCAATAGTTGTAATTCTGATTCTGTAACAATGATATTTCATTGTAACTCATTATCTGGAATTGATGAAGTAAACAAAATCAACTGGAAAATTTCTCCAAACCCAAGCAGTAATTTTATTGACATAGTTTCTTCAATTAATGAAAATTTTACTACCAGTTTATATGATATTTCGGGACGAGAAATTCTAATTAAAACCAAAGAAACAAGATTAGATTTAAGTACTTTAGATAAAGGAATGTATTTCGTTGTTTTATACAATGAAGATGGTTTGGCGATAGGTCAAAAAAGAATAATAAAAAATTAAAAAAATGAAATTACACGTTATAGATACAGGTTTGTTTAAATTAGATGGAGGTGCAATGTATGGTGTTGTTCCCAAAACACTTTGGAGCAAATATCAAGAAGCAGACGAGCAAAACCGTGTAACTTGGGCAATGCGTTGTCTTTTGATAGAAAAAGATGATAAACTAATACTAATAGATACTGGAGTTGGAGACAAGCAAGACGAAAAGTTTTTTAGTCACTTTGAACTACACGGAACAGAAAGATTGATACCATCATTGGCAAAAGCAGGTTTTAAACCAGAAGACATTACAGATGTTGTACTTACGCATTTGCATTTTGACCATTGTGGCGGAGCTGTTTCTAAAGATGAAAATGGTAAATTATCATTAACTTTTCCAAATGCTACTTATTGGAGCGAAGCAGAACATTGGCAAGCAGCAATGAACCCAAATCCAAGAGAAAAAGCTTCGTTTCTAAAAGAAAATATTGTACCTATAAAAGAATCTGGGAAACTGAAATTTATAGATGAATATACATCTATAATTCCTGAATTAACTTTTAGCTTGGCGCACGGCCACACCGAAGGAATGATTATTCCAATTATCAATTACAACGGAAAAACTATAGTTTATATGGCAGATTTAATTGCTTCACCGTCGCATATACCGTTAGCGTGGGTTATGGGTTATGATTTGCATCCACTTACAGTAATCAGAGAAAAAGAAGTTTTTTTGAAAGAAGCTGTTGATAATAATTTCATTTTATTTTTCGAACATGATTCTAAAATTGAGTGTTGTACGGTAATAGAAACTCCTAAAGGTATAAAAGCCGATAAAATGGGAGATTTGAAAGATTTCATTTCTTAATAACTAAGGCATAACTTTTTTCGTTTTTAGTATTAAGTTTTTTAATTTTACGTTACCTAAAAACAAATTTCGTAATGGATATTAATAAACTAAATATAGATTTTACTTCTCAGTTTTATGAGCCAGAGCTTATTGAAGAAATGAAAAAAGTGAGTGCTCTTAAAGAAGCAAAAGTTGGTGAAACACTTATAGAAATAGGACAATACATAAAATTTATTCCTGTAATAACAAAAGGTTCAATTAAAATTTTACGTGAAAACGAAGATGGCGAAGAAATTTTTATGTACTATATAAGTAGTGGCGATACTTGTAGTATGTCTTTGACCTGTTGCATGCAAAATAGAATTAGCGGCATACGAGCTGTGGTAGAAGAAGATGTTGAGTATATGGCAATTCCTATCAATTATATAGAAGATTGGATTCGAAAATATGCAAGCTGGCGTTCGTTTATTTTTAGGTCTTACCAAACAAGATTAGACGAAATGTTAAACACAATAGATAGTTTGGCATTTAAAAAAATGGATGAAAGATTGTTTGAGTATTTAAAACTTAAAAGTGAAAATTCTGGTAGTAAAACAATACATTCCACACATCAAGAAATTGCTACAGATTTACACGCTTCTCGTGAAGCCGTTTCAAGACTTTTGAAAAAAATGGAACAAGACGAAGTGATAGTTTTAGGTAGAAATAAAATAGAAATTTTAGAAGATTAGATTTCCATTAACTTGAAAATAAGAATAGAATCAAATACGCTAAGAATCTGAGCTAGATTTTTTGGTAGCAGAGCAGGTAGTTTCTAATGTCATTAGTTTTGGTAGTAAATTTTTGATTTTACAAATTAAAAATTACGAATTTAGAGCATATTGAATCTTTATTTTCGGAAAATATAATTAGTGTTTCATTGCCTAAAGCAATGGCTATGCAATGAATTTATATAGATTTAGTTTCTTTAGTAAATCAGGATGTTTCTACAAAAGTTTTAATTGAAAAAATGTAGAAAAACAGGTGGAAAAAGTGATTATAAACTCTAGAAAAGTGGACTCAATAAACCAAAAAGCATCATCAATTTTATAAACATACTGGCACGTTTAAATTCTTTAGTATCGTGTGCTTGAAAAATTCCAAAAATTAAAATTAAACTACTTATTGCAATCGGAATTAGAACAAAATTATTTTTACCTAAATAAGATTGATACAGAAATATATTTATGGAAACGATTAGAATGGTAACTAATATTTTAGTAAAAAATTCTCCAAAAATAATTGGTAATGTCTTTCTACTAAATAGCGAATCTCCTTTTTGATCTTCTAGGTCTTTTACTATTTCTCTGAGCCAATTAAAAAGAAAAGCTAGTATAATGTATTCAATTATTTTTATCGAAGCGCTTGGAAAAAAATCGGTGCTAAATAAATACTCAAAAAATGGAATAATGAATATAGCTTCGGCTATTAATATCGAAATTAGAATATTGCCAATGATTTTGTATTTGCTAAAAATAAAAGCATAAGACCATAAAATGACAAAAGCAAACACAAACAATGGATAGAGCAAAAAAGTACTCAAAAAACTCAAATAGAAACCAATAGCCAAACCTAAAGTAGTAAATATAAAAGCCAAATTTCTTAATGTAGGTCTTTTTAAAAAAGAAGTTTTTCCATTAATGATATCTATTTCAAAATCTTTAAAATCGTTGATAAGATAACCACCAGTCGCTATTAAAATGGTAGCAGTAGAAACTAAAATCAAGTTAAAAATAGAAAGATTAGGTACAAAAACAAAACGTGCAATAAACTGCACCAATCCAAGCATTACCAAATTTGGCCAACGTATTAATTTAAAAAAAGCAATGATTTTAGTCATTGTGAGTATTGTAAATACTTTTAGTCAAGATTCTATAAATTTCTAACAAATCTTCATCTTCGATAAGACTAAAATGTTTTTCTATAGTTTTGATGTCGTTTCTTTTGGCTGGTCCGGTTTGGTTTTCTTTAGGGTTTTTAGCAGAAATTTTATTTACTGTTTCTTGAATTAATGGTTTTAAATAATCAAAATCAATATTGTTTTTAGCTAAATAATTTGAAGAAAGTGTAAATAAATGATTGGTGAAATTATTTACAATTACCGCCGAAAGATGTAATTTTTGCCTTTGAATATCTGAAATTACAGCAACTTTTAATGAAATTTTATTGGCTAAATCTTTTAAAATATTTTCGGTTTCAGAATTACTTGCAGTTATTAAAATAGGAATTTGACTAAAATCTACTTTATGGTTTTTGGTAAAAGTCTGCAAAGGGTAGAAGCAAGCATAATTATTTGTGCAAACTTTTAACAATTCTGTATTTGCTATTCCAGAGCAATGTGCTATAATTTTGTCTGTACAACTTAAGTTGTTGCATACTTCTTCAATAGCATCATCAGAAACTGCCAAGAAAATTATGTCTGCATTTTTACCTACATCTTTTAAATTTTTCACCAAAGGAATTCGAAAAGCTGTAGCTATTTTTTCTGCTTCTTCGGTATTTCTACTATATATTTCTGTAACATCTAGTTTTTGCTCAAAAAATACTTCAGCCAAATGTGACGCCACATTGCCAGAACCTATAATTGCTATTTTTTTATTGAACATAGTGCAAATATACTAAAATAGAAAAGCTATATTTTGTAAATTCTATGAACTTTAAAATTTAGGTTTGTAGTGCTTAACATTTTTTTAACTTATTTTTTGATTTGTAGATTAAACTTTTCAAAACTAGCTTTGTCTTAAGGGTATAAGTTCACAATTAAAACAAAAAAACATGAAAATTTTAAAAACAGGATTAATAGCAGTAAGTCTTTTAGCTGTAGTAAGTATAAGCGCACAAAAGCACTCTGATGGAAAAGAACGTAAATCACCAGAAGAAATGTTTGCAAAACTTGATGCAAATGCCGACAAACTAATAGACAAAAAGGAATTTGTGAAGGCAGCAGAAGCAAGAGCACAAAGAGCTGCCGAAAAAGGAAAAGAGCCTAGTGAAATGAATGTAGATGAGAAATTTGCAAAACTAGATGCCAACTCAAATGGCACTATAGATTTAGCTGAGTTTAAAGCAGCTCAAGAAAATAGAGCAGCTCATAAAGGGCAGAATCTAAAAGATAGATTTACAAAAATGGATGGAAATAGTGATGGCTTCTTAGACTTTAAAGAGTACGAAAAGTTTTTGGAAATGAGAAAAGCTAAAGCAATCGAAAATGGAAAAGAAGTTAAAGATGTAGATGCTAAAAAAAGTTTTGCAAAGTTAGATACTAATAAAGATAAAAAAATTAGCTTCGAAGAGTATGAACTTTTTACTAAGGAAAGAGCTGAAAAAAGACAAGGACAAACGAAAGGAGAAGGAACTTCTAAAGGAAAAAAATAGTTTTATAAAACCTTAATTTCAAAGGCTTCCGTAATGGGAAGCCTTTTTGTTTTGTACAACTTTCGATTCTCGGACATCTTTACGTTTCTGATTTTAGGCTAGCTATATACTTGGTGCTATGTTTGCTTTCTAATCAAAAACAAACCAATATGTGGAAGACAGTTATTTTTTTAATTTTTACCCTTTTAGTAGTTCCCGTTATAACCTTCAAATTTGATGTTCCTCTTACCGATTTACAATGGCAAGCTATGACAACTTTACTTTGGGTTTATGGCATTTCAGCAGCTTTAACTTTTATCATCAGTACCGTAACAGACAATTATAGCCAAGTAGATAAACTTTGGAGTATTATACCCGTTCCTTATGTTTGGATAATTGCTTATTACTCAAATTTTGAACCTAGAATAGTTTTAATGGCCATTCTTGCTACCTTTTGGGCAATTCGTCTTACGTATAACTTTGCTCGTAGAGGCGGTTATTCTTGGAAATTTTGGACTGGCGATGAAGATTATCGTTGGGCTATTTTAAGAGCAAAACCAGAGTTTCAAGCTAAATGGAAATGGATGATTTTTAATCTTTTATTTATATCTGCATACCAAATGGGTTTAATTCTACTGTTTACCTTACCAGCTCTAAAAGCTATGGATAGCGGTGTTCCTTTAGGTATTTTCGACTATCTTTTGGCAGCCTTAATTATTGGTTTTGTGGTTATGGAGTTTATGGCAGACCAACAACAATATGATTATCAAGAAGAAAAATATAGACAAAGAAAAGCTGGCAAAGTAGATGCACATCACGAAATTGGGTTTACGCATACAGGTCTTTGGGCTTATATGGCGCACCCAAATTATGCAGCAGAACAAAGCATTTGGATTGTGTTTTATTTCTTTTCAATTGTTGCTACTGGAAACTTGATAAATTGGTCTATTGCAGGTTGTTTACTTTTAGTAGTATTATTTAACGGCAGTGCAGATTTTAGTGAAAGCGAAACCGTAAAAAAATATCCTTTGTACAAAGATTATCTGAGTAAAGTAGGCAGATTTATTCCTTTAAAAGGGAAATTTAAATTGTAGAAAACATAATCTAAATAACACAAAAGCGACTTCATTTGAAGTCGCTTTTTTTGTTAAAACCTTAATGATGTTTTTTTAACAGCTATGAAAATGTATCTCTCAAGTTTTTTATCATCTTAAAAACTTTATTTTTTAACCAAATTTTACTTTGCCAAAAAACTATTAATGCTCTTAACCATACTAGGTCCAGCATAAATAAAACCAGAATAAACTTGCACTAAACTAGCGCCCAATTCCATTTTATGTTTAGCATCTCCGCCAGTCATTATACCACCCACGCCAATAATAGGAAACGCGCCTTTACTTTTTTTGTGTAAATAATCTAAAACCTCGTT
>Ga0075163_10009903_pt1 | contig 12486 bp, 10 predicted proteins | sample JI1023141ADNA_FD_71478 | JGI IMG/M metagenome (GOLD analysis project Ga0075163, IMG submission 71478) | Wastewater effluent complex algal communities from Wisconsin, to seasonally profile nutrient transformation and Carbon sequestration -... | ecosystem: Engineered > WWTP > Effluent > Algae...
GTGATCGCTGGGCATGATCCACTCGACAATACGAGCAGTTCGCGCCCGCTGGCCGGACAACCGACAACCGACAACCGACAACCGCTACGCATCGCCTACTACCGCGAGTGCATCGAGCGTGAAGGTCTGGATCCGGAGATCAGGGCGCACATGCTCAACAACATCGCCCGCTTGAGGGAGCGGGGGCATTCGGTTGAAGCGATCGAACTGCCGATGCTCGACCATCTGGTGCCGACCTATTACATTCTGGCTACCGCCGAAGCCAGCAGCAATCTTGCGCGCTTCGATGGTATCCGATACGGCCACCGCAGCAAAAAGGCCAAAGGTGTGGATGACACCTACCGGAAGAGCCGCACAGAGGGCTTCGGTCCTGAAGTGAAGCGCCGGATCCTGCTCGGCACATTCGTTCTCAGCGCGGGATACTACGATGCTTACTACGCCCAAGGCATGCGCGTGCGTCGCCTGATCCGCGACAATACGCTGAAGGCCTTTGACCTTTTCGACCTGGTGATGACGCCCACCTGTCCCACCACCGCCTTCGGGCATGGCGAGATCAACGACCCCGTGGCGATGTACCTGCAAGATATCTTCACCGTGCAGGCGAATCTGGCCGGGGTGCCAGCGATCTCGATCCCTACCGGAGTGCACTCCAATGGGCTGCCGTTCGGGACACAGCTCATGGCCAAGCCCTTCGATGACGAGCGATTGCTCGCTTTGGCACACCAACTGCTCAACTGAGCACGTTCTATCATGCGGGCTCATGGAGCCTCATTGTGACTTCATAAGTCGGCCGTTACCTTTCGTCGATGGAACCATTCACAGGTGATCGTGGACCGCTCCTTAGAACCATGCGGAGCCACGAGCGTATGAAGGCTACTTTTCGCGTCCTCATGACTATGACCCGTACCCTGCGACTGGTCCTGGCGGTCCTCATCCCAGGTCTGTGCTCTATTCCAGCCTCCGCTCAGCAACCCATCCCCGCGGATGACGAGGTGTTGGCGCGGATCAACGACCTGAGCAACCTGCCTTGGCTGAAGAACGATCCTTTCACCACGGACGTAGCCGACCTGAACACGCATGGCTTCGCACCAACGGACACGCCGAGCTATACGCCCGATGCCTTCCGCCAGCGATTGGCCATCCTGGATGAACGTACCCCGTTCAAGCTGACCTACAACGATCAGGTGCAGGGGTACATCGATATGTACACCAAGCGCAAACGCTCCCAATCGGCGCGCATGCTGGGCTTGGCCCAGTTGTATTTCCCGGTCTTCGAGGAAGCGCTGGACCGGCATGGGATGCCCCAAGAGCTGAAGTATCTCGCGGTGGTCGAAAGCGCCCTCTACCCCGGTGCCAAGTCACGCGCGGCAGCCGTAGGCTTGTGGCAGTTCATGATCGGCACGGGCAAGATGTACGGTCTGGAAGTGGACAGCTATGTGGACGAGCGCTGCGACGTGTACCAGAGCACCGAAGCAGCCTGCCTCTACCTGAAGGACCTGCACCGCATTTTCGGGAACTGGGAACTCGCGCTCGCCGCCTACAACTGCGGTCCCGGTAACGTGAACAAGGCCATCCGCCGTTCAGGAGGCACGGACTACTGGAGCGTGTACAACAATCTGCCCCGCGAAACGCGCGGCTACGTGCCAGCCTTCATCGCGGTGAACTATCTCTTCAACCACGCATCCGACCACAACATCTACCCCGTGATCCCCAACTACTGCGCGTACGAGGTGGATACCGTGCAGGTGTGCTATCCGCTGGACCTGAACAAGCTCGCGGAGATCACCGGTGGAAACGCGCAGGAGCTCCTCGATCTGAACCCGGTATACAAGCAAGGCCGTGTTCCTGACGTGAGCGCGCCCTCGACCCTTTACCTGCCGAAGACGCTGGTAGCCGACTTCATCGACCGGGAGGACTACATCCGTTACAGCTATGTGCCGGACATGCATTCCCCTGCCCCGGTGGCGAAGGGCACTACCAAGGGCACGCCGTCCGGTGTTTCCACCGCCCAGCGCACGCACACGGTAAGGCGCGGGGAATCCCTCGGCACGATCGCGAAAAAGAACCATGTGTCGGTGAGCAACTTGCGCGCGTGGAACAAGCTGCGCAGCGACCGATTGAAAGTAGGCCAGAGGCTGGTCGTAAGCAAGGGCACCGCCGCTAAAGCCGACGACCAGGCCGCAACTCCCGAGAACACCAACACCGCCACCGAGTATATTTTCCACACCGTGCAACCCGGCGACACGCTCTGGGGCATCGCACAGCGCTATCCCGGCGCTTCGGTGGAAGGCATCAAGCAGATCAATAGCGATTCCGATCTGCGCAACCTCGTGGTTGGCAAGAAGATCAGGGTGGCTGTCCAGAAAGGTTGACCCCTCCCCGACCCGCGGTCAGGCGGAGGAGTTGCCTCAGCCTGACCCCTCTTCTGAGGAAAAGCGCTACCTGAGTGTTGCGGCTTTTTCACATCCCGCTCAGCTCGAAATCCCGACTGGCTATCCGTTGACGGTCAGGCAATAGGCCATGGGACGTCCGCGTTCAATTGACGGGCCATCGAGCGATGTTGATAATTCAACGTGCCGAACGCCATGGTCATCGGCTACTTTGCGGTGGTCATCAAGACGGGTTTCTCGTCGATCACGCATCCACATGGAACTCACCCGCATCCGTCCATTCGCCCACAAGCACTGTCGTTTCAAGCTGCGCAACGGCAAAGAAGTCTTCGGTGTGATCTGGGAGGTCGAAAGCCAGGAGAAGCGCTCGCTGTTCTTCGCCAGCATCGGTGATTACGAGCGCCTGCAGCGCGACCCCCAAAGGCCGGTCAGTGTGATCGACATGGCCCCGGAGGAGATCATGCACGTCGAGAGCATCGCGAGCTGAGGAGTCGTCAATCCCGATTTCCCCCCGGACTGGAAGGAGGAATGCGTGCTACCGAACTCGAAGTTCTTCTCTCCCACGCATACGGGTCTCATGGAGGTGCATGACGACCCCATAGACCAAACTGATGGCAGCGAACAGAGTCCCCAGATCGTAGTGCGAAATGCCGGTCAGCGCACTGGTCCTATCAGGCAGAAAGCGGCTCGCTACAACACCGATGACCACCGCAGACACAAAGAGCACCACCAACCATCGCCAATGGCGAAGCCTCACCCCAACGAACATCAATAGCGGCAGAAGGCAAAGCGTGGTCAGTTCAAGGTACTCTGCCCAAGCCGGATGGTGAGCCATATGGACCCGTTTGGCCATGATCCAAGCGGAGAGCTGCACAAGACCCGAAGTCCCGGCCATTACCGCGACCGTTCTGAATAGCGTACTCCTTAACCATGAACCGAATGATGGAACGTGCGTGAAAAGCACGAGTGTGGCCGGAAGCAGCACGGACCAGACCAGTCGCAGCCAGTAGGCCACTTCATTGACGGCGACAATGTTCCTGAGGTAGTCGGGAAACAGCGGCGAGTCCACGACCCATCAATTCTCCGGCAGAAGCCCCGCGCGTTGAACGAGGAACGCATAGATGATCGCGACCTCCTTCAACCGTTCAAAGCGCCCGCTGGCGCCGCCATGGCCCGCCTCCATGTTCGTCTTCAGGATGATCGGCTCGCTGCCTTTCTGGTGTTCGCGCAGGCGTTGCACCCACTTTGCCGGCTCCCAGTACTGCACCTGGCTGTCATGAAAACCGGTCAGTACCAGCATCGCGGGATATTCGGCGTCCTTCACATTGTCGTACGGTGAATAGGACAACATGCGCTCGTAGGCATCCTTCTCCTTGGGGTCGCCCCACTCGTCGAATTCGCCGGTGGTGAGCGGGATGCTGTCGTCCATCATGGTGGACACCACGTCCACGAAGGGTACTTCGGCCACCACTCCGCTCCACAGGTCGGGACGCATGTTGGTGACGGCCCCTACGAGCAGGCCGCCCGCGCTGCCGCCCATGCAGAAGAGGCGTTCGGGGTCGGTGTACTTGTTCTTCAGGAGGTATTCGGCGCAATCGATGAAGTCCGTGAAGGTGTTCATCTTGTGCTCCATTTTGCCGTTGTCGTACCAGTTGCGGCCCAACTCTTCCCCGCCGCGTATGTGGGCCAATGCGAACACGAATCCGCGGTCCAGCAATGAGAGGCGTGCACTGCTGAAAGTGGGGTCCATGCTGATGCCGTATGAACCATAGCCGTACAGGAGCGTGGGGGAGGTACCGTCGATGCGCGTGCCTTTGCGGTACACGATGCTGATCGGCACACGTTGGCCATCGCGCGCGGGGGCCCATACGCGTTCGCTCGCATAGTCCGCCGCGTTGAAGGTGCCCACAACCTCCTGCTGCTTGAGCAAGGTGTCCAACGCCGTGTTCAGGTCGTGCTCGTACACGCCGCTCGGGGTGGTGAGGCTCGTATACCCGTAGCGCAGTTTGTCTGTGTCGTACTCCGGGTTCGTGCCGGTGTAGGCCACGTATGCCGGGTCATTGAATACGATGGGATGGTCCACGCCGGTGCTGAGCTTGCGCACGCGCAGGTGCGTGAGGCCGTCTTTGCGCTCGCTGAAGACCATGTGGTCGGTGAACAGGTCCACGTCCTCCAGCAGAACATCCTCGCGGTGCGGCACCACTTCCGTCCACGCCTCCTTCGCCGTGTTCGCCACCCCGCACTTCATGAACCGGAAGTTCGTCGCCTGCCAATTGGTGAGGATGAAGAATTCCCCGTTCGCGTGCTGCACACTGTACTCGTGCTCCTCCTCTCGCGGCAGGATCACTTTGAATCCGCCTGTGGGGTCGCCCACCGGCAGATACCACTCCTCGGTGCTCAAGGTGCTGCCCGTGGTGATCATGACGAAGGCGTTGCTCCGGTCGCGGTACACGTCACAGCTGAACGCATTGTCCTTTTCGTGGTACACTTCCACATCGCTCTTCTCGTCCGTGCCCAGGGTATGACGGAAGATCTTGTAGTTGCGCAGGGTCTTGTCCTTGCGGCTGTAGTAGAAGGTCTTGTTGTCAGCGAAAGCTCCGCCACCGCTGGTATTGGTGATGACGTCCTGCAATTCAGCGCCGGTGGACAGGTCGCGGAAGCGGATGGTATACAAGCGGCGGCTCACCGTGTCCACACTGTACGCGCACAGCTTGTTGTCCGGGCTGATCTCGAAGTCACCGAGGTCGAAGTAGTCGTGCCCCTCGGCCAGGATGTTCTCGTTGATGAAGTCTTCCAGTTCTGCAGGCTGGCTTCCGTCGGTGTTGGCCTTGCCGCGCATGTGCACCGAGTACTCCTTCCCCTGCTCGAAGCGGTGATTGTACCAGTAACCGTTCTCGCGGTAGGCGACACTCAGGTCCTCCTCCTTCACGCGCCCCTTCATTTCCTTGAAGAGCGTTTCGCGCAGCTCCTTCACCGGGGCGAGCAGGCTGTCCGCATACGCGTTCTCCAGGTTCAGGTGCGCGATCACCTCCTGTGTGTGGGGGTCGGGCGTCTTCGCGTCGCGCTGTTCTTCGCTCAGGCGCATCCAGAAGTATTCGTCGTTGCGCGTATGGCCGTGCTCGACCATTTCGTGGGGGACCTTCTTGGCCTGTGGTGGCCGGGGCTGTTCGGTGGGCATGGGGGTCGTTGGCTCGCCGCAAGCGCCCATCAGGCAGGTGGCCGCGATGAGGATGGCGTTGCGTTTCATGTGATCGGTACCGGAGCGCCGGGTATCGGCGATGAGGCGGGGAAGTTACCCCGCCTCTCCAATTCACTCCGGCCGGGGATGTCGGCACCCGATCCTGGAAGACGGTGGGCGTGATCACTCCAGCACAGCGCGCAGCACCTCCAACGACCGCAGTTCTCCGAAGCCTTCCACATGGAGGCGGTAGTAGATGAGCAGGTCGTCCAATAGGCGGCGGCGGACATCCGCGGTGGCCTTCAGCGGAGCGGGAGTACCAGCCCGCATCTCGATGTGCGTGATCAGTTCCGCGAACAACTCGGCCTGCGCCGGTTCCATGCAGAACTCGTGGGGCGCTTCGCCCCGGAAGAAATACCCTTCCCGTAGGTCGAAGCGCTGATCGCCCGCTTCCGGAGCCTCCGGGAAGAAACCCAGTTGCCGGGACAAACCGACCAGCAACAGCAAGGGCTGGTGGGCCATGTCCGAACCCGTGTCCAGGGACTCCAGCGTCTCCTGAACGAACCCGAAGAGTTGCGCATCCGCGGACTCCTCGCGCAACGCCCGATCGAACACTTCCTGAGCGAACAACAGCAGTATCCCGCGGACGGGTTCTTGGTGTACCCGGGTGTACGGCCGGTCCATCCGCAGATCGCGCACGGTGCGCATATCGCGTTCACCGGCTTCCGGTACTACCAGCTCCACCCGAGACAGGGGTTGCAGCGCGGCCAAGCGGGACACCCCTCTGGTACCTGTGCGCACCATGTAGGACCGGATGCCGAAGCGCTCCGTATAGGCCCTGAGCACCACGCTCTTGTCCGCGTATTTGATGGTGCGAAGAACGACCGCCTTCGTGGTCTGGAGCATGGATTGATCGGCCGATCAGCGGATCACCATCACCTTGGTGTTGCAATGCAAGGTGCCGGTGGGGTCCGAAGCGAGCACGAGGTATACCCCACTGCTCACGCGCTGCCCGCTGAGGTCCGTTGCCGGCCAAACGGCTTGGCCTCCGTTGGAAATGGTGCGGTACACCAGATTGCCCGCCATGTCGGTGATGCGCACGTCGCTGTCCGCGATCAGTCCGGTGATAGCCACAGGACCCTGATAGGTTTCGCGCACCGGGTTGGGGAAGACCGAAGCGCAGGTGGCCTCTCTGTCGCCTTCAGTGGCCTCGCCGCGGTAGCTCACGATACCCTGGTCCGTACCGATGAAGACCTCTCCCGTCTCCCCGTTGATGGCGATGCTGGTGACGTTGTTGCTTGGCAATGGGCTGTTGTCCTTGGTGAAGTGCTCGAGTTGTGCCGTCCCGTCCGGGCTCACCAGGAACACACCGCTGCTCTGGGTCCCCAGCCACTTGCGGTTGCCCCCGTCAACCGTGATCGCGCTCACCACCTCGGTCTCCAAAAGGATCTGCACGTTGCCATCCTGCTCTATGAGGATCTGCTGGCAATCGAAGTTCTCGTCGCTGAAAATGGCTTCCGGATTGTAGAACACGGCGATACCCTTGCCCGTACCCACCCACACCTCACCGTCCTGGTCCTCGGTCACACTGAAGACGTCCATGGTCGGCAATTTGCCCTGGTTCTCGAAGGTGGTGAGCGCTTTCCACTGGTCATCTCCGGTGTCATCGATCGTTCCACCATCCGTGAAGACGACCAAGCCGCTGGTGCGGGGCCGTACGAGCCATTTCTGGCCGTTCTCCAGTGCCGTGATATCTGACAAGAGCTCATTGCCCGCCAAGGTCGTCCCCGGGTCGAACGACTTCCATGTTCCGTCCCGCTTCCGCACGCTGACCACCTTCTGTGTGTTGGCGTTGGACACCCACAGATTGCCCTGCCTGTCGAAATCCAGACCGGCCACATCAACCACACCATTGGCCGGATCCCCGGTCGTACCCAGCGAACTGTTGCTGGCATTCCAGATGTTCTGGACGACCCCGTCCTGCCATTCGAGCACGCCCTCCTCCCAGCTCCCGGTATAGCCGTGTCCTTCCAACGAAGGATCCACGGCGACAGCCATCATGTCCAGCGCCCCCTCTATCGATGTGTTCACTCCGGCCATCAAGGGATCATCCGCTTCTTGCACGGTGCGCCATTCACCATTTCGGAAGAGGTGCACGCCTTCCCTGCTGAAGGTATTGCTCCAGTTGCCGGAGACAGAGCCGGGGGCCACCATCAACAGGTTGTTCCGCACGTCCAATTTCGCGGCACCGCTCGCCCTCGGCCCGTTCGGAACGATGATGCTCCCGACACCGTCCCCATCGCTCTTTACAAGACCGATCGTCTGTGTGGCTATCCAAACACCACCGGTAGTCGACCCGGCCGTGTTGGCCACGGTGAATGTTCTTCCGTTCACATTGTTCGAATCGAACACGCGCTGGAGTCCTTGGTCGTACTGTCGAGCATTGTATTTCTGGCCGACAACCAATCGCTGGCCGTCAGGAGAAACGCTCATGCCCAACAAGTCCCTGCCATACGCATCAGCAAGTCGCTGCCACCCGCCATCCCAATAATAGAGGGTGTCGGTTTCCACGGAGCTGGGCGGAGGTTCAGACCAATTGACCATCAATCTTCCGGCAAAGGACTCCACATCCGAGAAGAACCCGTTGGGCTGGGGAAGATCCGTCCGTTTTCGCCAATTGGTGAAAGCCGCCAGATTCGGATCCTGCTTCCAAGCACTGAACAGTCCGATCTCGGTAGCCGCGTAGATGGAGTCCTGATGGAAGGCTACCGCGTTCACACGGTTCTGGGCGGCATTCGGGAAAATGATCCACGTATCCTTCACCTCCTTGCGCACAAGGTCCATCACCACGATGCCGAATCCGCAGCTCAAATAGGCCAGGTCACCCTCACAGAGGATGTCGTAGATGCGCTTGTCACCAATAATGCTGCTGCGTTTGATGTCACTGAGGTTCACACTGGACTCCCCAATGACCAGGTCCACGTTACCGTTACTATAACCGACCACGAGGGCTTTCAGCTGGCTGTTCCAACCCAAGGCGCTGACGTCCACGTCGTTCAACGCGTTCGTCTTGTTGATGCGGGCCGTCTCATTGGTCGCGGGATCGAAACGGAAAACCCCGTTGCGGGTGGCGCAGTAGACTTGGCCTTCCCATTCTCCCACCGTCAAGGTTTTCACGTAGCTGAAATGGTCTCGCCATTGACCGATGGGCGGCTGAGCGAAGGTGCTGCTGGCCAAGGAACAGATCAGTGCGATGAGGGCGGGTAGGCGAACGGTGGACATGCTACACGGGGATAGAGCAACGCTAAGAACGCCGCTAAGGAGCGATCGGTATGGACAAAGTAACCGCTTCAATGAACGATCCCCCACCGAAAGGGCGAGGGATCGTGTTGAGGTCGCGTGCGGATTCGAACCGCAGTAGCAGCTTTTGCAGAGCTGTGCCTAGCCACTCGGCCACGCGACCTGGAGTGGGCGGCGAAGATAGGTGAAGGGCCTTGGTTCAGCCCCGTCCTTCGATCTCGTAGACCACATGGTCCACGGACCCGCCTACCGGAGGATGTTCCTTGGTAAGCCTGACGCGCCACTGGAACTCCCCCGGCCACGCCGCTTTCAAGTGGTTCATGATGCGCCGGGCCACTTGCTCGATCAGCGCACTGCGTTCGGCCATTTGTTCCAGAACGATCGTCGTTACGCGGCCGTAGTCGATGGTATCGTGGAGGTCGTCACTGGTCTCGGCATCGGAGAAGTCGCCCTCCACGCGAACATCCACCCGGTAGCGGCCGCCGATGCGCGCTTCTTCCGGAAGGCAGCCATGGTAGCCGAACGCGCGGATGCCTTTGACCTCGATCACGCCCATGACGCGCACAATCCAAGTCCCGCCTTCAATCGGGCGATCACCTCCTCTTTGCCCAACAACGCGCTGACATCGAACATGCCCGGGCCTTGCATACGGCCGGCCACGAACAACCGGTAAACCGGCATCACTTGGCCCACTTTCATCCCTTTTTCTTGCAGCACCGCATTGAACGCGGGTTCCAAGCTTGCCGGAGTGAAGGTCGGTAGTGCCGTCAAGGCCGCCATGTACGCTTCGATGGCCGGTGCCGCTTCCGGTTTCCAGCGCTTCTTCAGTTCTTCATTCGCCGCCGCATTCCCAATGAGCGGAGAACCCCCGATGAACAGGTAGGTCCCTTCCAGCATATCGTCAACGAAGGTGGCCCGTTCTTTCAGCAAGGTCGCCGCATGGGTCGCGCGTTCCAGGTCGGTGGAGATGCCTTTCGACTTGAGCTGTTCCAATAGCTGCGCTCCCAGCTCCGCATCCGGCCGCATGCGCAGGTATTGCTGGTTGAACCACTTGGTCTTCTCGGGATCGAACTTGGCCCCGCCCTTATGGACACGCTCCAGATCGAAGAGCTGGGTGAGTTCCGCCAAGCTCATGATCTCCTGGTCCGTACCGGGGTTCCAACCCAGCAAGGCCAGCATGTTGATGAACGCTTCCGGGTAGTAGCCCTTCTCGCGGTAGCCGCTGCTCTTTTCCTTGGTTACCGGGTCGAACCAATCAAGCGAGAATACAGGGAAGCCCAAGCGGTCTCCATCGCGTTTGCTGAGCTTGCCGTTGCCGTCCGGTTTCAGGATCAAGGGCAAGTGCGCGAAAGCCGGGCGCTCCCATCCGAACGCCTCGTAGATGAGCACATGCAGCGGCGCACTGGGCAGCCACTCTTCGCCGCGTATCACATGGGTGATACGCATCAAGTGGTCGTCGACGATGTTGGCCAGATGGTACGTAGGCATCCCATCGCTCTTGAACAGCACTTTGTCGTCGATGTTGGCGCTGTGTACCACCACCCATCCCCGGATGATATCCTCGAAACGCACCTCCGCGTGGCGAGGCACCTTCAAGCGTATGACGTACTGATCGCCACGCGCGAGCCGGTCCTTCACTTCGTCCGCGCTCAATGTGAGCGAGTTCTTCATGTGCTCGCGCGTGACCGCGTTGTAGGCGGGTGCCGCTACCCCGGCGGCTTGCAAGCGGGCACGCATCGCATCGAGCTCTTCCGGCGTGTCGAACGCATAGTAGGCTTTGTCCTTGGCGATCAGTTCATCCGCATAGCCCTTGTACAGGTCCTTCCGGTCGCTTTGGCGGTACGGTCCATCCGGGCCACCCACCCAAGGGCTTTCGTCCGGGACCAATCCACACCACTCCAGGCTTTCCTTGATGTACTGTTCGGCGCCGGGTACGTAACGCGTTTGATCGGTGTCCTCAATGCGCAGCAGGAACTGGCCCCCGTGTTTGCGGGCGAAGAGGTAGTTGTACAAGGCCGTGCGCACACCGCCCATGTGCAGGGGGCCGGTGGGGCTTGGGGCGAATCGGACGCGAACGCTCATGTGATCAAGGAATAAGGAGACCGACCGAACGACCTCCAAAAGGGCGGCGAAAATAGGCGGGGCCTGCCGGGATCGGCCGCTCGAACCGTGATGCCGACGGGTGCGACAAGGTCCACAACCAAAAGGACACCCTCGTTTCCTCCATAGGTTGTCAACAATTTCGTCGAATATTTTTCGGCATTCATCGAAATCACTCTCACCTTTGTGTCCTGATTATTCGCCCATGAAGCTCCATCAACTCCTTCCGGTGGCGGTATTCGCTCTCTCCTCGACAAGCCTGAGCGCGCAATGCAGTGGTGTTCCTCTGGTGGACAAGGAGTTCTTCGACCTGCTGCGCAAGCAGCCCACGCAGTCGGCCATCTGTGCGGAATCCCGGATGGATGTGGTGAACGACCAGTTCCAACCTTGTTCCCGCCGGAAGGATGCCCGGTACGTGCGAACCATCACTCCGACCACGAACGGATTCGCCGTGCGCGTGCAAACTCCCCATGGGTTCACCCTGATGACCGGCCACTTCGCTGACCCCGCCGCAACCATTGCCCATGGCGACTTCCGGTACTACGATGACGCGGGAACCCTTCGCGCCGCAGGACGGTATGTTGACGGACGGAAGATCGGCATTTGGCACCGATTCGATGACCGCGGCCAGGCCCTGTCCGACAAGAAGTACGATGGTCTGGACTGGGAAGGCATGCAGCTCAAACTCGGCCTGGCCAGCCAGTGCTGCTATCTGGAGGACATGGCCGATGGGGCGGAATAGCCCGGCGATCGCACAACGAACGAAGAAGCGCGAGCGGCAGAACCGGTCGCGCTTCTTCGCTTTCGGGCTTGCTGGCGTCCGTTCAGCGGAGCTGCACGCCCTTCAACAACAGTCGCTGCCACGAAGGATTCTGCCGCAAAAAGTCCTTCACCTTCGGGCAAAGGGGGATGAGCTTCAGCTTTTGCGCTTCCACATGGCTCAGCGTCTTCTCCGTGAGCACCCGGTGCGCGTCCCCGGAGGCCAACTGCTTGGGAACATCGGTGCGCGTGAGGAAAATGCGATCACCCTGATGGTCGTACTCGATCCGGGCGCGCTGATCGCCAACCTTCAGAACGAACTGGCGTGTGGCCTTCTCGTCCGTCAGGGTAAGCTCGTTCAGGTCGCTCATAACAGGGGTTGAAGTTTTGGCCATGGTGAGGGAGGCGGCAAAGATAACCGTCCGGATCACCAGTGTTCATAAGTCCGTTCATGGCTCGGCTGATCGCCAGACCATGTGGCCAATGAACCAGTTCAATGGAGGAGGCCGGGTGGCGATCGGACCTTTGCGGCCTTGAACGCCAACCCCATGGACCGCAAGGACTTCCTCCGCAAAAGCCTGATGAGCGCCGGTGCCGCTGCCGTTACCGGCGTAGTGCTCGCTGATCAACAGGACAAGTTCCGCCCTGATGTGGTGGGCTTCAACCATCTCCCCACCGAAAACCCGACGATCATGGCCAACACCGTCCTCCACAAAGCCGCCAGCCGCGGCCACGCCGATCATGGCTGGCTGAACAGCC
>Ga0075163_10009904_pt1 | contig 12486 bp, 13 predicted proteins | sample JI1023141ADNA_FD_71478 | JGI IMG/M metagenome (GOLD analysis project Ga0075163, IMG submission 71478) | Wastewater effluent complex algal communities from Wisconsin, to seasonally profile nutrient transformation and Carbon sequestration -... | ecosystem: Engineered > WWTP > Effluent > Algae...
CGACGTCGCACTCGACCACCGGCGCCGCGCAGGTCGGGCCGACGTCGAAGGCGCCGACGTCGAAGCGCACGCCCGCCGTCGCGTCGTCGGAGACCCCCGAGGCCGACGTGTCCTCGGTCGAGGCGGCGCCGGTCGCGGCCTCTGCGGTCGGTGCTTCGGGGTCGGTGGCCTTGGCCTCGCTCGACTCCGTCATTGCGATCATGCTCGTACCGGTGCCCTCGTCCTCCTCGCCGACGAAGAGCGGCAGGGTGCACGAGCACAGGCACAGCAACCCGACCGAGGGCCAGGTGGTTGCGGGGGGCAGCTTCACCGCAGTCGAGCATGGCACGGGAGCCAACTCACTGCATCATTTCGGCAGGTGCGAAAGTGTGAGATCCCCGGCAAACACCTGCCCCGGGGCCGCCTCGCCCTGCTCGCGCAGCCGCTGAGGGATCGCCCGCAAGCGCCTTGATATCCCGCCGAATTCCTCGATCGCTCGCGGACCGTGCCGGGGCCGCGTGGAGATCGTATGTGCCGCAGACTCACGGGAGATCCGCGCGTCGCCGCACCTGCCCCTTCGGACAGCACCGATGGGAGCTCAGGTGTTCAGGGCGCAGCGGTCAGGACCTGCCGGATCCGCGGCGCATAGGTCCCGCTCGGATAGCGCCGCAGGAAGCTCTCGGCGCGCGCGCGGGCCTCGTCGCCGCGACCGAGCTCGAACAGGGCGAGCACCGCGACGCCCTCCCACTCCTGCGCGAACGTGCCGGCCGCGAACTCGGCCGCGCCCGCCTCCGCGAGCGCGAGCGCCCGGGCCGGATCGTGGCCGAGGTGACCGCGCGCGGCGTTGAGATCGCGAGCCTCGCGCAGGTAGTCCGCCGGCGCGTCGCGGACCGGCGACACCTCGTTGCGCGCCCCCCGGGTCTTGCGCGCGAGCTTGCCGGGCTGCGAATCGGCGACGGCCGGCTCGACAGCAGCGTCGGCCGCGTCGATCTCCGACGTCTCCGACGGCATCGGCAGCATCGGCGTCACCGCGGACACCTCCGGCGCCGGCATCCGCGGCGTCGGCAGATCGATCTCCGGCTCGACCGCGCCGCGCAGCGCGGGCCCGCCGACCAGCCCGCTGTTCGCGTACGCAGCCTCGGGGCCGGGCGCGGCGACCGACCAGCCGATCGCCGCCGCGAGCCCGCCGACGAGCAGCAGGGCGCCGACCGCGAGCACCCCGCCGGACCCGCCGCCGACCTTCGCCGCCGTCGCCACACCTGTCCCCGGGGCCAGGTTCGCGGCCAGACCGGCCTCGAAGCGGGCGAGCCCCGCGGCGACGTCGTACGGCGCGCCGCGGGCGGCGACGCCGAGGTCGCGACGGAGGACCGCGGCGGTCGCCGGGTCGTGGAGCAGCCTGGTTGGATCTCCGGTCATTGCGTCACCATCTGGGAGTTGGCGGGGAACTTGGACCCCGGGCCGATGAGGCGACCATGCGCCTCCATGAACAATTTGCGGGCCTTGTGCAGCCGCGAGTACACGGTGCCCACCGGGATGCCGAGCCCGGCCGCGATCGACTCGCAGCTCTCGCCCTCGAGCTCGAACAGGATGAAGACCACCCGCTTGGGCTCGTCGAGGGCCTCGAGCGCCTGCTGCACGCGACGCAGCGCCTCGGCGGTCTCGGCCTGCTCGCCGGGGTCGCGGGTGAGGGCGACGGCGGCGACGACCCCCTGCACGTCCGGGTCCTCGCGGGAGCGACGAAGGCGGCGGCGGGTCGCCGAGGTCACCCGGAGGGCAATCTCGGCCAGCCAGGTGGTGGGGCGCGCCGCCCCCGGGACAAAGCCCCCCCGGCGGTGGGCTACGAGGAAGACTTCTTGAACGATGTCGTCGACCTCCTCCCGGCGCATGCCCAGGCGCACGACGAAGTTGGCGACGAAATTCGCGTGCTCGCGGAACAGCTTGGCCGCATCGAGGTGCGGGGGCGGGGCCGGGGGCTTGCCATCTTCAGGCGGTGTATGTCGCGGATCGGTCAAGCCCTTCACCGGATCGTGAACGCGCCGCCGAGACCGAGCACGACCCCGATCGGGGCGAAGCTCACGGCGTCCCCGATCATACCCGGTTTGGTCGCGTCGCGGACCGCGACGACCGGCTTAAAGAACGGGATGACGGCGTCGAGGGTGACGTCGACGGCGAACACGCGGGTCGCCGCGATCCGCAGCTCGACCGCCAGCGCCGCCGCGCCCCACGGGCTGACCGCGTCACTCGCCGCCTCGAAGCCGCGGCCCATCGCCTGGAACGCCCCCGCCGCCGCGCCCACGCACAGCCGCGGCCGCAGCCGCCGCCGCTGGAGCCCGAAGCAGCCGTCGAGGCGCCCCGCCGCGAGCCCGAGCTCGACCGTCCCGCCGCCCAGCGCCCGCTTGCCCGCGTAGCCGCCCAGCGCCCCGAGCCGCAGCTCGAACCACGGCCGCCAGCCGAGCTCGATGTGCAGCTGTCCTCCGCCGGCGATCCCCGGGAGCACACCTAGCCACAGTCCGCCGCGGATCGCCGCGATGGCGCGCAAGCGCGCAAGCCTCCGCGGCTGCGCCTGCGGCTGCGGCTCGAGCCGGGCGAAGATCGGCGGCCGCTCGCTGTCGACGGCCGGCGGGGTCGCGGCCGGCGCGGGCCCCTCGATCACCTCGTAGCCGAGACTCGCGAGCACCGATGCGTCGATCGCCATCGCCACCGCGAGCCCGATCACCGCGTGCAGATCGCTGCAGCCCGGCGGCCCATCTTCAAAAGGTCGCTCGATGATCCCCGCCGGCGTGCGCACGACGATCACCGCGGCGCTGCGCTCCGCAGGATCGCCGTCGACCTCGACGCTCACGCCGACCGCGACCTCGTCGCTGCCGAGCCACGATCGGACGTGCTCCGCGAGCGTCTCCGCCGACAGGCAGGTCGCGCCCGGGCGCACGCGCAGCGCCGCCTGCAGCGGGCGCGTCGTCGGCGTCGGCGCGCGCCCGGGCGAGGCGTCGGGCCCCGGCCGCGGCGCGGTCCCTGGCGCGATCGCTGCGGACGACGACGCCGGCTCGGCCGCGACCACCGATCGCGCGCACAGCAGCGCCGCGCCGAGGACGACGCGGCCGGCCGCGTCGCGGGCGAGGGGTCGCACGGCCTCAGTGTGGCACGACCTCGCCACGCCACACGCATGGCCGCCGCGCGGGTCGCTGCGCGCGAGGTCGCCCGCGGGTCGGCGCCCGCGGGCTCCCCGCCCGTCCCGGGGATCGGGCATGCTGGCGCGGTCGTCGGGGGCGTAACAACCACCCTCCCCCGCCGTTGAAGGCCCGACATGCGCGTCTCCCTCCTCGTGCTCGCCCTCCCGTGCTCCCTGCTCCTCGCCTGTGGTGGCGAACCCGTCAAGCTCGCGCCGCAGGCGGAGAAGCTGACGATCGAGGCGCCGAAGTCGAAGGGCGCCCAGCGCTACACCATCGACCCGGCGACCACCGAGCTCGGCTTCGCGATGGAGGCCCCGGTGGAGAAGATCCGCGGCCGCGTCCCGCCGGCGGCGATGACCGGCGAGCTGTTCATCGACCCCACCGACCTGACCAGGACCACCGGCCTCGTGCACGTCGACCTGCGCGAGCTCGAGCTGTTCCAGCGCACGACCTTGCCGGACGGCACGACCTTCGGCGAGGAGACCAAGAACGCGACGCAGAACGAGCACGCCCGGCAGTGGCTGGAGATCAGCCCGGACACGCCGGAGGACCAGCTGACCAGGAACGCGTTGATCGAGTTCTCGCTGCAGAAGATCTCGGACGTGTCGCAGGCGGACCTCACCAAGCTGACCGGCGCGGAGCGCAAGGTCACCTTCACCGCGACCGGCGAGTTCCTGCTCCACCAGCGCAAGGCCGAGAAGTCCGTCAAGCTCGAGGCGACCTTCGCGTGGGCCGGCGACCAGCCGACCGCCGTCACCGTCAAGAGCCTCGAGCCGCTGAGCGTCGGCCTCGACGAGTACGATGTCCGCCCGCGCACCGGCTTCAGCAAGCTCGCCGCGAAGACGCTGCAGTCGCTGTCGCCGAAGGTCGCCAAGGCCGCCGAGGTCTCGCTGACCTTCTCCGCCAAACTCGCGCCGGACGCGAAGCCGACGATGCAGTCGAAGGCCGCCGGCGCCGCGCCGGCGACCCCGAGCGAGCCCGCCGCCGAGCCCGCCGCGCCCGCCGACACCAAGACCCCCTCCACACCCCCCGCGGCGGCCGACAAGGCCCCCGCGAAGGCCGGCTGATCCCGACCGATCCCCGGCAGTACCGCAGACGTACCCCGCAGCACAGGAAACACGACACCATGGATATCAAGACCATCACCGCGACGCTGGCCATCCTCGGGACCGGCCTCACCCTCACCGCCTGCAAGAAGAACAGCGAGGCCACCGAGGTCCCGGCCGCGCAGCCCGGCGCCGAGGCCAGCTGCGGCGCCGAGAAGGGCCACGGCCACGCCAGCTGCGGCGGCGACAAGGCGGCCGCCGAGGGCGACGCCGCCAAGCCCGAGGGCTCGTGCGGCGGCGAGAAGGGCGAGAAGTCGTGCGGCGGCGAGAAGGGCGAGAAGTCGTGCGGCGCCAAGGGCGACGGCTCGTGCGGCGGCGACAAGACCACCGCGACCCCGCCCGCCGACGCCACCGCCACCAACACCGCGGTCGCCGCGGACGCGACCACCCCGCCCGCGACGTCCACCGCCGCGCCGGCGAAGACCAAGAAGAAGGCCGGCAAGAAGACCGCGAAGTCCGGCGAGAGCTCCTGCGGCGAGGGCACCTGCGCCTGAGCGTCTGAGCGCCATCGCCCGCGCGCGACCGCACGGTCGCGCGCCGACGCGCCGGACCGCGAGGCCCGGCGCGCTCGCGATCCGACCCCGATCAAACCCCGATTTTGGGGCAGATGTCCTGCATCGGGCACTCGCGGCAGCCCGGCTTCTTCGCGGTGCACACGTAGCGCCCGAACAGCACCATCGCCGGCCCGAACCACGTCCACTGGTCCTCGGGCACCATCGCCATCAGGTCCGGCTCGATGCGATCCGGGTCGCGCTGGCGGCTGAGGCCCATGCGCTGGCTGACGCGCGCCACGTGGGTGTCGACGATGATCCCCGACGGGATGTCGAAGCACGTCGCCAGCACCACGTTCGCGGTCTTGCGGGCCACGCCCGGCAGCGTCACCAGCTCGGCGACCGTCTGCGGGACCTCGCCGCCGAACCGGTCGACGAGCGCCTGGCAGGTCTCCTGCACCGACTTCGCCTTCTGCTTATAAAAGCCGGTCGGGCGCAGCGCCTCCTCGAGCTCCCCGCGGTCGGCGGCCGCGAACGCGGCGGCGTCGGGGTAGGTCCGGAACAGCGTCGCGGTGACCGCGTTGACGCGCTCGTCGGTGCACTGCGCCGCGAGGATCGTCGCGACCAGCATCTGCGTCGGCGTCGACCAGTCGAGCTCGTAGCGGGCGGTCGGATGGAGCTCGCGCAGGCGCGGGAGGAGGACGTCGATCTCGACGGTCATGGCCGCCGAGGCTACCACGTCAAACAGGCGCCCGGGCGCCGCGCCCGCCCGCGCCCCGGGCCCGCGATCGATCGCGCCCGGATCTGCGCTACAACCGGCCGGACATGACCACCCTGACCGGCCTGCAGCGCTACCAGATCATGGAGCCCCTCGGCGCGGGCTCGCAGGGTCGGACCTTCCGCGGCATCGACCGCGTCACCGAACAGCCGGTCGCGATCAAGGTCCTGCAGCTCAAGCACCTCGGCGGCGACTGGAAGCCCTTCGACCTGTTCGAGCGCGAGTGTCAGGTCCTGCGCGACCTCCAGCACCCGGCGATCCCGCGCTACCTCGACCAGTTCGCCAGCGACGCGACCGGCGAGTTCTTCCTGGTGATGGAGCTCGTCGAGGGCGAGCCGCTGTCGCGCCGGTTCGGCCGCGTCGGCATGACCGAGCCCGAGCTGCGGCGCCTGCTCGTCGACGCCCTCGACATCCTCGAGTACCTCCACGCTCGCCACCCGCCGGTGGTCCACCGCGACATCAAGCCCTCGAACCTGATCGCCCGCCCGCAGCGCAAGGACAGCCCGCTCGCGCTGATCGACTTCGGCGGCGTGCGCATGGCCCTGAGCCCCGAGGGCGGCTCGACGATGATCGGCACCTTCGGCTACATGGCCCCCGAGCAGCTCCACGGCGAGGCCACCCCCGCCACCGACATCTACGCGCTCGGGGCCACCCTCGCCGCCCTCGCCGCCGCGACCCCGGCCGAGCGCCTGCCCCGGCGCGGCCTCACCATCGACCTCCCCGCCGTGCTCCCGGCCTCGCCGCTGCGCGACGTGCTCGCGCAGATGCTCGCGCCCGAGCCCGCCCAGCGCCTCCCCGACGCCGCCGCGGTCCGCCGCGCGCTGCTGCGCGCCTACGGCGACCCGTCCCCGGGGACAGGTCCGCACGGACATGTCCATCCGCACAGGTCGCAAGGGACAGGTCCGCACGGACATGTCCCGCCGGACAGGTCGAGCGCCGACCTCGTCGAGGCCCCGGCCGCGCCGCTGGCCCCCTCGAACCTGCCGCGGCCCCTCGACTTCGTGATCTGGGTGTGGTCGCTGATGGCCGCCGGCATGTTCTGGATGATCGAGATGTTCGTGCTGCCGCTGTTCTTCGCGCTGATCGGCCGCAGCCGCCGCTACCGCAAGGAGCGCCGGCGCCGGCGCCTGCGCGAGCGCAAGACCGCGGCGATCCTGGCGATCCGCGGCGTGCGGCGCCGCATCGCCGCGATCACCGAGCGCCACAACCCGAGCCGCCCCGCGCTCCCGCCCGGCCCCGACGACCGCTAGACCCCGCCCCTGCCCCCTCTCGCCGGTTGCGCGCGCGCCGGCTCGCCCGTACCCTCCCCGCTCGATGCGCCCCGCCGTCGCCCTCGTCCTCCTCACCGCCTGCGACGGCTGGTTCGACGAGGTCCCGCGCACCTACAGCAGCGCCGGCGACGCGACCGTGCTGTTCACCGACGACTTCTCCGCCCCCGAGCTCGGGCCCGCGTGGCGGACCACCGGCCCCGGCGCGCGCGTCGTCGACGGCGCGCTCGAGCTCGAGGACCTGCACAACCACCCGGTGTGGCTGACCGTCCCGCTGCCCGACGACCTGCGCGTCGAGTTCGACGCGACCGCGCTCAGCGACGAGGGCGACATCAAGGTCGAGCTCGCCGGCGACGGCCAGTCGTTCGCGCGCGCCGCCAGCTACAGGGCCAGCGGCTACGTGATGATCTTCGGCGGCTGGAACAACAGCCTCAACGCGCTGGTCCGCCGCGACGAGCACGGCGGCGACCGCCGCAGCGTCGGCGCCCCCAAGGTCGAGGCCGGCCGCCGCTACCACATCGTGCTCGCGCGCAAGGACGGCCAGATCCGCTGGGAGCTCGACGGCCAGGAGCTGCTCACCTACGACGACCCCGACCCGCTGACCGGCCCGGGCCAGCAGCACTTCGCGTTCGGCAACTGGGAGGCGCGCGTGCGCTTCGACAACCTCGTGATCCAGGCGCTGTGACCATGCGACTGCTCGCCCTCAGCGACCTGCACGTCGGCTTCGGGGTCAACCGCGCCGCGCTCGCGGAGATCGACCCGCACCCGGACGACTGGCTGATCCTCGCCGGCGACCTCGGCGAGACCGGCGATCACATGCGCCACGTCCTCGACACCCTCGGCCCGAAGTTCGCGCGCCTGATCTGGGTCCCCGGCAACCACGAGCTGTGGACCTCGCGCGAGGACGGCGAGCTGCTCGGCGGCGAGGCCAAGTACCAGCACCTCGTCGCGCTGTGCCGCGCGCGCGGCGTGCTCACCCCCGAGGATCCATATCCGCTGTGGATCGGCGAGGGCGGCCCGCACCGCATCGCCCCGATGTTCCTGCTGTTCGACTACAGCATGCGCCCCGACGACGTGGCGATCGCCGACGCGGTCCGCTGGGCGGCCGACGGCGGCATCATCGCCTCCGACGAGTTTCGCCTCGACCCCGCGCCGCACCAGAACCTCCCCGCCTGGTGCGCCGCCCGCCTCGCGTACACGCAGGCCCGCCTGGCCGCCGAGCCGCGCATGCCGACGATCCTGATCAACCACTGGCCGCTGCGCGAGGAGCTGATCTACCTGCCGAGGGTCCCGCGCTACACGCCGTGGTGCGGCACGCGTGCGACCCACGACTGGCACCGCCGCTTCGACGCGCGCGTCGTCGTCACCGGCCACCTGCACACCCGCCGCACCGACTGGATCGACGGCGTGCGCTTCGAGGAGGTCTCGCTCGGTTACCCGCGCCACTGGCGACAGGAGCTCGGCATCAACCAGCACCTGCGCACGATCCTCCCCGAGCCCGAGGCGTCCGAACCGGCGCCCGAGCGCCACGTCGGCAGGCGCCCGTGACCGCGGCGCTGCGGCGCACACGTTCGCGTTCGCGCGGCGGCAGCGACCGCGGGCCTTCGACGGCGGTCGCCGGGTCGCAGCGCCGGCGACGGTGTAGGCGCCGCGGCGCGTTGCGACCCGCCGACGCGCTCGGGTACCCTGCTGTCATGTCTCTGGCCGCGATCTACCTCGACTTCCTGCGAGCCGAGGGCTTCCGTCCCGACCTCGACGAGGCCGGCGACGTGCTGTTCCGCTGCGAGGGCCGCTCGTACTACCTGATGGTCGACGACGACGACCCCCACTACTTTCGCCTGCTGTTCCCCAACTTCTGGAGCATCGACGGCGTCGCCGAGCGCCAGCGTGCGCTGCTCGCCGCGTCGGAGGTGACCGCCGAGATCAAGGTCGCCAAGGTCTACATCCTCGGCGACGACACCCAGGCGACCGCGGAGATGTTCCTCGCCGACCCCCACGACCTGCGCAAGGTCTTCGACCGGGCCCTGAGCGCGCTGCAGGGCGCCGTCCGCCGCTACTGCGAGATCATGCAGGACCGCCGCCCGCGCCTGCGCCTGGTCGAGGAGAGCAGCTGAGCGCCGCCGTGGACCTCGCCCAGCTGCGTTACTTCCGCGAGGTCGCGCGGCTCGGCAGCATGACCGCCGCCGCGCGGGCGCTCGGCCTCAGCCAGCCGACGCTCTCGGTCGCCGTGCGTCAGCTCGAGGAGTCGCTCGGCGCGACGCTGCTGCAGCGCCACCGCGGCGGCGCCTCGCTCACCGCGGCGGGCGCCGAGCTGGTCCGCCACGCCGACGAGATCTTCGCCATGCTCGACCGCGCGGTCGCGGCGATCGCCGGGCTCGAGCGCGACCTCGTCGGCCGCTTCGTGCTCGGCTGCCACGAGTCGCTCGGCGCCTACTTCTTGCCGCGCCTGCTGCCCGGCGTGCTGCAGGCCGCGCCGAAGATCGACCTCAACCTGCGCAACGCCAGCTCCGCCGACGTGCTCGCCGCGGTCGTCGAGCGCGAGGTCCACTTCGGCCTCGTCGTCAACCCGCACCCGCACCCCGACCTCGTGATGCTGAAGCTGTTCGCCGACGCGGTCGACCTCTTCGTCCGCGTCGACGGCCCGGCGCCCGCAGGCCCCGCGCAGTACGGCCCCGACGGCTGCGCCGCGCGCGACCTGCCCGCCGCGCTCGAGCGCGTGCGCGTCGGCCCGGTGATCCTCGCCGGCCGCGTGCAGCAGTGCAGCGACCTGCTCGGCCAGCTCGCCGACCGCGGCGCCGTCCCGCAGCGCCTGTTGTCCTGCGGCGACTTCGAGCTGGTCAAGAGCCTCGCGCTCGCCGGCGTCGGCGTGGCGATCCTGCCGCGCCGGATCGCCGCCTACGGCCACGAGGGCGCGCTGCGCCGCCTCCACCCCGAGCTCCCGCTGTTCCCCGACGAGATCGTGCTCATTTACCGCGGCGACCTGCCGAAGACCCGCGCCGCGACCTTTCTTAAAGATGCGATCGTCCGCTGCGGCCAGCAGATGCCCGACGTCGGCGTGCCCCTGTCGCGCTGAGCGCCGCGACCGCGTCCCGCACGCGCCGCACGACGCCACGCGGTCGATCCCGCCCGGACCTGCGACCACCGGTCGCCCGCCGCGGCCCGCCGCGGCCGCTCTGTTACACTCCGCGCAACGTGCCCGCGTCCCCGTTGCTGACCACCCTGCAGCGCCTCGGCAGCCTCGTGCGCCTGAGCCACACCGTGTTCGGCCTGCCCTTCGCGCTCGCCGCCGCCGCCCTCGCCCACCGCAGCGCCCTCGCCCACGGCGGCGACGGCCTGACCCTCGCGCGCCTCGCCCTGATCCTGCTCGCGTTCACCGGCGCCCGCACGGCCGCGATGGGCTTCAACCGCATCGTCGACCGCCGCATCGACGCCGACAACCCGCGCACCGCCGGCCGCGAGCTGCCCGCCGGGCTCCTGTCGCTGCGCGCCGCGCGGCTGCTGACCGCCGGCTCCGCGCTCGTGTTCGTGCTCGCCGCCTGGTCTTTGGGACCTGTCCCATTGGCCATGTCGCCGCTGTGCCTGGCGGTCATCCTCGGCTACAGCTTATTCAAGCGGTTCAGCTGGGCGGCCCACCTCGTGCTCGGGGTCGCGCTCGCGCTCGCGCCCGGCGGCGCCTGGATCGCCGTGACCGGCACGCTGACCGACCTGACGACCCCGCTGTGGCTGATGCTCGCGGTCGCCTGCTGGGTCGCCGGCTTCGACGTGATCTACGGCCTGCAGGACCTCGCCTTCGACCGCGGCCGCGGCCTGCACTCGATCCCCGTGCGCTTCGGCGAGCGCGGCGCGCTGGTCTTCAGCGCCCTGCTGCACCTCGGCACCGTCCTCGCGCTGCTCGCCGTGCACCTGCACGCCGGCCTCGGCGCCTGGCACGGCCTCGGCCTGCTGCTGATCGCCGGCGTCCTGATCTACGAGCACGCGATCGTCCGCCCCGGCGACCTCAGCCGCATCGACCGCGCCTTCTTCGACCTCAACGGCTACATCAGCCTCGCCTACCTGGCGTGCGTCGGCCTGGAACTCTGGCTGTGACATCCAGGACGCGGCCGCGCGCGCCGGGGTCGGCATTTGACAGGCGCGCGCGCCTTGCCGATGCTGCGGCCGTGCGCTCGACCTCCGCCCTCGCCCTCGCGCTCGTCGCCCTCGCGCTCGGCGGCCTGCCCGTGCGGACCGCCCACGCGCGACGCCCGACGCGGGCCGAGCTCGAGGCCGAGGGCCTGACCGACCCGCGCACGCGCAACTTGCCGGCGCGCCACCGCCTGCGGCTCAGCCTGCTCAGCGACTACGTGCGGGCCAGCGCCGCGCTGGCCAAGGACGGCAGCACCACGCGCTTTCACTACGCGACGCTGATGCTCGACCTCGCCTACCAGGCGCAGATCTTCAGGCTCGCTATGATCCGCCCGAGCATCGCGTTCGGCGGCAACGTCGCCAACTCCCGCCAGGCGATGCCCTTCGCGATCCAGGCCGGTCTGTTCGCCGGCTACCAGGGCGCGCTGCTCGGCGTCGCCGGCGGCTACACCTACCTCGTCCCGTTCCCGGCGGTCGCCAACGTCACCAACGGCCACGGCGGCCTGCCGCAGCCGGTGATCTACAACCAGCACGCGCTGCAGGTCGAGGCCTCGCTGACGACCAAGCTCGACCGCGGCGCGCTCAACTTCGCGGTCCGCTTCGGCGGCGTGAAGTACCACCTCGTGCACCTCGACCTCGACAAGAAGCGGTGGTCGGCGACCCTGACCCTGAGCGCCGGGTGGTTCTTCGATCTCGGCGCGCGCCGCCGCAAAAACCGGGCCCGCCCCGCGCCTGTCGTCACGCCGTGAGCAAGGTCGCTGGTGCGCGCGCCGGCCCCCCGGCCGCCGCCTTCCCGCGCGCGCGCAAAGCCACTAGCATCGCGGCACCATGCAAAAGCCGCTGATGAAGGGCGCCAAACCCGACGTGGTCGCCGCGATCGGCAACACACCGATCGTCCGCCTCAACCACGTGGTCGAGGGGGTCGAGTCCGAGGTCTACGTCAAGATGGAGATGCTCAACCCCGCGGGGTCGATGAAGGACCGCGTGGGGCTCAACATCATCCGCGACGCCGAGGAGCGCGGCATGCTGCAGCCCGGCGGCACGATCGTCGAGGCGACCAGCGGCAACACCGGCGCGGGCCTGGCGATGGTCGCGGCGACGCGCGGCTACAACTGCATCTTCGTGATGCCCGACAAGATGGCGCGCGAGAAGGTCGACACCCTGCGCGCCTACGGGGCCAAGGTCGTGATCTGCCCGACCGCCGTCGAGCCCAGCGACCCGCGCAGCTACTACTCCGTGTCGCGCCGCATCGTCGAGGAGACCCCCGGGGCGTTCTACGCCAACCAGTACCACAACCCGGCCAACCCCGAGGCCCACTACGTCAGCACCGCCCCGGAGATCTGGGAGCAGACCGACGGCGAGTTCGACGTCTTCGTCTCCGGCATGGGCACCGGCGGCACGCTGTCCGGCTGCGGGCGCTACTTCAAGGAGCGAAAGCCCGACATGAAGCTCGTCGGCGTCGACCCGATCGGCTCGCTCTACTACGAGTACGTCAAGACCGGGCGCCTGACCAAGCCCTTCAGCTACTACGTCGAGGGCATCGGCGAGGACTTCCTGCCGTCGACGATGAAC
>Ga0075163_10009905_pt1 | contig 12484 bp, 7 predicted proteins | sample JI1023141ADNA_FD_71478 | JGI IMG/M metagenome (GOLD analysis project Ga0075163, IMG submission 71478) | Wastewater effluent complex algal communities from Wisconsin, to seasonally profile nutrient transformation and Carbon sequestration -... | ecosystem: Engineered > WWTP > Effluent > Algae...
CCGACGCGGCTGGCCAGTTCGGTGTTGCTCAGGCGGCCGTCGTTTTGCAGCTCGGCAAGGATTGCAAGGTCAAATTTGTCCAGTTGTTCCATGAATTGACATTTTGCAGCAATATCCTTTCTCAAGCCACGTTTGTTTGGGCACAGAACGCAAAGACATATCAGCCCAATGTGCCTACACTGACTCACGTCAAGAGAAGGACCTGAGGATGTTTTAGCCGCCGCAGGATCCTTCCAATTGCGCCAGCCCCACCATGCCCGCCACGGAGACTCAACCGCCATGAATGCACCGCTACCCGAACACGTCCGCAAGGCCCTGGAAACCGTCACGCTGGACGACAAATATTCCCTGGACTACGGCCATGCCTTCATGAGCGGGGTGCAGGCCCTGGTCAAGCTGCCCATGCTGCAGCGCGTGCGGGACCAGCGCGTGGGCAAGAACACGGCCGGCTTCATCAGCGGCTACCGCGGTTCACCGCTGGGCACATACGACCAGTCGCTGCAAAAGGCCGAGAAATTCTTGAAGGCTCACCACGTCGTGTTCCAGCCTGGCGTCAACGAAGAGCTGGCCGCCACCGCGCTGTGGGGCACGCAGCAACTGGGCTTTGCGCCACCGGGAACGAACAAATACGACGGTGTGTTCGGCATCTGGTACGGCAAGGGTCCGGGTGTGGACCGCTGCTCCGACGTCTTCAAGCACGCCAACATGGCCGGCACCACGCCCTGGGGCGGTGTGATCGCCGTGGCGGGGGACGACCACATCTCCAAAAGCTCCACCGCTGCCCACCAGAGCGACCACATCTTCAAGGCCTGCGGCACGCCGGTGTTCTTCCCGGCCAATGTGCAGGAGATTCTGGACCTGGGCATTCACGCCTTTGCCATGAGCCGTTTCTCCGGCGTCTGGGCGGGCATGAAAACCATCCAGGAAATCGTGGAGTCGAGTGCCACGGCGATGATTGACCCGGACCGGGTACAGATCAAGATCCCAACCGACTTTGTGATCCCCAACGGCGGCCTGCACATCCGCTGGCCCGACCATGCGCTGGAGCAGGAAGCGCGCCTCTTCGATTACAAGTGGTACGCCGCCCTGGCCTATATCCGCGCCAACCGCCTGAACTACAACGTCATCGAAGGCCCGAACGACCGTCTGGGCCTGATCGCCAGCGGCAAGGCCTACAACGACACACGCCAGGCCCTGCTGGACCTGGGGCTGGATGACGCCACCTGCCGACGCATCGGCATCCGCCTGCACAAGGTCGGTGTGGTTTGGCCGCTCGAAGCCCAACTGACCCGCGAATTTGCCACCGGTCTGCAGGAAATTCTGGTGGTGGAAGAAAAGCGGCAAGTTATCGAATACCAGTTGAAGGAAGGCCTGTACAACTGGCGTTCCGATGTGCGCCCGCGTGTACTGGGCAAGTTCAACGAGGCCGAGTCCGATGCATCGGGCTTTGGCAGCGGCGGTGAATGGGGCATGGCCAATCCGCATGCCAATACGCTGTTGCGGGCCAATGCAGATTTGTCGCCCGCCATCATTGCGCGTGCCATTGCCAAGCGCATCACGCTGATGGGCGTGGATGCCGACACAGCCGCGCGCATTGACGCCCAGTTGGCCATCCTGAACGCCAAGGAGCAATCCATGCAGGTGCTGGAGGTGGCGCGTGCCAAGGCCGACATCAAGCTAGGGGACCGCCAGCCCTGGTTCTGCTCCGGATGCCCGCACAACACCAGCACCAAAGTGCCTGTGGGCTCGCGTGCCATGGCCGGTATTGGCTGCCACTTCATGAGCATCTGGATGGACCGCGCTACGGTGGGCTTCACACAAATGGGCGGCGAGGGCGTGCCCTGGGTCGGCCAGCAGCCCTTCAGCAACGACCAGCACATGTTTGCCAACCTGGGCGACGGCACCTATTTCCACAGCGGCCTGTTGGCCGTGCGCCAGAGCATTGCCGCAGGCGTCAACATCACCTACAAGATTCTGTACAACGACGCTGTGGCCATGACCGGCGGTCAGCAAATTGGCGAACGCGCCGAGGGTCACTCGGTAGTGCAGATTGCGCAAAGCATGCGGGCTGAGGGTGCGATCAAGATTGTGGTGGTGACGGATGAACCGCTGAAATACCAGGGCGTCGAACTGGCGCAGGGGGTGGCGGTGCACCACCGCGATGAACTCGACACCATTCAAAAGCAGTTCCGTGAGATCAAGGGAACAACCGTCATCATCTACGACCAAACCTGTGCCACCGAGAAACGCCGCCGCCGCAAGCGGGGCACACTGGTGGACCCGGCCAAGCGTGTGGTCATCAACGAGCTGGTCTGCGAGGGTTGTGGCGATTGCAGCGTGCAGAGCAATTGTGTGAGTGTGGAGCCGCTGGAGACCGAATTTGGCCGCAAGCGCCAGATCAACCAGAGCACTTGCAACAAGGACTTCAGTTGCGTGAAAGGCTTTTGTCCCAGCTTTGTGACCGTGGAGGGTGGGCAGCTACGCAAGAAGACCAAAGGCAAATCGACGGTTGCGGCCGAGGTGGGCGCGTTGCCCGCACCCAGAATCCCCCAGCTGAGCGGCGCAGGCCATTCTGCCGACGGCAGCGCCAGCGGCGGTGCGTGGGGCATCATCGTGGCCGGCGTTGGCGGTACCGGCGTCATCACGATTGGTCAACTGCTCGGCGTGGCCGCCCACTTGGAAGGCAAGGGCATCGTCACACAGGACGCGGGCGGTCTGGCCCAGAAGGGTGGTGCCACCTGGAGCCATGTGTTAATCGCCGCCACGCAGGACGACATCCGCACCACGCGCGTCAGCATGGCCTCGGCCGACCTGGTCATTGGCTGCGACCCCATTGTGGTGGCGGGCAAGGAAACCGTGCTGCGCATGCGCCACGGCCGTACCCATGTGGCGCTGAATTCCCACAGTGCGCCTACCGCAGCGTTTGTGGCCAACCCGAACTGGACCAATCCGGCCCAGGAATGCCTGGCGGAAATTGCCCGGGTGGTCGGGGACGCTGGCGTCGGGGCGTTTGATGCCGATGCCATCGCCACGCAGTTCCTGGGCGACAGCATTTACACCAACCCCGTCATGTTGGGCTATGCCTGGCAAAAAGGCTGGATTCCGCTTCAACTGGTCTCCCTGATCCGCGCTATGGAGCTCAATGCTGTGGCCGTGGACAACAACAAGGCCGCCTTTGCCTGGGGCCGCCAGGCCGCGCTGGACTGGCCGGCTGTGCAAAAGCTCCTCAATCCTGGCCAGGTGATCACCTTCACGCCGCGTCACACACATTCGGTGGACGAACTGGTGGCCAAGCGGGTCGAGTTCTTGACCGGTTACCAGAATGCCGCTTATGCGGCGAGTTATGCCAGCTTCGTGGATTCGGTGCGCCGCGCCGAATCAGCAATGGCGCAGACGGCAGAGTCGGCCAAGCGCGAGGATCTGCCACTGACCCAGGCTGTGGCGCGATATTTGTTCAAGCTCATGGCCTACAAGGACGAGTACGAAGTGGCGCGCCTGCACACTGACACTGCTTTCCTGGCCAAAGTCAATTCCCAGTTTGAAGGCGACTTCACGCTGAACTACCACTTGGCACCCCCACTGCTGGCCAAAACCAATGCCGCAGGTGAACTGCAAAAACAACGCTATGGCGCCTGGATGCAAACGGCCTTCCGACTGTTGGCTCCGCTCAAGGTGTTGCGCGGTGGTCCTCTGGACATCTTTGGCTATTCCGAAGAACGCCGCCACGAACGTGCTCTGGCGGGGGAGTACCAGGATGCGGTGCAAGGCCTTTTGCCCCAATTGAACGCAAGCAACCGGGACGCTGCAGTGGCCTTTGCCCGCCTGCCGGAGCAAATCCGCGGTTACGGCCATATCAAGGCACGGCATTTGGCGGCGGCCCGCCAGCAGTGGTCGGTGTTGCTGGAACGCTTTCACCGTCCGACCTGAACTTGCGTAGGGATTAGTTGCTGTCCAAACGGAAAGCATTCGGCCTCGCCCGACTACAATCAAGGGTTGCCCCAGTGCATAGTCGCCACCGATAAAAAGGTGGCGGGTATTCCTTTGTCCCTTGTTTTGTGGAGTTTGCCTGTGTTTATTTCCTCTGCTTTTGCCCAAACCGCTCCCGCCGCCGCCGCTGGGGGCGGTATGCAGGATTCCCTGATGAGCATGTTGCCATTGGTTTTGATGTTTGTAGTGCTTTACTTTGTGATGATCCGTCCTCAGATGAAGAAGCAGAAAGAGCACAAGGCGATGATTGATGCCGTCGCCAAAGGTGACGAAGTGGTCACCGCCGGTGGTGTTTTGGGGAAAATCAGCAAAATTGGTGACAACTATTTGGGCATTGAAGTGGCTAGCGGTGTCGAGATCCAGATCCAGCGGAGTGCCGTAGTCCAGGTTTTGCCCAAGGGCTCAATCAAGTAATACTTTTGCACACCCTTTACCCGTCTGAAATGCGATCATGAACCGTTACCCCGTGTGGAAATACGCGATCATCCTGATCGCACTGGTGGTGGGTGCCCTATACGCCCTGCCCAATGTGTTTGGCGAGGCGCCTGCTGTACAGGTTTCCGCAGCGAAACCCAATCTCAAACTTGACGCTGCGACCCTCAGCCGGGTGGAAGACACACTCAAGGCTGTTGGCATCACCGCCGATGCTGTGGCATTGGAGGGGGCCTCCATCAAAGCCAGGTTTGCCAGCACTGATGTGCAATTGAAAGCCAAGGATGCGATCCAAAAGGCACTCAACCCGAATGCCAATGACCCATCCTACGTGGTAGCTTTAAACCTCCTCTCGCGCTCCCCGGCATGGTTAACCGCATTACACGCATCACCCATGTACTTGGGTCTGGATTTGCGCGGCGGTGTGCACTTCATGTTGCAGGTCGACATGCAGGCGGCGCTGACCAAGCGGGCGGAATCCCTGACTGGCGACATCCGGACGACATTGCGTGAAAAAAACGTACGCCACAGCGGCGTCAGCCGCAACGGACAGAACATTGAAGTTCGCTTTCGCGACGCCGCCACCGCAGAGGCCGCGCGGCGAATCATCCAGGAGCAATTCTCAGAACTTGCGACCAACGAGAGCGCAGAAGGCGCCGAGGTGAAGATGCTGGCCACCATTCAACCCGTGGCCGCACGCAAGATTCAGGAACAAGCCCTGAAACAAAACATTACCACCCTGCACAACCGGATCAATGAACTGGGAGTCGCCGAACCGGTGATTCAACAGCAGGGGCTTGACCGCATTGTTGTCCAGTTGCCTGGAATCCAGGACGTCGCCCGTGCCAAGGACTTGATTGGCCGCACAGCGACACTTGAATTACGACTGGTCGACGACAGCGTCGCCGCGCGCGATGCCGAAACAGGCGCCGGCGCTGTTCCGTTTGGGTCCGAACGTTTTCTGGAACGTGATGGGCGAGCGGTCATCGTCAAAAAACAGGTGATTATTGCCGGTGATAGTCTCACCGATGCGCAACCAGGCTTTGACTCTCAAACACAGCAACCCAAAGTCGACCTGACGGTTGACGCCAAAGGTGGGCGCATCATGCGCGACGTCAGTCGTGAAAATCTCAAGAAACGCATGGCGATTGTTCTCTTTGAGAAGGGACGCGGCGAAGTGCTCACAGCACCTGTGATACAGGGTGAGTTGGGCAACCGCTTTCAAATATCGGGCTCCATGAGTGTGGTGGAGGCCAACGACCTGGCCCTGCTGCTGCGGGCCGGCTCCCTTGCTGCTCCCATGGAAATCATCGAAGAACGCACCATTGGTCCGAGTCTGGGTGCGGAAAATATCGCCAAAGGTTTTAACAGCGTGACTTGGGGTTTTGTGGCGGTCGCGATCTTCATGTGTCTGTACTACATGCTGTTTGGCGTGATCTCCAGCGTGTCACTGGCCTTCAACCTATTGCTGCTGGTGGCCGTTTTGTCCATGCTGCAGGCAACGCTCACATTGCCGGGTATGGCGGCCATGGCCCTGGTATTGGGTATGGCGATTGACGCCAACGTACTGATCAACGAGCGCGTGCGCGAGGAGTTGCGCAATGGGGCTTCCCCGCAGGCAGCGATCCATGCGGGGTACGACCGTGCCTGGGCCACCATCATTGACTCCAACGTGACCACCCTCATTGCGGGCCTGGCCCTGCTGGCGTTTGGCTCAGGTCCCGTACGCGGTTTTGCAGTCGTGCATTGTCTGGGCATACTGACGAGCATGTTTTCGGGCGTTTTCTTCTCGCGCGGTGTCGTGAATTTGTGGTACGGTCGCCAGAAGAAACTCAAAGGCGTGTCCATAGGGACAGTTTGGCGGCCGGATTCAGGCAATCAGGTCTCGACAAGCTAGGGGAAACAGGCATGGAATTTTTCAAAATTCACCGCGACATTCCGTTTATGCGGCATGCGCTGGTGTTCAACTTGGTGTCACTGGCTACCTTTTTGGCGGCCGTGTTTTTTCTGTTTTCCCGGGGTTTGCATTTGTCCGTGGAGTTCACGGGCGGCACCCTGATGGAAGTCAGCTACTCCCAGCCCGCTGATCTCAATACCATCCGCAACAGCGTGGCCGCCTTGGGAATCAATGATGTCCAGGTACAGAACTTTGGCACCGCCCAGGATGTATTGATCCGCATGCCGGTGCAAAAAGGCAGCACGTCTGGCGCGCAAAGTGAACGTGTTGTTGCGGGCCTGTGTGCAGATGTTGCAGGAACCATGCAGGCCGATCCCAAGCAAAACGGCAAGGTTGTGTGCATGACCGCTGCCAATACCGAGCCGCTCACCTTGCGCCGCACCGAATTTGTCGGTCCGCAGGTGGGTGACGAATTGATGGCCGACGGACTCAAGGCCTTGGCCTCTGTGATTGTAGGCATCATGCTGTATTTGGCCATTCGTTTTGAATGGAAGTTCGCCGTCGCGGCCATCATCGCAAATCTGCACGACGTGATCATCATTTTGGGCTTCTTCGCATACTTCCAATGGGAATTTTCTCTGCCCGTCTTGGCCGCCGTCCTGGCCGTTTTGGGGTATTCGGTGAACGAATCCGTGGTGATTTTCGATCGGATTCGCGAGAACTTCCGCCGCTACCGGAAAATGAACACGGTGCAGATCATTGACAACGCAATTACCTCCACTATCAGTCGAACCATCATTACGCACGGATCCACGCAGTTGATGGTGTTATCCATGTTGCTGTTTGGGGGCGCCACCTTGCATTACTTTGCATTGGCACTGACCATTGGAATTTTGTTTGGCATTTATTCCTCTGTTTTTGTTGCCGCGGCCATAGCCATGTGGCTAGGCATCCAACGCGAGGACCTGGTCAAAGGCGGTGGACCCAAGAAGGAAACCGATCCAACCGACCCCAACGCGGGCGCCACGGTGTAAGCTTTTCCTGGATTTATGGCCACAGCTCCCAGTTCAATCCCGCTCACTCCCAGACTGCAATTCGCCAGGGTGGTGCGTGAGCGCTTCCTTGCTGAAGCGGGCAAGGCCTTGATTGAAATCAGTGGTGCCGTGCATGAACAAATCACGACGTTGATGGATGAACCCAGCAACGCCAGGGAAGGTCAGGATCGGCGAGACACATGGATGGCCTACAAAAAGTGCCGCCCACTGTGGGTCGACGGTACGATGAAGGTATGGCGGGAGTGCCTGGACCCCCCAAAAGTAAAAAAGCAGGCAAATCTTGAGGCTGCTGGCTTGCAACTGGTTGGTACCGAGGTCGTCGAGAACAAAATTCTTGCGTCGCGAATGGTGATGGCCGTCATGGACAAGGTCAGCAGCCAACTGGAAGACTTGCGTTTACGGATGCAGTTTTTGGAAGGCACCGAAGAGCTGGCTGGAAACGATTTGTTGCGGCCCGAAGTGTTGGTACTGCTGATGGTTGAACAATGGGCCAATTCGGGTATGCCCGGCGACTCGTGGGCTCTGGTTAACGAAGTGGTTCAAAAATTGCTGGTTGAGCGTCTCAAGGCGGCTTATGGCAATGCCAACGAGGCCATGATCAAGAAGGGTGTCATGCCCACGATTGAATTGAAGGATCGCGTCAAGAGTCCTTCACGCGGTGCTACCCCACCCGCTCGCCCTCGCGCGTCACCGCCGTCCGGACCGAGTCAGACGTCCGATGGAGCCCCATCAGCACACGGTGAATTGGGACAGGGTGGTGGCAATGTCGGATACGCTCAGGGCGGCCACACCCAGGGGCAGGCGCCTTATGGCAGTCAATCAGGACCCACCGACCCCGCTGGCGATGGCCACGGCCCCAGCCAGTTTTCGAAGCGCGGTTACGCGGACTCCAATGCACCGCCCAGCGCAGGCGGGTCAGAACCGCGCGCCGCCGGCGGATTCTTTGGCGGCCGTTTGGGCTGGGGCGCCAAGTCCGCTACCCAAGGCAACGGCGGCACAACACAAGAGGCCTCGGGCTCATCGGGTTCCTCGGTTGGCGGCGGATCTGCTCCGACGCCATTTTGGAAACAATCCACGGGTATGCAAAACGTCGGGCAGGGTAACTCGGCGTCCGAGGAAACCCGCATGATGACGTCGACTACACCGATGGCGCGTGCACGAAACCGCGCACAAGGAGTCATTGGTCAGATTCGTCGTTTGTTTGTGAGCCATGTCGGCGGTGATTTTGGCGGCACAGCAGCGCATCATGCCCCTTCGCCAGCACTGGCTGCTGCCATGGCGCCGCCGCTGCCTGGACAGGCTGGCACTTATGCGGCCGGCGGCACGCTGTATGAGGACTACAGCCCAGCCGGTGTGGCCCGGGTTGCCGTTGATCTGCGCGAAAAAACGGCAGAACTCAAGAAGAAGGCTGAGACCAAAGGTGAAAAGGCCACCATTGAAATTGTCGCCCTGATGTTTCAGGCGATTCTGGCCGAAGAACGGATTCCACCTGGTATCCGGGTATGGTTTGCCCGTTTGCAGATGCCGGTATTGCGCATGGCGTTGGAAGACCCCGATTTCTTGGGCACCACCAACCACCCGGCACGCTTGTTGATTGATCGTATGGGCTCTTGTGTCATGGGGTTTGATGCGACCGGCGTGCAAGGAAACGCCATGGAGCTAGAGATCAAACGTATCGTCCAGGTTATCGAGCAATACCCGGAAACAGGCAAGAAGGTCTACCAGGTCGTTTATGAGGAATTTCAAAAATTCCTCTCTAAATTCTTGACCGAAAAAGACTCTACCCAAAAGGTTGTCAGTGTTGCGCAGCAGGTTGAGCAAAAGGAAACGCTCGCCATTCAATACACCATAGAAATGCGCAACATGCTGAAAGACATGCCGGTGCGCGAGGAAATCCGCGAGTTCCTGTTCAAAGTCTGGGCCGAAGTATTGGCGGTTGCTGCTGTGCGCAAAGGCCCACAGCACAAGGACACGCTGATGCTCAAGAAATCGGCGACCGACCTCGTTTGGGCGGCAAGTGCCAAACCCAACCGCGCCGACCGGGCGCGGGTGATTCAGGATTTGCCCAACTTGCTGCTGCGTTTGCGCTCTGGCATGGCGTTGTTGGCAATGGCGCCATCAGAGCAAGATACCCATATCAAGACCGTCAGCGATACGCTGGCTGACGCCTTTTTGTCCAAAACCCAGGCTATTCCACAGGCCAAGATCGATGCGATGGCACAGCGCCTCGGAAACCTGGAAGATTTTGTCAGTGAAGATGGTTTGGGGGATCTTCCACTGGATGCCGAGAGCATAGAAATGATGCTGGGCATCGACGCATCGGCCATCGAAGTGGTTGGCAACGGGGGCTCAAGGCCCACGGCTGCCATGATGGCCTGGGCACAAGAGCTGCAGTTGGGTTCGTGGTTCACTCTGGACCATAACAACCAAATTACCCAGGTCCAGTTTGCCTGGCGTAGTGAACGCAAACATTTGAATTTGTTTGCAGCCAGTTCAGGAAAGAGTTACCTCATTCAAGGGGGCCGCTTGGCGGCCTATTTGCAGGCTGGCTTGTTGCTGCCGCAAGAAGAAGAAACCTTGACGGTTCGTGCCACACGGGACGCACTGTCCAAGATTGAGGCCAATCCGGAACGTTTGATGCATTAGGTCGCCACTGTCGCCCAATGTGGGCGCCTCCCCTCGCCCCAAAGGTGCCGCATTTCACGGTAGGGCAGTCCGGCGGCGCAATATGACCCGCACCACGTTTGCGTGCCCAGGCCCGTTCAAACTCAGTGCGCAATCCGATCAGTCGAGTCATCGCAGAGTTCGTCGAGAACCAGTGGATCGGGTTCCTGTCCAAAACTCCAGTACACCATCAATATGATGATCTTCAGATCATCGAGGGAAACCGGCGCCCCTGGTGCCGCCATCGCGCGGTCGATGACCACTTCACGCATCGCTGCTGGCAAGACCCCGGCCGATTCCAGAAAGCTAATGAATCCCAGGCAGGTGGCACCCAAGTGGTTTTGCTCCGCTGCAGGGTAAACCCTAGCGCTGGTTGGGCATGGTTCACGCAACCAAGGCTCAGGCGAAACCAATTGCGATGTTCCGACAAAACCGGTAGAGCCCCTGGCCGCCGTGTTGAGCCCACTGAGCCAACTCAGCGCGTCGTCAATTTCATCCGATTCAAATCCGACCGCATTGAGTTTGCGTTCCAGATGCGCGGGCTCCGGGCAGCTGTCGCCAGCGTAGTAGTTTTCGTAAACGAAGACAAGGACTTCAAACATGCGTTCAATATAGCGCAGAAAACCTGATCTCTTGACCGATATCCGGCTTTACCCATAATTTCACGGTTGGCGCAAATAGGGTACAGAGGCCCCACGTACCTCAAGCGCGGATGATGCGCTGAAACAGCCCGCCCGGCATGCGCACCAGCTTGCCCTGCAGTTCCAGTTCCATTAACCGCACTTGCAGCGTCGCCGTGTCGAGACCCGTGCGCGCCAAAAGGGCATCAAGGCCCATGGGGAGAAAACCCAAGACCTGAAGCAGGTCGTTTTCGCCATCGGATTCTGGCGTGTCCAAACCCGATGTTCCCTTGGCAGGGTCGTCTGCGTGTGTATCCGGTAACAGCTCTTCCAGTACATCCTGCGCGCTTTCGACGAGTTTGGCACCTTGCCGAATGAGGGCATGGCAGCCCCTGGCCTGAGTGGAATGGATGGAGCCCGGGATGGCAAACACTTCCTTGCCCTGTTCTGCTGCCAGGCGCGCGGTAATCAGTGACCCGGACTTCAGCGCCGCCTCCACCACCAAGGTGCCACAGGACAGGCCTGCAATGACGCGGTTGCGCCTGGGGAAATTAGCCGATATTGGAGGAGTACCCAACGGGTATTCGCTGAGCAACACTCCGCGCTGGGCAATGCGATGGGCCAGATCACGATGCTGGCGGGGGTAGACCCGGTCCAGCCCGGTACCCACAACGGCAATGGTCGCGAGTTGTCCTGGGGCTGCGCCTTCAAGGGCACCCTCATGGGCGGCACCATCAACGCCCAGCGCCAAACCAGAAACGATGGTCAGACCCTGTTGGGCCAAAGCCCGCGAAAACTCCCGCGCGTTGATAGCGCCCTGGGGCGTCGGGTTGCGACTGCCCACAATGGCCACACTTCGAGCCATGCTGGTGCTGATACCGTCTGCCGTCCAGCTTTCCGGCGCACCCATCGCATACAACAACAAAGGCGGGTCTTCCATGTGCAACAAGGACTGCGGATACGCCGGGTCCCCGAGCGTAAGAACACGGTGCTGCTGCGGACTCGCTTGCAGCCATTGCCATGTCAGGTCCAACAGGGCCGGCAACTCGGCAGGTTCCGATTGAAGAGCGGCAGTGACCCGGGCACCGACCAGTTGTTCCAGCGAATGCGCGGTTGCCACAAACACCTGATCAGGTAGCCCGAAGGCCGTCAGCAACCGGCGCGCCGTGGTGTTGCCGACACCCGGTGTGAGCCCCAGGCGCAACCAGTCTGCAAGCTCTTCACGGTCCATAGACCCAGTCATTTTTCCGCTAGTGCCGACTGTCTGGCGACCGTGTCACTGCCAAGGCTGACTATTGGCGTGGGTTGATGAGTCGGTCGCCGACTCGAACACCATCGGTGATTTCAAGAATCAGGGCGTAGGAAACCCGTTCGTAGGTGCGAAAAACCATCAACAGTCCGTTGCGCTCGTCGGGCAGCTTTAGCTCCGTGCGGCTGTCATCCGTCCGGTCAATGACGCGGGCTCCATCCTTTTGAATCGCCAACACAATGCCGGGTTCCATGCCATCGGCAGTTCCACGGTTGATGGCAACGACCTGATTCTGCGCTGCGTTCACAACGGCGCTGCCATAAACGGACACGATACGTCCCTCCACCAAGCCATCCGGGGCCCGTGGGGTATAGGTTTGGATCTGCCGTGGCGGCTCCGGCACCAAACGGTCACCCACCCGAATTTCTTCTTTGGCACTGATGATGTCAATGGTGGCCGGAATGATGGCCATGCTTTTGCTTCCATCTCGGTTCTCTACTTCGGAAGTTCCCTCGCCGCGCACCATGGTGGCCTTCCCAACATACTGGGCCTCATAGCCCAAGATCTCTCCGGTCGTGGG
>Ga0075163_10009906_pt1 | contig 12483 bp, 7 predicted proteins | sample JI1023141ADNA_FD_71478 | JGI IMG/M metagenome (GOLD analysis project Ga0075163, IMG submission 71478) | Wastewater effluent complex algal communities from Wisconsin, to seasonally profile nutrient transformation and Carbon sequestration -... | ecosystem: Engineered > WWTP > Effluent > Algae...
CCGGTGGTGCCGACGGTGGCGGGGGCGGCCGAGCTCGGCTTCACCGCCGCCGACGGGGTCGCGATCACCGGCAGCTACTGGCCGCCGCGCGATCCGGCGACCACCGCCTGCGTGCTGTTCGCCCACCAGCTCAGCTCGACCCGGGCCGAGTACGTGCCGGTGATCGAGAAGCTGGTCGGCCAGGCCCACCTGTACGCGATCGATCTGCGCGGCCACGGCGCCAGCACCCACGGGCCCGACGGCGACGTCGCCTGGAAGGGGTTCGAGACCGCCGACTGGGAGAAGGTCGAGGGCGACCTGCTCGGCGCGCTCGACGCGCTGCGCGGCCAGGGCGCCGGCGCGCGCTGCGTCGTGGTCGGCGCGTCGATCGGCAGCTCGGCGACGCTGCGGCTGGCCGGCGCCCACCCCGATCGGGTCGGCGGCGTGGTGTTGCTGTCGCCGGGCCTCAACTACCGCGGCCTGCCCACGCCCGACGCCGCCCGCGCCACCCGCGCGCCGGTGCTGATCGTCCACAGCCAGGAGAAGGGCGCCGCCGACGCCGCCACCGCGCTGGCCGAGATCTTCCGCGACGGCGCGATCGCCGTCGACGTCCTGGCCGACCCGGGTAGCGCCCACGGCATGAAGATCGTCGCCGCCGACCCCGCCTTGCGCGACCGGGTCGTCGACTTCATCGCCGGCCACCTGCGCTGACACCGGCCGCCGCCGCGAGGGGCGGCGCGCTATGCTGCGCGCGGTGCGGCGCCTCGCCGTCCGGGTGGAGCTCATGACATCGAATCGTTCATCGTCGCGCGCGCTGGTCGGCGGAGTCGTGGCGCTCGGCCTCTCGCTCGCGGCCTGCGCCGGCTCGTCGCGCGGATCATCGGCGCCGGCGCCAACGCCGGCGCCACTGCCAACGCCAGCACCAACGCCCACGCCGGCACCGGCCGTCGCCGCGGTCACGCCGCCGCCTGCGGCGCCGGCTCCGCCGCTCTCGATCCGCCTCGACGCGACCTATCAGCTCCCGCCCGCGACGTCGGTCGAGGCGCTCCCCGCTGCCCCGAGCGCCTACGTCTTCGTGGCGTCCGCCGGCTCGATGCGCGTCGGCCGGACCGCCTCCTACGTCGACACCCGCGCGGTCCCGGACGTCGAGGGCGTGCTGGCGGCGCTGGCCGCGCCGGCTGACGCGGACGCCGTCGCCGCACCGCCGCCGCCACCGCCCGAGGTCTGGCAGGAGCGCGGCACGTCCTCCGGCATCCTCGGGTCCGCGACGTTGCAGCAAGGCGGGGCGTTCGCGTCGCTCACGGGCGGCGGCGATGACGCGGCCGACGGCTTCGGCGGCCTGCTCGGCGACGACGCCGGCGAGATGTCGGGTGGGTTCGGTTTCGGACGGGCGGGGTTCGGCCCCGGCGCGGGCGAGAACCCGGTCGATGACGCGGTGCCAGCGTTCGAGCTCCGCTTCGATCGCGCGGCCCCGGCCGCGACCGACCACCCCGTGGTGCTGGTCATCGACCGCGGGGTCCGGATCGACCGGATCGCCGAGTTGATCGAGGCCATGCCGCGACCGACCGCGATCGTCATCGCGGTCGACGGCGGCGACCCGACCGGCGCGCGCGCGCTGGCCTTCACCGTGAGCGCCGGCGCGCTGCCGCCGGCGCCTGTGCCCGCGGCGGCGCCGCCCCGCCTCACGGTCCGCCGCGATCATCCCTTCGCCGAGCTGGTCGCGCTGGTCGACGGCGGCGCCGCCGACGGCGCCAGCTCGATCGGCGTGGCCGTCACCCGACCGGCCAGGGGCGGCGCCCGTCGTGCGGCGCCCCCGCAGACCCGCATCGGCAAGCCGCGCGTCGCGGGTAGCCTCGGCCACGCGATCATCCGCCGGTACATCATGCGCAACATGGCCAAGATCTCCTACTGCTACGAGAAGGAGCTCCTCGCCCGGCCCGCGCTCGCCGGCACCGTCACCGTCACCTTCGAGATCGCGACGACCGGCAAGGTCTCGTCGGCGTCGGCCGAGGGCTTCGACGCCGCGCTCGGCACCTGCGTCGCCGGCTTCATCCGCGCCATCGAGTTCCCTCGACCCACGCGCGGCACCGTCACGGTGCGCTACCCGTTCACGTTCAGCCCGGGCGACCACTGATCGGCGCCCGACCGTCGGCCGACGGCGGACCACGGCGCCGGCGGGGCCGGCGGTCAGGGCGCGACCGGGACCGCGGCCATCGTCATCTCGACCGTCATCCGGCTCGTCGTCTCCACCGCCGCCTCGGGCGGCTCCCCGGCCCCCCGCGTCACCCGAGGCGCCGCGTCACCGCCGCCGCGTCGGCGCGGTCGGTCGGGCGTCGGGCCACGGGCCGACGGTGGCCAGGTCGCGCAGCAGCTCGCTCACCACCCGCGGGTGCAGCGCCGCCACCTTCACCGCCCGGGTCGACCACAAGCTGATCGCGCCGAGCGTCTGCTCGGCGGCCGAGTCCGACAGCGACCCGACGCGGATGCCATGCTGGAAGCTCACGCTCGCGCGGATCCCGCCGGGCAGGTCCTTGCAGAAATTCGAGACGAAGCCACCGTCCGCGACCACGTCGCGGTACCAGCCGCGGCGCAGGAGACCGAGCAGCCTCCGGGTCTCCACCCGCTGGCCGGCGAACCGCTCGATCGTCGTCTCGCGCAGCTCGGCTCGGTCGAGCGCGTACCCCTCGCGAGCGAGCTGAGCGAACGGCTGGGTCAACTCGTAGTCGGCGAGGACGCGCGACCAGATCCGGACGTCGTCGGCGTCGAGGTCGAGGCGGTGAGCGAGCCCGATCCGGGCGTCGGCCGGCACCTCGAACCCGAGGTCGTCGCGCCCGGCATGGCTGCGGTCCTCGGCGACCCGGAAGGTCGCGATCGGCCGATCGCGCGGATCGTAGATCGCCCACACCAGCCGCGTGGCCACGTGGAACATGAGCGGGTGCTCGACCAGGAAGGCGCGGTGGTCAGACACCGACCAGCGCCGCCCCCACCACATCGCCCGCTCGAGCCGCGCGATCTGCATCGAGGCCACGCCGCGGACCTCCCGCTTCATCGCGGTCCAGGTCGCGCTGGCGGCGCGCGCCGCGGTCGGGTCGTCCTTGCGACCGGGGCGGGGCACGTCGCGCAACCGGGCGCCGCTGCCGTCGATCACGAACGGCACCAGCGCCTCGTCGAACCCGACCCGGAACGAGCGCGGTCCGAAGTCGAGGGTGGTCGAGCCGTCGCGATCGAGGCCGAGATCGGGCACCAGCCGATCGGCGAGCTGCTCGTCGGTGAGGCCGCGCGCCCCGGCGACCTCCTCCATCGTCCGCCGCGCCGCGTCCCGCAGCCCCTTGAAGTCGAGCTTGTGGGCCATCGCCGCGAGCAGCCCCAGCGCCACGTCGCTGCCGATCTGGCGGAGCACGTCGAGGCCGAGCACTGCGCGGGCGTGCTGCGCCTCGCCCGGCCAGGAGCGGATCAGCGGATCCAGGCGCCGGGCCGTGTCGTCGTCCCCGAGGCGGCCGAGGCCGGTGAAGGCCCACCGGTGCTCGGGTGGCGCACCCGCCTCGAGCCATAGCTCGAACAGGGCCCAGCCGAGCGCGGCGAGCTGCCTGCGATCGACCGCGTCGCGCAGCGCCCCCAGCTCGACGCCGTCGCGCAGGGCGATCGCCAGCCCGGTCAGCGCGGCGCGCGGCACCACCGTGCCGTCGCGCAAGGTGAGGGCGGGCAGGAGCGCCGGCTTCCAGAACCCGGGCAGCTGAGGACCCGACGGCGGCGCGGCCGACAGTCCGGTCGGCAGGTTGACCGGCGGCGCGACCGGCGCGCCCGCGGCGTCGTCGGCGGCGGCCGCCGCCACCCGCTCGAGCTGGGCTCGGAGCGCCGCCGCCGGACCGCGGCGTTGGGCCCGGACCAGGGGCAACGCCAGCGACGGTGCCGCAAACAGGAGCTCGCGCGCGAGCGGCCGCGGGTCGTCCTGGCGGCTGCCGTACCACTCCTCGGCGGCGGTGAGGACCTCGAGCGCGGCCTGGGCCACCGCGGGCTGGGCCGGCGCGCAGCGCAGGATCTCGAGCGCCGGCCGGACGCGGGGCCACCGCTCGACGCGCGCCAGCGCCCGCGTCAGCGCCGTCAGCGGCGCCACGCCCGCGGCCCCGAAGCGGTCGAGGAGCGAGGCCAGCGGGGTCGGCTGCAGGGTCCTCGGCCAGCGGGCCTCGTGGTCGAACAGCTCGACGGCGTTCCGATCGAGGCCCTCGAGGTAGGCCGCCACCGTCGCCGGGTCGGTGGCGGCCAGCAGCGCGGCGGTCGAGAACACCGCCGGCGCCCGGCCCGCTGCCCGCAGGTCGGCATCGATCCACTCCGGGACCAGCAGCACCGAGGCGAGCGCGCCGCGCACCATCGGCGAGCCGCTGGCGCGGAGCTGCTCGGCGCGCCGGCGCGCCTCGGCGCGTCCGCCCTCGTCGAGGCCGAGCCAGTGGCCGCGCAGCGTGGCGAGCAGCTCGGGATCGAGCACGCGATCGAGGGTGCGCGCCGGCCGGAGTAGCCGGCGGGCGCGATCCTCGCGCACGACGTGCCGCTCGCCGAGCGTGCCGGCGTAGCTGGCCAGCGCGAGGCCCAGCCCGCCACTCGCGACCAGCAGGTCGACGACGTGGGCGAGCGCCGTCGCGCGTACCGGCACCTCCGTCCCGAGCAGGGTGAGGAGCAACGCGCCCAGCTCCGCGTCGATGGCGGGCGCGGTTCGCGCGGCCATCGCCGCCAGCACGCGGCGCACGGCGTCGCGGGACGTCGCGTCCCCGCCCTGCAGCCCGCGCCTCAACGAGTCCTTCACGTGGTTGCCATGGGCGACGACGTCCTGCTTGACCGCGACGAACGCCGCGGCGAGCGCGGGCGCGCGCCGCGGCTCGACGGCCATCGCCCTGGACTCGGCCCCCAGCCGCCGGCGCGCCGCCGGAGTCCAGGTCACCGCGTCCGCGGCCGCCGCGTTCGCCTTGCCGGCCCGCGCGGTGGTGGGTGTCGGCGCCGCGACCGCGCGCGCGGTGGGCTGCGCCGCGGCCTTCACCGGCCTGCGGGCCTTCGCCGTGCTCGCGCTCGCCGCCCTCGCCGGTCGCTTCGCGGTCGCGGCGGCGACCGGTCGGCGCGCGGCCGTCGGCGGCGGTTGGCCGCCGGCCAGCCGGTACCCCTTGCGCAGCTTCTCGCCGACGAGCCGGTCGCGCTCGGCCCGCGCGGCGTCGGCGGTCGCGAACGACTTGGTCGTCCCTTGCCCCGCCGTCCCGATCCGCCCCCAGGTGGTGACGAGCTGTGCGCCGCGGGCCTCGATCGCCCAGAACTTGTTCGACGTGCCCTCCGCGTACTCGTAGCGCTGCATGATCCCAGGCTAGGGGACCTCGCGCTCGACCGGTGATCGCGCCGCCGAGAATCGTCGGGGGCGCCGGTCGCGGATCCGACGGCCGTGTGCGACCGAGTCGGCGCAGCGCCGTCGTGTGGTCCGGCTCAGGGCGCGTAGCCGGACCACAGCGCCTGGACCGTGCAGCCGCCCTCCAGCAGGCCGATCGCGAACTGCTCGTTGGGCGCGGCCAGGTTGCGAGGCGTGATGCCGCCCGGCAGGTGGAGGGTGGCCACCGGGTGCTCGTCGTCGACGCGCCAGAGGAGGACGATGCGCACGCCGGCGCCGTGATCGACGGACTCGGCGAGCTGGACCACGCAGCTCCCGCCGGGGACGACCTTCGAGAAGGTGAGGTCGGTGAGGATCGTCCCCGCCGGCAGCTCGCTGAGCCCGAGCTGGCTCAGGTACACCGCGTCCCACCGTACCTGTCGCCGCGCGACCTCGACCGTGCCGCGGACGTCCTGCACCGCCGGCTGGTTCGCGATCGTCACCGCGCCCGTGATCGGCAGGGCCTGGGCGGCGCCGGCGATGGTCACCGACGGCGTGCCGGCGAGCGTGACCTGCGGCGTGCCGGCCAGGGTCACCGGCGGCAGCGCGCTCACCGCGACGCTGGCGCCCGGCGCGATCGCGACCGGCGCGGCGACCGCGACGGACCACGGCCCGGCCTGGGTCGCGGCGACCGTGCCGCCGCTGACCGCCACCGTGCCCTCGACGGCGAGGCTGGCGTTGTTGACCCGCACGTTCCAGGCGCCGCCCTGGTTGGCGGTCACCGAGCCGGCCACGGCGGTGGTGCCGACCGCCTGGCTCATCACCGGATTGGCGGCGGTGTTGGCGACCACCACCGGCACGCCGGCGACCAGCGGCGCGGCCTCGGTGGTCGGCGCGGGCGGCGCGCTGGGCCCGTCGGGGCCATCGCCGCTGTCACAGCCGGCGGCGGCGAGGGTGGCGAAGGCGAGGGCGCGGGCGACGAAGCTCGATCTCATCGGTGACTCCTTGGTGCGCCGAGCGCCCCTGCGCCCCGCGTCGCCGGCCGCGTTTGCAGAGGCCGTGCCGCAAGGCGCGGCCACGGATCCCGCGCACCTGGCGCGGGGGCGCCGCCCGTGTGCGCCGGCGCGTGTCATCCGCGTGTGTCACTCGTGTCAGCGGGGGCTCGACGCCGTCGGGCCGGGATCGGGCGCGGTCACGGGCGCCGACTCGTGGTTGAATGGGGCGTGGAGCCCGGCGAGACGCTGACCGACGACGCGGACGACGGCGCCGTCGCCGCGCGCCGACCCGCGGTGCTGGTGATCGCCGGCGCGGGCCGGCCGGTCCTGCACGTCCTGCCGGTGCCGGCGCGGGGTGGGCGCGTGACCCTCGGGCGCGAGCTGATGGTGGCCGGCGGGGTGATCGCGCTCGACGATCCGCGCGCGTCGCGGCCGCACGTCGAGGTCGCGCGCAGCGCCGGCCGGTGGATCGTGCGCGACCTCGGCAGCCACAACGGCACGTTCGTCGATGGCGCGCGGGTCGACGGCGAGATCACGGTCGACGACGGCGCGCTGGTCCGGGCCGGCGGCTCGCTGTTCCTGCTGGTCGCCGACCACGACGTCGACGGCGATCCCGCCATCGCTGTCGACCGCGACTTCGTCATCGGTCCGCGCACCCGCGCCGCGCTCGACGCGGTGCGCCGCCACGCGACCGCGCCGACCTTGCTGGTCGTCGGCGAGAGCGGCACCGGCAAGGAGCGCCTCGCCCGCGCCTATCACCAGCACGGGCCGCGGGCGGGCGGTCCGTTCGTCGCCGTCAACTGCGCGACCATCCCCGCCACGATCGCCGAGCGCGCGCTGTTCGGCTCGCGGCGGGGCGCCTACTCGGGCGCCGAGGACGCGCCCGGGTACGTCCAGGCCGCCGACGGTGGCACCCTGTTCCTCGACGAGCTGGGTGAGCTGCCGCTCGAGCTGCAGGCGAAGCTCCTCCGCGTCCTCGAGAGCCGCGAGGTCTGGCCGGTCGGTGCGACCCGCGGCACCGCCGTCGACCTCGGGGTGGTCGCGGCCACTCACCGCAACCTGCGGGCGGAGGTCGCGGCCGGGCGCTTCCGCGACGATCTCTACTTCCGCGTCACCAAGCCGGTGGTCCAGGTGGCGGCGCTGCGCGAGCGGCGCGAGGAGATCCCGACGCTCGCCGCGCGCGCGGCGTCGTCGGTGGCGCCGGCGCTCGCCCTCCACCCGCGGCTGATCGAGGCGCTGTGCTTGCGGCCGTGGCCGGGCAACGCGCGCGAGCTGCTGCACGAGGTGCGGGCGGCGGCCTCGCTCGCCGTCGCCGCCGGCGCGGACACGGTGCGGCTCGAGCACCTCGCCGACGACGCCGGTCGCGCCTTCGCCGGTGCCGAGGCCAGGGCCGCGGCTCCCACCGACGAGCGCGAGCGGCTGGTCGCCGTCGTCGCCGCCGCGGGCGGCAACCTGTCGGCCGCGGCGCGAACGCTCGGCCTGCACCGCACGCAGCTCTACCGCCTCCTCGATCGTCACGGCATCGGCCGCTGACCCCACGCTATAGTGGGCCGTGGCCAACCAGGGGCAGCGCGCCGCCGGCCTCGCCATCGACGCGACCGCGACGGCGACGGCGACGGCGACGGCGAGCGAGAGCGCCGCGCTCCCGGCGGACGGCGCGGTGACCGACGCGGCCGGCGAGCGCTACGCGTGGGGCGCCGAGATCGGGCGCGGCGGCGTGGGCGTGGTCCACGACGGTCTCGACCGGCGCCTCGGACGGACGGTCGCGATCAAGGAGCTGCTCACGCCGAGCCCGGGGGCCCGGGCCCGGTTCCGCCGCGAGGCGCGCATCACCGCGCGCCTCGAGCACCCCGGCATCGTCCCGCTCTACGATCAGGACTGGAGCGACGACGGCGAGCCGTTCCTGGTCATGCGGCGGGTCGGTGGGCGCTCGCTCGCGTCGGAGCTCGCCGCCCGCGCGACGGCGGCGGAGCGGCTCGCGCTGATCCCGACCATGCTCGCGGTCGCCGACACCATCGGGTACGCGCACAGCCGCGGGGTCATCCACCGCGACCTCAAGCCCGCCAACGTCCTGTGCGGCGACCACGGCACCGTGCTCGTCATCGACTGGGGGCTCGCCAAGGAGGTGCACGCCGACCGCGCCGGCGCCGATGGGCCCGACGGCGTCGACGGCGCGAGCGCGGACGACCCTGGCGAGCGCGACCCCCAGCTCACCTCGGTGGGATCGGTGATCGGCACGCCGGCGTACATGGCGCCGGAGCAGGCGTCCGGCGTCGAGGTCGACGAGCGCGCGGACGTCTACGCGCTCGGCGTGATGCTCGCCAACGTCCTGACCGGTGCCGCGCCGCAGCCGGCCAGCGGAGCGGACAGCGGCGAGCCGGCGGCCAGCGCCGCCTCGGTCCGCGCGCGCGCGCCGCACGCCCCGCGCGATCTGGTCGCGGTGGTCGAGCGGGCGATGGCCCGCGAGGCCGACGCCCGCTACGCCAACGCCGCGGAGCTCGCCCGCGACCTGCGGGCGTTCCTGCGCGGCGGGCTGGTGTCGACGTACCGCTACAGCCGACGGGAGCGCCTCCGCCGCTGGGTCAAGGCCCACCGCACCGCGCTGGTCATCGGCGGCGTGCTCGGCAGCGCGCTCCTCGTCACCGGCGCGCTGAGCGTCGTCCGCATCGCGGACGAGCGCAACCGCGCCCGCAGCGCGCTCGCCCTGGTCGACGCCCGCGACCGGGAGCGCGCGGTGGCCCACGCCGCCGCCGAGCTCGACCGCGATCCGACGGCGGCGGTGGCCTGGCTGAAGCAGGGCGGGCTGAAGGCGGCCGACGCGGCGCGGGTCCGTTCGCTGGCCGACCGCGCCGTCGCCCGCGGCGTGGCTCGCCACGTGTTCACGCTCGATGGCCGGGGCGTGCTGGTGGCGGCCGACGCGGCCTCGGTCCTGGTGACCGACGAAGGCGGCTCGGTGTGGACCTGGACCCCGACGGCGGATCGGCCGCGGCGCGTCGCCACCGGCCGACGCTCGGCGCGCGCGTTCGCGGTCGGTGACGGCTGGGGGCTGTGGGGCGACCGCGACGGGGTCGCGTGGCGGACCCGCATCGCCACCGGCGCGACCGAGGAGCTGGGCCGGGGGGCGTGGGTCCGCGACGGCGCGATCGGAGCGGACGGCTCGATGTGGTGGGTCGACGTCGACGGCAGCCTGCGCCGCTTCCGCGACGGGGTCGTCGAGGAGGTCGCCCGGACCGGCGGCGCGGTGGCCGACCTCGAGCTCGACGGCGACCGCTGGGCGGTGGGGCTCGAGAACGGCACCGTCGTGACCGGGGTGCGGGGTGGCGCCGCGAGGCGGGCGAGCGTCCACGACCGCGAGGTCTCGGCGATGCGGTTCGTCGGTGACGACCTGATCACGACCGCCGAGGACGGTCGGGTGATGGTGTGGGACCTGCGCCGCGACACCCAGCGCGAGCTCGGCCGTCACGCCGACTGGGTATCGGCGATCGCCGTCTCACCCGACGGGCGGCGGGTCGCGACCGGCAGCGGCGACGGCGACGTCCGGATCTGGTCGCTCGCTGGCGGGCCGCCGACGGTGCTGACCGGTCACCGCTCGCACGTCACCGCCCTGCTCTGGTCGGCGCGCGGGCTGGTCTCGGCCGAGCGCGACGGCATGATCCGCCTGTGGGGCGACACGCCCGACACCTTCGCCAGCTTCCAGGCCGGCGGTCGGGTGCGCCGGCTGGCCTGGCGCGGCGCCGATCTGGTGGGAGTCGTCGGCGACACGCTGCGGGTCTGGTCGGTGTTGCCGGTGCCCGCGCTCCACCTGCGCACCACGACCGCGTCGACCACCATCCTGGCCGCTGACCCGGCGGGGCGCTACGTCGCGATCGGCGCTCGCGACGGGACCTTCGCGGCGTGGGCGGTGGCCGACGGCCGGCCGGTCGTGAACCAGACCATGGCCGGCCCGGTCGTCGCCCTGCGGCTGTCGTCGCGCGGCGAGTTGATCGTCGCGACGAACCAGGAGGCCGAGATCTGGGACCTCGATGGCTCGCGACGGCTGGCGACGCTGCGCACGGGCAGCGGCACGACGGAGCCGACGCCATTCGACGACGGGCTCCGGGTGGCGTGGACCGACCACACGCGCGGTGCCGGCTTGATCACGGGCGCCGACGTGGCGCCGCGATGGTTCGCGATCGATGCCAACCCGGTGGCGCTGGCGATTCCTCGCGGACAGGACGCGGTGGTCGCGGCCGACAGGGCCGGGAACGTCGGGTGGTGGCCCCTCGACGGGCGGGTGCCGCGCTCGGTGGGCTCGACGAGGGAGCGCCTGGTCAGCCTCCTGGTCTCGCCGAGCGAGCGCTGGGTGGTGGGATCGCCGGTGGGCTCGGCGGCGCTGGTGTGGCCGCTGGCCGGAGGCGCGGCGCGCGCGCTCGCCGACACGCGCCGCACGAGCAGCGCGCCGGTCCTGACCGAGGACGACCGGCTCGCGGTCGGGGTCGGTCACGACCTCGTGCTGGTGGCGCTCGACGGCGCGCGGCCGACGTTGCGCTTCGTCGGCCACCTGGCCGCCGTGACCGACGTCGGCGTGTCCGCGGATGGCGCACGGCTCGTGACCGGCGACGAGGACGGGGAGGTTCGAGCGTGGCGGCGCGACACCGGCGCGAGCGTCGTGCTGGGGACCTGGGCCGGGGGCGTGCTGGTCGAGGCCATGGCCGGTGAGCGGACCGCGGTCGCGACCCGCGACGAGGTGCTGGTCTACGGCTCGGTCGCGGCGCGCGCGCCCTTGCCCCCCGGGCCGCTGCCCGGCGTGCTCGCCGGGCTGACCAGCGCCGTCATCGACGACGCGCTGGCGCCGCGATCGCCGCGCTGAGCGCGACCACGGCGAACCGCGGCCGCCGGGCTGGACGCGGCGCGCGAACCCGCGTCCGATGGGGCATGCAAGCCGTCGCGCGCGTGGTCGTGGTCGTGGTCGCAACCGTCGCCGGCTGTCGAGGTGGCGCGCGGGCCCGGCCGACGATCGCGCCGGCGCCGCTGACCGTGGTGGAGGCGGGACCGGCGCGGACCGAGGCGTGCGAGGCGACCTGCGCCGCGCGGTATCCGAGCGCGCCGGATCCGGACGGCTACCGGGCCTACTGCGCGGCGACCTGCGCGCCGGCCGAGGCGCCGAGCGCGACCTGCGCGGCCGGCTGCCGGGCCTCGCACGAGCCGGGCGCGTACCTCGACGACGACGGCGAGTACCATCGCTACGAGGACGAGCGCGACGACGCGCAGCGCGCGGCCGACGACGCGGCGTGCGACGCCGAATGCGCGACCGTGCCGGAGCTCGACGGCGCGACCCTGGCCGGGTGCGTCGACGCGTGCGTCGCCGCCGGCGGCAACGAGGGCGGTTGCCAGACCGACTGCGACCCCGATCCGTACGACACCTGCCGTTACCAGCCGTGCGACTGATCGCAGGCGCGCGATGCGACGGCGACGCGCGCGCGGTCAGCGGCGGACCAGCTCGGCGAGCAAGAGGCCGTGGAACGAGTCGCCGGCGCAGCGGTAGATCCAGCCGAGGTGGGTGCGGCACGCGCCGCAGCAGGCGAGCTGCCACGAGAAGCCGGGGAACCACGCGAACGCGGTCTCGGTCGGGCCGACGTACGCCAGGCCGGTCGCGACGGCGAAGCAGCCGAGGTGGTGGACGAAGCCGCCGGGGTTGACGAAGGTGTGCTCGTGGGCGCCGGCGACCGCGATGCGGTGATCGTCGTGGGTGATGCGCCGCGCGCAGGTGGCGCACACCAGATCGTGGCCTGGCTCGGCCACGCCCGCGTCGTCGACCGGGAGCTCGGCCGGCGCCACCGGCGGCGGCGCCGGCGCGGTGGGTTTCACGGCGATCGCGAGCACGTGGGTATGGTAGCGCGGGTCGGTGTCCGCTCGAGGACCGCTCCGGTGAGCGGCGCTGGCACGCGCGCCGCGATCAGGCCGCGCGGGCGAGGTTGCGGCGGACGACGATGACGCAGAAGGCGATGGCGGCGGCGCCGAGGACGAAGAAGACCAGGAACAGCGCGAGGCCCTGGCCGGCGTGGTGCGGGCCGGTGCGGAGCGCGGCCCGGCTGGCCTCGCGGGCGCCGGCCAGCGCCAGCACGAGCGCCGCGTCGCCGGCCAGGGCGAGGGCGAGCCCGGCGCCGACCCGGCCGACCAGGACCACGA
>Ga0075163_10009907_pt1 | contig 12482 bp, 2 predicted proteins | sample JI1023141ADNA_FD_71478 | JGI IMG/M metagenome (GOLD analysis project Ga0075163, IMG submission 71478) | Wastewater effluent complex algal communities from Wisconsin, to seasonally profile nutrient transformation and Carbon sequestration -... | ecosystem: Engineered > WWTP > Effluent > Algae...
CATCGAGATTCCGTCACGCCTGATCCTGTCGCCGTCGCAGAAAGGCCAGTGGCGCACACGACGCGACAACCTGCCTTGGGACTGCGTGCCTTCGCGGCACCCCGTTCCGCTGTGGACAGCCAGCCTCGAAGTCGACACCGCCAACCCACTTGTGCGTGCAGTTGCATCGCCCGACATGCGGCCCGAATTCGTGCGCTTCGGCCTAGAGCGAAGCCTTTTTGGCTACCAGCGGGACAAGAGCGGGACGGACGCGCTTCATTCACCCGTTGGCGCTGCGCCTCCCCGCGGCCCGCGGGCGCCATGGACTCTCGGCTTCGAGGAGAGCGACCCCAATACCAGCTCGATCGAGCAACTTTTCAAGACGACCCAGACCGTTCCTACCAACGTCAACCCGACCGAAAAGGATATCTGCGCCGACTCCGCAGCCGCGCGGGCATCGTTGGCAATTTCCTCGCCTTCAGCGGACTCTTCAGCGCAGCCATTGGCAAATAACGTGGATGCGTTCGTTAGTCTGCATCCCTTGCTCGAATATCTGTGTGCGAGACAAATTGATCGCAAAGGCTACGGCAAGAATGCTGTGTTCCGCTCAACGTTGGACGCTTACGATCGCCACGAGATCGTGCTGCTGAGTTCGGCCTGGGGAATGCCGGTGCGCGGTCGGCGCGAGAAAACCGGCCAGCTTCAGGCGCTACGCTTTTCCAGTCAGATCGAGCTACCCGAGGAATGGCGCCTACTCGATGCGCAGGCAGGCACCGCCGTCTATCGGCCGCGCGCACTGAAGGTACGGGAATTGGCGCTGACGGCACTTGGCGGAACGCTTCGCCACGACAGCGACTTCGTGCCGCCAGCCGCGGCGCGCCACATCATTCACGGCCCATTGTTCGATTCGATGTCGGTCGAACGCTGGCAGCACTGGACGGTGCTGGGCCGCGACGTGTTCGCCGAGGTGGTCTACAAGGGTTACCTCTTTCCGCTCGGTCATCGTGCTTCGCTGGTCAAACAGACGGAACGCATTTTCCTGCGCCCTGCCAAGACGTCGGAGCGGGACCCGGACACCCCGTTGCGCTGCTACCTGCGCCAGCGCATGTTCATCCGGGTGGCGCGGCCCGAAAAGGCGTTTCCCGCGTACGGCCAGCCGAATGGCGGGCGCATGTTTCCCGCGGGGGTGGTGCGCATGCTGACGCTCACCACACCGGACATCGTCGACCCCGCCGAGGACACCAAGGGGCGGGGCGCCGAGGACAACAAGGAGGAAGAGATTCCGACGCCGGCAGGGCGACTTTATGCAGACGAGGCGGGCCTAGTCTTCTGGCCGCGTACTGCGCGCCTCGCGGGTACCGAAGTCGTCTTCGACATGCAAGTCCAGGACGCGTCGACACGCGGCAAGCTGATCTTCGTCGACAACGTCGCTGTCAACCGGCCGGACCTGATGGAACGTCTCGTGCGCTATTACAACAAGCAGGAGTCGCCTGACATCACAAAGGATAACCAGCCATTCCTTCAATCCCCCGACCTTCACAAGCACCTGCGCACGTTCGATCTGCACGGCCAGTCGCTTCGATATTGCGACGAAATCAAACCCGGTAGTGCATCGCACAAGACGCTTTCCTGGACGGTCAAGGCCAGCGGCGGCGTCGGAGTCACCAACATTCCGCCCGGATCGAACGAGATTCCTTCGCCCGTCAACGACTTCGAAGGCCCGATCCAACTGTTTGACGATCCGCTGCTCGAAGGTGCCGACCAGCCGCCATTCTTCCCATCAATCGAGACGGCGCGCATCCGCATCGACCAGGTCGAGCGTCTTACGGGCGGAGGTCCGCAGATCGCGCTGGCGCAGTTCGAGGGCTGGTACGTGCAGAACGGATTCGCGCCGAACAAGCGAACGCAGGAGAGCGACGAGCTTGGCGTCTACTTGAACATCGTCAACAAGGTGACGATGGACATGGGAAGCAGCGGCGACCGAAGCGGCGGCGTGATGCGGCCGGGCGGTGAAGTGATCGCGCTCTCGCGCCACCGCGGACCGCTGACGGGCACCAGCAGTCGCATTAAAGCCGGCATCATCGGATCGATCGTCGGCAAGGATGGGTTCCCGCTAATGCTGCCAGAGGCGACGCCGCAAAAATTGCTTGGTGGTAAGGTCCCCAGCGACGCGTCGCGCCAGCGCGCCAAGCAGTCCTTCAACAAGTTCTTCGAAGGCGACAAGACCTTGAGCACGAAGATCCTTGGGCTTGTTTCTGTCAAAGACCTGGTCACCTACCTTGATGTCAAGAATGCGGCCAACGAACTTCCGCTTCTGAGGGAAGTCGTCGAGTACGGGATGAGCGGGGCGCAGGGGGCCGCCGAGGATCTGCGCACGAAAGTCGTTGCGCCGCTGTACCAACTAGTTCTCGATCTCGACCGCCAGTGGGGGGCGGCCGGAAAGCAGGCACAGGCGAAGTCGGATGGTTTCGTTAGCGGAATAGCTGACGTCTTCCCGGACGTGCACAACGCGCTGCAGGATCTGAAGAATGTGTTATCGGCGAGCTCTGCCAATACCGACGATGCCGCAGTCCTAGCCTCGTTGTCGGAGATCTACGAATGCGGCCGCCGCCTGATGGATGCCTGCGGTCGTATCGCAGCCAATCCGCTCGACCAACTGCACATTGCAGTAAAGAGAAAACTCGAGGGATTGAACACGCAGGTCGACACCTTCTACACCGCTGTCAGAGACCTGGATCTCGAGAAGCTGAAGAACGCGGTATCACTGACCGAATTCGATAAACGTCTGCTGGACGGTGCGTACGCGCGGCTTCACAAACTTGAAGACAAGCTGAAGGCATTCGAGAAGGAGTTGGACAAGGAGGAGACCGTAGCTCTAGATCGTGTTGTGGCTGTTCGCAAGGTGTTCGAAGGCGCATGGGCTCAACTGACTAAGCTTCTGCAAGACACCGTTGACGGGGCAACGTCTGCAACAGTTATCGAGACGCCGTTCGCGCAGGCACAGAAGATATTCCTGTCCCAGCTGATGACACTCGATACCGCACTCAAGACGGCGCGCCCCCAGTTGAATGACATCAAGGTCAAATCGAAAGACGCTGCAATCGCCCTGCGGGGCCTCACTGCGGCCATGGACGTTGTGCAGCGGCGTACGGCCGAGGGGGTCACTGAACTGAGATCTCCTGTCGTGCTTGCGCAGTCGGAATACCAGCGCGGGTTGACGAGCCTGACCACGCTGCTGCGTTTTTCCACGCTGCTTCGAGGAGTGGCCGGCAACCCCCAGTCACTGCTCACCCAGGTGTCGCAATTACTATTCGACTACCTGATGCTGCAGGTCGGCCCCCGGCTGCCGAACTTTCCGCCGCTCGACGAGGCTAGGGGAGTTATTTCTAAGGTTCTCGAGCCCATCAAGGATAGCGCAAAGGAAACGCTCAAACGGGTCGTCAGTACTGAACTTGTATTCCCTGAGGAATTGCCCTACCTGACAAAGAAGGACGCTCTCGATGCGGGCAAGTGGCCGATCACGGGCCAAGGCGATACGTTGGTCGACAAGCTGCACTTGGTGGCCATCGGGGCACACGTGGCCCTGACAGATTCCAAACTGAAAGACCCGAAGTTCGATCCTGTACGCGAACAGCTTGCAGGCCTGGGCAAGACCGCCCTTGCGGCCCAGAAGGACCTTCATCGCGCAGCCCTCGGCGTACAACTTCTTACCGAAGGACTCACCGGACTCGACGAGACCCGCATTCATGTATCCATGCAACGGATCGATTCTGCGTTCCGCGAGTTGCAGAAGCTCGGCGAGTCCGCGGTGGACGCGATTGTCCGCTTGCGAAACGACCTGCTCGCGGTTTCGCTCGAAGATGTCCAGAAGGAACTCAAGCAGCCTGTGCAGGTGGCGTTTCTCTCGATTCTCGGTTGGTTCGGCGATCTCACTGCAGCGGCTAAATCGCGCCTGCCCGGCAACGAAAACTTGAAGCCTCTGGTGGCGCCTTGGCAGAGCCTGTTGATCGAATACGGTCAAGCCATCTCCGAGGCTCGGGCGTTTATCGACAAAGACCCCATCGACAAATGGCGAAAAGAACCGTCCCGCCTAGTCCCCGTCCTGCGCAATCCGATCGACGTCGCCGAGAACACTGGTGCGCAGGCAGTCTTCATGCTGCAACGCGTGGTGGTCGACCAGGTGATGGACTGGGTTGCCGGACTCGTCGAACCTGCTGATACGGTCGTCCCGGAACTGATGACGGCCTTTCGTCCGCTGATCGTTCTTCTGGAGAAGGCCTACACCGAACTGAACGCCGCGCGGGAGAATGTCTTTAAAGCTGCTGGAGAGACGGCCGGGCAGTTGCTCACTGGGGCGTTGCTGGTCCGAGTCGACCGGAACGTCCTCTTTGTACCAGGCGAACTGCCCAAAGAAGCCGAAACCGACGGCAGCCGATTCAACAGGGACCAACTGCACTGGGATGTGCAGTCGATGCGGAACCTGCTCAAATTTGTCGATGGCAAGTTACCGAGTTCGGTTCGCGGTCAGGCGCTGAACTTCATGGAATACCTGGCAACCGGCTGGCGAACCGGCCAGTCCACGCCCTTGCGCATTGTCGCCCAGTTCAAGCGCATTTCTTTGGAGGAAATCCGGGCCAGGCTGCTGGCCCTGATCAACTTCGGCGCGATCCGTGAAGAGATCGAGGAGCGCATCAAGCTGCTCATCCCCTCAGCGATGACGATGTCGTACGACTTCTCGACGACGATGTCGGCGGACGCTGAAAAGGCGACCGCCGGCGTGTTTCGACCGAAAGAAGGCTGTGCGCTTAGCGTGCGAACACGCGCCCGAGTCGACCTGTTAAAGCCCAACGCGCCGACCTTCCTGTCGATCGGTGAGTTGGGCGCCTTCGACATCCGGCTGTTGGGTAGTTTCGACGCCGTCACTCTGCACTTCAAGGGCGTGCGCTTCACCTCTCGCGGCGGCGCGCCCGAATGCGACCTACAGTACGACGGCTTCACAATCGGCAAGGAGATGGAGTACCTGAGCCAGTTGACGCCGTTTTTCGGCTCCAAGGCGGGCAGCGGGTTCTACCTGCAGCCGCTCAGCAGCGGCCTCGGCCTGGAGGCCGGCTATGGGCTCAACCTCGGTACCTTCAACGTCGGCAACTTGGCCATCTTCAATGTCTCGCTCAACGCCGCAGCCCGCCTGCCCTTCGACAATCGCGGCGCCACCTTCGTGGCTTCGCTATCGCGACGCGATTCGCCCTTCACGATCGCGATCGCACCCTACGGAGGCAGCGGCTTTTTCGCGCTGGAGGCGGACACCACGGGCATCGTCGGATTCGAAGCCTCGTTCGAATACGGTGGCGCCGGCGCCTTCGAGTACGGCCCGCTGACCGGTCAGGGCCGCCTGATGGTAGGCGCGTACGTCCGCAGCCGACGTGACCACACCGAGATCTTCGCCACGTTCTACGTCGGCGGCTCGGCCTCGATCTGGATCTTCAACTTCGGCGCGTCGCTGTATGTCAGCGCGAAGCAGGAGGGCAAACAGATGAAGGGTTCGGCCACCTACACGTTTTCGTTCTCAATGGGCATCGTTGACTACGACTACAGGGTCGGCGTCAACGTGACGCTCACTCTCGACGGTAGCAATGGCGAGAAATCGCAAGAGCAGGCAGACAAGGAGGTTGCCGGCGAGGCGAGCCAGTACCCGGACGAGACACATCCCATCCGACTCGCCTCGCTCGAGACAGTAGGAATCCGAGGCGACATAGTCAGTGATGTCGCTGCGCACCCCGTATCAATGATGGCCGCCGCCGCAACGATTGCAACCGTAGGCAAGCAGAAGACCAGCGTCAGAAGGCCGCCCACCTCGGCGAAGCGGCGCATCGCGACTAAATGCCAGACGCAATCCTGGACGACCTACTCGAACTATTTTGACCAGGACCTGGCAAAGAAGGTCCTGAAGAAAGGCTACTGATATGGCAGATCGCGGCATCTACAAGGTCATTCCCTCCGGCGTCACCGAGGGCGGCAAGCTGCGCGCGACGATCATGCTGTCGCCGCAGGTCTCGCAAAGCGAGGATCTAGCGACACTACCGAGCCAACTGGTTACGCACTGGCGGGACAAGCGGAATTGGGAGATGCAGTTACGGGTAGTCAGCGTATGGGTAACCGGCGGATCCTGCGTCGTCCCACCCGCCGGCGCCCTCAAGCACTCGCCGGAGTGCATCGCACGGTCCCTTGCAGGCAAGGCAGCCTGGGGCTCTAAGGAAGAGCTCGGTTGGCTCGACAAGCTCTGGACTAGCAGCATGGTGCGAGCTGCAAAAAAGCCATCTGAAATCTCGGACATTCCATCGGAAGTCTGGAAAAAGCTCGACGAGCTACTAAAGGCGTCGAATGGCAGCACGGGCTTGCAAGCCGGAAGCGGGTTGTGCAAAGCGCCGTCGCCGGAAGGTGCTGCGTCCGCCACGGCTTCGGCAACGCCCGCTCCACCGCCTTCCGAAGCGAAGCAATCGCCTGCTACTTACGTGCAGACCATCTTGCCGTCGCGTCAAAGCGATCTCGCGCTGCTGCTGGAAAGTGAACGCGCGTTGGAGATCTGCACCACCGCCCGCTGGGCAGGCGGCGACTACGCTGCGTGCCGCGCAGAGGAAGAAGCCTGTCGATTGAAGCTGGAGCAGAGCGCTTCGCAACCGCCGGTCACTACCAGCGGCACCGGCACCACGAAGGCGTACGTCGATCCGACCGATGCCGACCAGAAGACGCTTCGCGAACAGGTACAGCAACGGTTCGACTGTGCAAAGAAAAGCGTGCTGGACCTGTATGACTGCAGGCCCGATCCCGATCCCAGGCCGGCGCTGGCGCCGTGGTTGATCGAGTCCGCCGCCGTCGCAGCCGGTCGTTCGGCGGTCACAGGAAAGATTGCCGGCGCGGCACGCTCGCACCGCGATGCAAACCAAATCGAAGCCGATAAGAAAGTTGAGAATCCCCGCGAAGCTGATCTAGAGAAAAGCGTCGCCCAGCGCTACTTCGCGATCCAAGGCTCGCCGGCCCTGTCGCGGCTGTTCGGTCTGACGGTCGACCTGGAAATCGAACCCAAGGACTTGAACAATGCATTGGGGCTGGAAGAAAGAGCAAACGACCCAGCCACCGTCGTGCACCTGCTAATCGGCGTCAACTTAAATGACGGCGGTTCGAAGCCGGTCTTCACGCTGGCGCGCTATCGCCCTGCCTGTGACAAGCACTTCATGCCGGCCAGCCGCCTCGAACTGCACTGGCCTGACAGGAATTCGCTCCACCCGCAGACATCCCAGCACGAAGGCGTTCTTGTTCTCGGCCAGAAACTCGAAACGGCCACAAAGGAGCAGCTCGGCCGCTTCGTGCTGACCAGCCTGGATGTGCCACGCGCCACCAACGGCGCACTCGACCGGATCGGCGTACCGCCAACGAAAGAGACGAACCAGCACATGCTCGCCAGTCAGCAGGCCCGGGATGCCAAGAAAGCGGGCAAACCGGAAGAGGAAGTGAAGCCGGACAGCAAGGAACCACTGCTTGCGAGCATGCCAACACGCTGGGCACGAAAGACGCATTCGACAGCCGGCCTCGTGCTGCTCGACCGTGGGCGCGCCGAGCAGTCCCTGCAGCAGTTCGCCGCGCGCACGGTGCACGGCAATCGGCCCGATTGTATCCTGCTGGATTCCAACGACCTGCTGATTGGTTATCGCCTCGATGTCGGCGTCCCCTTCGCGGCGGACAGGCCTGGCGATTTCGCTTGGCGCAGCCTGATGGCCCGCAATATCCAGCACGGCAATGGTGGCCCGCATGCGGCATATGTCTCGACGAAAGTGCCACTGCTGATGGGGGGGTCGGCCAAGCAGATTTCGCCCTGGCAGCGCACACTCGACGATGCACTGCTCAGTCTCCCGGCACGCCTAGTCGATGCCCCGAAGGAGGGAGAACCCAATTCCAAGGACGCCTACGTCGAGGAGGTAGTGGCGGTATGGACCGGCGAGCCGATGGCGGCGCTGTGCGCTGCCGAAGAGAAGGACAAGGAACGCGAAGCCGAAGTCGGCGCCGGCGAAGTTGTCAGTCTGCCGCCGGCCAACGATAGGAGCGACCGCGTGCCGCCTCCGCTGCGCTTCGGCTGGCCTTATCGGGTCGGCATGCGCGCCGTATATGCTGGCGGGATCTCTTTGTCCGTGCAGCAGGCGAAGAACTTGTATGACGGTACATCGGCATGCAACAGCGCGAGCAGGAACACACTGGCCCTGCCCGCTCGCGACGACGTTAGGTCCGGCATCCGCCGATTCCTGCGCCACGAGCGGATCGCCTCACCCTTCCTGTTGATTCACGTGGACATTGCCTCCCACCGCAGCACGAAGATGGGTTACGAGCGCTCCGCCCATGCAATCGTGCGCAGCACCCCCGGCGAACCTAAATCGGAATACGCAGAACCCCGTGAAACGTGGCGCATTTTCGTGCCGCCCTCGGTCGAAATGCATTTCGCGGCCATGCACGGAGTGTTTGACGGGATGACACAGCCCAAGGAAGGACTGCTCCACATGCGCTTCGATGCGAAGAATGGCGGCTTTCCCTGCATCACCGCGAAGTCTGTCGAGGGCATCAACGGAGAGACCTTCTTCGGGGAACGAACAATCTCGTACGACCAAGAAAAACGCGGCGACGCAGTGTACATAGAGAAAACTGCGCCGAGGCCCCGCCCCTATTTCCCCGATCCAGCGGCAGGCCGGTGGGCCGTCGCCGTGCGATACGCTGGGACGAATACCTACCTGGAAGGGCCTTCGGTCACGAAGCCGTTCCGCAAATCCATCGAAAACTACCCCGATTGCAGGCCGTTGGTGCTACGCATCGTGCGCGAGGCTTCACCGCAGCGTCAGAACGCAAACCCGACGTTGCAGCAGGTGGTGTCGGTGGCCCCTGGCGTAAGCGGCCACGTCAAAGGCGGCGTCGAAATGGTACTGAAACTCGCGCCCGGTGAAGACTTTGAAGTGGACGTATGGTGCATCCCGGAAGCCGAAGAACTGCAGGAGCTCTTTGCGCCGCTCGAAAGCATCGCCGCGCTCGCCCTTTTGAACTCGCGGCCCACCCAATCGATAGACAACTTGATGGTCGGGCTCGAGGCGATGCTGCCTCGGGCGATGGTCGACATCGTGGTCAAGTACCTGAGAGCTTGCGGTTGCTTGCCTGGGTCGGACAAGCTGAGGGAGCTGCCGTTGAACGACGGCATTTGCGGTTTGGACGCGCCCGGTCGAGAAATCCGCAAAGCGATTGCTGCCGCCTTTTACGAAACCTTGTGCAGCCGGCCCATCAACGAGATCGCTGCGGTGCAGTCGCTTCGCGTGACGCACGTGACCTCGCAACCGGTGCGTCTCCCGGCATTCGAAGCAATCGATTCAGATCGTCGTTTTCGAATATGTAGGCCGCTGCATGCTGCGGCATTGACAGCTTCCAAAGACGCCGACGCAAGCGCGGCATCGGTGGCGGTGTCCGCCCCTGTGACAGCCAGTACGCCAGCGGCCTCGTCCACACCGACCTCACCCAATGGCAACGCTGCCGACGGCGATACGAAACAAGACGCGAAGTACGACAAGAGCACGCCCAACGTCATCGAATACATCCTGATGGGCAGTGTGCATGTCGACCTGGGCACAACAGGTGCCATCGAGTTCCGCGCACTGGCTACCTGCCCGACCACGTCTGCCTTCGATGACCCGCGTCGCGGGCGGACGGCGCGCGACCGGCGCAATGCTGCTTGGCCAAAGTCGGAGCGGGTAAATCTGCCCACCGAAGCCGTGTTTGGCTTCGACGTCTGCACTGATGGCAAGGTTAAGCTTCCGATGCGCGAGATCACGTTGCTCCAAATCGAAGACTTGGCACAGCCGACACCGAGTCTGCGGGCCGCGTCTTCGGACGGCCTGTGGCGTCTCAACATGGAAGACCTGACCCCTGGTATTTCTCTCGCCGGTTGGGGACGTGTCACATCCCGGCATGTATTTCCTGACCGCAAGGCGCGGCGGCTCCGAGTGCGCATGATCCCGCGAACTCGCCACGAAGAGCTGATGCGCACTGGAAACGGCGTGGCCCGATTCGCCGAGTGGTTACGCCCGGGAGAAGAACCCCAAGCACCAAAGGATCCGGGGGACGAATCTGCTGTCGAGATTTGGCTGCCCGCCGGCATCCGGCCGTCCGAGCCTATCGGAAAGACCCCGATTCCTGCATTCGATTGGGAGGACCTTGGAACCACTGTCACTAGAAAGACGGTGATTCGCATCCCGCTTGGGCGGGGGTGGTTCTCATCCGGCGAGGGTGAACGCCTGGGAATCGTCGTCTGGCCGCCAGGAGCGCTCGATTCCGCGGCTACGATCTCGCGTCAAGGCAAACCTGCGCCAGCCAGGCGCCAAGTGCCATTGCCCCAGTTCATGGACGAAGACCTAGGCCCAGGCGGAAAGTTCGTAACACGTTGGGGCAGCGACCCTACGCGACCTATCGACAGCGACGCGCGTGTAAACCCTGATCTGCCGGGTTTTCTCGACCCGTCGGCATTCAGGGACATATCGACGCGATCCGGCGCCCGGTTTAATGTCGAACTGGTCCCGTACGTTCACATGCCCGTGCGAAGGGACGCCACCACCAATTCGGAGAATCCGCCGGTCACGATGGCAGTTTCGCTAGTGACCTACGAGCCCCTGTTCGACATTGAGACCGAACAGTGGTATGTGGACGTCGCACTCGACCATCCGTTCGAAGCCCAGCCTTTCGTACGGCTAGGGTTGGTGCGCTACCAACAGCATGCGCCCGAAGACTTGCAGGTCTCCTTCCCGACCGTGCAGTGGGTGCAGATGCTACCGGAACGCAGCGCGTGGATGTTTACGGAAAACGAGGGCAAGGAAACAAGCACATGGCTCGCGGTCGAGGGTCTGGGGCCAGTGGATGTCTCCACCGATGCAGCCAACTGCTTCGTCGGAACCCGGATGCTGGCCCGAGTTGTTACCGAATACCAGAACGACGCAGGTACTGCCTGTCGCCGTGTAACTCCTTCGCGAGACATGACGGCCGAGCGCAAGAATTCCGACCATCCCGCCGGGGCCCCGTATAGGGGCCCACGCTGGCGGTGGACGCTGAAGATCGACGTGGACGAACTCGATAGAGATAGCAAGGACTTGGGTGAGGTCAGTCACTACGTCTACATCGAAGAGCGCGAAGCCTACCTGCCCGCCACCTATGCGAAAGAGCCGGTCTCCGCCGAGGTTGCCGCCGGGAAGCTCGATCCGTGCGAGCACGTGGAAAGCGGCCCGCGCTTCTCAGTACGCCTGCCGCTGCAGCGACCCCGGCCACTCAAGAGATGATAACGGCCAGGCCTACGCGTGCTATGGATCGTTACCTAGTGCTGATTTGCGGCTGCGTTTCGCCGAACGCGAAATGATGGTGAGGAATCGAGTCCTAGTTTGCAACCGAAACACTTTATACCAACGATGGAGAATCTTGATGAGACCTGCTCGTAGACTGCTTTGGGCCGCAACACTCTGCGCGATTACTCAAATTGCACATGCACAGCTAGGTGGCTTCAAGTGCCCACTTGATGGACAACCGCCTGTTCGACAGGGTGATTCGGAGGCTTCAGAGGGCGGGCGCTTCAACAGTAAGCGCGGTGCTGATCATATTCACGGTGCGCTAGACCTCAACAGCAAGGAAGGTGTACCAGTAAAAGCTGCGCTGAGTGGCAAAGTAGGTGTGGCCAATGCTGCTTGGGGCGCAATGGGCGGCACCGTGATCATCGATCACAATGAAGGGGCGTACACGATCTACGGGCATTTGGCCTCGGTTACAGTAAAGGAAGGTGCAACCGTAAAGGTCGGTGACAAGGTTGGGACGGTGGGTTACACGGGCAATGCGTCCGCCTTGAAGGCGAAGGGGCTCCCACCGCATCTTCACTTTGCGCTCGTTCAAGCAGGTCAAACTGGTCTGGCTGATGCCGGGAAGCCTCTGCGCAAGATGAAGGACTGGGGCGACATGTGGAAAAAGGAACTGGATGCGCAACTCACTGGGTTCGTGAATCCAGTCCTATTCATGGGTGCGGAAAACTGCTGGACAGGGAGTACGACGACCGGAGCCCCTGGGGAGAAATGACAATGGGCACCTTACCAAGCCGCATGGGAACCTACTGACGGATTCGCGCGTCCTTTTCGCCCGCATCAAGCCTCATCTGGCCTGACAAAGGGGACAGCTGTGCTGGCAACGAGAAGATTTCGATAGGGCATGCGCCGATCGCATCGCACGCGCCGAGGCTGGTAATTGGCGATCGACCGTTAAGCGTCGAACATCAGCTACCCCGTGTGATGGGTCACTTGACCGACCGCCTAGGGTCGAGAGCGTGAGTTCGGCATCCGGAAAACCTGCCCTTCGATGTCATGCGTAAGCGTCCAACCGGCCCACCTTGCGCGGGTTGGCGTTGATGATGAGCATGGTGTCCACGCAAATCAGGTGGACACATGTACGCGAAT
>Ga0075163_10009908_pt1 | contig 12482 bp, 12 predicted proteins | sample JI1023141ADNA_FD_71478 | JGI IMG/M metagenome (GOLD analysis project Ga0075163, IMG submission 71478) | Wastewater effluent complex algal communities from Wisconsin, to seasonally profile nutrient transformation and Carbon sequestration -... | ecosystem: Engineered > WWTP > Effluent > Algae...
GCGGATGTGCCAGTTTTGGACATTGAATTTCCCGCCTCGCACACGAAGTTTCGTGAATCCGATGTGTCCAACATGAGGGACAAGGTGTGTCGTGTGTTGCCCTCTTACGAGGGGATGGAGATTCGAGTATTGTTGGTTACACCAAATTTTTCGAGTTTTGATGCTGAGCGTTCGTTTCTTAATCTTATCAAGATGATAAATCCAGACAGCATCAATATTGAAGTTGATAGAAAACCCCACGTTCCAACAGACTTGTATTTTTCGTGGATTGGGGAGGATGAAATAAAACTACGAAGCCTGTGTTTCCAGCCATACAATGGGCGTGATGAATATGTTTCGTCGCTCGCGAAGTTTCTAAAGGGGTCGAGGCTTGAACACGTTGTTTTGAGGGGGGTGAGATCCCATATCGACGAGGTGGTGGGGAATCTTCCGGCGTCCATTGTCGAACTTGGGTTGGAGACCTGTTTTCTGCCCACGGAGGGAGTGTTGTCCTTGGGAGATCTTTTGGCTGATGGGAATGGAAGAAAAATACGGATATTGAGTTTATTCGGGTGTAGCGCGGCCGATTTGTCGTTTTTGCCTCGAGTGTTTGAGCAGTGTAGAAGCTTGGTCGAGTTGAATTTGCAACACGTTCATGTTCATGGGAGACATGATTATAGACACATATCATGCGCGGCATTGTTTGATAATCCTTCCCTGAACCATTTAACAATGTATGGAGCGTGGGTAACAAAAGAGGATAAAAAGGCAAATCGATTCTGCTCTAGCGCGGTGCGAAAAACGGTAAGGTGTATCTTAGCTTTTTCTTCGAGGTATGTGTCTCGTCTTGGGAGCAGATGCGTTGCGAAAAGGCTGTTTCGTGACGTCGATCGTTTGGTGTTTTCGTTTTTATGTTGATAAAAAGAGATGCTCACAATCGCTACTGCATTGTTGTGTCTTAAGATGGAGAACGAACTTGTTTCGTTTTCGCGAATGGGAGGCGAGCTTGTTTCGTTTTCGCGAATGATTCATCATTTTGAAGGTCGCGATTGCGTAAACATAAATTCGTACCGTGTTAAGACACCCAAGGAGGGGTTGGGGGAGAATGATATTCGACTTATTGTTAGTGAAATGGATAGTCGAGCGCGAGATGTATCGACTGAGGAAGAGGTGATTGTTTCTTTGATGCAGTTTTGTAGTGAATCCGCGGAGCGATTGTTTATGAAACTCCTTGTTGATCGAAACGTAGAGCGCCTTTGTTTGTTTTTTGATTGGGAGGACTTTTATGTTCACCCAAACGAGTATTTTAGGTTGATTGCGTCATCAACATCATTTCAGTTTTTGCACATAAGGGCGTCTAAAAACCCGAGTGTCAAAAAAGGGTTAGTGGATTGGGTGTCGAGTATGAGATTGCGTCGCTTGTGGTTGGATGGAATGTGGAGTTTTGTTCCGAAAATCACAAGCTTGTTGACTCCAACTATTAGTGTGTTGGAGTTGACGAATTGTTTCGGTTTGTCGAGCGACAATTCCGTGCACGAGCTCGTGAGAAGTTTGTGGGGTGGTTCTGGTCGACAGTTGCATACCCTAAATTTGTCCAGAAACAGTTTCCAAGATTTGTCGTTTATACCAAGTCTTTTTGGAGCTTGTCGGCGACTGACTCGTCTCGACTTAACCCGTTCTGACATCAAAGATGTATCTGGTAGGCCTCAGTTATTTTGCATCGAGGCATACGACCATTCTTTCCTAAAATGGATTGACGTTAGCGATACCAAATACTCAAGCATAAATGCGGCGATCCGAGTGTTTTTGAAAAACAGTCCTGAAAAAGCTGCGATCAAACGCATGCTTGCTTTCGTTTCAAGGCGCATTTCAAGAGTATCGACAAAGAGCGCGATGCGACGGCTCTTTTTTGATGCCGATCGTATGTTGTGGCACTTTCTTGTGTAACGAACCTCACAAATTATTTTTTTGTTGGGCGAGATGCCAATCACACTCGATCGATTCCCGATTCCCTCACTCCAAAATGGAGTCTATCGTTACATTGATTTAGTTCACATTTGCTTTCGGAATCTTGTTAAGCAGACGGAATTGGATGCCGTGCTTGGTAAAATAAAGAAGCTGGAGACTTATCCAGGAGAGGTGATGCATTACGAAGTCAGACTTCTCTCGTGTAGATTTGAGACGCCGGAGGTTGAGCGAAACTCTGTCGATGCGTTAGATAAGTTAATAGTCATGCGGTTGCAACTCTTCAAGGTAACGTTAGGGGGTGATCCATGGAGAGCGTTTTTCGAGTCGTGTGTCGAGAAGCGATGTTTAACGCATGTGAGTGTCCGGAGCATAGATTCGTCGTCTGGGTTATTTCGTACATTAGTTGATGTTTTGCCTAGGCTTTCACTAGCTTCTCTCGCATTCAGCCAAGTTAGATTGGAGAGCACGTACGCACAAATCGTCGAAAATGCTGGTGATGCATTGGAGGAGTTGGACATGTCGTCGTGTTATTTGACTGGTGGGGATGTGTTGTCGACGATTGCATCCCGTGCAGGAAGAAACCTAAGGCGCGTCTTATTGTGCTTCAATAAGTTGGCGAGCGTTGGTGGATTGCCACATCTTCTTTATAGGTGCAAGAAGCTCGAGTCCATATCTATCATGGGGGTGCCGAATCTTGATCTCGATAAAGCCTCGATGCTTGAAGAAATTAAAGTTCATCCGTGTTTCATGCATGTGGTTGGGGTGTTTGACGAGAATTTTATGCGCGAGATGGATAGCTCTGCGAAGGAGCCGGATCGTAAGAATCGGCGTGTCATTTTAGCGTTTATGACAAGGTGCATCAAGAGGGTTTCGACAAGGAGCTCGGTACGGAAATTGTTCTGTGATGTAGATAGACTGGTGTGGTCGTTTCTGATGTAAATGTTTTGCAATGCATCTCGCTTGCGCAGAGGCGTATTGTTTTTGAGAATCCATCTTTCGTCACACATTTTGTTTTTGATTGTCATGCCCATCGAAATTTGTTGGCGGGATCAGATGCACAAATTGAACATCTCTCAACATCCATGTCAAGATGGGGACGATGTATATACTAATTGTTCGTTATGTAAGCTGTCGCCATGGCGAAAAAACTGTCCGGATTTTTGTGATTGTGTGTCATTTGACCTTCAGTTCAGTTCAAGGATCCGCCGAAAGGATGTGGATTGCGCCATGTCTTTTATAAAGAAATTGTTCGAGTATCCCCGCGCATGGGGATTAAAAATGTCGAATGTGCATTTCGATTCGTACGTGACAGAAGATTATGTTGCCGAAACATTGACGATAGAGACGCTTGATCGTATTGAGTTTGACGACAGATCTGAGTTACGTTGGCATATTTGGGACGGCTATTTCTGGAGACAGTATATTCCTGACGTCCGCAGTTTGGTGTTGAAGTCTGTGTATGACGCAGATGGGTGTTGGTGTGAGATGGCGACAAAGGCAATATCTCAATTGTCTCTCGAAACGCTTTTTATTAGAAAGGGATATGTTGGAAATCGTCACCAACACGTACAAAAGAATTATTTACGAAAGATGGTGTGTAGTGCCGATACGTCAATATTGAGACATTTGAACATCGATGCTTGGGACGTACAATTATGTGATATTGGTTGGTTGTGTGAAGCACTAAGATCTTTTCCCGTGTTGGAGTCGGTGCGTTTTTTCGTCAAGGATGGCGTGCATTTGGATCTTTTGGATGGTCTTTTGCGAAATTGTCGTGGGTTGAAGCACATAACAATTTCCTCGGCTGAGATTTTTGAGACGGATCCTGATATCGTGGGGGCTCGAGTTGGGGAGTCGATACTTTGTCATCCGAATGTCGAGCATATTGTTGGCGGATTTTCGATGAGTGTGATTCATTGCATGAGGAACATCGGTTACGTGAAAGAACAGATGATTGCGTTTGGAGGGAGACGCATCAAAAGGGTGTCGTCAAGGAGTTCGGTGCGGAAATTGTTTCGTGATGCAGATAGGCTTGTGTGGTCGTTTTTGATGTAAATAGAATCACAATTTTTGATGCCGATTAATTTTATTCCTCGTACAACAGATGATTTTCCTGAACGTGACTATGCACATTTTCCCATTGATATTTGGTTCGATAGGAGTATCTACAAAGAGGATGTCGCCGAGGTGAGCGTTCAACTTAAAGAGATTGTTATAAAGAATCCTCTTTGGGGGGTTCAGATGATACATACCGTCTTTGAAGATCTAGAAGCCGAGTTGGAAATCATTGCGATTCTCATGATGGGGAAAGCGTCTTCTTTAGAATTCGTCAACGTGAGCCTTCGCGGGGGTATTTGGAACAAGTATTTTCAATCTAGCGCCATTGAGAATGTCCGCCAGTTGGAGATGGCACACATGGCGGATTCTGTCATGTATGAGGGTACATTTTGGAATACCATTGTTGGCGCCATTTCTCGGTTCCGTCTTGAAAAGATCGTTGTTCATCAAGGTGGGGAGACACAGTATTGGCCCAAGGGTATTTCCGGCCTCGTTTCTGATTTGGACAAGACATTGTTGACGGCTATGAAATTGGAAATACCTGGTCTCGCACAGTCTCATATGGAGTCACTATGTAAATCTCTTCGTGGGTGCAAGGTGCTTGAGTGTTTGCTGATATCTCAGTATGATCCATTATCGCCAGACTTTTTGGGTGATGTGTTGCAAAGTTGTCCGAGCTTAAAGCTCATATCTGTGTTTTTTCGAGGTGTTGGGCTTGTGGATCCAAGCATCGATTTTAAATGGTTAGGTGATGTGGTGTTTTGTCATCCAAACATAAAGTATATCGTGGGTAAGTTTTCTGATGAGCGTATGCGTTATTTCCGAAGAATGATGTGTGCGAAGAATAACATGGATGCGTTTAGGAGCAGACATATCAAAAGGGTTTCGATGAGGAGTTCTGTACGAAAGCTGTTTGGTGATGTCGATCGTTTATTGTTTAATTTTTTGGCATAGAGATCGATTCGTTTTTGTTCTCTCGCATTGGTTTTTTTAGAAAAGAGATGCGCTCACACTTCAATGCCTATTCATATTCATATCAAGGTGACAATGGGGGATCACGTGGGTAGCCTTCGTTACCAACGAGGTATCGTTCTCGTTTCGTTGACGAGTTTGGTCAACAAGCATGACATAGACAAGGTCCGGAGGAGGGTGGGGGCTCTTTTCGCAAACAAAGAGTGTCGATGGGGGATCCTTTTTAGTTCCGCTTATTTTGACTCAAAAGAGTCAGAGGAGATGGTTTGCTCGTGGTTGTTCGATAAGGGGTGTGCTTCTTATGTGTCTGTGGTGGACACGGATCTTTCTATTTTTTCGTGGATCAAATTGATGGAGTATGGGATGAGGAATCCCAAGTTGGATGAGTTGGTGTTGCGAAAAACCGGGCCGACGAACTTGATTTGCAAAGTGTTAGCAGAACATTTGGGGGAGACGAGTATTAGGAATCTTAATTTTGTCGAGATGGATGTCGGGGAGCATACTCGGCACATGTTTGGGGAAATCCGTGGGATGATCCATGAGATGATTTTGATCGATAACTGTTCTTCGGATGTTCATCACCATTCTTTATTTCGCGAAGAGATGTGGGAGAGGATGGAACAATTGAGGATTGGTTGGGATTGTGTCGCTGATGGCGGAAATCTTGTGCGAGATTTGCTTGATCGGTGTCCGAGGTTGAGGGTTCTTATTTTAGTGAACCGTTGGGGTGGGGAGATTGATATCGGAAGCAGACGCGATGCATTAGTTTCTGTGTCGGTCCACCCTTGTATTAAACACATATACGACGTGGGAACGAATGAGGAGATGGTGTCGAGTTTCTTGCATAGTCGGATCGAGGATAAAAGACGGGGTGTGTGGAGAAGCGGGATGGCGTTCATGAACATACGCATCAAGAGACTGTCGCATAAAAGCGCCATGCGGAAGCTGTTTGCGGATGTGGATCGTTTGGTGTGGGGGTGTTTGTTGGGTGTATAGAAAGAGATCACACATTATTGAGGAGGTGTATAAAAAGGGATGCCTATTTCTATTGACGACGATGTTTTGTTGGGGTGCAAGCGTAAACAATTAATGTTTTCGCATGGCATTGGGGCGGAAGATTTAAGTGTTGCGAAGCATATTTTTTCCGAGCATATTGGGGAAGTTTGGGGAATCGCATTCAACAATGTAGTCTTCGAAACCGAGGTGTTGGAGATGGATGTGGCGAGACTTGTATGTGCCAACAAAGTGAGCAAATTCTTCTTTTCGAAGTCGATAATGAAAAGAGCGACGTGGGATGTGTATTTCAAGTGGATGTCAGTAAGCGAGCAAGTAACTCAGTTATCGCTTATGCATTATGAACAAGATAGAGACCTTGTTGAGTCATTTGTCGAGTTCTTGCCTCGAATGAGACTGAAGATTTTGTACATGTTTCGGGTTGACATTACAGGGGTTGGGGATCGTTTGTTTACGAACGTATGTGGGACGGTAGAGATCTTGACTGTAAAGCAATGTGGGGGGGTGAGTGGTGAATGTCCAAGAGTGTCAATATCTTCGGTTTTGGGCGAGGAGCGAGGGCGAAAGTACAAGTTGTTGAATCTTGATGTGGAGTGTCAAGAGAGCATTGTTGATAGTCTCCCTGGACTCCTTGTAGAGTGTAATCGGCTGTTTCAGTTGACGATTTCCAAGTGGGCCCCGCCGCCGGTTTCCCGAGTAACATGGGGGGATTCCTATCGAGAGTTGGCCATATCGATTTGGGCCCATACCCAACTGAAGAATATTTTTTCCGTCAATGAGTTCAACAACGTGATTCATCGGCTGTTGAACGACAAGCGACGGCCAATGTGGCAGAGCGTGATTGCGTTCATGAATGTGCGTATCAAGAGGCTTTCGAGTCGCAGCGCTATGGGAAGGTTGTTTTTTGATGCGGATCGTTTGATATGGAAGTGTTTGATTTGAGTGTAAAGAAAACACAATATTTGATGCCTTTTCAGTTCACCAACCAAGACACAGGACGTGTCGTGAAGACATACGCGTCTTATGCCAACATAAACATTCGTTTTTTCGATGTGGTATGTGATGAAGACGTGCGTGTGGCTCGACGATTTGTTGAGTCGACCAAAACCTCAAACAAGGTTGTTACTTGGAGTGTTGTTTTTGGCGAGGCTAGTTTCGAATCTGTTGATGTCGAACTTGAGTTGGCCAGCGTGCTGTGTGGTGGGGAAGCGGTTATGTTTTTCTTTTGTACAACATACATGTCCAGACGGGCATGGGAGGTGTATTTTTCCCATTTTTTGGGTAACCGAAAGATGAATCGGTTGACTTTTTATGGGATGACGCGTGATAAGTACATGTTGGGGGCCTTGCTAGAGTTTCTTCCAGGGATGAAGTTGACAGCACTAACATTGTGTCGCACGGACGTCATGTGTGTCGGAGATCAATTGTTGCGGTGTTTATGTGGGACGCTGGAGGAATTGTATATTACGGGATGCAACCTTATTGGCGGGGCATCGCTCCTCGATTTTAAATCCATCTTTGGGGGAGGCAAGGGGCTTCGTCTCCAAGTTCTCGAACTGGGGCTTTTTTGTACGGCGGAGATTGTGGATTTTCTCCCTGGGTTGTTGAGTGAGTGCCCCAAGCTCAAGAGCGTGAGCATATCCCCGGGGCCCCATGGAGTTTGGGAATTTCGAGACGATGAGGTGAAGCGTTCGATTGTATCTCATACGTCGATTGGGAGTATTAATGGATGTATGGATTCCACGATATTTCTCAAGTTGACTGCAATGATCATGGACAAGAAGAGGCTTGTGTGGCGAAAGATGATGGCGTTTTTGACGAGACGCGTGGATCGACTTGGGACGAAATGCGTCATGAGACGGTTGTTTCGTGATGCGGATGGATTGATTTGGTCGTTTTTGGTTTAATATTGAGGCTTCTTCCTCACAATATTAGCACATGCCAATCCTTGTGTACGAGAAGGGTAATCTAATCAACTATTTGCGCGAGGAATCGGCTGGGGGGTGCAAAGCTTCGCTCGTAATCGAATTTTCGATTTCGGTCACACAAGCAGATATTAAAGGAGCGGGCCGGTTGTTGCTCAAATGTGTTGGCATGGAGACATTGGAAGTTTATTTTTACGGGACTGTATTTGAGTCAGACGATTGTGTTTCGGAAGCTATTGCATTACTGGAGCGCTTCAGAGTAACTAATATTCGGTTTGGTGTGCTGGGATTTAGTGTCACTGAGTTCGATTCCATATTCGCATATTGTGGGCGAGCAAAAGTCTGTGAATTAATGTTTGTGTCGATGGGGGATAGATGGGTTGATGTGTTCATCAAGCATCTTCCAAAAATGTCGTTAGAGGCGCTTATGATTTCGTGTGGCACAACGGGAAACGACATGCTAAAAATATGGGACAATTTATGTGCGTCGTTGGAGCGATTGATTGTTCACAATTTGAGGGTATTCGGGAGTTGTTCAATAACCAAGAGGCATGATTCGCTCCGCGACGTAAGCATTTCCATTCTCCCGAGAGAATGGGCAATGTTTGCCTCTCTTGTATTGAGTCATTGCAAGTCTCTATCGACGCTCATGGTTCAATACGATATCCTGACGTCAACCACCACTTTGGATGGAGATACATATCGAGCCATTCTTAGTCATCCATCGCTTGATTCAATAAGTGTCGAGGGTGTTTCGTTTGGATCTCAAATGGGTGTCGAGAAAGCGGTAAAGAACCGAAAGAAGTGCAGAGCGATGATGGCATTTTTAAACAAGAGAGTTGAGCGAGTTGCAACAAAATGCGTCATGAGACGGTTGTTTCGTGATGCGGATGGATTGATTTGGTCGTTTTTGGTTTAATGTAACGCATCCTTGTTCACAATATTAGCACATGCCAATTAAAGTGTTTGGAAATAATGTGCTTGATTATGTATGCGAGGGATCAACCATAACGTGTGATTCTCTTAATATCGTGTTCATGACGTCTGTTGGGAGAGAGGATATTGCCCAGGCCCGTCGTTTGTTGCTCGAGTGTGGTGGAGTAAAGACATTTTCCGTGCGTTTCCATCTGGTTAAGTTCGAGCAGAGAGAACTTCTTTTAGAAGCCATCGAATTGATCGAGCGTCTGAATGTGATTAAATTGAGTGTTATCGATTGGGAGCCAAAAAACATGGTGGCTGATTCCTTATGCGCATATTGTGTTCGTGCGAAGATCAGCGACTTGATTTTGATGGTATAGTCAAATTGGCTTGATACGTTTATTGCGTCTCTCCAGAGAATGTCTTTGCGTTCTCTCACGATTGCGAATAGCGTCATGAAGAATAGCATGACGGAATTATGGGACAATTTATGCCCAACATTGGAGAGCTTAACCATCCATGATTCGAGCATAACAGGGGAGTGTTTGATCACCAAGAGCCACGCTTCACTTAAAACAGCGAGTGTTTCCAATCTCCCCCGTGAATGGACTGCATTTCTCCCCCTTGTGTTGAGTCACGGAAAGTCACTGACATCGGTGGATGTTAAATACTTGTATTCGGAAACAATTCTTGAACTTGACGATGAGGTTAGTTTTGTCATTCTTTCCCATCCATCTCTCCGAGATGCATTTGTCAAGATGGTATCGGAAAGGAGCGAGGTGGAGATTGAGAAAGCAGTCAGGAACAAGAATAGAGTGCATTATCGAGCGATGATGACGTATTTGAGTAAATGTGTCAAGAGAGTTGGCACACGATGCATCACCAGACGATTGTTTCGTGATGCAGACAGATTGATTTGGTCGTTTTTGGTTTAATGTAAAGCATTCTTGTTCACAATATTTACGCATGCCGGTTGTTGTCGCAAAAGCGAACTCGCATTCTTTATGCAAATTTTTGGACGTGATGGATGATTCGTTTATGATAACCTTTCAAAAATCAGTTGTGCGAAAAGAGATCGTCGAGGCTAGTCGGACGTTGTTTAATCGTGGTAATGGTGGTACAAAAAAGGCTGTTGTTCAATTCGAATTTGTTAAATTTGCATCAGAAGATCTTATTTTGGGTGCAATCGAATTGATCGAGACCTTTGATGTGACTAAAGTTAGCATCACGATGCCGGAATGGAGCGTTGCAGAGTTTGGTTCTTTGTTTGCGTATTGTGTACGAGCGAGAGTTGGTGGATTACAGTTAATATTACGAGATCGGTGGAATCGTGTGTTCATCGAGAACCTTCCAAACATGTCTTTAAAGTCGCTCGCGATTTCGTGCATCATAAGTGATCATGATATGCAAGATTTATGGGACAATTTATGTGTGACGTTGAAGACCTTGGTCATTAGCGATTCGAGAATATCGGGGGATTTTTTAATAACCAAAAAACATGATGTCCTCAATGGCGTGAGCATTTTAAATGTTCCTAATGAATGGACAACGTTTGCCCCTCTTATGTTGAGCTATTGCAAGTCATTGATTTCCGTGAATATTCAATACAAGGGTTTAACATCCTTTGTCACTCTTGACAAGAACACCACCCAGGCCATTCTTACCCACCCCTCGGTTGTGTATGTGAATGTCGAGGGTGTTTCGTTTGGATCTCAGTTGGGTATTGAGAAAGCCGTCAAAAACAAGAACCGGGTGCACTATCGAGCGATGATGGCGTTTTTAAGCAAATGCATTGATCGAGTTGGGGTGCGATGTATTGCGAGACGCTTGTTTCGTGATGCGGATATGTTGATTTGGTCGTATTTGGTTTAATGTATTGCATTCGTCAATGTGGTCACACATTGTTTCGCATATTGATGTTCGCTCCATGGGAGAGAGTGGATGTTGAGTTTAATGAGTTTTCTGTTGCGAAAGCAGATGCGTTTAAAAGGACAATCGAAGGTCTTCATTATTGTGGACCATGGAACGCCAGCGTTACGGAAAGGTGGGAGAAGCATTGCGAGGACAAGGAGATGTTCTTTGAGATAATATCTACGTGTTCCAAAGCTAGTGGCATCAAGTTCGATGGGTGTGATTTGGACAAGGCTCTGCCGAAGAATCTGCGGTCTGGTTTGTTGCAGAGCAATGTCCGTAAATTTTACGCTTCTGGGTGCACTGTCTCACGTGGGGTTGTTGAGGAGTTGGCGAGGATTTTCTCCGAGTGTTGTTTAGAAACGGTCGAGTTTGATTGGACAGAGACGAACAATCTGTCGTTGGTTCATTTGGTGTCGTCGCTGAGTGTTCACTTGACGACGCTCTCGTTCCATGGAGTTGGACTGGTGCAAGAAGAGTTTGCGCTTCTCCCCCAGATGCTCTTCGAGGGCGGGTGCTTTGGGCTGACGTATTTGTTTTTGGGGTGGAATGATATTGAGGATACTGCTCCAATCCGCGATGTTGTGCGCATATGTCCTCGACTTGACCGTATTGAATTGGGGAGCAATCCGTTATCTTCGCCAGGGTGTGTCGATTCGTTGATGTCGGTTGATGTCGGAATTCACACAAGCTTGACTAAGATTAGTCTTGAGAATACTGGTATTGAGAAACATGAAATGCGTATAATGGAGTGGATTGGTGTTCATAAACAAGTCAGTGTGGTGGGATTGATGGCGTTTGCATCGCGGCGTATAAAAAGAGGCTCTTCTGTTAGCAAACTGTTTTCTGATGTCGATCGTTTGGTTGGGTCGTTTTTGATTTAGTTAATGGTGAATAATGTATGACCTCACAACAAAATGCTTGTTGAAGATAGAGGGCATTGGAGTGGCATCAATCATCTCAATGTAAACATGAATGAGTTTTGTCTGTCTCGAACTAAGGAGCTTGAATTATCGCTAAGCCGAATGGTTCCTTCCGGAGCTTGGTCAATATTAATCGACAAAGAATGGTCTCTGTTACAAGATGACGAAAGAAATGTTCTGACGCAAAGAGTTCTTCGTATGAACCCAAATAAAGTGGAGCTCCATGGGGGTCAATTTGACGACGATTTTACAAAGCTTATATTCCGTCTTTTGCGAGAGCGATGGAGCTTGTGGGAGTTGAAACTTTTTTACGCCAAAATGTCAGCGACGTCCTTTAGACATGTAGTTAATTATATTCGGGGGTCGAGCATGACGTCTCTAAGATTGGATAATGTAGATATTGACGAGGATGGTGTTGTTGGCGTTGCGTTTATCATACCCCCTTCGTTGACGATTTTGAGTTTGAACTCATCCTTGCGTGGACAAAAGGAGTTCGATATGTTTGTTGGAGCCATGGAGTATTCAAGATTCTCTAATATACATACGATGCATCTGTCGTACAACAAGATCGAAAACCTCCTGTGTTTGAATCGGTTGTTGGATGTATGTCCAAAGCTCACTTGCTTGCATTTGTATGCAAATGATCTCAGCGAGCCATCATGCGCAGCGTGTTTATTTTCTTCTGATGTCATCAAACACATGAACCTGAAACGCATCGATTTGTTTAGGACAAAGATTGAGTTTTTAGATCCCAAAATGAAGACTTGGTTGTCGTTGCATAGACGGTTGGACGTGGGAGGGATACTCGCGTTTG
>Ga0075163_10009909_pt1 | contig 12482 bp, 9 predicted proteins | sample JI1023141ADNA_FD_71478 | JGI IMG/M metagenome (GOLD analysis project Ga0075163, IMG submission 71478) | Wastewater effluent complex algal communities from Wisconsin, to seasonally profile nutrient transformation and Carbon sequestration -... | ecosystem: Engineered > WWTP > Effluent > Algae...
GCCGCTGATCCGGCTGATCCTCAATCAGATCGGGCGCAGGCTCACCGAGGATTTCGACCCTGCCACGAAACGCCAGCGGGTACTCTTCATGCTCGACGAATTCCCGGCATTGGGGCGCCTAGACTTCTTCGAGAGCGCCCTCGCCTTCATGGCGGGGTATGGCCTCAAGGCATTCCTGATCGCGCAGTCACTCAACCAGATCGAGCGTGCTTATGGCCAGAACAACGCCATCCTCGACAATTGCCATGTCCGCGTGGCCTTTGCGACCAACGACGAACGAACCGCCAAGCGCGTATCAGAATCGCTCGGTACAACCACCGAGCAGCGTTCGATGAAGAACTATGCTGGGCACCGGCTTTCGCCTTGGCTTGGCCACCTGATGATATCCCGCTCGGAGACGGCGCGTGCACTTCTGACGCCCGGCGAGATATTGCAGTTGCCGAAGACCGACGAGGTCGTGCTCATGTCCGGCGCGCCGCCGATCAAGGCGAAGAAGGCACGATACTATGCCGACCGCCGGCTTCAGGCCCGCGTGGTAGAAGCACCGGCAAGTTGCGGACAGAGGCATGAACCGCGATTACCAGATGATTGGAGTGCTTTGCCACCAGTCGAGCCCGACCCCGACCTCGCCGAGGAACATCGGCGCAAACTCGATTCCGCCAATGGGGGATTACGGCGCGAGCCGGAATTGCCCGAGCATGTCGAGGTCGCAGCCAAGCCTAAGGCTCCCGCAGCGGAGTTCGAGTTTCCCGACGCTGACGGTGCCGACGTCGATCATGCCGCCGCTGCCAACGAGCGCATTCGCCGCACAATGGAGCGCAGTGCGCGCCAAGCCTCGCTGGATCTGGGCGACGGGATCGAGCTGTGAAGCTGAAACGCACCTTCCGCCTCCCGCCGGACGTGATCGACCATCTCGCTGAATTCGCGCTGCGCAAGCGGGTTGGGCAGCCCGATATTGTCGAAGCGGCACTGCGATCGTTCATGTCACCAGATGGCGCGGAACAGCTCGAAGCTGCGCTCAGCCGCCGCCTCGATCGCATCGACCGGCACATCGGACGGCTCGATCAGCAGACCGAGATCACGACCGAGGCCTTGGCGCTGTTCGTCCGTTTTTGGCTGACTGCCAATCCTCCGCTACCCGATAGCGGTCTTGCCGCCGCTCAAGCGCAGGGGAAAGAGCGATACGAAGGCTTTGTTGAAGCGCTTGCACGGCGTTTGGAGGGGCGATCTCGGCTTGGGGATTTCAATAGATAGGGCGGTAATCCATGCCAAAGAACTTCAGGCACAGTCAGCTGTCGCCAAACAAATCGGACATTCGAAGACAATTCAAATGTCGCTATAACCTGCTGTCTATTTATCCACCGTCCGGCGGGACTTGCACTCCTAGCGTCAGTCCATTCAGACATTCATTGAGTAGTTCGCGAACGGACAAAGAGATTGTTCACCGCTTATTAGTTAAAACTTTGCGATGCGCTCGGCTTCTTGCCGTCTGAATCGGATTAACGATATAATCTCGCGGCATGTCTATAATGAGGGCCGCACTGCTTAATCAGCGAGGTTGCCGGACATTCTCACAAGAAGGGTTTTGATTGTGGCAAACTCCGTTGCGGAAATCCCGGCCAGCAGTTGAGTGTATATCGCGTCGGCCTCCAACCTGAGAGATGGAAGTATCTCGATCGCTTTAGGAAGCAGGTGCAGGTTCCAGACGCGGCGATTCCCTTCGATTGAACGCCGCTCGACAAAATGGGCCTTTTCTAACTGATCGATTACATGACCCACGCTCGCGCGTTCCAGATCGAGGTATTTTGCAAGTTCGGTCTGGGTGAGTCCGGGTGAGCGAAATATATATGCAAGGGCGCGCCACTGGGTGCGAGACAGGCCGAATTTTGCCGTGGATGCATCAAACAGCTTGCGCAGCTTGCGCGGAACTTCCTCGACGAGAAAGACGATCTCGTCGGTTTCGGTCATATAGCTGTCATGGTTGATTTCGTCGCGCATCGGGCAGGGCCTTACCCGACGGGCAGAGGATTGAAAAGACTTTACTGTAAGATGTATTACAGTAAGGTGTCATCATGGCGAAAGAATCGATCAAACTGGCAGGTCAATCCGGCCTTGCCATTGCCGCTAGTGTCGAAGGCGCAAGCGATGGAATGCCGGTCATTCTCGCGCATGGCGGTGGACAAACCCACCGTGCCTGGAAGCGGGTTTCCACGCTTCTCGCAAGTCATGGCTTTCACGCGATCGCATTGGACCTGCGAGGTCACGGGAACAGCGAATGGGCCAAGGACGGGGCCTACGACATTGCCGACTTTGCTGGCGATCTTATCGCCATCGCCGCCCGATTGGAGCGCAAACCGGCGCTGATAGGTGCATCGCTCGGCGGTCTTGCCGGGATCAAGGCCGAGGGGCATCTCGCACCGGGCAGTTTCGCTTCGCTGACCCTGGTCGATATTACCCCGCAGATGGAGGCGACGGGGGTTGCGAGGGTTGTCGGCTTCATGGCAGCCCATGCTCAAGATGGCTTCGCTTCTCCGGATGAGGCCGCGCAAATCATCTCCGAATATCTGCCGCATCGGCCAAGCCGTAAGGCATCGTCAGGTCTAGCGAACTACCTCCACAAAAAATCAGATGGCCGCTTTTATTGGCATTGGGACCCCGCGTTTATCGAGGGTGTAACGCGCCGCCATATGCAGAGCGATGGTGCGGTCGAAAATGGGCGGAGCGAGCTTAGCCTTGCAGCTAGCCAACTTTCGCTTCCGGTGCATCTGGTCAGAGGCGGTTCGAGCGATCTTGTCTCGCCTGAAGCCGTCGAACACTTCCGAATGCTGGTCCCGCACGCCGCTTACAGCGACATTGCCGGTGCCACGCACATGGTCGTCGGAGACCAGAACGACGAGTTTGGCGCGGCGATTGTCGATTTTCTGATCGGCACGCACGCAGCGAATGCGTCAACATGACGGATAAGACCGACAGACCCGAATTGGCAGAATTGCGCAAAATGCTCCATATCGCGCCGTTTCACCGCTGGCTCGGACTGGATGTTGTTGATTTGACCGAGCGCGAGCTGATCCTTGAAATGCCTTGGCGAGAAGAAATAATATCCAATCCAATGGTTCAAGCGGTGCACGGCGGCATCCTGTCAGCCTTGATCGATTTGACCGGCCTGTACGCCATCAATGCTTTTGGCGGGGCGGTGCGTGCCACCGCCGACCTTCACGTCGATTTTCACCGCCCTGCAACCCCCGGTCCACTGCGCGCGATTGGCCGAGTGGTCAAATTGGGCAAACAGTTGAGTGTTGCGGAAACCAGAATTGAGGACTCGGCACAAAGACTGGTCGCCAGTGGCAGGGCGGCATATGTCGGTTGACCTTCGGCCTTTCCCGATGTTTGCGATATTACTCGCGCTGGCGGGTTGTGTTCCTGTCCCTGAAATGGGCGTCAAGCCGGTCATCCGGAGCGCTGAGGCCAGCGACGCGGCCCAGACTCTTGGCGCACGCGGGGACATTGGATGGCCCCCCGACCAATGGTGGCGATTGGCGGGCGATCCACAGCTTACCTTGTTGATCGAGGAAGGACTTGCAAACTCACCCCAAGTTGCAACTGCCGGGGCCAGGATCAGGCGCGCCGAGGCTGAGGTCCAGCGCGTCGGTGCGTCCCGACTCCCGACTATCGGAGCCGAGGCGGAAGCCGGTATCCGCCGCCAGAGCGGCAACAATGGCATTCCCGCAGAGTTCCTTCCGGGTGGCTGGCAAGACTACGGCCAGACCTCGCTGACTTTTGGTTTCGATCTCGACCTTTGGGGACGCAATCGCGCGGCCCATGCAGCCGCGATCTCGGAAGCGCGCGCAGCGGTAGTCGATGCGGCGCAAGCCCGGCTTGTCCTCTCGGTTGCGATTACGGCTGCCTATGCTGAGCTCGGCAGGCACTACCGGGAACGCGATAACGCCGAAGCGGTGCTGGGTAACCGCCGGGCGATGCGAGATCTGATTGCTCTGCGCGAACGCAACGGGCTGGACAATCGCATCAGCCTGCGCCGGGCCGAGGCGGATGTTGCAAACGCCGAACAGGAACTTGCGGCCGTAGATGAAAGCATCGGATTGCGCCGAAACCAATTGGCCGCGCTGGTGGGATCGGGGCCTGATAGGGGCCGGTCGATCACGCGCCCGCCTCTTTCTCCCTCGACGCCAGCGGGCGTTCCGGCTGGACTGACAACGGACCTGCTCGGACGACGTCCGGATATTGTCGCGGCGCGCGAACGAGTCGAGGCCGCGGCAAGCCGGATCAAGGTCGCGCGCGCCGGATTTTTTCCGTCGGTCAGCCTCAGGGCGCTCGTTGGATTACAGGCAATCGGCCTTGGCAATCTCGTCGATTCGGGATCGGTCTTTGGAACAGCCGGTCCAGCCATCAGCCTTCCGATTTTTCAAGGAGGTGCACTCAAGGCGCAATATGGCCGGGCCAATGCCGAATATGCAGAAGCTGTAGCCAGCTATAACCAGATGGTTATTTCCGCTTATCAGCAGGTAGCCGATGCGGTGACGCAGCGCGATGCGGCTGACAAACGACTGGCAGCAGCGCGCTCCGCTTTGATCGCAAGCGAGGAAGCCACTGGACTTGTCCGCAACCGATTTACGGCAGGCTTGGCGAGCCAACTGGACGTGCTGGCCAGTGAAAGTGCGGTTCACAACCTACGGCTCGCTGTGATTGGCCTCGAAACCTACGAACGCGGAGCGACCCTGGCCTTGATCAGGGCGCTCGGAGGCGGGTTCGTGACTGGATTTCAACCTTCAACGGAATTGATAACACCATGACAGAAGCACTGCCTGAAACTCCTGCGGTTGACCCGGCCTTGTCCGAGTCCCGTAAGGTTACGCGCAAGCGATGGCTTACGCGGCTGGCAGCGGTCTTGGTGGTAATCGGGCTCGCCTGGGGCATCTGGTATCTGTTGGTAGCCCGGAATTTCGTCAGCACTGACAATGCCTATGTCAACGCGCAGATGGCACAGATTACGCCGCTGGTCGCGGGGTCTGCAAGCGAACTGCTGGTGCGCGATACCCAGCAGGTCAAGGCCGGGGATGTGCTCGTACGGTTGGACCAGGCTGACGCACGAATTGCCTTAGCACAGGCCGAAGCCGATCTGGCGGCGACACGTCGAGGTTTCCGCCAGACGGTTGCGAACAATATTGCACTGGCTGCCAAGGTCGACGGATCAGGTGACGCCATGGTTCAGGCGCAGGCACGATTGCGCGCAGCTCGCGCCGAACACGACAAAGCCCGGATTGACTTGCAGCGCAGGGAAAGCGTTGCTGCGAGCGGCGCGATTTCCGGTGAGGAACTTACTCAGGCTCGCAGCGCCTATGCCACGTCCCGTGCGGCACTCGATGCAGCGCAGGGTTCGATAGGTGAGTTCAGTTCGTCGAGGCGTGCTGCGCAAGGTCAACTTGCGGCAAATACCACGTTGGTAAGTGGCTTTACCGAAGACACTGACCCCGCCGTTCTCGCGGCAAAGGCGCGTCGGGATGCTGCACAGCTCAATCTGGACCGCACAGAAATTCGTGCGCCCATCGACGGTGTTATCAGCAGACTTCAGGTCCAGATCGGGCAACGGCTTAATCCCGGACAGACCATCATGACAATTGTGCCACTGGCCAATGTTCATGTCGAAGCCAACTTCAAAGAGAACCAGTTGCAGCGTGTGCGGATTGGCATGCCCGCGACGCTGACGGCCGACCTTTACGGGTCGAGCGTGACCTATCGCGGGACGGTGGTTGGCTTTTCCGGCGGCACCGGATCGTCGATGGCTGTGATCCCTGCTCAAAATGCGACTGGCAACTGGATCAAGGTCATCCAGCGATTGCCTGTGCGGATCGAACTCGATCCCGCCGAACTGAAGCGGCATCCTTTACGTGTCGGTCTGTCGATGGAAGTCGAAATTGACGTGTCGAGCGACTGAGCGCGATGACTGCCGCAGCACAAGGTTTGAAGGGTATTCCGCCTTCGCTCAGGCTCATTGCCGGACTCACCTTGGCATTTGCAAACTTCATGGTGATCCTTGACCTGACGATTGCCAATGTTTCGATCCCCCATATCGCCGCCAGCCTCGGTGTTTCTCTGGAACAGGGCGCTTGGGTCATCACGTCCTACGCGATTGCCGAGGCAATCTGTGTGCCTCTGACCGGATGGATCGCGTTACGATTCGGATCAGTGCGGACCTTCTTGTTCAGTATGGCGGGCTTCGGTGTTTTCTCGTTGCTCTGCGGGCTCTCGGTTTCGATTGAGATGCTCGTCATCTGCCGCATCGGCCAAGGCGTCTTCGGCGCATTTCTGATGCCCATGTCGCAAACCTTGCTGCTGCGGGTCTTTCCGCCAGAACAGCAGAACATAGGGATGGGGATGTGGGCGATGACGCTGCTCCTGGGTCCGGCTCTTGGACCGATCTTCGGAGGCTGGCTCACCGACAACTGGTCATGGCATTGGATATTTCTCATCAACGTGCCAATTGTGGTGCTGGCCATGTTTGGCGGTGCCATTCTCCTTCGCCCGATTGAAACGGACCGTCGGATCATCCCGATAGACTATGTTGGATTGATTCTACTGGTGATCTGGGTTGGTTGCCTTCAGATTATTCTGGACATTGGCCGCAACCATGACTGGTTCGGCGATCCGCTGATCGTCGTCCTGGCGGTCACCTCAGCCATTGCATTTCTGATTTTTGTCATCTGGGAACTCACGGAAGACAATCCCATGGTCGATCTGCGCGTCCTGAGAAACAGGGGGTTAAGCGTCAGTCTTGTCGTCCTCGCCATCAGTTTCGGAGGATATTTTGCCGGTTTCGTGATCGTCCCGCAATGGCAACAGGCCTGGCTTGGGTTCACAGCGACACAGGCTGGCTATTCTTCCTCATTTTCAGCTATCGCGGCGCTGCTGACGGCGCCGCTTGTTGTGCTGTTGATGCCGCGGTTTGACCCCCGACTTCTGGTTTCGGCAGGAATTGTTTGGCTGGCTGTCTTCGGTCTGATGCGGACGCTCTGGACAACAGATAGTGATTTCTGGACACTCAGTATGCCACAGTTCGTCATGGGACTGGGAATGACGTTCTTGATGCTGCCGATAATGACCCTGACGCTAAACACCGTGGAAGAGCATGAGGTCGCATCGGCAGCAGGTCTGCAAAGTTTCATGCGGACGATCGCAACGGCATTCGCCACGTCGATCTCGCTGACCTACTGGGGCGACACTCAACGCGCGACCCGCAATGATATCGTCGCCGTACTAGAACCAGGCTCAGCAGAGGGTGCAATTTCCAGGCTTGGATTCTCACCCGAAGCGGCGCTTCAGACGCTCAGCAACATGGTCGAGGTAGAGGCTACGACACTGGCTGTGATCCATGTCTTCTGGACAACATCCACAATCCTACTCGTCGCTGCGGCCCTCATCTGGCTAGCGCCACGTCCCAAGCGGCGGGGCGGCATGCCGATGGGGCATTGATCCGGTCATGGAACGCATCGCCGCAATGGTGGCTTGTTTGCCTGCAAGCTTGTTAATTTCCTGACATCGGCTTTGTCGCGGGATTCAAACTTTACGAGCTGCGCTACTGTGGCTTCATATTCGACGAGCAGGCGCACGCTTTCATCGTGAAGGGAGAAACAATTCTCGTGAGCAAAACGCAGGTTTCCGGAAATACAGCGGAGGCGATTGCGAGGGATGACATGAACGCTGTTGGGCATTCTCGTTGCCTATCAGCTTTCGCAAAGGTTTTACCACTTCCAGTAGTTGCCACCGCTGCTCCGGCCTGAACGAACGTCCGCGAAGCTCCGTGGCCCGCCAAAACCGGACCTTCCGGTTCGTCCAACAATATGGTCGAAGGACGCAAAGCGATGGGAAATCCCATCGAGCTCGCACCAAGACTTTTGACCGACATTTAGCGCGGTGGAGGCCGCTCAACCGATGCGCGGCATTTGTTTGCCGCAAAGCCGCCGATCATACGTCCGCCTTGTGATTGTCCTCTTACCAGTCCTAATGTCGTGCCATGAATGCAGTAGAGATCGAACAAGCCATTTCGGATTTGGCTGCCCAGCCTTTTGACCGGGCGGAGTTTCCGTTCGCGTTTCTGGAAGCCTTCGGAAACAAGGCGACGACGATCAAGAAACTGCGCTCCGGTGCTTCCAATGCGTCGGACGTTCCCGGCGGCCTGCTTCAGCGCAGCAACATCCATATTGCCACCTGCGGCGTCGGCACCGTCGACGACACCCTGAAAGCCCTGCGCGACAGCCCGAAGACCCTCGCAGCAAAGGCCAAATTCATCCTCGCCACCGATGGCGACCAGTTCCAGGCGGAAGACCTTGCCAGCGGCGAGACAGTTTCCTGTGCCTACGCCGAGTTTCCCGATCACTTCGGCGTATTCCTGCCACTGGCGGGCATCACCACCGTCAAGCAGATCCGCGAGAGCACCTTCGACATCCGGGCGACGAGCCGCCTGAACAAGCTTTATGTCGAGCTGCTGAAGGACAATCCCGACTGGGCGAGCACCGAGCGGCGGCCGGACATGAACCATTTCATGGCCCGGCTGATCTTCTGCTTCTTTGCCGAGGATACCGACATCTTCCATGGCGAAGGCCTGTTCACCAGGACGGTCGAGCAGATCAGCGCGCGCGATTCTTCGGACACGGCGCATGTGATCGGCGAAATCTTTCGCGCCATGGATACCAAGCTCGACGATCGTGCCGGTGCCAATATCCCGCGCTATGCCGGTGGCTTTCCTTATGTGAACGGCCAGCTGTTCTCAGGAAGCACGGAAACGCCGCGCTTTACCCGCATCGCCCGATCCTATCTGGTCCATATCGGCAATCTGAACTGGAAGAAGATCAACCCCGACATCTTCGGCAGCATGATCCAGGCGGTTGCTGACGACGAGGAGCGCGGTGCGCTCGGCATGCACTACACCAGCGTGCCCAACATCCTGAAGGTGCTGAACCCGCTGTTCCTCGATGATCTGCGCGCCAGCCTTGACGAGGCGGGCGACAATGGCCGCAAGCTGCTGAACCTGCGCCAGCGCATGGCAAAGATCAGGGTGTTCGATCCGGCCTGTGGATCGGGCAATTTCCTTGTGATTGCCTACAAACAGATTCGCGAGATCGAGGCGGAGATTAACCGTCGCCGCGGGGAGCCCGACCGGCGCAGCGACATTCCCCTCACCAATTACCGGGGCATCGAACTGCGCGACTTTCCGGCCGAGATCGCGCGCCTTGCCCTGATCATCGCCGAATTTCAGTGTGACGTAATCTATCGCGGTCAGCAGGAGGCATTGCTCGAATTCCTGCCGCTCGACAGTCAGAACTGGATCACCTGCGGCAATGCCCTGCAATACGATTGGCTGAAGCTCTGTCCGCCAACCGGTACGGGTGTGAAACTTCAGGCCGATGACCTGTTCAAGACTGACCTGAATCAGGCCGAAATCGATTTTGAGAATGAAGGCGGCGAGACCTACATTTGCGGCAATCCACCGTATCTCGGTTCCACTTGGCAGTCAGCGGAGCAAAAGGCCGAACTTGAAGCTCTATTTAGTCACCGAACGAACAGCTGGAAGTCTCTCGACTATGTCGCCGGATGGTTCATGAAGGCGGCCGACTACGGAACCCAGACAAATGCGGTGGCTGCTTTCGTGTCGACTAACAGCATCTGTCAGGGCCAGCAGGTTCCAATTCTCTGGCCACTGATTTTTCGCACCGGGCATGAAATTGCCTTTGCACACACGAATTTCAAATGGGCCAATCTCGCCAGTTATAACGCCGGCGTTACCGTCGTGATTGTTGGGATTTCGAACCATGCCGGCAAATATCGTCGGCTTTATGTCAGCGCGGAAGCCGATCAGACGGTTGTTAGGGAAGGTGAAAATGTCAGCCCCTATTTGGTCTTGGGGCCGAATGTGATTGCAAACAAGTCAGCCAAGCCACTCAATGGCGTTGATGAAATGACATTTGGCAGCAAACCGGTTGACGGAGGGAATTTACTTCTCACTTGGGACGAAGTGTCCGAACTGCGCCTTGATCGCCACGAGCACGAGAAGTTCATTCGACCAATTTTTGGTTCCGACGAGTTCATCAGCGGAAAGCGTAAGTTTTGTCTCTGGATAGATGACTGCGACGCACAAACGGCAGCCTCTCATCCGACAATCGGGCCGAGACTAGCTGCTGTCAGAGAAATGCGCCTTCAAAGCACAAAGCAGGCTACGCAAACTGGTGCGCAATGGCCTCACCGCTTCGACGAACGCCGTCAAACCGGTGAGGAGGCTGTCATCGCCATAGCAGCCATTAGCTCGGAAAATCGAGAATATCTGCCCTGCGGGCTTTTGCCCAAAGGCACCATCATCACCAATAAATGCTTCGCGATCTTCGATGCCCCTTTGTGGAACATGGCGCTCATCGCTTCTCGTCTGCATTGGGTGTGGATCGGCACGGTCTGTGTGCGCATGCGCACCGACTTCTCCTACTCCAACACGCTTGGCTGGAACACATTCCCTGTCCCCAAGCTGACCGAACAGAATAAGGCCGATCTCACTCGCTGTGCCGAGGACATCCTTCTTGCCCGCGAAGCGCATTTCCCAGCGACCATCGCGGATCTTTATGAGGTGAAGGACGGCGAAAATAAAATGCCAGAAAACCTCCGCCACGCGCACGAGCGCAATGACGAGGTGCTTGAGCGCATCTACATAGGTCGCCGTTTCAAGAACGACACTGAACGGCTCGAAAAGCTGTTCGAGCTCTACACCAGGATGACCGGCGTGAAGGTGGCGGCATGAGGGTGCGTCCGCCCGCCAATTCAGATAGAGATGGCACCATGATTCCTGACAAGACCATCCCGGCTGTATCCTTCACCACTGCGCGCACCGGCGCGTCGGCGAAGTCGAATGAACTGGGCATGCGCCCGATGCAGTCGCGCGCTTATGACAAGCGCGGCGAGCAGTACCTCCTCATCAAGTCGCCACCGGCATCGGGCAAATCTCGCGCGCTGATGTTTGTGGCGCTGGATAAGCTGGCCAATCAGGGCGTGAAGCAGGCCATCATTTGCGTGCCGGAACGCTCGATCGGCGCGAGCTTTGGCAGCGAGCCGTTGAGCAAATACGGCTTCTTCGCCGACTGGGAAGTCGCCCCGCAGTGGAACCTGTGCAACACGCCGGGTGCCGATGATCCCAAGGTCGCCAAGTCGAAGGTCAAGGCTGTCGCCGAGTTTCTGGCGAGCGATGCCAAAGTGCTGGTCTGCACCCACGCCACCTTCCGCTTCGCCTTTGATGAGCTGGGCGTCGAGGCATTCGACAATCGTCTGGTCGCCATCGATGAATTCCACCACGTATCCGCCGATGCCGGCAACCGCCTGGGCGCGCAGCTCGCCCAGCTGATCGGGCGCGACAAGGCGCATATCGTCGCCATGACCGGCAGCTATTTCCGTGGCGACGCCATCCCCGTGCTTGCGCCCGAGGACGAGGCGAAGTTCGAGACCGTCACCTATACCTACTACGAGCAGCTCAATGGCTATGAGCACCTGAAGGTGCTGGACATCGGCTACAGCTTCTACACCGGCCCTTATACCGACAAGATCTCGGCGCTGCTGGACCCGAAGGTGAAAACCATCGTCCACATCCCCTCGGTCAATTCCAGGGAGAGCCTGAAGGACAAGCACCGCGAAGCCGAGGACATCATGCAGCACCTCGGCGAGTGGGAGGGCGTTGATCCCGTAACCGGCTTCCACCTGATCCGCACCGCCGATGGCGGTGTGATCCGCGTGGCCGATCTGGTCGATGACGATCCGGTGAAGCGTGATCGCGTGGTCTCGGCGCTGAAATCCCCGCAGGGGCGCGCGGACAAGGAGTTTGTCGATGTCATCATCGCGCTGGGCATGGCGAAGGAAGGCTTCGACTGGATCTGGTGCGAACACGCGCTGACTGTCGGCTATCGCTCCAGCCTGACCGAGATCATCCAGATCATCGGCCGCGCCACCCGTGACGCGCCGGGCAAGACCCGCGCCCGCTTCACCAACCTGATCGCCGAACCGGCTGCGGACGACCCGCAAGTGGTGGAGGCGATCAACGATTACCTCAAAGCCATCGCCGCCAGCCTGCTGATGGAGCAGGTGCTGGCTCCGCGTTTCGATTTCACGCCCAAGGACGCCGGCCCGAAGGAAGGCTTCGACTATGGCCCCGACGGCTATGTGGAAGGCAAGACCAATTTCGGGGTCAACGACCACGGCCAGATGCACTTTGAGATCAAGGGCCTGAAACTGCCCAAGAGCATCGAGGCGACACGGATCTGCCGCGAGGATCTGAACGAGGTGATCGCCGCCTTCGTGCAGGACAAGTCCAATGTCGAGCGCGGCATGTTCGATCCCGAAGTTGTGCCCGAGGAGCTGACCCAGCTGCGCATGGGCAAGATCGTCCGCGACAAGTACCCAGAGCTGAACGACGAGGATCAGGAATCCGTTCGCCAGCACGC
>Ga0075163_10009910_pt1 | contig 12482 bp, 8 predicted proteins | sample JI1023141ADNA_FD_71478 | JGI IMG/M metagenome (GOLD analysis project Ga0075163, IMG submission 71478) | Wastewater effluent complex algal communities from Wisconsin, to seasonally profile nutrient transformation and Carbon sequestration -... | ecosystem: Engineered > WWTP > Effluent > Algae...
GTTTCTGTGCCAAATGCAGATGCCCTAAAGAACATTGCCTATGCATTGCGTAATCAGTTCGATGATTTGTTGTTGATTCTGGCCGCTGAAGTCGAAGGCAAACCGAATGTGTGCGTAATGGTAGGAGAGAAGTTGGCCGAAGCTAAGAGCTATCATGCCGGTAATATGGTGAAGGAACTGGCAAAAGAAATTGACGGTGGTGGTGGGGGACAGCCCTTCTTCGCAACCGCTGGGGGTAAAAACCTGGCAGGACTGGACTCGGTATTAGTGAAGGCTAAAGAAATGATTAAATAATTTTTTTTTTGATGGAGTAAGAGACTGTGATGAATTCAAGTATTCGAGATAAGTACACAGCCATAATAGGCCTGGAAGTTCACGCGCAGCTCTCTACAAAATCAAAAGTATTCAGCAGCGATGCTACTGTTTTTGGAGCTTCCCCGAATACAAACATTGGGGTAGTGACATTGGCCTACCCAGGTACTTTACCTAAGCTCAATAAAAAAGCATTAGAGTATGCCATCCGCATGGGCATTGTGTGCCACTCCACCATTTCGCGTTTCAATATTTTTGATCGCAAAAATTATTTTTATCAGGATCTCCCCAAAGGATATCAACTTACGCAAGACAGAACGCCTATTTGCAAGGGCGGATTTGTACGCATCAAGAATAAGGAAGGAGTTGAGAAGCAGGTATTATTGAACAGAATTCACCTGGAAGAAGATGCCGGAAAATCCATTCACGACTTGGATGCTCACGATACGCTCATTGACTTTAATCGCGCGGGAACTGCCCTGATTGAAATTGTAACCGATCCTGTCTTGCGCCATTCAGAAGATGCCGCTGCCTTTGTAGCTGAGGTGCGTAGGATGGTTCGATACCTCGAAATTTGTGATGGTAATATGGAAGAAGGTTCGTTGCGTTGCGATGCGAACGTATCGGTGATGTTGAAAGATGCCAAGGAGTTTGGCAAGAAGGTGGAGATTAAAAACATGAACTCCCTTCGTTACATACAAAGGGCTATTGATGCGGAGATTGAAAGACAGATAGAAGAGATCGAAAAGGGAAATTCTGTGCTTTCTGAAACACGCATGTTCGACATTACCACCGGTAAGACCTACGGCATGCGCACCAAGGAAGAGCTGAACGACTACCGCTATTTTCCCGATCCTGATTTAAGTCCGGTCGTTGTTTCAGAAGAGTGGTTGGCAGAGATAACAACAACTATTCCCCCCATGCCCTATGAGTTACAGCAAAAATTTATGCTGGCGTATGGCTTGCCAGAATACGATGCGCAAGTGCTTACCGATTCCAGGGAAATGGCCCTTTATTTTGAAGAGGTGTGTAAGCTTACCAAACACTATAAAGCTGCCTCTAACTGGATGATGGGACCGGTTAAATCTTATTTGAACGAGTTGGGAAAAGAACTATCGGATTTTCCCTTGCCGCCTGTTATACTTGTTAACCTGATAGAACTGGTAGAGCAGGGTAAGGTAAGTTTTTCTGTAGCCTCGCAACAAGTGTTTGCTGCTTTGCTGCAAGATTCTTCCCGACCGGTTTTACAGGTGGCACAAGATTTGAACGTATTGCAGGATAGCAATGTTGATTCCTTGTTGATCGTTATTGAAGAGGTCCTCCAGACTTATCCTGATAAGGTACAGGAATATAAAAAAGGAAAGAAGGGTTTGCTGGCCATGTTTATGGGAGAAGTGATGAAACGAAGTAAGGGAAAGGCAGATCCGAAAAAGACAAGTGCATTATTAGAAGAAAAATTAAACGTACAATGAAGAGTATTATAAAAGTAGCGGTCTTAAGTGTAGTGGTATTAATCTCCTGTTCTTCCTCCTCTACAGAGGCAGAAAGCGGAACCTGGACGATTACCATCCACGGCAAAGTCGGATTCCCTCAGCAAGGTCAGATTGTGATTCAGGAATTAACCAGTAACTCCAGTTCAGCCTGGCAGGACACCATACAGCTAAAGAGCAATTACACCTTTGCAAAAAAACTTTCGCTAAAAGAGCCCGGCTATTACCGTATCAATTTTTACAATACACAAGTGCTCAACCTGATTGTTGATAAAAGTGATATTGAAGTAAATGTAGATGGTAATAGCCCGCAAGGTTTTTCAGAGATCAAAGGCTCAAGAGACATGGATATTATCATGAATGCGCAGCGCTTGATTCGCGCCACCGAGACGATGCCGGAAATGGAAAAATTGAATCAGGATTTTGCGAAGGCGCAACAAGCCGGTGATCAGGCGAAGATGGCAGAGTTGCAACAAACCTATTTGAAACTCGCGAAAGGAAACACAGACAAAGCAGCAGAATACCTGAGAGCCCAAGAGCCTTCGCTGGCCGTAATTAACCTGTTACAAAATAACTCCTTGGATGCTGATCAGTATTTTGATACCTATTTAGCAGTTGCCGATAAGTTACGTACTTCATGGTCGAGTTATACACATGCCAAAACGTTCATTGATAAAGTTGATAAGATGAAGAAACTGGCAATTGGTCAGCCAGCACCCGAAATTTCTTTACCGAATCCGGAAGGGCAAGTTGTGAAGCTGAGTTCCCTACGTGGTCAGTATGTATTAGTTGATTTTTGGGCGAAGTGGTGTGGACCCTGCCGCAAAGAAAATCCGAATGTAGTGAAAGCATTCCACCGCTTTAAGAGCAAGGGCTTTACAGTATTTGGTGTTTCATTGGACCGCACTAAGGAAGACTGGGTACAAGCGATTCAACAAGATGGTCTTACCTGGACACATGTTTCGGATTTAAAATATTTTCAGTCAGAGGCGGCTAAAACGTACGACATTCAAGGCATTCCCTATTCTCTTTTATTGGATAAAGAAGGAAAGATCATAGCAAAAAATTTACGAGGTGCTGCGTTAGAACAGAAGTTGGAAGAAGTGTTGGGGAAATAAATTCAATAAGCCTTTGGTTCGTGAGCTAACTCACTTTCCTTATAGGCCTTCTCCGGACTTTTGTGAATCATGGATAATTTCTGGAGCTGGATAACCTCTACCATGTACACCCCGAAATCCTCTGTAACTTTTCCGTGTATGAGGTAAAAGCCCCGGCCGCGCAAGGGATATTTTTTGTGTACATCCGGAAAGTGCACTGTGTCAAATACTTCGCCCTTTGCATCGTAGAAGGTACCGAAGCTCATCGCGTCACCTTTCTTCGTTCCTGTGGGTTTGGTGGTGACCACGTATCCGATGATACTTATCTGTTTCCCAACGCGCTCCGCTAATTGATGTGCCAGCGTATCGCCTAGTGTTTTATCAGGAAGTAAGTCAAAGGGATCACAGAGGGGAAATCCAAGTAACTCAATCTCATCAAAGGCATCTTCGTACGAGGAATGAGCGAGGACGGGGAGTGGGAATTCTTTAGGTTCGGTATCAAACAGGTCGTGTGCAGACATGGGTTTTGACTTAGCACTATTGATGAAAAGCATGGCTTCCCAAAGTAGTTGTTGTTTGGTTTTACCTGTAAAACGAAAGGCACCGATACGGATAAGAATGCGGACTTGTTCGAGACCAATGTTGGTAACTCTTCGCATAAAATTGTTTAGACTACTATACTCCCCATTTCTCTCTCGTTCTGTTTCAATGGCTTTCCCGATTTTTGTTTCCAGACTTTTAATGTGAATAAAACCAATGTAGATCGTGCTGCCTTCAAGTGTAGTAAGGTAGTTGCTGTGATTTACACAAGAAGCTTGGATAGTCGCCCCATTCATACGCGCCTCGTGAAAATAAAATTCCGTTCTGTAAAAACCTCCGAAGTTGTTGATAACACCTACCATAAATTCCAGGGGGTAATGTGCCTTCAGATACAGACTCTGGTAGCTCTCTACGGCATAGCTGGCTGAATGTCCTTTCGCGAAGGAGTATCCGGAAAAGCTTTCAATTTCTAGCCAGACTCGCTCAATTACGTGTTGTGCGTAGCCACGTTGTTGGCAGCTCTCAAAAAAACGATCGCGCACACGTTGAAATTCTTCGCGTGAACGGTATTTACCAGACATACCCCTGCGCAACACATCTGCTTCCGTTAAGGTTAAACCAGCAAAGTGATGGGCCACTTTGATCACGTCTTCCTGGTATACCATTACTCCGTAGGTATCTTTCATCAACTCATCCATCTTAGGATGAATGGCCTCGTACCGTCCTCCGTTCTTTACAGCATGAAAACGCTCAATATAAGTTTTCATCATGCCTGAACTGGATACCCCTGGACGAATGATCGAACTAGCCGCTACCAGGGTGAGGTAATTATCACATTGCAGTTTACCCAGCAGCATGCGCATGGCGGGGGACTCCACGTAAAAGCAACCCATGGCTTTACTGTTTCGTAGCAGATCTTTTACTTTTTCATCCTCTTTAAATTTTTTAAATTGATGAATGTCCACTTCTATTCCCTGATTTCTTTTTACGTGCTTGGCGGTTTCTTTAATGTGTCCCAGACCACGTTGACTAAGAATATCAAACTTATAAATACCAAAATCTTCGGCACTGTGCATTTCGAAGTGAGAAACCGGAAGATTTTTGGGAGGGAATTCAGTTGCCGTATAAGTGTAAATCGGTTTCTCAGTAATGAGTACACCTCCTGCATGGATGGAGATATTGGCCGGTAAATCTTTTATGTATTCTGCGTAGCGAAAAATGAGTTCACGTATGTGATCGCGTTTTCTATTCTTTTCCGGAAACTCAACGATGTCATCAATTTCTTCTTTAGGCAAGCCAAAAACCTTCCCTAGCTCGCGGATCACCGACCTTCTCTGATAGGTGGTGTGGGTGCCTAATAAGCAGACATGTTCTTCTTCATATTTGGAAAAAAGATAAGCGTAGATGGCATCCCGATTATCCCAAGAGAAGTCGATATCAAAATCAGGAGGAGACGTTCGCTCTTCGTTGAGAAAGCGTTCAAAATAAAGATCTAGTTCGATCGGATCGACATTGGTAATGCCCAGACAATAAGCTACCGTACTGTTGGCACCACTGCCGCGCCCGACAAAATCAAAGCCTTGTTGCTTGGCAAAGAGAATGAGATCATAGCTGATGAGGTAATACGAAGTGAAATTCTTGTTATCGATGATCTTCAATTCCTTTTCAACACGTTCATTCCAGATTTTTTTATCCTCTCCATAAATTGATTGGTAGCCTTTCTCTGTTTCGGTCCTTAAATAAGCCAGATCTTTCGCCTTACTTCCTGTAAGGTATTTCTTGTTCTTATCTTCTGAGAGCGTAAAATGAAAGGAACATTGATCACTTAGCTTTTTCGCCTGTTCCACTAACTCCGGATACTGCGCAAAGCGCGCGCGTAATTCTTTTGGGGATAGCATGTACTCTTCTTTATCCGCTTGTCTGTATTCAGAGAGCTTACTCAACAAGGTATTATTAGCAATGCAGCGAAGCAATCGATGCACATTATGATCTTTGTATACGAACTTTTCCTTCTTCCCTTGCTTTTGAAGAATGGGTGGATGAAACGTAATAGGATGAAGGGCAATAAACTTTTTTTTATGAAGAGGATAGGAGGGATCTAATGTTAATTTAGTAAGTTCATGATGTCGTATACCAATGAATTCGTTATACCGAAGTACTTCGGGTTCATATCTTCCGAAGGGATAAATAATGAAAGTGTCTTCGATAACAGGTGCCCGTTGTGGTAGTCGTTCTTTACTTCGATTGTGGTAGGAGAGAAAGCGATTGAGTCGCTCGAAGCCATCGTTATTTCTGGCCAGTGCAATGTAAAGAAGTTCGTCATCCTGCCGGAATTCAATACCTACTGCGATTTCTAACAGATAGGGAGTCTCACCAAATTTAGTTAAGCCATTTTCATAGGGTAAATACTTAGCGCACCACCGCAGCATTTCGATGTAGGAGGCGGTGTTGTTAATTTCGGTAAGAATTAGTTTATGCACGCCACACCTGCGTGCTTCGTTGAATAGATCTTCTACCTGTAGCGTACCATAGTTAAAACTGTAAGCAGTATGGCAGTTGAGGTACATAAGTTTTAATTTTTACTTGACAAATTCCTGTTATCAGGAACGTAGTAAATCAATTAATTCCAAGGGGAATAGATTCATAATGCGCCCAGCGGTTGCCTGTACGTTGAAGTACAGTGATGTTCTCACAGGTGAAATGTTGGCTATAGTGTACGTTTTCAAAATACGGCCATGCCTTTAGGAAATCATCATAGGGTAAGTTGCGAGCGATGGTAATATGAGGATTATCGTTAGCATGTGTCGGTCCGAAGATTTTTTCAGTAACAGCGTTTACGGCTGGCTTATTGACGACATCCAGGAAAATGGTCCGATTGGCTCCATGGTGAAAAGTGCTGCAATCTTTTATGAATACAGTAAAGGGTGTTAAGTGACTCGCCATAGCAGCCACGGCATAAATAAGTTGCGTAGGCTTTTCAGTAGTAGTGCGACCTATCGTAATGTGCGCCAGAGAGTGTCGACTCTCATACGTATAGCCTACCAACCGCTCTGTGTCTTTCTTGAAATAGGCCAGGTCTTTCTGAACAGGTTCCGAAGGGGTTAATACGAACAGTAACTCTGTTGTGTTATCGGAGAACGTGTTTGTGTCGATTTTCATACTCGTTTAATTTTGATACTAAGGTAAAACCTATAATTGTCAATTTGTGTCACAAGTCATATCCTTCGGCCTGTGAAGAAACAGACCAAGGTTGTAATTAATTCACCAGATTTTTCGTAACCTTTCCTTTAAACATATTCATTTCCATTCGCACGCGTTTGTTCACATCCATGGTCGTAGCACGCACCAATTTTTCTACACCGTATTTGTGTTTGATGTAATCCATTTCTTCGTAGAGATTGATCGCTTCTTCCGTATCATCGAACAGACTGATCTGATGGTTGCCATATACTAAGTTGCTCAAACGAACGCCCACCAGGCGGATGAGCATTCTTCGGTTATAAAGCTTGTCGAAGAGTTCTTGCACCACCTTTAGAATGGTGTGGTCAGAAGAAGTGTAGGGAATCTGGATTTGCTTTGTCTCTGTATCAAAATTGGCATAACGAATTTTTACCGTGATGCAAGAAGTTAATTTCTTTTGTTCGCGTAACTGAAAAGCTACCTTTTCTACCATGGCGATCAGTATGGACTTCAAGCGCTTCACATCAATAGTATCTTCTTCGAAGGTAGATTCGGTAGAGATGGATTTTTGTTCACTATAGGGCACTACAGGTGACTCATCAATGCCATGGGCTTTGTTCCACAAGCTCACACCATTTTTACCAAAAGCACTCACTAAAAATTTAAGCGGCATGTCGCGCAGCGTGCCTACGGTGCGCACTCCCATGTCGTATAAGAAAGTAGACGTTTGCTTACCCACCATGGGCAACTTATCTACGGATAGGGGAGCGAGGAAACTTTGTTCATCTCCTGTCTTGATGTGTCGCTCTGCATTGGGCTTACATTCGCCCGTTACTACTTTTGAAACGAGTTTGTTTACGGACATACCCAGCGAAATGGGAAGCCCACTTTCTTGGATAATCTTCTTTCGCAATTCTACAGCCCACGTAAAGGCACCAAAAAATTTATCCATGCCGCTGGCATCAATGTAAAATTCATCGATGGAAGCTTTCTCAAAGAGTGGAGCTTTGTCGGCTATGATTTCAGCGACTTCGTGCGACATCTGACTATAGGCTTCCATATCGCCCGAAATAATAGTGGCTTCCGGGCATAATTGCATGGCCAGGTACATCGGCATGGCAGAATGGATGCCGAAGGCACGCGCTTCATAGCTACAGGCAGCGACTACGCCTCTGCGACTTTTTCCACCTACAATCAAGGGCCTTCCCTTTAACCGTGTATTCTTTTTGCATTCTACAGCCACAAAAAAGGCATCCAAATCCAGGTGTATAATGTTGCGATCCATGCCACAAGGTTAACTAAAAAAAATAGTTTATTGCAAATTTTGAATACTAAATAAAATAGTACACCTTTGAGCATGTCATTCGTCAATAAGAATCTTCGCTACCTGCGCCAGCAGCATGGGTGGACGCAAAAAGAATTGGCCGATAAGCTAAAGGTAAAGCAGCCTGTTATAGGTGCTTATGAAGAGGAGCGTTCTATTCCTCCTTTGTTTACCTTGCTTAACATAGCCGAATTGTTTTCGCTGAGCTTAGATGCATTGGTGCAGGAGGATCTAAGTAAGCCGAATGCTAAAAAGAAGACTCTTCCTAAGAAGGAGGTATTGACCATTACGGTTGATATAAATGATCAGGAGAATATTGAATTAGTACCACAAAAAGCAGCCGCAGGTTATCTGGCAGGCTATCAGGATGCGGAGTTTGTGAGTGAGCTTCCGAAAATCAGCATGCCGGTGTTGCCGCGTAATCGCACGCACCGTGCCTTTGAAATACAAGGTGAATCGATGTTACCCATACAGCCGGGTAGTATTGTATTTGGTGAGTATGTTGAATCGTTGAAGGATGTGAAAAACGGGAAGCCGTATGTATTGGTAACGAAGCAGGATGGTATCGTATTCAAGCGTGTGTTTCACTTTGATGAACACAAGGATTCACTCTTGTTGGTTTCCGATAACAGAGAGTTTGCACCGTATACCATTAAGGCATCAGAAGTGATGGAGCTTTGGTTTGTCGTCTCCTTTTATACGAAGAACTTCCCAGAGGCAGGATTGCAACAACCTGCGTTAGTTGATCAACTCGCGCTGCGGGTTGCACAATTACAGAAGAAATAGTTTGCCATAGCTATGTTTAAAAGCAGAAACCCCGCGCGAGCGGGGTTTCTTGTTTCGGGATGAGTAACTTTAGTAAGCCCTTACTAATTTTCCATCGAGGTAGTTGATGAATGATTTATTCACTACACGCATCCCACCACTGGTGGGATAGTTTCCTGTAAAGTACCAATCACCTTTGTGATTAGGGATAGCTTTGTGCAAGTTCTCTACTGTCTGGAAAACAACTTCTAATTCAGCCTTCATATCTGAAGGCCTTACGATGTCAGTGATCTTAGCTGAGATTTCTTCGTCTGTATATTCAGCATAAAGCCGTTGTACAAAATTTTTGTGCTGCTCATGTCCGCGCGCACGCTGGCATTGTTCGTACACTTCGCCCAACAATTCATCTTTGCCTTGCTCTTTCAATAATTCGCGCATGGCGCGGAAGGCTACAAATTCTCCCATCTTGCTCATGTCAATTCCGTAGCAATCAGGATAACGAATTTGTGGACAAGAAGAAACGATGACAATTTTCTTGGGCTCTAACCGATCCAGCATTTTTAAAATGCTTTTCTCCAAGGTAGTGCCGCGCACAATTGAATCGTCAATCACTACTAAAGTGTCGATACCTTTTCGGATTACTTCATACGTAGTGTCGTATACATGCGATACTAATTCATCGCGGCTGGCGTCATCAGTAATGAAGGTACGTAGCTTTGCATCTTTCAATACAATTTTTTCGATGCGGGGCCGAAAGGAGAGGAGATCCTCAGCAGCATCTACCGAAGGTTTACCTTCCAGGAGTACCTCTTTTTGTTTTTGTATGAGGTAGTCTTCAACGCCCGCCATCATGCCATAAAAAGCAGTCTCCGCAGTGTTGGGAATGTACGAGAATACTGTATTCTTTAAATCAAAATTGATGGCTTTGAGTACTTGTGGTACGAGCAGTTTGCCGAGTTGTTTACGCTCTCTGTAAATATCGGGATCATTTCCGCGAGAGAAGTAGATGCGTTCAAAACTACACGAAGCTTTGTCTCCCGGCTGTATAATCTGGTGTTGCGCAAATTCACCGCTCTTGCTGATGATTAAGGCGTGGCCCGGTTTAATTTCTTCTATCTGATTGTAATCAATATTAAAGGCCGTTTTGATGGCAGGTTTTTCGGAAGCAATGACCACTACTTCCTCATCGGCATAGTAATAGGCTGGGCGTATTCCATTCGGATCGCGTACTACAAAGGAAGAGCCTGAACCGGTCATACCAGCCATGGCGTAGCCTCCGTCAAAATCTTTACAAGCTCTTTTCAATACGCGGGCAATGTCGATTTCGTTTTCAATGATTTCAGAAATCTCTTTGTTCGAATATTGATCTTTATATTTCTCGAAAAGACCTTGTACTTCTTCATCTAAGAAGTGACCGATCTTCTCCATTACGGTTACGGTATCTACCTTTTCTTTCGGATGCTGCCCCAACCCAACAAGGATGTCAAAAAGTTCATCCACGTTTGTCATGTTGAAGTTACCGGCCATCACCAGGTTACGACTTCTCCAGTTATTTTGACGCAAGAAAGGGTGTACATTTTCGATGCTGTTGCGGCCATGAGTACCATAGCGCAGGTGGCCTAACCAGAGCTCGCCCGTAAAGGCCACATTTTCTTTCAACCACTGATCGTTGTTGAAGTTCTTCTTTCCTTCCTTCTGTGCTTTCTTGAATTTCTTGCCTATTTTTTTGAAAAGATGGGCAACGGGTTGGGGCTTAATGGAGCGATAGCGGCTTATGTATCGGTGACCAGATTCAACATCTATTTTAATGTTCGCGATGCCTGCTCCATCCTGTCCGCGATTGTGTTGTTTTTCCATCAACACATACATTTTATTCATGGCATAGGTAGGGCCATACTTTTCAACGTAGTAGGAAAGAGGTTTGCGCAAACGAACGAAGGCAATGCCACATTCGTGAAGGATTTCGTCAGTCATCTTCTCGTCATTAGGAACTGGGCAGCTGGAAAATCGAGAGTAGCGTAAGTCTTAGGCTAATTCCAAAATCCTAGTGCCCAATGCTATAGTGCAAAGGTAATTCTATTCAACCAACCCATCAAACCCGATGGCAAGAAGAATAGCCCCAGCAGCGTTATAACCAAAAGAAAACCTAAAAGATTTACACCCCACGAATTTTCTGATAGAACCGTATTACTTCCATTCTTTAAAAATGATTGATACGGAATTTTTAAGTAGAAAAACAGGGAAACTACCGTATTTAAAAGGCCTACGACAAATACGACCAAATAAAGTCCTTGCCCTGAAATTTCGTACGAATTCCATAAAGATGAAAAGACAAAGACTTTCCCCAAAAAACCAGCCGTAGGGGGCAGTCCCGTAAGAGATATCAAGCCGACTAATAATAGGATAGACGAAGCTGCATTACTTTTCCCAATTCCTGCATAGGACTCCATATCAATAATGGATTTTCTTTCGAAATGACCTATGTATAAGAACACGAGGTAGTTAGCCACAAGAAAAACAGTCGCGTAAAAGAGCATGAACTGCAGACCCTGGTTGGTCAGGGTAATGGCTCCGATTAATAATATACCTGCCTGTGCAATGGAAGAGTAGGCCATCATGCGCTTTAGATTTTTTTGAAGCAAGGCGGCAAAATTTCCGATGCTGAGGGTAAGTATGGCAATAAGACTGAGTACGATGTACCAACGTATGCTCGCATTGCCCTTTAGATCGATGGCTAAACAGAAAAGTACGAGTATTCCGATGCCCGCCAGTTTCGGCACTACCGAAAAAAAAGCAACAATAGGAGTTGGGGCTGCTTCGTATACATCGGGTGCCCATGGGTGCATGGGTGCACTGGCTATTTTAAAGAGAAGGCCCGCCAGTATAAGACACACACTGATGAAGAAGAAAGGTGTTTGCTGATAGTAGATAGCGTTCGCAAATACCTCGCTCGTAAAATCAAAGGTATGTGTAATGCCATAGAGTAAAGACATGCCATAGAGCATAATGGCCGAAGCCACTGAACCAAATAAAAAATACTTCAAGGCTCCTTCTATACTTTTTTTAGAGAAGACAAAAGCAGTGAGCAGGTAGGAGGGAAGAGAAATGAGTTCAATGGCCAGAAATACCATGATCAAATTACTGCTCATGACGAGTACATGGGCACCGAGCAAAGCACAAGCGATCAATGCATAGTATTCCGCTTTTCTATACTCGTATGCCCTCCACGAGAGAAGTACGGTAAGAACACCGGCTACATCAAATAGTAGTTTCAAGTAGGCTGCGAAAGTGCTCTGTGTAAGCATCCCGCTAAAGAGAGAAATGTTGGTAGTTGTTTGATTCCAGCTTATGAACGAAGCCACAAGAGATGTGATCAATAAAAGTAAGGCAATCAGATCGATGCTTTTTTTCTGATGCCCCTGGCTGAGCACCAAACTGCTAAGAAGTAAAATCACGAAAGTTCCGATCAGCACTAACTCTGGCAAGAAGTACTGCAAGCTTAACTGGATCCACTCTAATTTTTCGTTCGTTCCCAGCATAGTTAGGGCCGTATAAGCGTGTGTATGGCTTTACCTGTTTGTAAAACAGTTTCGTTAAAACTTTCAGCGAAAGGATTAATAAAGTTGAGTAGCAATTGTGGGAAAATCCCGAAAGCAATCGTGATCAAGGCCAGCGGTAAGAGCATGAGAATTTCTCGTTTATCCAAGTCGACTAGCGATGTGTTTTCGGTGGAACTTTTGAAATGGTATTTACCGAAGAACATACGTTGCAGGG
>Ga0075163_10009911_pt1 | contig 12480 bp, 9 predicted proteins | sample JI1023141ADNA_FD_71478 | JGI IMG/M metagenome (GOLD analysis project Ga0075163, IMG submission 71478) | Wastewater effluent complex algal communities from Wisconsin, to seasonally profile nutrient transformation and Carbon sequestration -... | ecosystem: Engineered > WWTP > Effluent > Algae...
AGCGCAGCGGCCAGCCCGCCAGCTACAGCCTGCACGCGACCCCGCGTGGACCCCTGATGCTCATCAACCCCGGCACCTACTGCGTGGTCGCCGAGCGCAGCGCCCTCGGCCTGCGCGGCACCCGACGCAAACAATGACGGAGACCCCATGACTCAGCCTCCTGTCTGGATCGATCAGTTCCTCAACATCGGCAGCGCCGCGTGCGAGGCCGTACTGAAGGCGCGCGAGGTTCGCCGCGAAGTACGTCGCGCCGCGCGGTCCGAGGCTGCCGTGCCGCCCCAGTGGCGTGCTGGCTCGCATGCTCCGTCTGCGCCGGAGCCCCCGCCTGCGCCGCCTCCACCTTCCACTCTGGCGGTGGTCCCGGTCGTTCCTGTGCCGACCTTTGCCCGGCCAGTGGCGCCGTGGGACCGCCGAGTCAGCCGCGTCCCACGTGCACCGGCACCCGCGGTTCCGGGCGAGGCTGCCACCGTCGCTGGCCTAGCACCGAACCCGGAGCCGGTCTCCGTGCCGGCAAGCCAGCCCGCGCCAGCACCCCGTCATGGATCCGGGCCGGAGGGCCACGTCACTGGAGATGCGCCGGAGCGCGAGCCCGCCCTGGGCCGCGATGGCCCCACGCCGCGCGGCAGTGATTCCGGGAGCGGCGCAGCGGCTGGCCCGCCGCCCACGTCGGAGTCCCCAAGTCCCCAGATGGAGCTCGACTTCACGGCACGGCCGACCTCCACCTCGGCCGCGTCCATACCACCAGTGGTGCCGGAAGAGCCGATCCTGCCCGCCCCCCAAGCCCCGGAGATCGCAGCGCTCGTCGAGCGCGGTGTGACGCTGATCGGCGAGGTGCTCGGTGAGATCGTCAGCGACACGCTGGAGAACATCCTCGAGCGCCAGGAAATGCAGCTCGTTGCGCTTCTCGAGTACCAGGACGCGCGCCTCGCAGGGCTACTCGAAACCCAGGCGAGGGCTCATGCGGCCGAGCTCGCCGCGCTGGCCGAGGCGAACGCCGAGAATCTACGCACGATCCTCCGCGAGGTCCTGGGTGAACGGCCATCGCCACCTGCGCCGCGACCTGTCGAGGATAGCCCGCCGCTCCCGGCGATGACGCCGGAGGTGGTGACCGACTTGCAGGAGACGCTGCGACTCGGCTTCGGGGAGATCCGGGGTGGGCTGAATCAGCACCACAACGAGTTCATGATGGTGGTTCGCAGCGAGCTCCGCCCGCTCGCACAGGCCGCGCTGGCCTGGCTTGTCACTCAGACGAGCGGACCCGTGGCTGCTCCCGCAGTGCAGACGACCGGCGCGGCGAATCCACAGGTCATGTGCAAGGATCCGCATCCCGACAGCTCAACGTCCAACCCTCCGCGCCCCGCTGCACCCCCGCGAGCTCCGCCGCCACAGCGTGACCTCGCCATCACCGCAGCGCAGCGGCAGCACATCCACCTGGCGATCGCGGAGACCGACGACCAGGACCCCCTGGATGGCGATAGCGACGGCCACGAATCCACCCCACTGCGCTATCGCGCCCCCGACGATCGCGGCTCACACATGCCCGAGGCCAGCCCATGAGCGACCCCAACCTCCTCGACATGGAGACCGCGCCGGAGACGGTGAACTACCGCAAGAGCCGGCGGGACATCTGGACGCAGATCCAGAAGAAGCGCGATGACTATGTCGCCAGCGCCCTCAAGCATGGTGCGACCCCTGCGCAGGCGGAGGAGGGGGCCGGTCGCGACGTTCGTGGCGAGGTGCGCTGGCTTGTCGGCGAGCTGCTGACCCATGCACAAGGTCAGCACGCCGCGGAGTTCGTCATGGCCGCGCCGCGCGAGTGGGGGACCCGCGCCGAGATCCTGCTGGATGTGGATCCGGTGATCCCTGATCTCATTGGCCGCGCTTACCCGATCACCACCTGGGCCGCCAAGCTCGACACCTTGACGAAGCAGGTCGCCGCCGATGACGCCACATGGCAGACCTGGGTCGAGCGAATGCTGCCCGCTCTCTCGCCGTTCGGCGTGACGAACACCGCGCTGGGTTCGATCTTCGGTCTGGTCGACAACGTCGGCAAGGGTGTGGGCAACCTCGGTTCGGGCCTCGGCGAAGCCGCCGGCGGCTTCGGCCGGGCGCTCGGCTATCTGCCCTGGGCGCTCGGCGCTCTCGGCCTCGGCGCGGCCGCTTTGGGCGCCGGCTATCTGCTCAGCCAACGACGGGAAGGGGGCCACCATGACTGAAACACATCCTCAACGCCTCGCACAGGACCGCTATCAATGGCGGCTCTACACCGTGGCCGCGGCCGGCGCGAGCTTCTTCGCTGGCATGCTCGTCAACAACTGGATCGAGCGTCGCATCCGCTCGACCCCATCAGCCCCACGATCAGGTGCCGCGAAGTCGGAGGGTTGATCGATGGCGGACACGACTCAACGCTGGTGGTTCTCCGCGCTCGCCGGGGGCGTGGCGACTGCAGGCCTGGGCGCTGCTGTGGGGTTATGGTGGGGCCGTCGGATTCCTGGGCACATCTTCCGCGACGACGACGACTGGTACGTCGACGAGCCCGCCCTGCGCGAGCTGCAGCGCCGGATCCGCTGGTCCGGTGGATCGTCGACCCTGGGCGGCTTCTACTTTTCGATGTTCGGACATGGCAGCATCAAGCTCGTGCCGACGACGCGGGTCCTGGCTGGACAGTCGGGCAATCTGTATGCGGTCGAGTCGATGCTCTCCGCAGGGCAGTCGCTCGAGTTCGTCATGCTCGACCTGGTGATTCATCGCGTCGGCATACTCAAACTGATTCACTACACTCCACGCCCGGTTCCGGGGCGCCTGGTTCAGGGCCCGGACGTGGGACCCGTCGATCGACCGGAGCGGGTCACCCCGCCGGATTCTCGCGAATAGCTGAGAGGAGCTCCGATGTCCAAACTGCGAACAATCGCACGTGTCGCGCTGGGTGGGCTCGCTGTCGCGGAGGGGGCCTCCGCGTTGCACCGCTGGCGGGCAAGGCGAGAGGTTTACGATCAGGCAGCGCGCCGGGCAGCCGCGCTGCATCGTCCTCTCGTTGTGGTGGGCGACCCCGACGCCGGCGCGCACACCCGCCTGATCCGCGCGTACGGATGCGGGGACCTGTGCGTCGACATCAACGGTTGCCCTCTGTGCCCCGTCGTCCAGGTCGCCGACATCGCCGCCCGACCCGTCCCGGGGGTTGCCGACGATTCCGCCGTCGTCTTCATGTCCTGCGTGCTCGAGTACGTCGACGATGCCGAGGCCGCAGTGCGCGAGCTCGTCCGCATGGCAGGCAGCCCCGAGAACCTCTACATGGTCTCCGTGCAGCCCTGGACCCTGACGGCCGCTCTCTACCCTGGCGCGCGCTGGACCGCGACGCGCGAGCGCGATGCGGTCAGCCTCACCCCGGTTCCACCGCTGAGCAAGGCGTTCGCGGCTGGCACACTCGCCGGGCTCTGCGTTGCGGCGTGGAGGCCGTCGAGAAGGTGATCGCGCAGGACGATGGAGACCGCAGCCCTCCGCACCAACTCGCCTCCGCGCCCTCAGGCTGCGGAGCAGCCGAACAGGTCCAGTATCTTGTGCATAGTAGCGGCCTGACGACACCGTACTTTGTTCGCTGGTTCGCCATGGGCGGGTTGCTCCGACCCACACTATGGCTTCAGACGATACTCCCGTTCAACGATCGGCGCGTCTTCTGGTCCACGCACGTAGGGTTCGATCCATCGCTTGCGCTGGTCATTCCAGTCCGGGTTGGGGCGGCGGAAGTGGCCGCGGACCATCGAACGATGCAGAAGATCCCCGCCGCCGCCGCGAACGTAAAGTTGGAGTTGGCGAAGGCGCGTGATGTCGATCTTACCGGGGAGGTAGTGGACGGCCTCGGAGGAGACATGGCCTCGACCAGCGCGGCTGGGACGCCCATTCCGCGCTAGCGGGGGCTCACGCAGTTCCGTGACTGCGTTCGCGCTTGTCGCATAGAGGATCACGTTGATGATCAGGCGGAGCAGTCGCTGTAGTGGGGTCGAGCTGGGTAGCCGCTCAGGGCCACGGCCGGGGCCGGGAGCGTCGATGATGACCTCCAGGGAGGCATCGGGCTCGATCCAGAGCTCGCGACGAAAGATGTAAGGCCCACGGTGGTCTAACGCGTCACACACGAAGACGAGGCGCACGTTGCGGCCGTCGTCGCGCTGGGAAGATTCTAGGACGTAGACGGTGACGATGCGTAGCAGACCGCGCCGCTCAGGACTCTCCGCTGCACGTGAGATCAAGCGCTCGACGAGACCGAGGGCGTAGCGGTCGGTAAAGGCGATAGCGAAGGCGGGGAACGGCAGGCGTAGCATGTCGCCTGTCCCGTCCGGGTCGGTTGCCCCGAACTGCCAGCTCAGCTTCCAGTCGACCCAGAACACCTTGTGCCGGTGGATCTCGAGGTTACACCACACCTCGAGCGGTGCCGCGAAACTCTGCCGCTTGTCCATGATGGAGTGGCTGCCGAGCAGCAGGGCAGCGGGGAGAGCTTGGTCTGTGAGATAGCGTTCGAACGCTGGATGTTGGATCAGCTCCTCGCGGGGATATGCGCGGCGGACCAGTCCGCCAGCAGCGCGGAGAATCGGATCGGCGATCGTGCGGGCCAGAGCGGCCAGCCCTGGGATCTGCGCTTCCATGCGCTCATGGCCCAACGGTGGCGGGTGTGCCGGATCTGGGTTGTCGACTTGCTCACGATGCAGGTCGAGCACGTCCCACAGCCATGAGGGATCGAACGTGGGCTGTTGATGGACCAACGCGGTTTGGTACTGCCTTTCGAGATCGTGAAGTATTTCGACGAGTCGAGGACGAACGCTGGTCGAGGCGGTGGCGTCGCGCGGTGTGAGGCCATCAAGCCCAGGCTGGGGAGCGTCGAGCCAGCCCGTGTAATGTCGTTGCAGCCGCTGCTCGGCATCGTCAAGGGCACGGTCGATGGCGCGCTCGTCGGGCGCGAAGCCCGCCCTGGCCGCAGGGTGGGCAGCCTCACTGGGAGAGGTGATCGGCTGCGCAGACCAGCGTCGATGGAACAGCGGCGGCGAGCTCTTCAGGAATGCAGTCATGGAGATGCCCGGGTTCATTCGAGCCTTGACCGACATCAACTGCTCGCGGAGGGCGTCGCGCGTGACCCCTTTCAGCAGGAGGCATCCACCATCGATCTCGGGGAGTCCCGAGAGGCCCTGCGGAACAACGCGCGCGGCCACAAGGTCCCCGATGGACACCTCACGCGAGAGGTCGGTTGAACGAACGCATATGGTGTCGTTCTCGAGGATGTTACACAGGATGAGCGCGGCGCCGGGATCGACGCCCACGATCTCGTAGGGGCGCATGACCGTCTCGCGCATCATCTCCAGGTAGCGTCGTGCACCCGGCGCGAGACCTCGGCCGTGCAGCAGACTGTCTACACGACGCGTACCGTCGTCGTTCACGACGTCGAACATCACCCAGGCAGTGTATGTGATCACCCTCCTTCGGTGGTCCGCCACGGAAATGGCGTCGATTCCTCGGGCCGCGGGATCGAAGAATGTGTCATACAACGCTTTGTCGTCTGCGGATGAGCTTGGGTTGGCGAGCATTGCTTGCATGCGCCGCTCCACAGTCACAAGGTCTTCGATGGCCAACCGCGTGGAGCGGCCCAAAAGGCAGCACTTCTTGTACTTCTGCCCACTACCGCAGGGGCAGGGCTCGTTGCGACCGACCTTCATATCATGACCCTCCTGCCCCGTATTCGCTGCGAGGAGCCGCCGTGGCGGCACATCTCGGGACGATGCGCCTGGCGGTCCACTGGAAGTGGGTCGCGGAGCTCCATGTCCACATTTTGCCCGTCTGTTCACCAGATGTCACTGCGGTCCGGCTGAGCGGAGGCACGCGGCTCCGTGAGCGCGACGTGCGGGGTCGGCCCTGCGCGGGATATCAGGCTCGATGTTTCGGAGCGCTTCGTCCACCGCCTCTGGCCATCGCGGAAGCGCGCCGCGCAACGCTCGAAAAAAAAGCATGCGGCGCTTCAGCAGAACCTCGGCGCCGGCAACTACTCGGGGGAGGCCCACGATGTTGAGACTCCGCCCTGCACCCTGGTTTATTCCCCGACTCGTCCGCGATAAACGTCCCGCCTGGCTCGCCGATGTGTCGCTGAGCGTGCCCGTGGAGCGCCCGCCGTCGCTGCTCCGTGGTCAGCCCAGGCCCTGGGGGTGGCTCTCCTTGTTTGTCCTGCTCGTCGGCCTCGGCATGACATGGAGTGTCATCACGCCCTCGCCGGTCCCCGCGAGCCTCGTGCCCCATGACTTGGAGGTTCCCGCGTGCATGCCTGGCGTACCGCGGATCCTCCCACAACAGCACGTCCCGCCGGGGCGACGGCTGCCGGAAGACGAATCGACGAAGGTTCACGTCCGGTCCCAGGTACGCGCCGTGCCGCCCCGCCCGGTCCATGTCGCTCCGCTCCCGGAGCAGGCGAGCATTACCACGGATCCGCCGAGGGCTATCCCCCTCGAGGATCTCGGGCTGCTCCCCATCCCCGCGGGTCGCGCGCCATCGGCTCCAGACACGGGGTCTCATGGCTGATACGCTCCAGAACACCTTGGACAACCATGGAAGCGCGAGTGGTACCGAGCCCGCATTGCCGCGGCCACACCTCTCATTCGAGCTGGAGACTGCGCGGGCGCGGATCGCCCACGAATTGTTCGGCATCGACGTGGCGACCCCCCAGATCGGACGTTTCCATGTCCTGGAGAAGCTCGGCGAGGGCGGTATGGGCGAGGTCTACGCGGCGTTCGACCCGGAGCTCGACCGGCGGGTAGCGATCAAGGTGCTGCACTCCGGCCTCGGCGAGTCGCAAGAGAGGCGCGAACGACTGATCCGCGAGGCCCAGGCGCTCGCCCGGGTCTCCCACCCCAACATCGTCCAGGTGTTCGAGGTCGGCCTCCACCGCGAGCACGTATTCGTGGCCATGGAGTACGTACGCGGCGAGAACCTCGCGCAGTGGCTCACGCGCCAACCGAGCCCGCACGACTGGCGCGCTGTCGTCGACGTGTTCGTCGCCGCCGGCCAGGGGCTAGCCGCGGTGCATGCGGCCGGCCTGGTCCACCGCGACTTCAAGCCGGCGAACACCATCGTCGGCGTTGACGGTCGCGCACGTATCCTCGACTTCGGCCTGGTCCGCGCCACCGCATTCGCCGACTCGCGCGCGGCGCAGCGCCCGGACGCGCCCGATCGTCTCGAACAAAGCTTGACCGCGATGGGCTCGGTCGTCGGCACGCCGGGGTACATGGCGCCGGAGCTGTTCCTGGGCCAGCGCGCCGACGCCGGGTCCGATCAATACAGCTTCTGCACCGCCCTGTATGAGGGCCTGTATGGCGAACGACCGCATACGGGCGAGACGCTCGCAGCCCTGGCGAGCGCGAAGATCCAGGGCAGCGTCCCGCGACCGCCGAGCGGCACCAAGGTTCCGGCGTGGCTGCACGCAGCGGTGATACGAGGGCTGGCCGCGCAAGCCGATCAGCGCTGGCCTTCGATGGCGGCGCTGCTCGCCGAGCTCGACCGCGATCGCCGGTCCGTGCTGCGTCGCTGGTCCGTCGGCGCGCTGTCCCTCGTGCTGCTCGGCGCGACGGCCCTCGCCACCCAGCAGGTCATCGCCCACCAGCGCGTCGCGGCCGACGAGCGCACGCGCGCCGAACTGGCGGAGCGCGGGGCGGCGGCGCAGCAGGAGCTGGCGCGGCGCTCTGCGTTCGAACGGTCGACGATGGCCGAGGCCGAGCAGGCCGCAGAGGTGATGCGCCTGGCCAGCACCCGTGGTAGCGAGCGCGACGCTCTGGTGCTCGGGATCCAGACGATGGCGCCGTATGGGCCCGATTTCGAGGCGGCGCCGCGCCTGGTGCTCGACGGCCTCGCCCGGGCGCTCCCGGCCATGATCCCCAGCTGGACGATCCCGAGCCGGGGCGAGCAGGTCCTCGGTCTCGCACTGTCCGCCGACGGTCTGAACCTCGCGGCCGTCCACGCCGGCGGCCAGCTCACCCTGTGGGACGCCGAGACCGGCTCGCTGCGGGCATCGGCGCCGTGGTCGGGGGACTACGCGGAGCTCGCGTACAGCCCCGACGGCGCCACCCTGCTGATCGCCAGCGATCGTTGCACGCTCCACGATCCGAACACTGCGACCCTGATCCGCGAGACCGCGGCGTGCAAGTTCGGCCAGCTCTCGCCCGACGGCCGCATTCTACACGCCGTGTCTCCGGGCCCGAAGCAGTCGATGCTCACGGCGTGGGACGTGGTCAGCGGGGCCGTGCTGTGGGCCACGCCCGTGGCGACGAGCGTCGAGGGCCTGCGGATCGATCCGCCAGGCCGTACGCTCGCCGCAGCGTTCGCGGATGGATCGGTGCAGCTCCACGCCGCGCACGACGGCCGCCGGCTGGCCGTCCTGGGCGTGCCCCGGCCGCGCACACCGAGGCCCCCGGACATCCCCAAATTGACGACGCTGGTGTTCTCGCACGATGGGACGACTCTGGCCGCGGGCGCTTCAGGCGTCGAGCTGTTCGACGTGGTGAGCCGGCGTCACCTCGACACGCTCGTTGCGCCGGGCGACGACTGGTATCTCAACCTCACGTTCTCCCGCGACGACGCCGGGCTGCTCACCAGCGGCATGCACGCGACCCGGGTCTTCGACACGCGGACCCGCGCGCTGACGGCCCTCTCGCCCCATACGAGATTGCGGCACCCCACGGTGCTCCGCGACGGGTACGTGCTGTCCACTGACAGCGACGGTCGCCTCGAGCGCTGGGCGCCCGAGGGCGTGCTCGTCGACTACTTCCGCGCCGATGAACCCGGCTTTTCGGATCTATGGCTCGCCGTCTCGGCCGATCGGACGCGGGCCGCAACCGGGCGCGACGAGGTTCGCCTGTGGAACCTCCGTGATCCGCGGCCGGTCGACAGCTGGTGGCTGGCCGGTGCCCCGGCGACCGTGCTCGAGTCGGGCACCCGGCTGGTCGCGGACCATGACCGTGCGATGCATATCCATGACCGACGCACGGGCGTGATTGTCGCCCAAATCGCCGAGGACACTCCCGCGTCGGCGGGTGGTCCGTTGCACGCGATCCATGTATTCGGGCAACGATTGTGGAGCCGCCGCGGCGACTGGCTCCGCGTGCACGACCTCCGCGATGGCCGCCTCCTGCTGCGCGAGCGCCGGTCCTGGGCCGCCACGGCGTCGTCCTGGATCACCTCCGTCGGCTCGCCCACGCTGGTCCTGCTGACCCCGGGCGGCCGGTTCGACGTGTTCGACGCGCAGACTGGGACCGTGCGCTGCAGCATCGCGGGCGAGGGCGAGCGCATGCACACTGACCCTCGGCTCCGGGAGCAGATCAGCGGTGGCTACAGCAAGGTCGCGCTCAGCCGCGACGGTAGGTACCTCGCGGTGCCGGCCGGCGATCGGGACAGCAACGCGCTCGTGACGGGGCTGCCCGGCGCGCTCCGGGTCTCGCTGTGGTCGCTGGACATGTGCGCCGCGCATACCGTGATCTCGCTGCCGCACGAGGGCCGTGCCGCCCCGCCGCTGCTCGAGCTGTCGTTCGCCGAGGACGGCTCGCTGGTCACGCGACTCGGCGCCACCACCTTTGTCCACGAGCCGAACTCGGGCGTCCAGCGGTTTCGCGCCGACGATGTTTGTTTGCACGAGCAGCCCGTGCCCGAGGGGGTGTCCGAGCTGTCACCGGACGGGACTACGCTCCTCACCATCTGCGACGGTCACGCCACCACGTGGCCGCTGAGCGGCGAGGCGCCCACCGACATCGACGTGGTGATCGGTAGCGCGGCGCGTTACTACACCGATGCGTACGCGGCAGGCACACGTCGGCACTTCTTCGCGGACGGCCAGCGCATCCTGCTGCCGGACGCCGAGGGGGACCTCGTCGTCTGGGACATCGCTGCTGCGACGCCCGGCGTCCGCGTGAGCGCCCGCGGCTCGCGGCTGTTCGGCGCGACGGTCTCGGCGGACGGCGAGACCATCGAGCACGGCGACCATCGCAACCAGTGGACCACCTACGAGGCGTCCCGACGGTCCGTCATCGCCGCCGCTTGTCGGGCTCTTTCGAGGTCGGAGGTGGCCGACCGGGTGGCGGTACCATGCGCTGCTTTATCTCCGTAGCCCATTGCTCGAGGTTGGTCATGGTGCTCTCGACCAGCGCCGCCGACCGCGAGAGTTCGACCATCTTCGCCTCCAGCAGCACACGCGCGCGGATCAGCCGCGCGCGGGCGGTACCTGGCGGGATCTCGAGGATCTCCGCGAGCTCGCCGGTCGTCACGCCCTCCCAGTAATGGAGCTCCAGCAGCACCTGAAAGTCGATCGGGATCTGTCGCAGTGCCGCGGACAGGAGCCGGGCTTCCTGGCGCTGTTCGAGCTCGGCCGTCGGCGAGGGACGCAGGTCCTCCGCGGACACCTCGGTGAAGTCGAGGCGCTGCCGCTCGCGGTGGCGGGCGCGCAGGAATTGGCAAAGCTGCCGGTACGCGATGGCGAACAGGTAGGAACGAAAGCTCCCGTGGCCGGCGTAGCCTGGCAGCGACTCGATGCACCCGAGGAAGGTACGCTGGATCAGGTCGGCGCTGTCGTCCCCGATCTTGCCGGCGAAGAACCGCGCGACGGCGGCGTAGTAGCGGTCGAACAGCAAGAATCCCGCGGTCTGATCGCCCGTACGCCAGGCCGCGAGCAGCGCGTGATCGTCGCGAGGGTCGGACATCTGCAGAGGCGTGCAACCCACGCTGTCACCGCCGCGCTCGCTCGTCAATGGAGCATCTGCGCACAGTCGAGTTGCGCCGAACTCCGCAACTCGACGAGATCGGCGATGGTGTCAGCGATCTACGAGCTCGCTGCCGCCCAAGCAAGGGCCGCGAGCAGTAGCAGCGGCGCCCTGGATGCGCCTGACGCGACGTGGCAGCCGCTCGTGCTCGCGGCCGGTGCCGCGGGGGGGGTCCGCGGGGTCCGGGGCCGCCGTCGCTGGCGGCGGTGTCGCTGGCGGAGCTGTCGGGCGCCCGCGCCTCGAGGGCCGCCCGGTCCGCGGGCACCGTGAACGTCTCCGCACGCACCAGCGACCCGTCGGCCGTCTGCTTCCACGGCGGCTCGCGTGGCGCGGTGCTCTTCGCTCGCGGCGAGCACCTGTCTCGAAGGACAGATCGATCGTCGCCGCGGCCTGGACCCGGGGTGGGGGTTGTGGAAGAGTGATGGGGTCTATGCACCCCTGTCGATGGAAGTATCTCCTCGGACTCCCGATCGTCGGCCTCGCCTGTGGACCAGGGCTGATCGCAACGGACAGCTCGCCGACCGGCCCTGGCTCTACTGACGGTGACTCCACCGCGTCCTCCGGCGACATGCCAACGAGCCACGGTGGCACCGACCCTGACACCGTCACGCCTACCACCGGCGACGATCCGGGCAGTACGGACGTCCCGTGCCCGCTCATCGAGCAGGACGTCGACATCGACGCGGACGGCCTCCCCGACACCGTGCTCGACAGCCAGGACGACGTCGCTGTGCTCGCCGGATGCACCGACATCGCGGGTTCGCTACGGATCAGCAGCGCTGTCACCGACCTGACTCCGCTGGCCAGCTTGCGTCGGATCACCGGCTCGCTCCACGTCAACGACCTGGCCGTCCCGTGGGACCCCCCCGCGATGTTGACCTCATTGCACGGTCTGGAGGGCCTGGAGTCGGTCCGCAGCATCGATCTCAAACACCTCGTCGTCCCGAACCTCGACCCGCTCGCCGGCCTGACCGAACTCCCGGGCGGCCTCAAGCTCGAGCGACTCACGCAGATCGAGTCACTGGCGGGTCTGCACAACCTCCAGAACATCGGCGGCCCACTGACGGTCCTCCAGGTCGACAAGCTCACCGACCTCCAGGCGCTCGCCGGCCTGACCGAGATCCTCGACAGTGTCGAGCTCGTCGAGCTTCCGGCGCTCCCGTCGCTCGAGGGCCTGCACAACCTCGAGCGTGTCGGCAGCCTGAGGGTCGACGATTGCCCGCTGCTCGCGGACCTTGACGGCCTCCGCGGCCTGCAGCGCGTCGATGAAGACGTCGTGCTCGAGCAACTCTCGCTGACCGACCTGCACGGGCTCGAGGGGCTGACCGAGCTCGGCGAGCCGGGCGGCGAGACAGCCAGAATCACCATGCTCTATGTGCCGCAGCTGGCCTCGCTCGACGGTCTCGCCGTCGACTGGCATGGGGACAATGCGTTCTCCATTCACGGGTCGGCGATCACCGCCCTCGACGCCCTCGCGGGGGCCACCGAGCTTGCTGGCCTGTCGCTGAGCGAAAACCACGCGCTGGTCGACCTCGCTGGCCTCGAGGCGCTGGCGTTGGTCCACGGCGGCCTGGATCTCTTCGGCAATGCGAACCTCGTCGATCTCGGCGCGCTGGCCAACCTCGAGTCGGTCGGCTTGCTGATGCTCGCAGAGTCCGTGGTCACCGACCTCGCGCTGCCGGCCCTCCAGGAGGCCGGCGAAGTGTGG
>Ga0075163_10009914_pt1 | contig 12479 bp, 13 predicted proteins | sample JI1023141ADNA_FD_71478 | JGI IMG/M metagenome (GOLD analysis project Ga0075163, IMG submission 71478) | Wastewater effluent complex algal communities from Wisconsin, to seasonally profile nutrient transformation and Carbon sequestration -... | ecosystem: Engineered > WWTP > Effluent > Algae...
TGCGTCAGGCCGCCGAGGCCTTCCTCGCAACTCCCGGCATTGAAGCAACCTTGAAGCAGATGATGGAAAATTCCATCGCACGGCTTTTTATCGCAGCCAATGACGATTTAGCTGCTGATCACTCCCAGACATCCGAAAGACTTCAACATGTGTAAATTCCACGAAGACATCGCGATTGATATCGCAACTGATCCTGTGACAGGTAAATTCTCAGCCGGAGCTTTTGCGATCGCCCGCATGGTGCTGGCCCGCTATCACGTCGAGCAATACATGCCCGCAATGTTCGGAAGCGACGGACGCAGCGCCTATGCGATGGCGTGTTCGCGCGGTCAGGAGGCCTTTGCCCAGTCTGGGCTGGAGCTGCCGCTTGAAGACATTCAGACCTATCGCGATACCCATATCAAAACCCTGCATCAGGCGATGACAGAGACATCATCCCGGCATGACCTGTCGGTCACGGCACTTGGCCTGCCGAAAAATCCTTTGAAAGATGCCCGGATGCTCGATGAAGGGGCGGTGGAGCTGATTGAAGGCTATACCCACGAGAATTATTACTCCGAAGGGCCGTTGCACCTGAAAGAGCATGCGCACAAACCGGAATTTGAACCACTGTTACAGGCTGCGAAAGATTTCCTCGCCCAGCCGGGCATCGAGCCTGTGTTGAAGCAGATGATGGAACATTCTCTCTCCCGCAACTTTACGGAGGCGCGGAGCAAGGTACGCCCGTCCGTGATGAAACTTTATGAACTGGTGCCGCCGAAGGTGATGGCGTTGTTCCAGACATGCGCGTCATGCGGGGGACGACTTGTCGGACCGCATTTGCCGTGCATTGGACTGATGTCTGCCGCAGGTAGCAGCGCGACAGCCGCCGCCATCATCAGTAACCCGATTGTTGTCCCTGCCATGTCTTTGCTGGCGGCTGGGAGCGGTTATATGTCATGGAACAAAGTGCGCGGCGCAAGCGCCGGACCGATTGAGCGCGTTCTGATGAAGCCTGCCTTTGTTTTGGCGGCTGGCGGGATGATTGCGATGCATCTTCCAATGTTTGGGCATGATCATGGCGGACATGATCAGCATAATCATGGAGCCACAACACAATCGGTTCCAGCAGCAGGTGACTTACGAGCGTCGTGGCGAGAGGGGCTTGATGCAAGTCGCGTCGAGCGTATCGAGCAACAGGCCAAGGCCGCAGGACTAAGCGCTGATGAGTTTATGAATCCGACCTGCATCCCAGCTACAGGCCCTCAGGCGCAGCTGGCGAGGTAAATTAATAGCTTTGTGGACACGGGGATGATACCCCGTGTTCAAGTGTAACTGTGAGGCCGTTTGCGCTTGAGGCTGTCAGATAGCCCTGTTTTTCAACACAGACATCCCACGAAAATTCTTCTGATCCATGCATCATCATGGCTTCCGCGCGCCATTCGGAACGTCGATCAAAAATGGCCTGACCTTGAGCATTCGTGACTTGCGTGTCGCGAAGCGTCCTGATCCCTGAGGGTTTTGAAATGGACATCATTGTAACCGTAGCATCCTGAACCGGAGAACCTGCCGTATCCTTCACAGTCACTAGAGAGCCTGGTTGCAAAGTTTTATAGATAGGATAAACGCAGCCGGAAATCAGCAGAACAAATATCAAAATAATTTCAGGAAGAATATTAGCGCGCGTCAAAATTAAAACCACCGCGCCACGAGATGATATAAATTTTCTCATCTTTCGTGCATTTAACGCTGTGGCCATTCTTGTCAAAGTCGATAGAGAAGGTTCCGGAAACCTGATTGCTCGACATATCAAGAGCTTCCCCAATAAACCTGTCATCTTTGCGTTGACCATTTTGAATTCGATAAAGAGGCTCGCGAGTTCCGGCTTCGACGATCACAGCGTCTGCGCGGGTGCGATGATTGACAAGACAGAACGCCTCACCCGCATCAACGACATTCGGGCCTTTGACCGGAGGCGCATAGGTCGGAACAACAGAACGGATATAGAGCGGGGCCGCGATAGCCGCGACCAGTGCGAAAGAACCTGAAATTGCCAGTGACCGCAACGCGCCCATGATACCCTCGTTTTGAATTATGAAAACATATAGAGTTTAGATCCTTTTGGCAAGCATTTCAGGTCAAAGCCCAGGAAATCCGCCATTTTTCCTTTCAAAGTTTAATGAAATCTTAAGGGCAGTCATGGCATACTGGAAAGGATACACGGCGCAGTAGGTGCCGTTCATGTCTCAAGAAAGGAGATCAGCGTGCCGGTTCTAGGAACCAACACATCTGCCAATTCTGCGCTGATCTATCTGAACCAGAATTCCCGCGCCATGGAGAAATCGCTGGCCCGCCTGTCAAGCGGGTCGCGCATCGTGCGTGCATCAGATGATGCCGCAGGTCTTGCCGTCGCGACCAAACTGAAATCCGATATCACTGTTTTGAAACAAGCCGCGACCAATGCGGTGCAGGCCCGTTCCGTGATTCAGACTGCTGACGGTGCGCTGGCGCGTGTTGGAGATATCTTGCAGCGGATGAAATCGCTGGCCGCACAATCGAACTCAGGATCGGTCGATGCAACCGCGCGCGGCTTCATCAATACAGAATTCGTTCAGCTCCGCTCGGAAATTGATGCGATTGCCAACGCCACCACATTCAATGGCGCCACGCTGATCGACGGCAACTATAACCAGAATTTCCAGGTCGGCATTGCCGCCTCGAGCACCATCGCCGTTGATTTTTCAGCGATTGATGCAAATATCACAGCGCTTGGTATCGGAACGGCTGGCGTTGATACCGTTGCGAATGCAACGGCGGCATCGGGCCTTCTGGATACCGCCATCAACAGCATTTCAACCGCACGGGCGACTGCCGGTTCCCTGCTTTCGCGCTTTGAATACCGGGGCGCTGTGATCGACGACGCCGTTGAAAACCTCTCAAGCGCCTATTCAGCCATCATGGATGTGGATATCGCCGCCGAACAGGCCAATCTGGTCACACGTCAGGTTCTGATGGAAGCCTCAATTGCTGCCCTCGCGCAAGCCAACCAGATGAAATCATCGCTGCTGTCATTGCTCCGTTAGCCCTTCCATGATCTAATGACCTAAGTTGTCATTCGAGGAACACCCCCATGATTTTCAAGGATAAATTTTCGCCGCGCGACTGGGATTTGCTGACCCACCTGCCATACCGTATGGGCATCTGGATGTCCGACCGCGACGAAGGCGGTGGCGAATATGCGTATACGCTGGAAATGGAAGCTCTCGAGCGCGAGGTCAAAATCTGTCAGGCCAAATACGCCAATATCGAACTGATCACTGATCTAATGCACGACCTGACACGCAGCCTTCCAGCGTCTGGAGAATGGGATACAACGCTTGAAGACGCAAAACATGCCGTCGAATTGTTGAAGCCCCACACCGACGCCCAGTCCCTGAATTGTTTTAAGCTGATGCTCGTTGATATTGCGGAAGCCGTTGCCAAGGCTGCCGCCAACGGCACCTATCAGGCGCGCAATCTGTATAACGGCCCGCAGTCGGGATTGTTTGGTTTGCTGGCTAAATTCGTGCGCTATGGACGCGGTCCGAAAGTGACGAAGGCTGAGAAAATGGCGATCAACCAGTTGATCACAGCGCTTGATGCCGACGGGCTTGTCCAGCGTTGGGATATGGACCCTTATCCGCCGCGATCCAGCCAGGCCTGAAACATCAGAACAGTCCAGAGCTGTGTGCCGTTATTGCGCCCGCTTTGATGATCCTGCCACATCTTTGTGATCGGTTCAGGCGAGAGATAGCCCTGTTGCGCAATCTTTTCCGGAGATAAAAGACCAGCCGCCCAGTCCTTGAGACCACCACGGAGCCATGCATCTATCGGCGGTGTAAATCCGCGCTTGGGTCTGTTTGTAAGATTGTGCGGCACATATTTTTCAAGCACCTGACGCAACAGCCATTTACCCTGCCCGTTCCTGATCTTCATTTCAAGAGGGAGCGTCCAGACATATTCAGCAATCCGGGAATCGAGAAGAGGTGCGCGGGCTTCAAGCGAGACAGCCATCGCGACGCGATCCACTTTCACTAAAATATCATTCGGCAGATACGAGAGCATATCCTTGAACATCAGATTTTCTGCAATCGTCAGGCCCGAGACCTCACGCGACGGATCGGTAACAGCTGTGAGGGGCAGATACCCATCCTTCACGAGCGCAGACCCGCCCGGATTGGCGGCAAGAAGATAGTCGTAAATAGCCATCGGGCCTGACTGGCGCAAAGAGCCTGCGAGTTTCCTTTGATGAGGATCATCGCTGCGGCGTTCAATGGTATCAGCCGCAAAGCGGCGCAGGATGGCAGGCGTATACTTCATGCGCTGCCAGAGCTTCGGTACAAGGCGGTGGCGGTTATAACCGCCGAGCATTTCATCCCCGCCATCCCCCGAAAGGGCCACGGTCACATCGCGCCGTGCGAATTTGGATACAAGATAGGTCGGGATTTGCGAGATATCGGCGAAAGGTTCGTCGTACATATCAGCGAGCTTCGGCACGACATCGAGCGCATCGCGGTCGCTTAAATATAATTCATGATGATCTGTCCCAAGATGCTGGGCAATATCGGCAGCATAGGGAGCTTCATCAAGAGACGGGACATCAAAGCCGATGGAATAGGTTTTGACAGGCATCCCGGATTGCGCCTGCATCAGGGCCACAACCGCACTGGAATCAATTCCGCCAGATAAAAAAGCACCAAGCGGCACATCCGAAATCATGCGTTCGCGCACACACAGGCGCAACAGATCATCAAATTCAGCGATGATGTCAGAATCTTTTTTCTGGCTGCGCTGTGATGATTTCTGGGCAACCACACGCGACAAGTCCCAGTAATATTCAATTTTTTTTGTGAGGTCTTGACCCGGAGAAAGCTCGCCGAGTTTCAAGGACATCCGAGCACCTGGAGGCAGCGTCCAGACATTTTTGTAAATCGTCAGCGGCGCGTTGATATAACCATAGGTCATGTACTGAGCCAAAGAATTGCGCTCCACGGTCTTTTCAAACTCAGGATGCGCACGCAGGGCTTTGAGTTCCGACCCCATGACCAGATCAGCCCCGGCCCAGCCGAGATAGAGAGGCTTTTTGCCAAGCCGATCCCGCATCAGATGGAGAACGCTCTCTTTCCGATCCCAGATGATAAAGGCATACATACCAATAATTTTCTGGCTGGTCTGGTTAAGCCCCCATTGATCAATCGCGGCCAGAACGACTTCGGTGTCAGATCGTCCCCGGAAACTGTGCCCCAAGGCTTTCAGTTCGGCCTCGATGCTTTGATAATTATAGATTTCGCCGTTATAGACGCACCAGTAGCGGCCTGAATGCGATTCCATCGGCTGGGCTCCGAGCGGAGAAAGATCGAGGATGGCGAGGCGACGCTGGCCCAGCACGACACCAGGATGCTCGGCGTCCTGCCACAGCCCGTCACTGTCAGGCCCGCGATGCGTGATTGCATCCGTCATGGCCTTCACGGTCTTGCGGGCAAACTCAGGATCTGGAGAGCTGCGTGTCGAAAAAAGTCCTGCGATACCGCACATATGGTTTCTTGATCCCTGATCAGCTTTGCATCGCACAACTCTGCTCTGCCCTATATATATTATATCGCATATATAGACATCGCCCGAGCCGGATTTATATTGACGTATATAGGCAGCTTAATTAGGTTGGCGCCAGTTTCTCAGGGAAAAAATTATTTCCTGCCCGGGGGCTCCCCGAAGGCGGCAAATGATTACATAATCCCTGCATAGAGGGATCTACAATGCAGACATCCGTCCTCGAATACACTCCAGAGGTTGAACGTTCGACCGAGGCCATCCGCGCCCGCGTCGCTCCGGTTCTCGAAGAAGCCCGCTGGAGACGAGCCGCTCCGTATATCGCCGAGATCAATCGCCTCAAAAAAGAAATGAACGCGATCATTCTGGTTCACAACTATCAGACGCCGGATATCTATTTCGGGGTTGCAGATGTGACGGGAGACTCCCTCAAGCTGGCTCAGGAAGCTGCTAAGGCTACCGCCGACATCATCGTTCAGGCCGGTGTTCACTTTATGGCGGAAACTTCCAAAATCCTCTGCCCGGACAAAATTGTTCTTATGCCCGATATGGACGCAGGATGCTCCCTCGCCACCTCGATCACGGCAGCGGATATCGCGCTTTTGCGTGAAAAATATCCGGGCGTGCCTGTTGTCTCCTACGTCAACACGACCGCCGAAGTGAAAGCCGCATCTGATGTCTGCGTGACCTCGGGCAACGCCATCAAAATCGTCAAGGCACTCAATGTTCCTCGCATCATCTTCCTGCCCGATGAGTATCTGGGCAAGTATGTTGCGGCCCAGTGCCCGGAAGTCGAAGTGCTGATGTGGAAGGGACATTGCGAAGTCCACGAGAAATTTACCCCGGAATATATCCGCGAACTCCGCGCCGAACATCCGGGCGTGACCATCCTTGCTCACCCTGAATGCGCCCCGGACGTTCTGGCAGCGAGCGATTATGTCGGCTCGACCGCCCAGATGCAGGACTATGTCGTTCAGAAACGCCCGCAGCGCGTGATCCTCATCACTGAATGCTCGATGAGTGACAATGTCTATGCTGAAAACCCTGACCTTGAATTTATCCGCCCATGTCAGCTTTGCCCGCATATGCAGCGCATCACCCTGCCAAAAATCCTGCACTCGCTGCAAACGATGACAACACAAATCGAAATCGACCCTGTGATCCAGAAGGCAGCGTTCCGGTCGATCCAGAACATGCTGGACCTCAGCAAGTGATCGCCCCCCCTGCCCTGATCTGGCAAGACGGCGTTATCGCGGCCCTGCGCGAAGATCTTGGCCGCCGTGGCGATGTAACGTCACGATCCATCTTCTCGTCAGCCGATCAGTGCCGCGCCGCATTCGTGACCCGCAAAGATGGCGTCGTGTCGGGGCTGGATGTCGTCCGCCACGTTGCCATGCTGTGTGATCCGGAGATCACCTTTGAAGCCACCTGTCAGGATGGCGACGTCATCAAAGCCGGGCAAACTCTGGCTGTCCTCTCTGGCCCCGTGATCGGGATTCTGGAAGCTGAACGCGTTTCCCTGAATTACCTCTCTCATCTTTCGGGCATTGCCAGCCTGACAAAATCCTATGCTGACTTGATCGCAGGCACGAAAGCCAAAGTCTGCTGTACCCGAAAAACCACTCCCGGTCTTCGTGCGCTGGAAAAATATGCCGTTGCCTGTGGCGGCGGAGCCAATCATCGCTTCGGTCTGGATGACGCCGTTTTGATCAAGGACAACCATATCGCTGTCACGGGCGGCGTTGTAGCTGCTATTGAGCGCGTCAAGAACCATGCAGGCCATATGGTCAAAATTGAAGTTGAAGTTGATACCTTCGACCAGCTCGAGCTGGTCCTTCAGCATAAAATCGATGCAGTCCTTCTGGACAACTGGCCTGTGGCTGAATTGCCCCGCGCCCTGACGATGATTGCAGGCAAATGCACCGTCGAAGCGTCGGGCGGAATTACCAAAGACACCATCCGCGCCATCGCCGAAGCAGGCGTCGATCTGATTTCTGTTGGTGCGCTGACACATAGCGCCCCGATCCTCGATATCGGGCTCGATATTCTTTAAAGGAGACACCACCATGATCCGCATCGCTGTAGCAGGAGTTGGCGCAGTTGGTTCAGCCGTTTGCCGCGCCCTGATTGACGGGATTGACGGCTTCACGCTTGTGGCCGCATCGAACCTCGATGAAGCGCAGGCCCGCAGCCTGATCAATCGCCCAGCCTACGATCTTCCCTTCGTTCCGATGGAAGAGATCGTTGATACGGCGGACTGGATCGTCGAAGCCCTCCCTGCCGCCGCGGTCCCCGACCTGACACGCCGCGCCATGGAAGCGGGAAAAACCCTCGTCATGATTTCAAGCGCAGCTTTGCTTCTGTATCCCGAGATCAAATCCTATGCCGGAAAAAATGGCGGACGCATCATCGTGCCGTCTGGCGCTCTTGCAGGCATGGACGGGATCAATGCTCTGGCCGAACAGGGCATCAAGACCGCCCGCCTGACCACAACAAAACCGCCGAAGGCCTATAGCAACGCGCCCCACATCGTCAAAGAACAGATTGACCTTGCAGGCATCACAACACCGACCACGATCTTTACCGGGAATGCACGGCAGGCAGCGGCTGCGTTTCCAGCCAACGTCAATGTCGCGGCAACGTTGTCGATGGCGACACGGCTGGCTCCGGAAGATGTTCAGGTTGAGGTTCGCGCCGATCCGGCGCTGACATCCAATCGCCATGAAGTCGTTGTCGAAGGTGATTTCAGCACGCTGAAATTCACCATTGAAAACAAACCAGACCCGACCAATCCGAAAAGCAGCGCCCTGACCGCCATGAGCATCATCGCCGCATTACGCAGACAGAGTGCCACTTTCACTGTCGGCAGCTGAGACGAAGTTTAATCATCACCTTGAGCACGAATTTTGCGCCACTGGACGACATTGCGTTCATGCTCGGCTGCGGTTTTTGCAAAAATATGCCCACCCTTGCCATCCGCCACGAAGAACAGGAAGTCATGGATTTCAGGATGCAGAACAGCCTCAAGTGACGCCCGCCCCGGATTGGCAATCGGCCCCGGCGGCAGACCCGGATACATATAGGTATTATAAGGCGAGTTGGTTTCTTCGAGATCCTTGCGGAGCAGACGACGCCCAAGTGGCCCCTGCCCTTCATCCTGATGCTTGCCCATCGTCAGCGCATAAATCACTGTCGGATCGGTCTGGAGCTTCATACCAATTTTCAGGCGGTTGATAAAGACGCCTGCGACACGCTGGCGTTCTTCGGCAACGCCTGTTTCTTTTTCAACGATGGAAGCAAGCGTCACAGCTTCGAGAGGCGTTTTCAGCGGGAGTTGCTGCGCGCGCATCGGCCAGAGTTCGGCAACGGCCTTGGTCATTGCGTCTTGCATCCGTGCGAGCACCACCGAACGCTGCTCTTTGCGCATATACTGGTAAGTATCCGGCATCAACGTGCCTTCAGCGGGAATGGTTGTCAGCGGACCTTCGAGAACATCGATTTTATTGAGGAGATCAATGACCTGATAGCTGGTGAGTCCTTCGCGGATCAGGATGCTGCGCTCAAAAATCTTACCCTTGTTGATTTTGAATAACACATCTTTCATCGGGGCGCCGGCTGCGAATTCATATTCCCCGGCCTTCATCCCGGCGCGCTGATTGGTCAAGATGGCGGTGATGACAAACGCCCATTCATGGGTGATGACGTTTTCAGATTTGAGGGTGTCGCCGATCTGCATCAGACCTGAGCCGCGCGGAATCTCGATAATCTTCGTTTCGGTCAAAGGGCCGGGAACGATCAACTGCTGGGAACAGATAAACACGACAGCCGATCCGGCAAGGATCAGCAAGGCCAGAAGCCACCCCAGAAAATTCCACATAGACCCAAAACCCCATCATTGAAAACAGGGCGTCAGATGGAACGCCCTAGACTGCGCGCAGTATAACAGAAGCGTTGGTTCCGCCAAATCCGAAAGAGTTCGACAAAGCGGTACGGACTTTCTTTTCCTTGGCGACTTTCGGAACCAGGTCTACGCCCTGGCAGGATTCCGAAACGTTCTCAAGGTTTAGCGTTGGCGGCACAATACCGGTTTCGATAGCCTTGATCGAATAGATCGCTTCGACAGCACCGGCAGCACCGAGCAAGTGCCCGATCGCCGATTTGGTCGATGACATCATGACGTTTTCGATATCAGCGCCGAACAGGCGTTTGACCGCGCCACATTCAATTCCGTCACCGACCGGGGTCGAGGTGCCATGAGCATTGATGTAGTCGATGTCTGCCGTCGTAACTTCTGCACGAGCAAGCGCGGCCTTCATAGCACGGAAGCCGCCATCGCCATCTTCGCGAGGGGACGTGATGTGATAGGCATCTCCCGAAAGACCATAGCCGATGACTTCGGCATAGATCTTAGCACCACGCTTTTTGGCGTGTTCGTATTCTTCGAGAACAACAACACCAGCGCCTTCGCCAATGACGAAGCCATCACGGCCTTCATCGAACGGGCGGGAGGCTGCCGTTGGATTGTCGTTATAGCCAGTCGAGAGCGCACGGCAGGCAGCGAACGAGGCCACACCGAGACGGTTGACGGCAGCTTCTGCACCACCAGCGACCATGACTTCGGCATCGCCGAGGATGATCAGGCGGGCGGCATCGCCAATCGCGTGCGTGCCGGTGGCACAAGCGGTGACGACAGAATGGTTCGGGCCTTTGAAGCCGTATTTGATCGAGACATGACCGGAGGCCAGGTTGATGAGCATGGCCGGAACCGAAAACGGCGACACGCGGCGCGGGCCTTTTTCGATCAATGTCTGGGAGGTTTCATAAATGCTTTGCAGCCCGCCGATCCCGGAGCCGATCATCACGCCTGTGCGTTCCAGATCTTCTTCTTCCGTCGGGGCCCAGCCGCTGTCGCGGAGAGCTTCATCAGCAGCAGCGATGCCGTACATGATGAAAGCATCGACTTTTTTCTGTTCTTTCGGAGGCAGGGCGTCGTCGGGATTATACCCGTCGGCAACGCCTTCGCTCTGGAACGGCACGAGGCCGCCAATCTGCGAGGTAATATCGGAAACATCGAAGCGTGTGATCTTGGTGATCCCGCTTTTTCCGGCGGTCAAGGCTGCCCAGTTGCGGTCAACGCCTACGCCAAGTGGAGACACGATCCCCATTCCAGTGACTACGACACGTCTCATTATCAATCTGATCCCTGTTTAATAAAAAGGGGCTGCACCTGGCAGCCCCTTGGATTATTTCCAGCCGATACTAGGCGGCAGAGTTAGCTGTGATGAAGTTAACGGCATCGCCGACCGTCTGAATTTTTTCAGCGGCATCATCAGGAATTTCGACATTGAATTCTTCTTCAAACGCCATAACCAGTTCGACAGTGTCGAGCGAGTCAGCGCCGAGATCATCAATGAAACTTGCGCCTTCAGAGACTTTGTCAGCTTCGACACCGAGGTGTTCGACAACAATCTTTTTAACGCGTTCAGCTACATCGCTCATATTATAGTTCCCATAGTTTGGTTTGACTTGAATTTTTCAGAACGGACAGAACTTAGCTTCCCGCCTAGCGATTGGCAAGAGGTAAATACGATTGGCGCACAGGCCCTTCTTCTGCTGTTAACGAATTTATGGAATGCAGAATATCAGGCCAGGAGGCGCAGATCGTATGGGCTCCGGCGGCTTTGAGATTTGCCGCAGTGCCGTTGTGATCATGGCTCGACCCTGTGAATCCAATGACATACATCCCGGCAGCCACCCCGGCCATGACGCCGCTTGCGCTGTCTTCAATCACAATACAAGACGCAGGATCGGACGAAAGACGATCGGCTGCGAAGAGGAACAGATCTGGCGCAGGCTTGCCCCGTGCGACTTGAATCTTGGTAAACGTCTTCTCATCCCCAAAGAAATCATAAAGCCCGATCATCTGGAGCGAGCTGATCACGTTGCTGCGCTCGCCGTTTGATGCAACACAGGTTTTGTATTTGGGAACAAGTTCGGTCACCGCTTCGACCGCTCCGGCAACAGGCTTAAGACCCGTCTTCTGGTATTGAGCAACCCGGTCAATGAAGTCAGGGATAAAGCTGTCGGGAACAGCGCGGCCTTCTTCAGTCTCGATAAACTTTTTGACCTCTGTCATCGCCATGCCGACAAATTTGTCCATCGAGACCTCGACGGTATAACGAGGAAATCCAAGCTCGGCCAAAACATCGGCGGTGGCTTTGTTGTTCAGATATTCGCTATCGGACAACGTGCCATCACAATCGAAGAGAATAGTATCGAACATCAATTCATCTTTTCTATAAAGGAAACTATTTCAGGCCATGACGCAAAAACTCGCACGGCCCCCGCAGCCTCAAGCTGAGCTATCTTGGTATCTATATCATAAGAGGTTCCAGCAAATCCTATTACATCAACGCCTGCCGCAACCCCGGCCCTGACGCCGCTGGAGCTGTCCTCAATAATCAATGACCGTTCCGGCATTGCATTCATCATACGCAAAGCGTGGAGAAATACATCCGGGGCAGGCTTAGGACGTTCTACATGCTCGCTGGAAAAAATAAGTTTATGAGGGAACAAGTCGTCGAGAGCGGCGGATTTCAGTAGATATTGAATGAGTTTAACAGACGCATTCGATGCAACACAGGTTCTAAAATTTTCCTGCAACATCAAGACAGCCTCACGAGCGCCGGTTACAGAGGTCGTGTAACGATCAAGATAGGGGGCCTCAAGCTCCCAATAGCAGGCCTCAACTTCAGGAGGGAGCGGAGTTCCTGCCCCCTCACCATAGAGCCGGATAATATCGCGGATGACTTTACCCGAATATTTCTCCTGATACTCCTGAGGAGTTGGAGGGGTAAAACCATATTTTTGGAGCGCATCACGAAAGCCATGAAAATAGGCCTCGTCGCTTC
>Ga0075163_10009915_pt1 | contig 12477 bp, 7 predicted proteins | sample JI1023141ADNA_FD_71478 | JGI IMG/M metagenome (GOLD analysis project Ga0075163, IMG submission 71478) | Wastewater effluent complex algal communities from Wisconsin, to seasonally profile nutrient transformation and Carbon sequestration -... | ecosystem: Engineered > WWTP > Effluent > Algae...
TTAGGATCGCCTTGAAGAGCGCTACGGCCTAAAAATAATAGTCCATTTAAAGCATCAGAAATTTGTTTAGCTTCACTTTCAGTACGAATTAATGCTGTTGTTTCTAGTTGTACTCCAGTAACAAAATCTAGTGAACCATAAGCACCTTGAATGGCTTCTAATAATTTTTCTGTATTACCAAACGGGCCATCATTATTTGTCTCTGCCTTACTATTAGAAGGTTTTTGAGAACTACCAGAGAGATCACTATTTGTTAAAGTCTTAGATTTATTAGCTGAAACAGCAGCTTTTTGCTTCTCTGGAATTACAGCAGCAAATCGAAATATTGCCGATGTGTTAGTGCTACTAATATAGTTACTTAGTTGTTGATTACTAGCTACACTTGATTGCTTTCCATTTTGTACATCTATAGAGTCTTTTACCTTCTCTAATGTGCCAATTGATACTGTTTGAGAATTAAGGAAGGTAGCAGCAATTTTTTCATCTATTTTTGCACCTTTTATCCCAGAACTAGCAGCAAACTTATTAGCTTGTTTTTCTTTATCAGTAAGTAAATAAATTGTTCGACCCTGATATTCTTCTGACTCTATAGTAACTTTATCAGGGTTAGAAGCAATAGAAGATAAGATTTTTTCACGATCAAATCCTCCTGTTATTACAGCACAAAACTTAGAATCATCAGGTTTTTGTTGATTAACATTAATTCCTACAGCAATACTTTGTATTTGCCGCATATTAAAACCATAAACAGCAGCCTTTTGTTCAAACTCTTGAAATTCTTTTTTAGATTTTTGATCATTGATTATTGAGTTAAAAAGTCTAGTAGCCAAAAATCTATTTAAGTCAACAAGTACAACTACATCTGAGTTTGGAACAAAAGCTAGTGAATCTGAAACATTAAAACTAGCAGCACTAGCATAACGAGTTAACCCATTAGTAAAACTAAAGCCACTATAAACAGTAGTAATAGTTAAAACCATTATTAAAGCAGATAAAAGTATCTTTTTCATTTATTTATGTTTTCCTTTAGTAATTTGTTGGCGGGTCAACCCGTCCGTTAGAGTTTAAAATTATTATAGGGACAGATCTATCTGCCCTTTGTTACCTTTTTTATGTACCTTTTTTGGCATAATAACCACGACGACATAAGACTTTTAATTCTTTGCTATCTTTACGATTAATTTTTACTGTAATATTTCGAAAACTGCCATCTTGAGAATCATTACTTGGAGAGTAAGAAAGGATATATTGTTGTCTAAGATCATCTTCAATTTGCCTAAAAGCTTGATCATATTCATTTTCATTTTTAGGTAAAAAGAATCTCCCTCCAGTTTCTTCACACATATTTTGTAAAGTCTTTTTGTCTACATCCTGGTTAAAAACATTGCCACCATACTGACCACGCCCTTCAATCCCAATTGCATAAATTAGTACCTCTGAACGTAGTGCACGATCAATAGCGTTCTTAATACTATAAGCTGAAGTAGTATCACGTCCATCAGTAAGTAAAATAACAACTCGTCGGCCTGCTTCTTTAGCTAAAAGCTCATCAGCCGTAACATAAACAGCATCATAAAGTGAAGTTCCTGCAAAATCTGACCCGCCTATTGGAGGACTACCTAAAGAAGAAGTGCTTCCACTAAATCTAATTCCATTAAGTGTACGACGTATTTGATCAACATTTGAGGTAAGGCTTTGCAGCATCTCTACATCTTTACGAAAAGTTATTACTGAGGCCAAATCTTTTTCATTACGAATAACTTTTTCTAAAAATCTAAGTGCTGCTTCTCTTTGAGCAGGAATGGTTAACTCTTGGCTACCACTAATATCAATTAAAAGTGCAAATGTAAGTGGCAAATCTGTTTCTTTAGTAAAAGAAAATACTTCTTGTGATTTACCATCTTCAGATAATGTTATGTCTTCTTGCTTAAGATCAAGGATATAACGATTCTTTTTATCTGTAACACTAAAAGGAACTGTAACTAGATCTGTACTAACTTTTAATACATCATCATCTTGCTCTTCTTGCTTTGCAGGTTGAGCCTTGCCTTTGTCTTGGGGAACTTGAGCAATTAACTCTAACGGCATTATAACCAAAAGTATTAAAACTATTGTCCGCCAAAACCTTTGCATACTTAACCCCTATTTACCTGCTGGAGCCTGCCCAGAAGCAGTGTTAGTACCACGTTTTATAACATTGTACCCTTTACGAGTACGTAATTTTAGGTCTTTACGACCAACTAATTTTACTTCTATTTTTCGATAACCAGGACGGTCTGGATCCTCTGGTTCATAAGCAACTAAATAATATTTACGTGCCTTAGAATTAACATTAGCAAAAGCTCTTTCTAAGTCTAAATAATTACCAGGAAACGCAATTTCCCCACCAGTTTCTTCACATAAACGCCGTAGTTCTTTATCGTCTTCACCTTCTACATTACCGCCTTCAATACCAAAAAAACCTGCGCCTTTAGTACTAATACCAAAAATTACAACCTCATTACGTTGAGCAATTTGAATAGCTTCATCTAAACTACGTTCGCTAGCAGTATCAGAACCATCTGAAACAATAATAAGTACCTTACGAGGTGTTGGAACATTAAACATTTTCTCTTCACAAACACGATAAACAGCATCAAAAAGTGATGTATTACCACTAGCTTTTACTGGCCCCATAGCTTTAGTAAGCAAGTTTAGATCATCAGTAAAATCCTGGCGTAGCGCTATATCAGAGTCAAAAGTAACTAATAGAGCTTTATCTTTACGTCGTTGTAAAACTGTTTGTAAAAAACTTAGTGTTGCTTCTTTTTCAAACTTAAGCTTACCCTTCACACTTGCGCTAGTATCCATTAAAATCCCTATATAAAGGGGAAGTTCTGTTGCTGCTTGAAAATCAATTATTTGCTGAGGTTTTTTATCTTCATAAACCTCAAAATTCTCTTTGGTTAGGTTAGAAATAAACCGATTATCTTTATCTGTAACAATTACAGGTAAAGTAACATTGGTAACTCTAATAGATTCATCAAGATCACTTTGGCCTTGAGTGGTTTCTGATTGTTGAGTTGTAGAAGGTTTATTTTTATCCTGCGATTTATTTTTCTCTTGAGCAAAAGCTGTTTCTGTAAACAAACTTAAGACAAATGGAACTAGTAAGATAGCTGTAAGTAAAAAGTAAGTGTTTTTGGTTCTCATAGATCTAAACCTTTGTATTAGTTTATTTTGCATTTAATCAAATAATTAAGAAAATAGAGATAAAAAATTATAGTTGACTAACTTAAACAGTGTCAAATAAAACCCTATTTAATGATGTAGAGGGCAGACATGCATATCTGCCCATTTTTTCTATAAGATTAAAAGAAGGCAAACAGTTTGCCCCTACTGTTTATTATTACTTTGCTGGTTGAGCAGGTGTATGGTTACTACGAATTACACCTAAAGCACGTTTTTCTGGAGCAAAATATGTCTGTAATACTCGTTTTACATCATCTTTGCTTATAGCTAATATTTTTTCTGCTACATTATCAACTTCAGTAAATGGAAGTCCCCAAAAAGCATATTGTGCATAAGCAAGAGTTCGATTGTTATGATCGCGTAAGTGTTGCACTCTTTCAGCAGTAGCACAACTTCGAGCCGCTATCACTTCTATATCTGTAATAGGATTACTAATTAATTTTCGGAACTCATCTTCTACTACTGCACGAGCTTTTTGCTCTTGCTCTGGTAGAGAATTTAGATAAATCAAAAAGCTACTACGTTGTTGACGAGGTTTAGTTTCTGTAGAAAACTCAAAACTAAGTTGTTGTTGTTGCAAACTAGTTAAGATTCTTCCTGCTGTTCCATCTACTAGTTGGCGAATTATTGGTAATACATAGCAATCCGCGCTTTTTCCCTCTGGCCCACTAAAATTAATTACTTGGGCAGTTTGTCGTCTTTCTCGTGTTTCAACTTTCTCTCCAGCAGTATTACGTGGTGTTACCACTGGAATAGCAATAGCTTTGTCTAGTTGTTGATCTTGGCGAATAAAACCATCTGCAATCAACCTACCTACTAAAGCAGAGCCTTCAGTATCTCCAACAATTACAACTAAAGGTAATTGGCGTTTTACAGTCTTTTGATACCAATCAACAATATCTGCCTCACTAAATTGCGCTACTGAATTTTCCAAACCTAGTTGAGCAGTAGCATAAGGATGTCCGCTATAAAGTACCTTATTTGTTAAATCAACGGCTGAACTTAGTCCATCATCTCGTTTAGCTTGAATAGCTGCTAATAAACTTGCTTTTTCACGTAAAAATTCATCTTTATCAAATAAAGCATTTTCTATAGTAGCAATAACTAGTTTCATTGCTGGTTCAGCATTACGTGAAAGTACTTCTAAGTTATAACCAAAAAAGTCTGGTTCATTAACAATTTTTAGCTCTGCACCTAGTTGTTCAAGGGTTAAAGCTAGTTCTGCACCTGTTTGACGTTGTGTACCTCTTAAAATAGACCTAAGCATTAATTCTGTAATGCCTTCATTAGTTTCTTTTTCTAAGATTCGTCCACCTTGAAAATAAAAGCCTATTGCAAGAAGTGGACGGGATGGATCTTCACGAACAAAGGCTCGTGGCCCACGTAGAGTAGAAAAATCCTTAACAGGTTGTGGTTGAAGATCTAGAAGAAATCCACCTTCTGTTGTTTGTTCAAAACGGTCTTTTCCCTGTTTTACTAAAGCCTTTTCTGGAGCATAAATAATATCATCTTTAGAAATGGTTTCTTTATTGACACTTGGGACTAGAACTTTAATATAGGAGTCAAATCTATCTGGGGTATAAATTGGGTCTGATCCAGCAGTACGTGCTGGGGCATTGCGTGGCTCATATTCATGAACAATAGCAGCACTAAAGCTAAAGTATTGTGATGCTAATTGTTGAACCTGTTCAGCCGTAACAGTTTTAAGACGCTTTACATAATTATCAAAATTCTTATAACTTCCTCGTGATTCCCAAGAAGCAAGCTGTTCAGAAAGCCTAGTTAAATTTAAAGTACCATCATAATAATCTTTTTCTAGTAAAGATTTAGCCCTTTGTAAATCTCCAGGAGATAAAATTACTCTACGTAAAGCCTCAATCTGTTCAAATAAAGCATCTTCTGCTTTTACTAATCTTTCTGGCACTACTTGCATTTGAAAACTAAACAAAGAGCCTTTATTACTAGCAACATATTGAGCAGCAACTTTTGATGCAAATGATGGCTCAATAAGGGCTTGTGGTAATGATGCCCCTCTGCCTTGAGTTAAAATTGCACTTAAAACTTCAAAAACTGCCGCATCTTTAATACCAGGAACACGATAACCAACTGAAACAACAGTTTGATTAATATCAGCACGTTCAGCTAAATAACGAATTGGTGTTCCTTCAGCAGGCTTGCTTATTGGTTTACTATGATTTTCAGATGGTTTTATAGCACCTAAAAATTGTTGTGCTATTAAGCGAACTGCATCTGAATTAACATCTCCAACTACTACAACAATTACATTACCACCTCGATAATATCGATCATAAAAAGCCTGTGCTTGCTCTTTAGTAATTAACTTTGCGTCATCTAAAATAGAGCTACTTGGATTATGATCAAAAGCTGCTTGTAAAATACGTTGCTGGCTATAACTAAAAGGATCATCTAATTTATAGCGATTAGCTTGTAAGACATATTTAGCAGCACGAGTAACATCTTCTCCAGTAAAAGAAGGTCTTTGTAAATTACGAAAATGCATTTCTAATAATTTAGCAAAGCCAGATGATTGTGCTAAGAGTGAATAATTACTACTTTCAAAATCTGTCTTACTAGTTAAAATGCCTCCTAGCCTTCTTAATTGGCGTAAAGGGTCATCTTCTGATGTGGCTGATTCTGTAAGCACTCGCTCAACTACACGAGAAACACCTAATTCATCTTCTGACTCATAGCTAGTGCCACTCTTTACCATAACTGTAGCAGCAACTAAAGGAACAGAGTGATCTTCACGAACAATTACTGTTACTCCGTTCTTAAAAACAAATCGAGAAGTTATTCCAGCAATCTCTTGAGCAGTTATTGCAGCACCACTAGGGACTAAAACCTTTCCTGGTGTGTTATTAGTAGTAGGTTTAGTTGGGTTTGTAGTTATATTGCTAGGTGAAGAGGTAGAATCATTTTTCCTTGGTTCTGCTGGTTTGGTTGGGTTTGTTGTAGACGGCTGAGCAGGAAGACTTGGTTGGTCAGGACGCTTACGTCCACTTTGCCCATAAAGGGTTGAAGTAATTAATAGTATTATTGCTAAAGAGAAAACTATATGTTTTATGTTTTGCATCATTAGTCCCCCAAGTTTCAGCTTATAGAACATAAATATTTGGATTTCTTGCAAAATTATTAATGATGGTTAAATCAGGGCTACTTAATTGTCTAAATTAAAGCCTTTATAAGACTTTTGACAATAACTTAAGATTTTGCTGGGTAGTAAGATGCAAATTAGCTATTCTAGGTTCTCACTGTTTCCTATTTTGCAAAAATTTTATATCCCAGCACGGTTAATTAGCTGGTAATATTCATTACGAGCAGTAGCAATTATTTCTTTTTCATCCATTGTTTTAAGTTCTCGATTATTCATTAGAACTTGTCCATCAATAATTACTGTCTCAACATCACTAGAATTAGCTGAATAAACTAAGGTAGAAAGCAAATCTGGTGCAGGAGTAGAATGTAGTTGATTTAGGTCAATAATAATAATATCTGCACGCTTACCAACTTCTATTGAACCTATTTCTTTATCTAACCCTAAAGCTTTTGCTCCTGCTAATGTGGCTAAATAAAAGGCTTTTTTGGCAGGTAGTGCAGTAGACCCATAACGCATTTTTTGTAGTAGTGCAGCTAGTCTCATTTCCTTAAAAATATCTAAGTTATTATTACAGGGTGCCCCATCAGCACCTATTGAAACAGATACACCTCTTTCTAGCATTTCTGTCACAGGAGCAATCCCAGAGCCAAGCTTTAGATTAGAAGAAGGGCAATGCAAAACATGAGTTCCGGTTTCTGCTAAAATTTGCTGCTCCTGCTCATCAACATGAATACAATGTGCCAAAGCAATGTTTTTACCAGCTAAACCAACCTTTTGTAGATATTCAACATTACGATATCCTGTTTCACTCTGAACTACTTCTATTTCCCGGCGGTTTTCTGAAGCATGAGTATGAATCAATAGATTATTTTCTAGAGCAATTTTTGAAATAGTTTCTAGTAATTCTTGAGTACAAGAAATTGCAAACCTAGGTGCAAAACAGTAGTTGACTCGACCACTATCACTATGCCAAGACTTCATTAAATCCAAAGAGGCATTAAGAGAATCTTTAGTATTTTCTGATAGCCTTGTAGGTACTCCTTGCCCTTTATCCATCATACATTTACCAATAGTAGCTCGAAACCCTGTTTTTTCTACGGTTTCTAAAACTACTTCTGTATGATGAACCGTTTCCATTGTTAATGCAGTAGTTGTACCTGATTTAATTAATTCTGCTACTGATAGCTTGGCTGAAGCGGCTAAAGAAGCGGGATTATGGGCAGCCTCCATTGGCCAAACCCGTAAGCGTAGCCAGTCCAGTAACTCTAAATCATCGGCTGAACCACGAAATAAGGTCTGACAAAAATGTAAGTGTGTTTGAATAAAACCAGGGCTGACTAATTTATCTGACGCATCAATAACAGTAATTTTTTCATCTTTGGATAACCCTAGATAACTGCCCTTTTCTAATTCTGTAATATCAATATTGGGTTTTATTTCAACAATAATTTGATCTTTTATTAGTAAATCCACAGACTGAACTTGTGCATCAGAACCAACAATCACCTTCCCATTTTTAATTAAGAGCAGCGACATAAATGAGCCTTTAATATTTATTAATTATTTTTCTAGGGTTAGATTTTTTAACACTCTCTTTAGCAGTTGAGCAAATCTTTCATCACTACTAGTTATTACTTTTCGTGGTGCGACTTTAGCATGTCCAAAGATTGGTAATACTGGGAGTTGTACTCCAGCACGGGCACGTAGTGCATTACGATAGCGAGCAATTGGATTAATTTCATAAGCAGCCCGAAAATGCTCTCTAGCTTTATCAATTAGGTTACGTTTTAAGTAAATTGCTCCTAAATTATAAAGGGCTGCATCAAATTCAGGGTCTAAAGCTACAGCCTTACGCAGGTGTTTAAGCGCTAATTCTCCCTGTCCTTTAATCATATAGGCATGACCAATAACAAAATACATCTCTGCTGTAGGTTCTAGTAGTAGGGCTTGCTTAAAATGTGGTAGGGCTTCGTCTAGTTGATTTTCACTAGCCAAAATACGCCCTAAGGCATAATGAGCTAAGAATGAATCTTTTTTGATTTTTAATGCTTTAATTAAATAGGTTTTTGCTTGATCAAATTCCCCATTATCTCCGGAAAGAACTCCTAACATTATCAAAGCCAAATAATGCTTAGTATCATACTTAAGTGTATGTTCTAGATAATGTTGTGCCAAAATTAATTTTTCTTTATAAAAGAAATATTCTCCTAAGAAAAAGTTTAGCTCTATATTTTCTGGATTAAGTAAAATTGCTTTTTCTAGTAGTCGAATTCCCTGTTGTGTGTCCTCTCCTGTGCTAGCAAGTAGATTTAAGCCTTCTGAGATAAATGCAACAAACTTTTCATCTACTGGTTTGGACATAGCCAAGAGGATTTTTTGGCGGTAACTTTCTAGCTTTTCTTTAAAATGGTCTTGCTCGTTTTTCTCAGCTAAACGTAGTTGCCAAGTAGAAATTAGTTTATCTTTATTTACTAGATTTTCCTCACAAAGTAAGGAAATCAAAGCATCTAGCATTGCATGATCATAAAAACTTCCACTAGCTTGGCGGTGAAACATTTCTACTACACGCTCAAAGCGCTCTTGCATACGTGTTAAAGCATACTCTAGAGCGCTAATACGTTCTAATAAATGTTCTTCTACTGCTCCACCGGGAATTATTTCCTCTATACAGGCTCTTGGAGTAACAGTAATCATTAGACGGGTATAACACTTTGAGCAAAGCTCATTTATACTTGGATTTGGAGTTTTACAAGCTTGGCAGAAGATCATAGGGCACTATCTTTGTTATTAACCCAGTATAAGCTGGGGAGTTTATTAATATTGATAAAATCCTCTTCCGCTCTTACAACCTAACCAACCAGCATCAACATATTTTTTTAGTAAAGGACAAGGGCGGTACTTTGGATCGTTAAAACCATCATATAAAACATTCATAATTGCTAGACACACATCTAGTCCAATAAAATCAGCTAGTTGGAGTGGCCCCATAGGGTGACGCATCCCTAACTTCATAATTTCATCAACTGATTGTACTGTGGCTAGCCCTTCATAAACTGTAAAAATAGCCTCATTAATCATTGGCATAAGGATTCGATTTGAAACAAATCCAGGTGCATCATTGACTTCAATTGCTACCTTACCAAAATCTTCAGAAAGTTTTTTTACTGTTCTAAAAGTAATATCAGACGTAGAAATTCCACGAATTAATTCTACTAGTTTCATTATTGGTACAGGGTTCATAAAGTGCATACCAATAACACGGTCTGGCCTAGCAGTAGCCGCAGCTAGTTTAGTAATAGAAATTGAGGAAGTATTGCTAGCTAAAATCACTTCCGGTTTAAGCATACTATCAAGGTTGGAAAATATTTCCATTTTCTTAGCTAGGTTTTCACTAATTGCTTCTATTACTAAATCTGCTTTAAGCAGAGCTTTAAGGTCTACAGAGGTAGTGATTCGCTTGATTATTTTTTTATACTCATTATCTGAAATTCGACCTTTTTCTAATTCTAGGCGTAAGCTATTGTGTATACTATGTTTAGCATGCTCAACTAACTCTTCACGTAAGTCATGTAAAATGATAGTAAAACCAGAGCGTGCTGCAACATGAGCAATACCTGCACCCATAGTACCTGCACCAACAATACCAACCGTTTTTATTTGCTCAAGTTTTTCAGACATAAAACCTTTCAAGCTAATCCCTACTAATTTTTTAAAGAAGGGCGAACAGTTAGAAGAAGGGCAAACAGTTTGCCCTTACTGTTATCTTTCTACAGCCATTGCTACAGCATTGCCCCCACCTAAACAAAGTGTCACAATCCCACGTTTAGCATCTCGCTTTTTCATTTCATAAAGTAGAGTTACTAAACAACGTGTACCACTTGCGCCAATAGGATGACCAATTGCTACTGCACCACCATTAACATTAACTCTATTTAGGTCTAGCCCTAATTCTCTGCAAACAGCAATTGCTTGTACAGAAAAGGCTTCATTAACTTCAAATAAATCAACATCTGAAGCATTCCAACCAGTTTTTTGCAATAATTTTTGTACTGCTATTACTGGAGCCATCATTACCTTTTTAGGTTCAGTGCCTCCAACAGCTTGTCCAACAATACGAGCTAATATTTCTCTTCCTTGAGCGCGTTTACTATTCATAACCACTACAGCCGCAGCACCATCATTTATACCAGGGGCATTACCTGCTGTTACAGAGCCGCCTTTAGGATCAAAGGCTGGTTTTAGCTTTGCTAAAGCTTCTAAAGAAGCATCAGCACGAACAGATTCATCAGTTTTAAATAAAACTGGAGCGCCTTTTCTTTGAGGGATTTCTATTGAAAGGATTTCATCATCAAAACGTCCTGCTTGCGCGGCAGCAAGTGCTTTTTTATGAGAATTTACTGCATATTCATCTTGTTCTTCACGAGAAATATTATACTCTTTTGCTACCCATTCCCCACTATTACCCATATGCCAGTTTTCAAAAGCACACCAAAGACCATCTTGAATTACTACATCTAACGCTTGACCATGACCTAAGCGATAACCATCACGTAGTTTTGGTAGTAAATAAGGGGCATTTGTCATTGATTCCATTCCACCAGCTACAACGACTTCTCCATCTCCACATTGAATAGCTTGTGCAGCTAGCATTACAGACTTTAGCCCTGAACCACATACTTTATTAATTGTTAAGGCAGAAACTGCCCCAGGAATACCAGCATTTAGTGCAGCCTGACGAGCAGGATTTTGCCCTAGTCCAGCACTTAAAACATTACCCATAATTACTTCATCTACTTCACTAGAATCTAGCTTTGCTCGTTCATAAGCTTCTCTTACGGCTCTAGCGCCTAATTCTGTAGCTTTTAGGTCTTTTAAGCCTCCTTGAAATCTTCCAACAGGAGTGCGAACCGCACTAACAATTACTACTTCGCTCATGCAAAACCCTTTCTCTTAGCCCAATTTTTTTGGGATAACAAACATATTGATTGGTTGTAGTTTTATGGTTTTAAGTTACAACTTGTAGTAACTAACTGTCAAGGTAGGGTGGTCTATAGGATGCCGCTTTCTACTCTATAAAAGGAAAACACTTCTGATATTAAGCTATACCAATAAATTGATGGACTATTATTAATAATCTTTACTGGAAAATAAAATATTCAGATTTAATAATTTCTCTTTTTACATATAAGTCAAATTACTTATATCTTATTATATTTTTAAATTGCTGGGCTTGATTCTAATTTGTTATTTTCATAAGCATTAGCACCTATTGTTTCTATTGGGTGTAAAGGCAACCAAACTCGGAAAGTAGTACCTTGGCTTAGGGCACTTTCTACTTCTAGTCTACCTCCATGCCCTTCAATAATACGTTTTACTAAAGCTAATCCTAAACCTGTACCTGTTTCTTTGGTAGAAAAATATGGTTCAAAAATTTTCTCTAAATTTTCTGGCTCAATACCTGTTCCTGTATCTGTAATAATTACCTCTGTCCCTTCTGCAAAAGGCTGAAAACTAATCTTTAATTCCCCTCCATCAGGCATTGCTTGTTGAGCATTAAGAATTAAATTAGAAAAACAGCTTTTTAAGCGCTCAATATCTGCTTCCATTATTGGTAGGCTAGTAGTCTCATCTAAAGACATTTTTATTGCTTGTTGTTCAGCTTGTTCAGTGGTCAGAGTTAAAATACTCCCAATAAGTTCACGTAAGTTTACTGGTTTAGGGTTAAGGTTTAATGGTCTTCCATAGCTAAGAAAATTACGTATTAAGCGATCTAGTCGCTTTATTTCATCCTTAATCCCATCCATTTTATCAACAAATTTTTCCTTAGCACTTTCTTCAGCGGGAGCAAATTTACTACGTAGATAATCTATAGTTAAAGAAATATAATTAAGCGGGTTTTTTATTTCATGAGCAATACCAGCAGCTAAACGACCAACAATAGCTGACTGTTCAGCCCTATGTAACCGTAATTCTAGCTCACGACGCTCACGCAAACCTTTTACCATTTCATTAAAGACTTTAATTAATTGTCCTAATTCATCTTGTCGTCGAATAGCTAAATTAATCTCAAAATCCCCTTCTGCTACACGACGGGCAGCATTTACCAAATCACCTAAGGGTTTAATAAA
>Ga0075163_10009916_pt1 | contig 12477 bp, 7 predicted proteins | sample JI1023141ADNA_FD_71478 | JGI IMG/M metagenome (GOLD analysis project Ga0075163, IMG submission 71478) | Wastewater effluent complex algal communities from Wisconsin, to seasonally profile nutrient transformation and Carbon sequestration -... | ecosystem: Engineered > WWTP > Effluent > Algae...
TACGCGATCGATCCCGAATACCCGGACGACCTCCCGCGGCTGCTGCAGATCCCGATCGACGGCGATCGGTCGGTGCGCCTCGGTTCGGACCATTGGTCGTCCGGCGAGGGGGCGCTCCTCGACGAGAGCTCGACGCTCACGTTCGATCTCTCCGGCACTGCGGCCTTCGCGGACGAGGACGTCCTCGACGTCCTGTCGGTGGGCTCGTCGTTCTACGTCGGCGCGACGTTCGACTCGGTGAATCCCGACTACACGAACCCCCCGGCCGATGGGGCGACCTCGTCGACCGGATGGATCGTGCCCGCCCTCACGCTCGACTGGTACTACGAGCTCGACGGCGTGCACCTGCCGTCCGCGGGGGACGACCTGACCCTCGTCCACCTCCACGAAGAGATCGTCGACTTCAGCATCGCGCGGCTCGATGCCTGGGCGTTCGCGACGCTGGAGAGCGCCGTCGGCGTGGCGACGATCCCGAGCCCGGCGCTCACGAACGGCGCGCCGAACACCATCGCCGCGACGCTCGTGGCGCCACCGGTCGCGAACGTTCTGATCGACTTCCGAGGCTCGGAGTGGGCCGAGCTCCGGACGATCGGGGGCTATCCCGCGACGACCACCTCGACCGCGACGATCCGCATGACGAACGAGATCGGGACCGGCCCGGGCTTCTACGCCTCCCCCGCAGCGACGTCGTGGAAGATCCGCGCGTCCGCACGCAGGGTGCCGGTGAATCCGACCTGCTACCCGGACGCGGGTGGTGAATGCGACGTCATCGCGTGCGGCGGAGTCTGCGACGCGCAGCTCACCACCGACCGCGTCGATCCGATGGACATGGGTCGGTACTTGCCGCTGCCGAACCTCGCCCTCGAAGGTCAGCGCGCGGTGCTCGGCGTGTCGTACTCCCACACCGTGCGGTTCGAGCACCCGACGAGCGGGATCTCGACGACGTACAGCGCGACCTCGTCGCTGACGCGTCCCGCCTCCGCGCTCGCGGAGCCGATCCGGCGCGGCCTCCCGCCGCCGACGAACCTCCGGGTCGACGGGATGACGAACGACTTCGCGACGACGCACGACCTCGGCTCCCTCACGCCGACGATCGCGTTCGATGCGAGCGCGGGCGCCGAGCACTACGTGATCACGATCCTCGCCCTCCGTCCGGACGACGAGTCGGAGGCGGACGTGGCGTCCCGCGACCAGGTCGTCGCGGCGACGATCTACTCACGGGCGACGTCGATCACCGTTCCCGCGGACGTGCTCCGGCCGGACGTCCACTACGTGGCGCGCGTCAGCGCGCGGCGTAACGGGCGGGATCTCGCGACGCCGTACGTCTCCCGCGCAGACAGCACCGACCTCACCGAGGTCGTGTCGTCGCCGTTCCGGTTCTGACGACGGCGCGCCGCGCCGGGACGTCGCCCGACGACTCCGCGATGGGCCGTGGTCGCGATCTCTGCTCGGCCTCTTCGCGTTCGCACTCGTAGCGAGCTGCGGGCCTGCGGCGACGACCGCAGGTCTCACGTCGCTCGAGCCCTTCGAGGTGCATGGGCGGCATGCGCCGGGTTCCGGAAGCTGCGGCGGGGGCTCGACGGGATCGCGCCCGTCACGCCGCGGCGTCGACCTCCGGGTTGTCGACTCCGTCGAGGAATCGCACGACACCGGAGACGAGGTCGTATTCCGCGCCGACGACGCGTAGGTGCCCCTCGGCGATGCGTGACTCCAGGATGGGGCTCGAGTGACGGAGCTTCTGCACCGACGCGCAGACGTTCGCGGTGACCGCGCGCGAGAGCAGGTGCTCCGGCTCGCCGCCCCGAACGACGCAGTCGTGGATGCCGGGCGCGATGCGGTCGACCAGGTCCCGCACGTTCGGCGAAGGGGCGCCGCCTCCGCGTGCGAGCGCGTCGATGGTGGCGCCGATCGCGCCGCACTTCGAATGGCCGAGGACGACGATGAGCTCGGTGCCGAAGGTCGTGGTCGCGAACTCGAGGCTTCCGACGAGGGAGGGCGCGACGACGTTGCCGGCGACGCGCACGACGAACAAATCGCCCAGGCCGCAGTCGAACACCATCTCGGCATGGACGCGGGAATCCGAGCACGAGAGGATCGCGGCGAACGGGGACTGGCCCTCCGCGAGCAACGCGCGGCGCGCGCGTGTGGCGAGGGAGTCGACACCAACGACACCACCGACGAAGCGGGCAGTCTCGGGCGCGAGATGGTCGACACCGTGAAGGGTCGCTCGACCGGACAGCCGACGCGGCTCCGCGTCGGAATCGTCGACGTCGTACCGAAGCTACTCGTGCGCCGGATCCTGAAGCCCGCGCTCGACCTCGACGCGCGGCTCGTATGCGCCGAAGACGGGCTCGACGCCCTGCTCCACGACCTCGGACGCCATGCACTCGACGTGGTCGTCTCGGACGCACCCGTTCCCTCGGGCAGCAGCGTGCGCGCATTCAACCACCTGCTCGGAGAGTCCGGCGTCTCGTTCTACGCAGCCCCCGCGCTCGCGGCACGATTCGTGGACGACTTCCCGCGCTCCCTGCACGGCGCGCCCATGCTCTTGCCGCTCGAGTCGAGCTCCCTGCGCAGGTCGCTCAACGCGTTCTTCGATCGCCTCGAGATCGTCCCGCACGTCGTGGCCGAGTTCGAGGACAGCGCCCTGCTCAAGGTCTTCGGCGCCGACGGCGTGGGCCTGTTCCCGGGGTCGACCTCGATGGCGGACTCCATCGTCCAGCAGTACCGCGTCCGACGAGTCGGGGACGCCGCCGAGGTACGCGAGCGCTTCTACCTCATCACCGCCGAGCGGCGTCTCAAGCATCCCGCGGTCATCGCGCTCTCCGACGCCGCACGCTCGGGGCTCTTCGGGAGCGTCGAGCGCACCGCGACGCCTCCACGAAGCGCACGCTCGGTCGGCGCGACGTCGCCACGCGGTCGCGCGCGGAAGCGACGGGGGCGGCGCGAACCGGGCCTCGGTTCGGATGACTGAGCGCGATGCACCTCGCGATCGACGGTGAGGAGGAACTTCCCCTCGATCGCGTCGAGTTCCGCGATCAGATCGTCCAACTCGTCCAGCGTCCGGATCTCTCGCGACTGCTCGTTCGGTGACCACCATATCGCTCGCATGCCGAGGCTCCCCACTCACTCGCCAGCGTCGTTGACGCCCCGCACGCACTCATGAAATGACGTCCGGACGATGATCGGCGACGCGGACGCGAAGAAGAACGAATTCGCAGCGGCGATCGCTGCGTCGGACCTGGCGGAGCACGAGGAGTACCTACTCTCCCTCCTTCGACCCGTCGTCTGGATCGAGCGCGTCGACGGCCCGCCGACGCCGGGGAAGAGCAAGTTCGGCGGACTCCCGGATCTGCCTCCGGAATACGAGTGGCCCGTCCATTCGGGCGGCCGCTACGACTTCGTCGCTCAACTCGACTTCGCGGAGATGCCGGTCGCGCCGAACGGATTGCCGACCGAGGGCGTCCTCTTCCTGTTCGCGGCGACCTCGCCCGCGGAGCACGCCTTCTGGCGGGACCCGGGCTACGTCACCGCGGTCTATTGCGCGTCCGCCGTCACCTGCGGCCCCAGGCAGCCGCCCCCGCCCTCGGCTGCGCAGGCCGAGGAGCAACGCCTCATCGACGCGTACGCCAAAGAGACTCGCGAGCGTCAGCTCGACGAAGTGGCTCGGGGACTCCGTTCGCCGGACGACGTGGACGACGTGGACGTGCCGGGCGAATTCCCCGTGAGGTTCCTCCCGGGCCTCGATCTGCCGCACGGCACGGACCAACGCGACGACTGGCCCTTCGCAACGCGGGAAGCGTCGTGGAGGTTCTTGGAAGCGGTCCACGAGATCTGGAACTCCGTGCACGACGGGGCCCGGGTTTGCGGTGGCGACCAGCTCCTCGGCTACCCCGGCCAGTCGACGCTCGGCTACGACCCGACCCCAGCAGGCTCGATCCCGTTCGTATGCCTCTCGTCGCACTCCGACCTGCACTGGTGCTGGCACGACGGAGACTTCCTCCACGTGTTCGTGAGCCCCGAGAAGCTCGCCCAGCGCGACTTCGCCGGTCTTGCGGCCGACGCCGGATAGCGAACGCCAGGGGCGGCGCACGATGTCGATCGATCGCGCAGCCTCTTCGGTCGACTTCGCGTCGACGTCGGCGTTCTCGCGCGCGTTCGTGCGCGAACTCGGGATGCGACCTGGGCGATGGGTCCGCGGGCGGGCCTCGGAATCACGGTGACTCCGCACCGGACGCGTTCACCCTCATGGCGCGCACGTTCCCTGAGATCCCCGGTTGTGCTGCAGGCGTTCGATGTCACCATGCGGGCGCTTTTCGACGTCGATGCGAGGTTCGTCATGCCGTCTTCCCTCGTCCGTGTGTCGCTTCACGGATCTCTCTTGACCCTCGCGGTCGCGTGCACGGCGGAGAACGCTTCGTGCCCCACGTGTGACACACCGGTCGACCACGCGGCCGCCGTGACCTGCGAGCCGCGCACCTTCGCGTGTTCCGACGCAGGCACGGCGATCGGCGCCCGCGTCTGCGAGTACGTCGAAGCGAATCCCGCGGGCATCGGGTACGCCGAGGCGAACGGGCACGAGATCGGGTGTCCGGCCGCCGACGTGGACTGTTCGCTCGCGCTTCGTCAGCTCCGCTTCGATGCATGTGTCGCCGACATCGATCCGTGTCGCGCAGCGCCGTGCCAGAACGGCGGGACGTGCGCGGTGTCGCCGGACGGCTTCACGTGTTCGTGCCCCTCGGGCTTCTCCGGGACGCTCTGCGAGACGCAGGTCGACGAATGCGCGAGCCATCCGTGCGCCGCGGGGCAGGTCTGCTTCGACACGGTCGGCTCGTACGTCTGCCGATGCCCGACCGGCTTCGCCGGCGCCGGATGCGGCGTCGACGTCGATGAATGCGCGGGGACGAACCCCTGCTCGAACGACGGGCAGTGCGTGAACGACGTCGGCGGCTTCCACTGCACGTGCCCCTTCGGGTTCTCGGGCACGACCTGCCAGAACGATCGGCGCACCTGCACGGGAACCGCAGCGGCGTGCTCGACGCACTCTTCCGATTGCGCCTCGTTCCCCGGATGCTGGCGCGGAGGCTGCGTCGGGACGCCGACGCCGTGTTCGTCGTTCTACTACTCGTCCTCCTGCAACGCGGCGCTCGGCTGTTATTGGTCCTCCTACTACTACTCGTGCTCCGGCTATCCGTACGCGTGCTCGTCCGTGACGACGGAGGCGTCCTGCAACGGTTCCCAGCATCCGGGCTGCAGCTGGTCGCCCAACGTCTGCTACGGCTACGCGTCGTCCTGTTCCGCGCTCAGCGTGAATCAGTGCACGCAGCAGGCCGGTTGCCAGATCGGAGTCCTGCCATGAGCCGCCGTCTCCTCCGAGACTTCGCGTTCCTCGCAATTTCCTTCGCCATCGGCTGTGGGGATCGGACCACCGAGCGCAGCGCACGCGACGCCGTGGTCTCCGCGCCCGAGCCCGATGCGTCGGTGCGCCCGAGCGCGGTCGCGATCGATCCGCACGCGCGCTTCGAAGCCCACGACGACGAGCTGCGCGCGCGCGTGGCGAGCCATGCGGTCGTCGCGCGCGACACCGAGACGCGTGTCGACGGGCCCCTGGGTCGTCTCATCACGCTCGGGATCTCGCGCGCTTCGCGCGGCGCGTCGACGCTCGGCGTCGCCGGCCGTCCGGAACGCGACGAGGACGGCAACCTCCGGCGCGCGATGGGATCCGCCGCCGCGGAGCAGCTCGTGACGAGTCCGCTCGGCACCGAGCAGTCGTGGCACCTCGCGTCGCGCCCGAGCGGCCGTGGCGCGCTCACCGTCACCGTGCCCGTCACGAGCGGCCGGTACCTCGGCACCGACGCGCGCGGCCTCCGCTTCGAGGACGCGGGTGGCGAGGTGCTCTACTCGCACGCGACGTTCATCGACGCCTCCGGCTCGCGCACGTCCGTGCCCGCGACCTACGTCGACGGAGCGATCGTGCTCCGTGTCGACGCCCGCGTGCTCGACGACGCGAAGTACCCCGCGGTGCTCGACCCGACGATCTCGCCCGTGATGACGATCACCGGTCCGGCCGGCGCGGGCTTCCCGGCCTACGGCGATCAGCGCGGCTCTTCGGTCGACTCGATCGACGGGGGATCGAGCCTCGTCGCCTACCTCGACCTCGCGCGGCCCGACATGATCACGCTCGAAGCGCAGCGGATCGACGAGCTCGGTGCGCCGCTGGGCGCGCGCGTCCGGCTCGCGACCGGGGTCGCGGACGCGCCGACCGCGGTCGCCTGCGACGCCGCGTCCTGCCTCGTGGTCTACGTCCAGGCCGACGAGCTGCGCGGCCTGCGGATCGATCCCGCGGGCACGATCCTCGACGCGCAGCCGCGCGTCATCGCCCCGCTCGGCTCGATCGTCTCGCTCACGGCGCACGACGACGGGGCGGGTCGCCTCGTCGCATGGTCGGACCGCGGCACGCCGACGGGGACGAGCTTCACGATCCGCGCGCGCCGCATCGACGCGAGTGGCCAGCTCGTCGGGAGCGACGCGCTCACGCTCGGCACGGTCCTCGGCGCGGCGCGGCTCGATTCGAGCACGCTCGGCGGCTCGAGCGTCGTCGTCTGGGACGAGGTCGTCGGCGGCGCCGGGCGCATCCAGGGGATCCGGATCAGCCAGGCCGGCGCGCTCCTCGACCCCTCGCCGATCACGCTCGTCGATGCGACGTCCGACATCGAGATGCTCCCGAGCATCGCGCCCCACGCCGGCGCGCTCCTGCTCGCCTATTACTCGGTGAACACGATCTGGGGCGTCCCGATGAGCAACAGCCCGACGCTCGGCGTCGGCTCGCGCGTCGAACTCACCACGATCGGCTACGTCGCGCCGCTCGACATCGACCTCGTCGAGACCGGCGTCACGACGACCGAGCTCGCGTACGTCGAGGATAGCGGCTACTCGAACTCGTACACGATCCGTCGCGGTACGATCCCGGGGACGCTCTCCACGATCGGCACGCTGAACGCGATGCCGGGCGTCCACGCCTACGGTTCGGCCGAGATGACGTCGATGCTCTCCGGCCCCGTCATCGTCGCGTCGGTCGTCCGCTACGACGCCGCGAAGCCGATGACGAACGGGTACGACGTCCAGTCGCTGATCGGCGCGACGACCGGGACGAACCTCAGCCTCGGCGCCGCATCGGCCCGCGCGCCGACCGCGAACTACGGCCCCTCGCAGTTCGCGATCGGCCACGTCGTCGACGAGGCGTGGGCGGGTCGCACCGCGAATGCCGTGCGCCTCTCACCGACCGGCACGCGCGTGGACAACCCCGGCGTCGAGCTCGGCGCCGGCACGTCGTCGCTCGGCGTGACGATGTCGTACGACGCGGTGACCGCGACGTCGTTCACGTCCTCGCACGCGTTCGTCTGGCGACGCCAGTACCTCTCCACGACCTCCCGCAGCGCGAACGGCGTGAACGAGACGCGGACGCTCGACACCGCGTCGGCTCCGAGCCTCGGCCTCGTGCGCTCGATCGCGAGCACCTACTTCCCGTTCGCCGTCCTCTCCGGGACGACCTTCCTCTCGATGGCGAGCGTCTCGGGCGGCGTGAACTGGACGACGGTCACGGAGTCGTCGTCGACGAGCCTCGGCTGGCTCACGAACACGCCGTCGCTGCCGAACCTCCGCGGCAACGGTCAGCGCGCCGTCGGCTACACCGCGACGCAGCTCTTCGTCCTCGCGCCGTCGGCGACGCGTCCGTCGCCGACGCTCCTCTCGACGAGCACGCTCGACGACGGGGGGCTCGGCGTGGACTTCAACGCGTCGCTGACGTTGGTCGTGCGGCGCAACGGCGTCGCCGGCGTCGCGAACGCGATCGAATCGGTCGCCGTGGCGAACGGGTTGGGGCTCTTCACGACGCGGATCGTCCACTCCGGGACCGGGCTCGTGAGCTCGCCGCGGGTCGCGTACGACGGAACCTACTTCAACGTCTTCTACATCCGCGACACGACGCTCTACCTCATCCGCGTGAACGGCAACGGGACGGTGTACGACACGACGCCGTCCGTCGTCGCGACCGGCATCCTCTCGGGCCACCTGCGGAACCTCGCGGCCATCTCCGACCGCGCGGGCCGCGTCCTCGTCGCGTGGGAATGGTTCGACCCGACCGAAGGCGTGCGCGCGCTCCGCATCTCCGCCCAGGTGATCGATTGGAACGGCACCGGCTCGGGCGCACCGAACGGCACCACGTGCTCGAGCGTCCTCCAGTGCGCGAGCGGGATCTGCGTCGACGGCGTCTGCTGCGACACCACGTGCGGCGGCGGCGTCGCGAACGACTGCCAGGCGTGCTCGGCCGCGGCCAACGGCACGTCGCCGAACGGCACCTGCGGTCCCGCGAGCAACGCGATCACCTGCCGCTCCTCCGCGGGCCCCTGCGACCAGGCGGATACCTGCGACGGCGCCTCGACGAGCTGCCCGGCGGACGGGAAGGTCCAGGCCGGCACCGTCTGCGGCGCGGCGTCGACGCAGCCCTGCGAGACCGCGCAGATGTGCGACGGAGTGAGCGATACCTGCCAGGCGAAGGCGCCTGCGCAGGGCTCGCCCCTCTGCCGCGCGAGCACCGGCCCCTGCGACGTCGCGGAGGTCTGCAACGGCACGTCGACGACGTGTCCGGCGGACGGGTTCGCGACCGCGGCCGTCGTCTGCCGCGCCGCGGACGGCGTCTGCGATCGCGCGGAGTCGTGCACAGGCACCTCGTCCGTCTGTCCGGACGACGGATACCTCGGCAACGAGACCGTGTGTCGCGCGTCGGCGGGCATCTGCGATCGCGCCGACACCTGCAACGGCCTCGGCACGACGTGCCCTGCGGACGCGCCCGCGGCCGCGACGGTCGTCTGCCGGACCGCGACGCGCGCGTGCGACGTGCCGGAGACGTGCGACGGCACGTCGTTCGTCTGTCCGGCGGATCTCGCCGCGGACGCGGGGACGCCCTGCCGCGCCGCGGTCTCGCTCTGCGACGTCGAGGAGACGTGCAACGGCACCGGGCTCGACTGCCCCGCCGACGCCTTCAACGCGTCGGCGCAGCTCTGCCGCGCGAGCACCGGCCCCTGCGATCTCGCCGAGTACTGCACCGGGACCAGCTCGGTCTGCCCGATCGTGGACACGAAGGCACCGAGCGGCACCGTCTGCCGCGCGAGCGCGGGCCCCTGCGACGTGGCGGAGTCGTGCGACGGCGTCGCGTCGGCGTGCCCCGTTCCGACGTACCGCGTGCGCGGTACGGTCTGCCGATCGGCCGACGGGATCTGCGACAGCGCGGAGACCTGCTCGGGCGGTTCGGCGTTCTGCCCGAGCGATCGGTCCCGCGTCGACGGCTCCGGCTGCGGAGACGGGCTCGTGTGCAACGGCGCCGAGACCTGTCTCGCGGGCGAGTGCGTCGAGGGCGAGGCGCTCGTCTGCGCCGCGGATTCGCCTTGCCTCGAGAGCACCGGGGAGTGCGTCGTGCAGACGCGCCCCGGCGGCCCGCCCGGTTGTTCCGTCGCGACGGCGGGCTCGACGGAAGACCCACGGAACCGTGGAGGGATCGTCGCGTGCGTCGCGCTCGCCGTCCTCGCGCTCGCGCTCGCGCGGACGCGTCGGGCGCGCCTCCGCATGGTGACGCTCGGCCTGGGTGCGCTCGCGCTCGTGGCGCAGGGCTGCGTCTGCGGGGTCGGCGCGGCCTCGTGTGACGGCGTCTGCGTCGACGTCGGCTACGACGAGGACCACTGCGGCGCCTGCGGCGTGTCGTGCGGCAGCGGCCAGTGCGTCGACGGAGCGTGCGTCGGCGTCCCGACGACGGGCAACGTGTGCGACGACGACAGCGAGTGCATCGACGGCGACGTGTGCGACGGCGTCGAGCGTTGCGTCGCGGGCCGTTGCCGCGGCGGGAGCGCGATCGACTGCGACGACGGACTCGACTGCAGCGACGACCGGTGCGATGAGGCCCTCGGGAGCTGCGTTTCGATCCCGTCCACCTCCGCCTGCGGCGTCTCGCCATGAACCCGATCGAACTCCGCCGTACCCGGCTCCTCCATGCGATCGCGCTGGGCGCGATCGCGCTGTGTGCGTCCCGTGCGTCCGCGCAGCGGGACGAATTCGACGATCCGCTCACGCCGTCGACCGGGGCGACGCAGGTCCCGAGCCGTCCGACGCCCGTCGACGCGATGTTCGCGGACGCGGCGGCGGACCGCGTGGTCCGCGTCGTCGCGACGCGCGGCGTCGACCTCGCGTACACGAACTCGCTCGCGTGCGCGCGCGGCCGCATCGCGGTCGGCACGAACACGACGTCCACCGGCCTCGTGCTCGACGGCGGCGCGTTCGTCGTCGTCCCGCAGGCTTCGGTCGAAGGGGCGCTCGCGATCGTCGTGCACGGCGTCGACGCGGCGCATCCGCGCGTCGCGGTCCGTGTCCAGGTCGATCCGTCGTCCGGACTCGCGCTGCTGCAGCTCGCCGAGGCGTTCCCGGTCGCGGCGGTCGCGAGCCCCGACGAGACGTCCGATCCCAGCCGCCCCACCGCGGCCTCGGCCTCGGGGCGCACCGTCGACGAACCGCTGACGTCGGTGACCCGCGACGCCGGTGGCGCCCTCGTGCGCGAACCGGCCGTCGTGCGCGTCGCGGGCCTCGACACGTTCGGCGTCGCGATCGTCTCCACGGACACGGCCGCCGGCCGCGTCCTCTTCCGCGATGGACGCCCCGTCGGCCTCTACGCCGGTCGCACGATCGCGCCGCTCGGCGTGCCGCAGGTCGTGAACCTCGCGGCGATGCAGCGTGCGTTCCAGAGCGAACTCGGGAGCTCCGAGCCGGCGATCCCCACCGCTCTCGTTCCGAGCGTCGAGAGCGCCGCGTTGCGGCTCGTTGCGCTCTCGTCGGTCACCGCCGCGGACGCGCGCTGCACGCTGCTCATGGAGGATCGCACGGTCACGGAGGGCCTTCCGGAACCGATGCCCGACGCGACCGAGCTCCGGATCCTGCTCGCGATCGACGCGTGGAACCGGCGCGTCAGTGCGGAGGGTGCGACGGGCGAACCGACACCGTCCTCGCTCCCCTTCGCGCTCGTCCGCCTCGCGGACGAGAGCGATTCGACCGAGACCGCGCGCTCCCGGTTCGCGGTCCAGCTGATCCGCATCGCGCACGCGGAGGAAGCCCGCCGACAGAGCGAGGCGGCCGCGCTCCTCGAGCGCGAGCGCGCCGAGGAAGAAGCACGTCGCCAGCAGGAGCGACGCGATCGCCGTGCCGCGACCTACTACTCCGGCCTCGCCTCTGCGTTCGCGCGTGACGGGTCTCCCGGTCTCGGCGGCGCGATGGTGACGGGCGGCGTGTTCGGTTCGCTCCCCCGTCTCCCTGCGACCGGGAGCCTTCGTGCGGCTGCTGCGATCGGCGCTTCGGTCGGGCTCGGGGGCAACGGTGGATTCAGCGGCCTGATGACGCTCGACCTCGGCGCGACGATGCGCTTCGGCGGCGACCACGGCGGCTTCCTGCTCCTCGCGTACTCACCCGGCGTCACGTCGCGCGTCCTGCCGGGCGCGTCGACGTTCGTCGTCTCGAGCTACCGCGCAGCCGCGGGCATCACGTTCCGTCGCAACGTCGTCTACCTCGGCTACCGCGTGATGGCGCCGCGCGGGGACTATCCGCTGCATCTGCTCGAGGTCGGCGTCGCGTTCCGCCACGGCCCGCCGGCGCCGCGCACGCGCGAAGTCGAGGGCGACGCGATGTCGACCGCGTCGAGCGAGGAAGAGCGGACCTTCTGATCGCGACGCGGTAGCGGTCTCAGAATCGGTGCGTGAGCCCGAACCCGAGCCCGATGCCCCGTGCACCCACGCGAAGACGACGACCGCCAGGAGGAGCAGAAGCCCGAACACGCTGACCGCGACGAACGACGCCCTCGAGCGGCGCATCGCGAGGTGGGTCAGGCCGTGAGCGAACTCGACAGGTCGGACGTCCACGAGTCGGTCGAGGGTCGGCATCGGACGCGTCCTGCCCGATCGGGCCTCCGGCGATCGACCGATGACCGATTGTCAGGCGCCGCCGCTCGGCGTTGCGCTGGTGAGCGTCGGCGGCATGAACCGGGTTTCGGACGCAGCGTCGGGGACGACGAGCGAGAGAACCCCTCTACCACGAAGTACGGTCGACCCGTTCGGGCTGCGCGAGGGACGCCATGCGAGTGGGTTGCGTCGAATCCGCGGCGAGGCTGTCGATCGTCGAGGCAGCCGGGGGTTATCTGGATCCGAGAAGCGAGGTCGTAAACGTCGTCATCGCCACGAATCGCGGACCCGGCACGACCACGTGCGACTCGTTCCCGGACCCAGCCAAGGTGCCGCTCCTTGACTTACAGGCGTCGAGTAAGAACATGTTAGAGCGGTCTTGCTGAAATCGGATCACGTTGAGGTCTTGATCGTGGCCTTGGCGAAGGCCGATTTCGTCGCCGCCTGCCGCGAGCGTTCTCGGGTCGAGGATCGACCTGAGGACGTC
>Ga0075163_10009918_pt1 | contig 12477 bp, 8 predicted proteins | sample JI1023141ADNA_FD_71478 | JGI IMG/M metagenome (GOLD analysis project Ga0075163, IMG submission 71478) | Wastewater effluent complex algal communities from Wisconsin, to seasonally profile nutrient transformation and Carbon sequestration -... | ecosystem: Engineered > WWTP > Effluent > Algae...
CGTGCTGGAAGCTGGCGCCGGCAAGCCCCTGCCCACCCAGGTCGCACTGCTCGCCCAGCTCCTGCGCGCCGTCGCCTACCTGCACAGACGAGGAATCCTGCACCGCGATCTCAAGCCGTCCAATGTGCTCTTTGAAAACAGGGTTGTGAAGGTGGTGGATTTTGGGATCGCCACGACGGCGCCGGAGGCGCGCAGCACCGCCGGGACGCTGGAGTATATGGCCCCCGAGCTGCTGCTGGGCCAGCCGCCGACCCCGGCGTCTGATCTGTATGCGGTGGGAGTGATCGCGTTTCAGCTGCTCACCGGCCGCTATCCCTACAACCGGGACAGCATGACGCGCATGGTGCTGGATCTGCTCGGCACGATCTCGGATCCGAGCATGGCACAGCACGCAGCTGCGCTGCTCGGTTTGATGCATCCTCTTGCAGCCCATGAAGAGCAGACCAAGCGGCATCCCGAAACAGATCCGATGGCGCCGCTGCACGAGCTCAACGGCCCCGTGGCCAGGGTGCTGCGCAAGCTGCTGGCGCGCCAGCCCGCGGATCGCTACCAGGACGCAGCCGAGGTGCTCGCCGATCTGAGCGCGACCCTGGGCGAGTCGCTGCCGCTTGAGACCCTGGCCACCCGCGAGAGCTTCCTTCAGTCCTCCAAGCTCATTGGTCGAGAGGCAGAGTATGAGACGCTGGCGACGGCGCTCAAGCAGGCGCAGGCCCATCGCGGCAGCGCCTGGCTGATTGGCGGTGAGAGCGGCGCCGGCAAGTCGCGGCTGCTCGACGAGCTGCGCGCGCTGTCGCTGGTTCGCGGCGCCCTGGTGCTCCGCGGTCAGGCCCAGAGCCTGGGCGGCCGTCCGTTCGAGGTCTGGCAGAGCGTGCTGCGCCCCCTGTGTCTGCGAACTGCGCTGAGCGACATGGAGGCCGGCGTCATAAAAGCCCTGGTGCCGGATCTGGCGGACCTGCTCGGCCGCGAGGTCGAGGATGCGCTGCCCCTGGACGGTCAAGGCAATCAGGCGCGCATGTTCAACACCATTGCCGAGGTGATTCTGCGGCAGCAGGAGCCGACGGTGGTGATCCTGGAGGATCTGCACTGGGCAGGTCCAGAGAGCCTGGCCGTGCTGCGCCGTTTGGCAGCGCAAGTGGAAGATCGAGCGCTGCTTCTACTGGGAAGTTATCGCAACGATGAAGCACCGCAGCTGCCGGCTGAGCTCGCGGGAGTGCAGGTGCTCCCGCTGCCGCGGCTCAGCACCGCCCACATCGCGACACTCAGCGCGCTGATGCTGGGTGAGCCTGGCCGCAAGCCTGACATCATTGCGCTCATCGAAAAGGAGACCGAAGGCAACATCTTCTTCATCGTGGAGGTCGTGCGAGCCCTGGCCGAGGAGGCCGGAGAGCTCTCGGCAGTGGGGCAGCGGACCCTGCCACAGCAGGTGTTTTCCGGAGGCATCAAGACCGTGATCCAGCGCCGTCTCGATCGCGTTCCCAAAGATGCGCAGCCCCTGCTGCGATTGGCCGCGGTGGCGGGCCGACAGCTGGATCTGAAGATGCTGCACACGCTCGCGCCAGAGCAGGACCTGGAGGCCTGGCTGCACGTCTGCGCCGACGCCGCCGTGCTGGAGGTCTACGAGACCCAGTGGCGATTTGCACACGACAAGCTGCGCGAGCGACTGCTCGAAGACCTGAGCGCAGAAGAGGCGCGCAGCAGCCACCGGCAGGTTGGGCAGGCCATCGAGAATAGCTATGAGGATCTCGCATCGCATGCCGCTGCGCTGGCCGAGCACTTCGTTTCGGCAGACGACACGGCCAAGGCGATACGCTACGGAATTCTCGCTGGGGAGCGGGCCCTGGCTGGCGGTGCGCTTGAGGAAGCGGCCACGCGGCTCAAGCAGGTGCAGGCGCTGCAAGGTCGCGCCGGAGCCGCACTGATGGAGCGGGTGCTGGTGGGGCGGCTGCTCATGACGGCGCTGCTGGGGCTTGGAAAGCTCGAAGAGAGCCGCATACTCCTAGAGCAGCTTATGGACAAGCTCGGCCACCCGCCGCTCAAGCAGAGCTGGCAGGTGGCGGGAGCGCTTCTGCACGAGCTGGGACGCCAGGCCCTGTTTCTGGTGCAGCCTTCGCTGGTTCAGCCCCCTCGCGACCCCGATGAACGACAGCGGCTTGAGCAGCTCTCGACCCTGTGCCAGGAGGCCACGCATCTCTATTTCTGGCTGGGCGACAAGACGCGGCTCATGCACCTCTGGCTGCTGGAGCACAACCTTGGCGAGCTGCTGCACAAGGTGCCGGTGCAGGCCTCTTCGTTCTCTTCCCTCGCCTATCTGCTGCATGTCTCTGGAATGCCGGCACTCGCGCAGCGCTACCTGCAAAAAGGTCGCACCTTTTATGCACGCTGTCCCGATGTTCGGCCGCGCATCCTCTTTCTGATCAGCGCGGGCTCGCTCGATATCTGCCTTGGCAACTGGGGCAAGGCCGCAGAGCTTCTACGCCAGGGCACTGCGCTGGCCCGGCAGATCGGACACGGCGAAGATCTGATGCACCTGCTCATGCAGTCTGCTGTGATGAACCTCTGGCAGGGAAACATGGCGGAGGCGGAGAGCGCGTTTTCCGAAGTTGGCGTGCTGGCCGAGCGCGATGGTGCAATCCGCTGGCAGACATATCACGTCATCTGGATCGGGCTTCAAGAGCTGCGCCAGGGGCACTTCGAAGCCGCTGCATCCATGTTCATGCAGGCGGGCACCTTGGCGAGGCAGCTCAAGGACCTGCTGGGCGAGCTCTTTGCGACGGGGCAGCAGGCGCTGTGCGCGCTGCGCCTGGGCCAGCCCGAGAAGGCGCGCGAGCTCGCGGAGAGCGGCCTGCATATGCTCGATAAGGCCGGATTCTTGTCGCACGCGTGCCTGGAAGGCTGCCCGAGCATCCTGGAGGTCTATCTGACGCTGTGGGAGCAGACGCAGAGCTTCGTTCATTCGCCGCTGGCGCGCATCGCCATGCAGCGCAAGCTGCGCCGGGCGCTGGGCTACCTGCGGGGATATGCAAAGATCTACGCGCTCGGGCGTCCGCGGCTGGCGCTGCATCAAGGGCGCTACGCGTGGCTGCAAGGGCGCACCGAGCAGGCGCGGCAGTCGCTGGAGCAGTGCCTGCGCCTGGCCGAGCAGCTCAGCATGCCCTATGAGCAGGCGCTGGCGCATCAGTGGCTGGGAAAGATTGCCAAGCAGCAGGCAAGACGCACGCGCGGCTGGGAAGACGTCGATTGGCAGCGCCACTTGAAGACGGCGCAAGCGCTGTTCATGCAGGTGCGCGCGACCTGGGAAGCCCAGCAGCTGGCGCAGCTCCTCGACGAAAACAACTCATCTTCCGGGTGAGCTTGCGGGATCTCGAAGCGCTAGTCCGCTACGTCAACGAGGATCTCGTTGCGACGAAAAAACGGCAAGGTCCACGGCGGGTTGTACTGCGCAATCGTCGGGACCCCGCGCGGCACCAGGCCAGTGCTGGGCAGGGCAGCGAGCAGCTCAGCGGTCTTTTTCTCAACATCTTTGGCGCTGGCCCAGCCGCGGAACCGAAGGGCCACAACTCGGCGCGCAGGCAGCTCGCGCAGCGACACGCGCTGGTCATTGGGCAGCGGCAGGGTGTCGATTCGCGAGCCCGCAGGCATTGCGAAGGTGACCACCCAGCTCCCCGCATCCTTTTGCGCTGAGACCGGAGCGGTCATCGGGATCTTCTCGCCATCCTGCTGAGCCGAGACCGGAGCAGTCATGGCAATCTTGACCTGCGAGCGGTTGCCCCCAAAGATGTACCCCGCAAGGCGCCGAAAGCCTTCGTTCAGGCTGCGCCGGTATTCCCCCTCGACCCGCGTTTCAGCGATGACATATGGAGCGTAGCGCCGGAGCTCAAGGTCGTTGTAGCGGCTGACAACCTCGAACGCCGGCTCAGCAACTTGCTTAGCCATGGCCAACCCTCCGAGCACCGCCAGGAACACGGCACCAAGCGCAAGGAACAACCCCAGTCGTTTGTAACGACTCATCTGCTTAGGGTAAGTCGTCGGCGACGGAGCGCAAGTGCCTCGGAGTCACATGAACTCGGCTGAGTTGCGCAAAGAGCTCGATGCCTGCGTCACTTCAGGGGCCTGCGGGGCGTAGCGCGGCGAGCGCTGCAAAGTCGCGGTGGGTCTGGGCGTTCTGCCAGCCGAGCGCACTCAGATGCTCGACCAGCGGACGAGCTTCCTCTGTGCGGCCAAGCTCGAGCAGTGTCTGCGCCCGCGCATCCTGCGCGATGAGCAGCGACTCGATCGTGACGCGCCTGGTGAGCGCGTCGGCAGCAGCAAGCGCGTCCCGGGCCGCAGCGAGCTCGCCACGCTGCCGGCTGAGGCGCGCGACCGTGAGCCAGCGCAGCGTCAGCAGCGTGAGCAGGTGGCTGTGATTGGGATCCGCTTTGTGAAGCGGCGTCAGGATGGAGCGCGATTTTTCCAGCGCCGCGAGTGTGGCACTCTGGTCTCCCCGGGCCTGTAGCAGGCGACCGAGCACAAGGTACGACTCGCCAAGATTCGCCTTCATATCGGTCACATAGGGCAGCTCCTCGGCCAGGATCTCAAAACCCCGGATGCTCTGGTTGGCTGCATCGAGCGCCGCATCGAAGTGGGTCGCGTGGTATTCGGTCTCGGCCTGGGCTCGCCAGAGCTGGGCGGACAGATAGCGAAATAAGCGCTGCTTGCTGCCCGTGGACTCACGCCGCAGCCGCTCATATAGCGTGAGCGCGCGCGCGATGGTCGATCGCGCAGCCGGCAGATTGGAGCTCTGCAGATAGGTCAATCCCAGGGGGAGCAAGACCATCGCGAGCCGGGATTGCCAGCGTTTGGTATCGCCACCGGCCGCAATCCTTTGCGCATAGAACGCACTTGCCTGCTCGTAGGACACGAGCGCCGATCGCGGATCGGCACAGCCATCGCTGGCGCTGGCGACCTCACTCAGGTGCTCGGTGAGCTTGCGGCGCCGCGTGGCGCTGTCGTACCCCGACAGTGCAAGCTTATCGAGCCATAACATATGCATGAAGGCGGTCTGAGCCCCCGTGGTGTCGCCTGTCAAGAGCCGCATGCGTCCCGCGGTTCCCACACGCTCAGCAAAGCGGAGCAGCGACTCTTGCAGAAGGCGATCCGGCAGATCGGACAAGACATTGAGCGGCAGGCGGATGAGTCGCTCCAGCATCACACGGCGATCGTGAATGCTCAGCCGGTTGAAGATGTCATCGACCAGCGTGTCTGCCAGCGCGTCAAGCTGGCTGCGAGCAGCTTCAGCCTGCGTCCAGGCGCGAGTGACTTCAAGCACGTAGTTGACGCCGCCCAGGACGAGCATGCCCAGAGCGGCAACGACAGCGCTGCGAAACAGCAGCCGCGTCCGTCGATCGCGGATGCTCTTGAGAGCTTGCGCAACCTCGGTCATGGTGGGGCGCGACGCCGGCTCGGTGGACATCATGCGCTGAAGCAGGCGTCTTCGATCCCTGCTGAGGCCCTTGATCGGCGCCACCACTCCTTGCTGGGCGCGAGCGAGCAGCGCGTGAGACGCCAGACCCTCAGGATGGACGCTGCGCCCAAGATAGAGCTCATAGAGGAGCAGCCCCAGCGAGAAGACATCCGACGCGGGCGAGATGGGCTCTCCACGCGCCTGTTCCGGAGACATGTATTGCAGCGTTCCGAGAATGCGCCCGTGGGTCGTAAGAGGGCCAGTGCTCGTCGGCGCGAGATCGACGCCGGACTCGGTCGATGGTGCATTTTCGTGCGCGGCCGCAGCACTGGCCGCCAGATCTTCACGCCCCGACAGGCCCGCGATGCCGAAGTCGAGCACCTTGACCTGCCCTTCGCGGGTGAGCATCACGTTTTCTGGCTTCAAGTCCCGGTGCACCACGCCAGCGGAGTGTGCGGCTCGCACGGCATCTGCAAGAGCCACCGCGATGCGGTCGCGCTCGCGCAGAGACAGCGCTTCGGTGCGCACATCGCGGAGCCTCTGCCCGTCGATATATTCGAGGATCAGATAGTCCCCTTCAGCAGTCTCCTCATAGCTGTAGATCTCACAGATGTTGGCATGCTTGAGGCGTGACAGCACACGCGCCTCGCGCAGGAAGCGGGAGCGGGTCTCCTTATCGAGGGCGCTGCGGCTGCGCAGCGCCTTCAGCGCCACGTTACGCCCGAGGCGAGCGTCGTGGCCCAGATAGACCGTGCTCATCCCGCCCTGGCCGACCTCGCGCTCGACCAGGATGCCGCCGATTCGCATGCCAAGCGGCGACTGCGGCTGCGCGACCGGTGCGCCGCCATCGGAAGACAGAGCAGCACGCGACTGCGCCGAGATCAGCGAATCATGCCGATGGTGGATGAGCAGCGAAGACACCTCTTCGCGCAGCGCCGCATCCCCCTGGCAAAGTTGGTCGAGCACAGCCGCGCGCTCTGCTTCCGGATGCTCGACGAGTTCAAGGAATATCTGCTTGGCGCGCTTGTGCAGCCTGGTCAGCTCCGACTCTGCGCTCAACTCGCGCTGAGCTCCCGACGCAGCCATGCCCTGATCATCGTCCATTCGGATTCCACGCTCCTCTTCGAGAGTCCCTTGACCTCGGCTACCTCCTCCACGGACAGGCCGCCGAAGAAGCGCATGACGACGATCTCTGCCTGAAGCGCGTCCCGCTTGGCCAGCACGCACAGCGCCGCATCGACCGCCAGCACATCGACATCCCGTTCGGTCGAGACGCCCAGACTCTCGTTGAGTTGGATGAACGTCGAGCCAGCGCCGCGCTTGAGGCGCATGCGGGCCCGCGCCCGATCCACAAGCAGCCACCGCATGAGCGTGGAGGCATGCGCAAAGAAGTGGGCCCGATTCTGCCAGCTGACGGCCTCGCGCCCCATCAAATAGACGAACGCTTCGTGCACGAGCTCAGTTGGCCGCAGAGAGTACCGCGAGGCGCCGCGATGGAGCAGCGCCGCTGCCCGGCGTCTCAGATCGTCATAGACGAGGATCGTCAGCGCTTCGAGGGCATCCCGATCTCCGCTGCTGGCGGCTGCAAGCAGCTGAGTAATGCATCCCGGCTCAGCCATTGCGTTGGCCCCTTATATGGGTCGCCGTCCAGGTAGCGCCCACGCGCAGCTCAATCCCAATTAAAGCGTTCGTCTGCATCAAAAAAGCACCGCGGTGCGGGGTCGATCCAACCTAGCGGTTGGGATCGCGGCTGGGATTCAGGCTGGCAAGCTGCGCTTCCATGCGGCGCAGCGTGTCTTCCATGCCGCGCATGCGGCGCTCCATGGCATCGCTTGCAGCCTCGGGGGGCTGGCTGAGCACGGACACAGCGCCGGGCGCCATCCAGGGCTGCGCCAGACCCGCGGGCTCGGCAGCCGCCTGCACAGCAGCTGGCTGCGCGGCGCGCGAAGAGAGGTGAGGATCGCGCTGCCACCAGTCCATTCCCATCTCCACGGCTCGCTCGACCGAGCAGATGACCAGGCGGATCTGAATCGTCAAAAGCTCGATCTCAACCAGCTTGATCTTGATATCGCCCGCGACGACAACACCCTTGTCGAGGACGCGCTCCAGAAGCTCCGCGAGGTTCGTGGAGTTCGTCGCATGGGTCATACCGTGCTTGCTCATGACGGTGCCTCGTGTTCCTCAAAAAGGCTAAAGCAGCTTGCCGAGCGGGCCCAGATCCAGGTTCAGATCTTCTTCTTCAAGACCGAAGCTCTTGCGCAGGCGGTCAATCTCTTCTGACTGCCGCATGAGCGTGACGCCCAGCTCTTCAATCTGCTGCTCGCTCAGCGTGTTCGATTCCATGCGACGAATCGCCTGCTTCTCCAGCAGGTCGTGAAGGAGCTTGACCAGCGTCAGCACCAGCTGACCCAGGCCGTTCTGCAGCTTGTCGGGATCGATCTCGATGCGCTGCGGCACCCGCAGCTCGCTGCGCGCACGTCCTGCGGCATCCTTGCTGCCCTCGGCTGCAAATGGCAGCAGGGCATCCCGGATATCTGCATCGGATGGCGACTTGGCCATGGTGCAATCGTATCCGATCGCGGCTATAATTACTCGGACAAATTCGCTCTAACCTCGCTATTTGACTCATGTTTATCGTCGATGACATCCTCACCGCGCCGTTCAAGGCGATCCTGTGGCTGGTCCGCGAGGTCGCCAAAGCGGCCGACAAGGAGCAGGCAGCCGAGGCGGATCGCATCAAGGATCGCCTGCGTGAGATGTACATGCTGCTTGAGACCGGCCAGCTCACCGAGCAGGAGTTCGACGCCGAAGAGGCGCAGCTCCTGGACCGGCTGGACGAGCTCGAAGGCCGCAATGCTCCCGCCGAAACCGCCCCATCCGATTCCGCCACCGACAGTCCCAAGCAGCAAGAGGCGGCTGATGAGGATGACGACGAAGAAGACGAGGACGAAGACGAGGACGAAGACAAAGACGAAGACGAGGACGAAGACGAAGAGGAAGAAGACGAAGAGGGCTGAGGCTACTTCTTCTTTTCGAGGATCTCAGATGCGATGGAGTCAAAGTCCCCGCTTCGCCCGGAGAGATCCGGCGTCGCCTTCTTCTTGATGATGCTGATCAGGCTGGCCAGGATCTGGCCCTGATGCTCGGGCTCGAACTCGCGCAGGAAGGCCTTGATCAGCGTCTTGCTCTCTTCCTTGGTAGGCGTCATCTCCAGCGCCTCGCGAATATTCCGATAGGCATCCAGCTCATCGGTGCTCAGCCGGATGCCGCCGATGTCCACCACAAACACCTTATCGCTGTTTCTATCACAGAGGATGTTTGAGGCCTGGAAGTCCTCGTGAACCAGCACTTTGGTCAGGACTCCATCTTCTTCATAAAACTTCTTCAACCGACCCTCTTTGGTCAGCTGGTTCTTATAAAGAGAGCCCAGCAGCGTGCCCAGCTTCTGCGCGTGCTTCTTCTTGTCCTTTTCATTGATGATTTGAATCGCGTCAACATGTTCGAATACCAGCGCATCAAGGGTCTCGACCTTCTTCTTATCGAGATTCGAGACCTTTATGGTGATATACGCCGCCGTCAGCACAAATGGCGATGACTCCTCGGCAATGTGAGCGCGGACCATCTTGTCGGCGTTCTGCTGTTCGCTCTTGGCCGACGACGTGGGCCTGCCGAGGAGCTTCATGAAGTAGGACGGGGCGTCCTTCATCTTGATCAGGAAGTTCTGCGACTGGGTTCCGCCGTCCTTGTACTTTAGCGCCTTGATCTCTTCGACTTTGGGGCTGCCGCTCAGCTTGAGGGGCTTTGTAAAACTGGTTGATAACGTGGCCCCTTGAGGCGATTTTTCTCGGCCATCCTCGCAAACAAGAGCGGTGACCATTTCCATCGACATTGGAAATCTTGCGCTTTTTCCGTTGATCTTGTCGCTCGCAATTGTCGCAGCGCCATCGCTGTCTCTATCCACAGTCGTAGTCATGATCGCTTTACCTTCCTTATGATGAGAATTCCAAACACCCCAAAGCATCATACGATGCCGTTGCCGCACCGTATGCGAAAACCAATTTCTGCAATGATCCTGGGCCTTAAACCACAGCCATTTACAAGCGGTGGCTGTCGGAGCGGCCGGGCTGGGTAACAGCGACAGCGTAGTCGCGCCCTTCCCAGCGCTCCTCTTGCGACCAGAAGAAGGTGAAGCGGATGGGGGCAGCTTGGCCGGGCTTTATCTGGATGTCGAAGTAGTGCACGCCCAGGGCGGTTGCGACGGAGTCGCCATCGGCCGCAGCCTGCCAGTCGTCCATCGTGAAGTGCAGTCGGAACGGCGCCAAGGTCTGGATGCGCAGCACCTGACCGGTGTTCACCGTCGGTGATTGGCGGTTCGGCTTCCAGATCTCAAGCGTGCTCTTGCTGCGCGACTTCCGGCTGAGATAGCGCTCGGCCACAATTGGAACCAGGTCAAAGACCTTGCCGTCATGCACCGTGCGCAGCAGCTTCAGATACTCGGCATGCGCCCACATCAGCGGTCGCGCCGCTCCGGTCGGCCCGCCGCGCTTGAGGCGCAGCTTGGGTCGATCCTCCTCGTCCCACACCTGCTCGGGCAGCAGTCCGGTCGAGCCCGCGAAGCGCTCCATCGCTGCGATGAGAGGGCCCACATCGTGCCCCGCGGCGAACTCATAGTGAGCGCGCTCTCCGGTCAGCAGCGGCCAGGCGCGACCCTGTCCCGAGCCCTCATAAGGACCGCCGTCCGCGCGCTGGCCATAGCCATCGTGGTTGTAGCGGCGCCAGGCCGGACCCAGGGGCGTGTCGACCTTGAGCACCGCATCCACCACGCGCAGCGAGTCCACGATGATGGGATCGTCGGCGGGACGAATGCCGTAGCGCACCAGCTCAAGAAAGCCGGCATCGACGATCTCGCGCGCGGGAAAATCTCTGCGCTGGCCCGGCGGACGGTTCGCCAGCCGCAGCACGCCGCGGTTGGGATCTTCGCTGGGATGCGAGTCCTTCACATCCACGGGCAGGATGCGGATGTAGTGGCGCGGCACGTCGGGCAGCAGCGTGCCCTGCGTGGTCACCAGCCACGGCTCCAGGTGCGCCTCCAGGAAGTCGGCGTACTCGCCCAGCAGCTGCGCGGTCGCGTGATCCCCGCGCTCATTGGCGAAGTCAGCCGCGCAGATGAGCGCCGCAATGTTGGACGCCAGCGTCGAGGGCGAGTAGCCGCTGGCCTCTTCCCAGCGCTCCTGCTCGGTCGCGGGACCGTTGCGCACAAGGTAGCTCGCGGCCGCCAGCACCATTGGATAGGGATCGAACTCCGGTGGAATTCCTGCACTCTTGATCCGCCACGCCAGCAGGATCGGGAACGCGACCTCGTCGAGCTGCACGCCGCTCCAGTAGGGGGTGCCGTTCAGCCAGAAGTTCTGCGCAAAGCCGCCGTCCGGGTGCTGGCTCGCCGCCAGATAGATGAGCGCGCGCCGCGGCGTGATGGTGTCGCCGGCAGCCAGCATGCCGGTCGCGGTGCTCACCATGTCGCGCGTCCACACCAGGTGATAGCCGCCGCGGTCAGCGTCGCCCTTGGAGCCGCCCCACGGGATCGACAGCGATGCGATGAACGCGCCCGCGAACGTCTTGTCCTCGTGCGAGAGCAGCAGGCTGTAGCTGCCGTGATAGAGCTGCCCCTTGTCCTTGGACACCTCATCGAGCGGCAGCAGGTGGTTGCACGGGCGCAGCCACTGCTCCACGAACTTGTCGCGGTGGCGCTCGAACGGCTCGCCCAGCGCCTGAAAGAGCGCGCTTGCGGCGGCCTGGAGCCCATTCCCGAAGGCCAGGCACAGCGTGAACTCGCGCTGCCCATCCAGGCCCAGCTCGCCGGTCAGCGCGACGTTGCCATTCAGCGCCCGATCGAACTCCCAGTCCATCTTGAAGCCGCTGGCCAGATCGGTCCAGCCGTCGCTGGCGCCGACGAAGCCGCAGCTCAGGCGCGAAAACGGCACGGTCGCGCCGAGCACCAGCCAGATCCCCTTTTTCTCTGCGGCCAGCAGCGCACGTCCGCCCACCTCTACCACATGGGCATTGTTGCCCCAGCCGCCCACGGCCAGGTGCGGCGCGCACAGCGCGTAGATCTTGAGCTTGTCCAGAAGCTTCTCATCGCCCTCCAGCCGCGTCTTGATGAGCACGCAGGGATGGTGCGGCGAAGAGATGATCTCCTTTACGAGCCTGTAGCGCCCTTCGCGGTCGAAGTTGGTGATGCGATAGCCCAGCGCGTGCGGCGTGCAGCGCTCGATCTTGGCATCGAGCCCGCGCTGCTCGTCGTGGAAGAAGGTCTCGCCATCGGTGACCAGATACTGGAGGTCGCGGATCTGCGGCTGGTCGATGGTAGGAAAATAGACCTCGGTCAGATAGCCGCCGCTCAGCGTGAACCACACCGGGCTGTCGGCCGAGTAGGCGGTGCCGACGCCCTCCTTTTGACCATTGGTCCAGCGCGGCTCGATCCCGGGATGGCCGAACGCGTCGTTGATTCCTGGGGTTCCGCGAAAGCTCGCCACAGCGTCCTACTTTTTTTCCACGTGGCCGCCGAACTGATGGCGCATCGCGGACATCAGACGATCCTGGAATCCCGACTCGCCGCGCGAGCTGAAGCGCTCGAACAGGGCTGCGCCCAGAACATTGGCCGGCACCGCCTCTTCGATCGCGGCCTGCAGCGTCCAGCGCCCTTCGCCCGAGTCGGAGACGCGGCCGCTGAAGGCAGCGAGCTGCGGATCCTGCGCCAGCGCATTCGCGGTCAGATCGAGCAGCCAGGATGAGATCACGCTGCCGCGCCGCCACACCTCGGCGATGTCGCCCAGGTTGAAGTCGTACTGGTAGTGCTCGGGGTTGCGCAGCGGGGTGGTCTCGGCATCGATGTCGTGGCTCCGCTTGCCGACATCCGCGTGCTTGAGGATGTTCATGCCTTCGGCATATGCGGCCATGAGACCGTACTCGATGCCGTTGTGAACCATCTTCACAAAGTGGCCGGCGCCGCTGGGGCCGCAGTGAAGGTAGCCGCGCTC